>Ga0209725_1000089_pt1 | contig 52089 bp, 41 predicted proteins | sample I18A1metaG_FD_184145 | JGI IMG/M metagenome (GOLD analysis project Ga0209725, IMG submission 184145) | Lake sediment bacterial and archeal communities from Gulf of Boni, Indonesia to study Microbial Dark Matter (Phase II) - ​I18A1 metaG... | ecosystem: Environmental > Aquatic > Freshwater > Lake...
GTGCCTAGAAAAACAGTCCAAGATTCAATTTGAACAGTTGCCTTTCGACCATCCTGTATACATAGTGTTCTCCTCTGGAACAACAGGTAAGCCAAAGTGCATGGTTCAGGGTTGCGGCGTCCTTATCAACCATCTGAAGGAGCTAATACTGCATACCGACCTAAAGCGAGATGACAAGATTACCTACTTAACGTCTCCCAGTTGGATGATGTGGCATTGGCTCATAAGCTCCCTAGCCGTCGGCGCTACCATAGTCTTGTACGACGGCAATCCCAACTATCCCGATCCCTACACAATGTGGAAGTTAGTTCAGGACGAAAAAATTACGATATTCGGTTGTAGCGCGAGCTACCTCAACTATCTCAGAGGTGAACGAGTTACGCCGGGAAAAGAGTGCGATCTATCATCTCTCCGAGAAATATCACAAACCGGATCGCCTCTTTCCGCTGAAGGATTTGAGTGGATATACCGAGAAATCAAAGAGGATATTCACTTCAATTCTATTTCAGGCGGCACCGATATCAACGGTTGTTTTGCCATAGGGAACCCTATCCTTCCTGTGTATGCTGGCGAATTACAAACTCCGGCTTTGGCGATGAAGGTTAAGGCTTACGACGAAAGAGGAAACCCGGTGATTGATCAGGAAGGAGAGCTCGTTTGTGAAGCGCCCTTTCCCTCTGCGCCACTCTACTTCTGGAACGATCCAAACGGCGAAGTCTACAAGGAGACCTACTTCACTCTCTATAAGTTCACAGGAAAGAATGTTTGGCGGCACGGAGACTGGATAATGATCCATGGCGACACAGGTGGAATAACGTTCTTCGGCCGGTCAGACGCGACACTCAAACCCTCAGGCGTCCGCGTTGGTACTGCTGAGATCTATGACGTGGTTGAAAAACTACAGGGAATCGTTGACAGTCTAGCTGTGGGACAACAGTGGAAAGGAGACGAACGCGTTATCCTATTTGTTAAGCTCGCCCCAGGATACAGTCTAACACAAGACCTACAGAATCATATTAGAAGAGAGCTACGGGACAAAGCTTCTCCCAGACATGTTCCCGCTCTGATCTTCGAAACGCCTGATATTCCTTACACATACAACATGAAGAAGGTTGAGATTGCGGTAAGGAACATAATAAATCGTAGGCCAGTGACAAATGTAGCTGCACTAGTGAATCCAGAGTCACTTGAACACTTTGAAAGAATTCTTGAAAAGCTTGAAGGAGACTGAAATGTTTTATTGCTCACGTGAAAGAAAAGCAAGCTCTAGTCTGAATGTTGTCAATGACCTCAAGAGAATAAATAACGCTGTTAATGGTTTCCAACAGAGTTCTAGAAGATACTGTCACTATAACGGTTCATCTCCGTCAGATTTCATCTAAAGGAAGACAACTAAGATTGAAGCTCTTCGAGTACGAAGGCAAAGAAATAGCTCAAATGTTCGGACTGCCCACCCCTCGTGGCGCCGTGGTTGACAACGTGGATGCCGCGCTCAAGTCGCTTGAAAGCCTCAGCTTTCCCGTCGTTCTTAAGGCTCAGATACTTGCAGGAGGCAGGAAAAAAGCCGGAGGCGTGCTGTTTGCGTCGTCCAAAGACGAAGCCGAGACTCTGGTAAAGAAACTCATTGGATCAAAAATCCAAGACGAACCGGTCTCTAGAATAATTATCGAGGAGAAGATGCCAGCCGATAGAGAACTCTACGCCGGAATCTCGATAAGTCGCGAGCGTCGTTGTTATCTACTGCTAATCTCGAGAAACGGTGGAGTTGATATCGAAGAACTTGCTGAGAGAGATCCGGGCAGCATTGTACGCAAGGAGATAGACCCTCTCACTGGGTTGGGCCAGACCAAGGCAGAGGAGATTGTCCGGACGCTTGGCTACTCTGTGGATCAGCTTCGAAAATTGAGCAACCTACTCGTTCGACTATATGAAATCGCTAGAACGTACGATGCAGAACTTGTTGAAGTGAATCCTCTAATCGAGACTCCAACCGGTCAGTTCATTCTAGCTGACTTCAAGATGATCGTTGACGACAACTCTCTATTCCGACACCCTGACCTTTCCAAGAGGCTCCAGGAAAGGGGAACCGAGTTCACCGATCGAGAACTGGAAGCGCAGAAATACGGTCTTTCGTATGTGGATCTTTCCGGCAACATCGGAGTATTGGGAAACGGAGCCGGCTTAGTCATGGCTACACTAGACCTCATTGCCCAGTTCAACGGGGCACCGGCAAACTTCTGCGACTTGGGCGGAGGAGCGGATGAAGAACGGGTTAAGAACGCTTTGAGAATCCTTCTTGGAAACGAGAAGGTGAAGGTTGTGCTTGTCAATATTTTGGCCGCTTTCACGAAATGTCACGAGGTTGCAAGGGGCATTGTAGACGCTCGAAATAGATTTGGTGCGAATAGGCCGATTGTAGTGCGAATGATTGGGCTTTTTGAAGATGAAGGAAAAAAGATCCTGAGAGAAGCATCGATTCCTTACTATGATACGATGGAAGACGCTACGAGAGAAGCTGCCAGATTGGCTATGGAGGCAGCAGCCGATTGTCTATCCTCATAAACAAGGATACAATAGTCATAGTTCAGGGGATAACTGGAAAACAGGGGGCTTTCAACTCTCGGCTGATGATCGAGTATGGAACCAAGATAGAAGCGGGAGTCACCCCTAGCAAAGCTGGGGCAGTTGTCGAGGGCGTTCCAGTGTACAACTCTGTTCCAGATGCGCTTAATGAGCATAGAGCAGACGCGTCAATCCTATTCGTCCCTGCATTCGCAGCTAGAGAAGCCGCGTTGGAAGCTATCAACGCGGGAATACGCCTTCTGGTAATTATTACCGAGAGAATTCCAGTAAGGGATACGATGGAGGTCATCGCAACAGCGGAAAAGATGGGTTCCATAGTGATTGGACCGAACACCCCCGGCATAATTACGCCGGGCGAGTGCAAGATTGGAATGATGCCTCCAAAAGTCTTTACAAGAGGCCTTGTAGGCGTCATCTCGAGAAGCGGAACATTAACTTATGAAGTTGCTGCTCAACTATCCAACAAAGGATTTGGCCAGTCCACGTGCATAGGAATCGGAGGCGACCCTTGTATTGGACTTGACTTTGTTGAAGCTCTGGAAATGTTCCGCGAAGATAAGGACACAAAAGCAATTGTTCTTGTTGGAGAGATTGGAGGCAACTCTGAAGAGAGGGCCGCCCATTACATAAAGGAAACATCTTATCCTAAACCCGTTGTCGCGTACGTTGCGGGTCGAAGTGCACCTATGGGGAAGAGGATGGGGCATGCGGGCGCGATAATTCTGGGCAAGGCTGGGACCGCTGGGAACAAGATTCAAGAGTTTGAAATGGCGGGCGTTGGCGTAGCGAAGAGACCGTCTGAGATCTCTGAGATGCTTGGACAACTGATTTAGAGAATATCTTGGCCTACTAGGAGATTGATTGACAGCAATAGCTAGAGGTAAACGCTTTTTCATTTCCTATTCTGTCCACTAAAAGCCCTCTCAAGGAAAAGGCTATCAGTATCTGACTTAGATCTATCTGGACAATCTGATGTTTGTATACAAAACCTTGGTTCAGACAGGCGTGAGCAAAATTGAAGCTAACTCTAAGCCCGATGTCCAAAGAGGAGTTTGAAGCTATTCACTCTACAACGCTAAGAATCCTATCTAATGTAGGCGTTAGATTTCCAAACAAGGAAGCGCTTGACGCTCTAGCCAATATTGGAGCCAAGATCAATCAGAAGACCATGGTTGCATATTTCTCAGAGGCAGTCCTGAGAGATGCACTGAAAAGCGCCCCGAAGAAGGTCACGCTATACGCAAGGAATCCAGACTATGACGTCGAACTCTCGAATGGAAAGGTCCACTTCTGCACCTCCGGCTGCGGAGTCTATGTCTATGATATGGATCTCGGAAAGAGAAGGATGGCTACACGAGCAGACGCTAAGAAGTTTGCTATGGTTGCAGATGCCCTACCAAACTATCACGTAGTTCAGGTTGAGATCATGCCTGGCGATGTGCCGGAGCAGCTCGCTGACCTACATAGATTCCAAGCAGGCTTAACGAATAGTTCCAAGCACATAAGCAATGTCATAGCGCCGGGGGCAACAGCTGAGACAGCACAGGAGGTAGTCGAAGTGGCAGCATCAGTGGTAGGCGGAAAGGAAGAGCTGAAGAAGAGACCTATAATCTCGGTCCATCAGGAGCCGATCAGCCCGCTCCAGTATGACGAGAACGGTTTGAACGTTCTTATTGAATACGCAAAGAATTGCATACCGATCTCCTTGTACAGTCTCAGCATGGGCGGCGCCACGGCGCCGGTTACTGTCGGCGGCCAACTCGTCGTGATCAACGCAGAGATCTTAGCGGGAATCGCTCTGGTTCAGGCAGTGAGCCCTAGTTGCCCGATCCTGTACGGGGCCTCGGCCTCCGTCATCGATCCGAAGACAGGCTCATTGGCTATGGGCGCTCCGGAGAGGGCTATAATAATGGTTGGCGTGGTGGACTTGGCGAGAAACTATGGCCTCCCCAGCATGGTGGCAGCTCTGAACACCGAGGCCAGCATGCCTGGCTCCCAAGCCACGTTCGAGAAGACCGCATCAACATTACCCTTGGTTCTTGCGGGTGCGGACGTAATATTCGGTGGAGGGACCTTCGATTCCGCAAACACTTACAGTTGCGAGCAGCTTGTGATCGATAATGAATTGTGTGGAGGTATGCTGAGGATAGCGAGAGGATTTGGAGCGACCGACGAGGATCTAGCTAGGGATACCATAGAGAAAGTTGGGATCGGGGGGCAGTTCCTCGCTGAAAAGCACACCTTGAGACATGTCAATGCGGAGCGTTGGATACCTAGCCTGTACAGTCGGATGAAGAAGAGAGAGATAGAATGGAACCTTGAATCGTTTGGTCGTCATGACTTAGTGGCCGCGGCAAAAGAGAGAGTCAAGAAGATAGTTGAAACGCATAAGCCTGAGCCCTTGGATATCGAGGTTCAAAGGGCGATCGATCATATAGTGACGAAAGCTGAGAGACGTCTTTCCAAGAGAGTCTGAACCTAGCTAGCTTTGGCCAGAAGCAAACCGGGACTGAACGAAGCGACTGAAGTGGTGCCTCTTAGTTCTCAGAACTGCTCTTTCTTCGCTGCCCTGGGTCTTCCATCTCCTCAAACAGTTTGTAGCTTGGACCGAAGCTCTTTCTCCTCGTCTACCCATCTCATGTAGGATTTTCTAGAGGCAATGCGCAAGCCAACTCTTTCGATGTACGGTCTGATGCTCTCAACGGTTCTCAGGCCCTCTTCAACGCCCAGGTGAGCTTGCGCGACTCCCGCTAGGCCTGACTTCTGAGGGATTATGGAGGAGATAACATTCGCACCTGCGGCAAGCCGCAACTCCAAGCCTTTCAGTCCGTCAATGTCGAATGATGCAGGTATCAACCTATCTCGATGAACCAACCTCATGACCGCCATAGTCTTCATCTCATCGATGATTGGAGGGGGGGCATGATCCTCCATAGGCGATCCTTCCTGCGGAACAAACCCCATAGCCCTGACTTGGTTGGCTCCTATCCGCTTCATTTCGAAGATAGAATCCACCCTATCCTTCTCGCTCTCGCCGACCCCTAGTAGGATGCCGTCCTCGATCAGCAGACCCTCTTTACGAGCGATCAATTTCGCCATCAGTCTTTCATCGTAGTCCTGGCCAATCCGCAATGTAGAGAAGAGTGTTCTGTTATGGGTCTCCTGATATAGGGCGTACCAGTCAGCGCCTGCTTCTTTCAGAGACCCTAGTACACTTCGGGGGAGCACGCCTGGCGAAACCATGATGCTTGCGTTCACGTTCTTTCTCACAAGTCTAACCAAACTCACAAGTTCATCGTACCTCTTTCTATCATGAATGATCGGATCCTCGCCCGCAGTAAGATCGATCAGATGAGCTCCAGATTTTTCGAGCGTTCGAGCCATGTCAGATATGCTGGCTGAGTCCTTGCGGTACCTAGGACACTTGGAGTTCGGTCTTCTGTAGAAGCAGAACCTGCAAAGGTTTCGGCAGTAGGTTGAGAAGTAGATAAAACCGTAGACGAAGACCTGATCGCGGAAGTAGGTCTCTCTCACTTTTGACGCTATGGAACAGATAGAGAAGATTTCCTCTGGGCTTTCCTGTTTCAACAGATATAGCGCTTCACTCTTATCTAGTGATCTTCCTTCAAGCGCCCGATCTAGCATTCTCTCAATATTCTGAGTTCTGGCTCGTAACCCTGCTCTAAACCGAGTTTGCTCCGACAATGTTCCAGCCTTGCTCGAAAGCTTTACAGTTGCCCATCCCATTTCTGTATCTACTCCCATGCTAGAAGAAACCAACCCGCCTTGTAAAGGCTCGAAAACCAAGACTTTTCCCGTCATAATTAAGACTTACAGAAGAAGGACGTTCTGTAGGGTATAAAATGAAGAGTCTTGTCATGACGTGACGTTATTGCCACGTATGCAATTTTGAAAGACATCAAGCTTGAATGAAACAGTTAAATCCATTTACAGGGGCTAGTCTAGACCGATCTTTAATGACACAAACCGCTTCAAATCAAGCCCTGTTGAAGAAACTTTCTGAAGCCGTGGAAAAAGGCGATGAAGATGTGGCGACGCTGGCTGCTAAAGAGGCTTTGAGCAAAGGGGTTGATGCGGCTGACGCGATTGAGAATGGACTCACCAGAGGGATTACAGCTGTTGGAGACCGTTGGGCTCGAGGCGACGCGTTCATTACTGAGGTTATGCTTTCGGCGAGCGCTCTCAAGGCGGGGCTACAAGTTCTCGAGCCTGCACTCAAAAGTCGAGGTGGAGTCCGTAGGACCTTAGGCCAAGTCCTATTGGGAACCGTACAAGGCGACATACATGACATTGGCAAGGCGATAGTCGGCGCAATGCTGACGGCTGCCGGGTTTGAGATTCGCGATCTAGGCGTAGACATTCCTCCAGAAAAGTTCGTAGAAGAAGTGCGCAAAGCCAAACCAGACATAATCGGGTTAAGCTCGCTTATCACAGCATCCATGCCTGGTCAAAAGAAAGTGATAGAGGCGTTGCAACAGGCTGGTTTGCGAGACAGGGTCAAAATCATTATTGGGGGAGCACCAGTGACCGAAGCATATGCCAAAGAGATTGGCGCCGACGCTTATGGGGAAGACGCCTTCGATGCTGTGAAGAAGACGAAGACGCTTGTAGGATAGCGGGGGATAGCCAGTGAATCTTAGGCTGATGTCCTTTCCAAGAGAAGAGCTTGACAAAATAGATTCCGCAAGCCTTGAAGTTCTCAAAGACGTCGGCGTAAAGTTTCCAGATAGAGAAGCGCTCGACGCGTTGAGAGGCGCCGGAGCGAATGTTGATTACGGGAATATGATAGCCAAATTTCCTGAGAGCATGGTCCGGGAAACTTTGAAACGCGTGCCAAAGAAGGTTACACTATGCGGACGCGACTCGAGACATGATGTTCACTTGGGCATGAATGAGGGAACCCGTTTCCTGCCTTCAGGTCTCGGAGCCCACATATACGACTTGGATACTGGACAGCGTAGACTAGCGAATAGGGACGATCTGCCCAAGATCTCGAAGATCGTTGACGCTCTGCCAAACATTCACGTCCTGCAGGTCATGGTTGGGCCGGGAGACGTTCCTGACAGGGTAGCCGACCATTACAAGTTTGAGGCTGCATTCAACAACACGACGAAACACGTTTGTAATTGCATAGGCGCTGTTACGTCTGATGATGGAGCAAAGGACATCGTCGAAATAGCTTCTTGCGTGGTTGGGAGCAAAGAGGAACTAAAGAAGAAGCCGATCTTCTCAGTCCATCAATGTCCAATCAGTCCACTCCAATACGATGTCCACGGCCTACGCGCCATAATGGAATACGCCAAGAACAATGTTCCGGTGAGCATCTACAGCATGGCGATGGCTGGAGGCACATCCCCCGTAACCATCGCAGGAACACTGGTCATTATCAACTGCGAGTACTTGGCAGGACTGGTCTTGTTGGAAACGTTGAACCCAGGCTGTCCCGTGTTGTATGGATCAGTTGCCTCCATCATGGATTTGAAGACCGGAGTGATGCCGCTAGGAGCTCCTGAAAGGCCGATTATTCAAATTGGAGTTGTGAATCTCGCCCGATACTATGGCATACCCCATGGTGTAATATCGGCTGGTCATACCGACGCGAAAATGCCTGGAACGCAAGCTGGATTCGAGAAGGCGATAACCGCCCTCCCCGTAGTTCTTGCCGGTACAGAACTGGTGATGGGAGCCGGAGCCGTGGATTCAGCCAACACCTACAGTTACGAGCAACTAGTTATTGACGACGAAATCTGGGGAGCGCTACTGAGGATAGCGAGAGGATTCGACGTGGACGAAGAGAATCTTGCGGTCGAATTGATCAAGAAGGTTGGAGTGGGAAAACACTTCCTCGGCGAGAAACACACCTTAATTCACGCGAGGAAACACTGGTACCCGCGTCTATACACACGTTTCAAGGGATCAGAAGACGTTTGGAACGAAGAGATATTAGGCAAGAAAGATCTCGCCGCTAAAGCAAGACAGAAAGCCAAAGAAATACTCGCGTCTCATGAGATAGAACCTTTGGAAAAAGACGTTCAACAGAAAATTAGAAAGCTGGTCATTGAAGCGGAGAGACATGCGAAGACCTAGCCAGCATCCAGTCTTAGGAAGACATCTTCTTTCATAGAACTCTTTAATCAGGCGACTCGCCAATATTCAGCAATTGGCAAACCTACAGCCAAACGATATGTATCCGTTGTGGATAGAGAGAACACAGCCTTAGATTATCCAGTAAGTCTATTCAGATCGCCGGAGTACAAGGTATGAAAACGGATATCAAACGAAAAGCCGATGTTGTTGTTATCGGAGGCGGCGTCACAGGTTGCACAATTGCATATGATTTGGCGAAGGCCGGTGTAGACACGGTTCTGCTTGAAAAGAGCTACTTGGGAAGTGGAGCGACCGGGAAGAGTGGAGGAGTCGTCTGGGACAATCAGCCAACAAGGGAATTCATCAAACTCGCCAAGAGAAGTCTAGAGAGATTTGAAAGATTAGAGGATGAATTGGATTCCGACCTAGAGACCCATGTGGCGGGCTCTGTGGGACTAGCCTATCCCGGAGAGGAGAAAGCGTTCAAAGAAGGAATAGAACTCAAGAGAATCCACGGAGTTGATATCAAATGGCTAGAAAAAGATGAAATGAAAGGAATGTTCTCAGAGATTGATGTCGACAGCGGACTGATAGGAGGAAGTTGGAACCCGAGCGTCCTCCATTTGAACCCGTTCAAGGCTGTTGAGACACTCGCTGACAGAGCCGTTAGGTCGGGAGCAAGAATCTGCACATTCACCGAAGTAAGGGGTATAGAAGTCAGAGATGGCGAAGTGAAAAGTATTCTGACTTCCAGAGGAAGGGTGGAGACGGGTATCGCTGTCAACGCAGCGGGCGCTTGGTCCCATTTGGTCTCGGCCATGGCCGGAATGGAAACGCCTAATTTTCCCGTCAAGCATTGCGCTTGGGCCCATGTTACCGAACCGATAGAGCCTTTTCCAGAAAATCATCCATACACTGAGTTCTCATCTAGTAGGATCTGGGGGCATCAAACCGAGCATGGAGGATTCGTATGGGGGTGTGGAGACTATATGACGCCGGTCAATCCGCCGAGAAGAGAACGCGATTACACGAGGGCAGAGTTAGATCATCCGAGAGCGAGTCTAGAAACTTTGGAAAGGGATAGCAGATCGCTGCGGGAATGTATTCCACGGTTCAACAGCATGAACATACTGAGGCAGTGGCAAGGATTCTTCGATGCATCACCGGATGCGAGGCCGATTCTAGGTGAAGTCGACCGAGTAAGAGGGCTGGTCATGGCGTGCGGCACGAGCACAACCGGATTCTGTTTGTCACAAGTAACGGGCGAGCTCATATCCGATTTGATCGCAAAAGGGAAGACGCCTATGCAAGAAATCTTTGAAGATCTGAACTTGAGAAGATTCCAACGCGAACGGATAGTTTCCTCTTAGGAGAGGTTGATGCCTAGAAACAGTCGGGGTCTAGCTAGATCCCGTAGCTTCCTACTTTCAGACAAGGGCTCTTAGTCTAGCGACACGTTCACCTCTTTTCTTCGCCATTATCTTGAAAGCACGGGGAACATCGGCCATTAGCCCCTCTGAAAGCGCGGCAGCATCTGTGTAAGCTTTCTGAACAGTTTCCTCTATTTTTATCATTGTCTTTAGCGCATCTTTGTAGCTGGCATCCTTTGATATCTCGGTCCTGACGCTGTAAGCTTCAGAATCTAGACCTCCCGTGTTCAAGCCGAATGAGAAGCAGGCTTCTAGAGCGTCGCTGATAACCCCGTAGTAAGCCCTCTCCACAACGGTCTTGTTCTTCCGATTGTCCTTGGAGAAAGATAGGAAGGTTTCTCTACCTTCCGAATATTTCTCAGCCAGGTTCTCGTAGAACTTCGCCGTCTCCTCTTCAAGTTTTGTGACGAAGCTGAGAACAGCTGAACAGGTGATCAGTTTCAACTAGAACCACCTTTGAATCACGACCTTGCTCTCAGTGAAGAAGCGTACAGCCTCCGCGCCTTGGCCATGCAGTGTCCCAAAGAAGGAGTCCTTCATCCCGCTGAACGGGAAGAACGCCATTGGAGCAACTATGCCGACGTTGATTCCAATGTTGCCGCACTGAGCTCTATATTGAAATTCTCTTGCCCATCTACCGCTTGATGTAAAAATGGATGCTGCATTTCCGAATGGGTTGCCATGAATCATTTCTATAGCCTCGTCGAAATTTCTAGCCCGCATAATACATGCTACGGGCCCAAAGATTTCCTCTTTGCCGATGGCCATGTCAGGAGTCACATTCTCAAACACCGTCGGATTCAGAAAGGCGTCATGAGGCCAGTCTCCTACAAGCTTCACTTTCCTGCCGTCAAGGATCAGATCCGCCCCTTCTTCTACGCCCTTCTCTATATAGCCTGCAACCCTCTGCTTCTTGCTCTTGTCGCGTAGAGGACCCATCTGAATCGTTTCGTCGAGTCCATAGCCCACCCTTATTTGAGAAGCTGCCCTTACGAAATTGTCTACAACTCGTCTATAGAACGCGTTGTAGTCTTGCTCGGTCAGCCCCTCACCGACAGGGATCAGGTTGGCATTTGAAAGGCACCGTTGACCCGCGTTTCCATAGAAAGAAGTCATCGAGGCTACTATGGTTTTTTCCAACTCGGCGTCTGGCATGACCAGCATGAAATTCTTTGCACCACACTGCGAGATAACTCTCTTGCCAGTCTCGCCACATCTCCGGTAGATAACGTCCCTCCCCACAGGAGTCGAGCCTACGAAACATACTCCTTTGATGTCAGGATGGTCGAGCATGCCTGATACAACGGTTCTTCCTCCATTAACCACGTTCCAAACGCCTGACGGGAAACCCGCTTCTTCAGCTATTTCAGCGATCTTTATCTGACTGATAGGATCCTCGCTTGACGGCTTGACGACGACGCAGTTTCCAGTGGCCACAGCGTATGGCAAGAACCAAAGGGGCACCATGAAGGGGAAGTTGAAAGGGCCGATGATCCCGAATACCCCTAGCGGCTGCCGGATGAGATACTCATCTATGCCGGCAGCTATATCTTCGAGATTATACCCCATCATGAGTGAAGGGATGCCTGTAGCAACCTCTACATTCTCAATTCCACGCCTTGTTTCTCCACGAGATTCATCGATCGTCTTGCCATGTTCCATGGTCTGAATTCTGCTCAGCTCTTCGAAGCGTTCTTCCATGATCTCTTTCATCCTGAAGAGAAGCCTTACTCGCGCGAGGGGTGTCGTCGTCCTCCAAGTTGGGAAAGCCTCCTTAGCTGCCTCCACAGCTGCATTTATCTCATCTTTCGTTGAAATTGGAACTCTAGCTAGAACTTTCTCCGTTGCTGGGTTTACGACATCTACCAGTTCTCCTCTAGACTCAGTCCATTCTCCGGCCACATAATTCCTAACTCTCAGGACTTCTTTAATCGGTTCTTCAAGGATCGCCATATGGACACACCATCCATCGAATGTTTCGACGTTCGGGCGCGTGGAGATATAAATTTTTTCCTAGCAAATCACTCGTAGCGTGGAAGATCGACCAAAAGTTCGCACAAGACTTAAATGACATTTAACAATAAAACTCCATACAAGATGATCCCGTTGGACACAACAGAAGACATACTGAGGAAATATTCCAAATACGTAATTACAAGCTGTGTCAAGAAACTTGAGCCTGTAGTGGTTGCAGAAGGAAAGGGCGCGATCATAAAGGATCTTGACGGAAAAGAGTACATAGATTGCTGGTCAGGAATATCTGTAGTAAACACCGGTCATTGCAATCCTGAGGTTATTTCAGCTGCAAAAGCGCAGCTTGACAAGCTTCTTCACTGCTGCATATACGTGTATCATAGCATACCGGCAGCCAATCTTGCTGAGAAACTCTCCCAGATATGTGGAAAGAATCTTCAGAAGACCTTCTATGGGAATAGTGGCGCCGAAGCTATCGAGGCAGGCCTCAAGATTGGAAAGAAGTTCACCAAGAAACATGAGATAATCGCTTTGATGTGCTCTTTCCATGGGAGGACAATTGGCACGTTAAGTGTTACGGGACAGTCGGGCAGACGCAGATATGATATGGGTCCATACCTAGGCGGCGTGTCATATGCTCCAGCCCCATACTGCTACAGATGCAGCCTGGGACAAGAGTATCCAGGATGTAACTTACAGTGCGCAAGGATGGTTGAAGATGTAATAAACTACTCGAGCTCAAACGAGGTGGCAGAGTTCATAGCGGAGCCGATACTTGCAGAAGGAGGGATTATTGTTCCTCCTAAAGAGTACTTTTTAGAGGTTAAGAAGATACTTGATCAATATGGAATCCTGTTTATCGATGACGAAGTTCAAACAGGCTTCGGACGAACAGGTAAACTGTTCGGCATAGAACACTACGGCGTTGACCCTGACATAATGTGCATGGCCAAGGGCATAGCAGACGGTCTCCCTCTAGGCGCCTGCATAACACGAGAAGACATAGGCGACTCGTTCGAGCCGGGGGACCACCTCTCCACGTTTGGAGGAAATCCTGTTTCCTGCGCGGCAGCCCTAGCAAATATCGAGCACATGATGAGAGAGAACCTCTCCGAGAAATGTGCAAAGAAAGGAGAGCTACTTACGAAGCTTCTCAACGTAATCAAAGAGAAACACAGACTGATTGGGGATATTCGTGGCAAAGGATTGATCATCGGTGTAGAAATCGTCAAGGATCGTGAGAAGAAAACACCGGGCCCTGAGGAGGCTGTGAAGACGAGAGAGCTCTGCAGACAGGAAGGCATCCTCCTCGGCCATGGCGGAGTCAAGAACAACGTTCTCAGAATCCAACCTCCACTCGTGATCTCTGAAGAGCAGATCGATCGCATAGTTCAGACCCTCGACCGATGCCTCACAAAGATCGAAAAGAAGTAAGGAGCGACTCATCGATTTCCTCTCAACCTTTCAAAACAGTTGCTGAAAGCCTTTGAATCCAAGCACTTCAGAACTGCATAACACGTAAACACGAACGGGCCTGCAAACCAATATTAGATTTTGATCGGAAAAACGTCTGAGATCCTAGGTCGATACGACATATGGCGAATGCGCTGGATCATAGCCTGCGTGGACGGAATCGATATCCCCCACAGACTAACATCAACCTTGATTCATTAGACTGGAAAATACTAAAACTACTTCATGCCGATTGCAGGATCTCGTTGGATAAGTTAGCGGCAAAACTTCAAGCATCGAGATCAACGGTTCACTATAGAATCCGAAGACTTGAATCAGAAGGGGTAATTAGAGGCTACCGTGCCCACATAGACTCAACAAAACTTGGCAAGGACTACTACACATGCACTTGGATACGGGCAAAGTATGGCCCGAAATACTATAAAAGAGTAGGCGAAAAGCTCGTCCAGATAGCAGGCGTCTGTGGAATCTATTTTGTCCTAGGCACCCAAGATCTCCTTGTATTCGCAAGATCGAATAACAGAGAAGACTTCCTCCAGAAACTTGATCAGATCGCAAGTATTCCTGGGGTTGAGAGAACCGAAACGCAAGTTATCGCTTTGGTGTTGAAGGAAGACTTCGATGCGCCCTAAGGTGGATTCTATGTAACTATCCACGGCTCATGACACCAGATCCAACAAACATCTTGGCCAGCTACCTAGTTTATGAAACAAACCCTTGTTTGTGGCATGAGATTGAAACTCGCTCAACACGGTCGACTATTCCAAAAGGTTCAATCGTGCTGAACATTCTACCACATTTAGTGGCTTGACCCTTTTTTTGGCAAAGAGATATAAGCAGAATCGACCAGAACCACAGAACAAACTTCAGCTTAGGAGATGATAAGATGTCTCAACAAGCTATCTTCGACGAGTTGTCGAACGCGATCCAAACCTTCGACTCTGACAAAGTGATTGATGCAACGAAGAAGGCTTTAGCTGCAGGCGTAGATCCATCCGCTATAATTGAGCAAGGCCTTGCAAAGGGACTTCGCATCGTTGGAAAGAAGTTTGAGGATGGCGAACTTTTCTTAATGCACTTGGTCGCAGCCGCGGAACCTGCTCAGAAGGCGATCAGAGAACTCCTCGAGCCTGAGATCAAAAAGAGGAAGGGCGAAAGAAAATCTGCGGGCAAGGTCGTATTAGGCACGGTTGCAGGAGACATACACGACATCGGCAAGAACATAGTTTCGGCCATGCTCATCGCTGCTGGGTTTGATGTGTATGACATTGGAAAGGATATGCCGGCTGAAGAGTTTGTGAAGAAGGCGAAAGAGGTCAACGCGAATGTTGTCGGCGCTTCAGCGCTACTCAGCACCTCGCTGCCCGTTCAAGCCGAGATAGTGAGAGCGTTCAAGGCGGCCAATATGAGAGATAAGGTGAAACTGATCTTCGGCGGAGCTCCATGCACCGAGGAATGGGTTAAAGAGATCGGTGGCGACGGGTACGCGGAGAACGCCGTCGAAGGCGTAAACGTGCTCAGACAACTCTTGGGAGTCAAGTAGACCGACGGATGGGTCTCTGTGGTAAATAGAGCCCTCAAAGGAAAACTAAGTATAATTACTGAAGACCAAGCTAGAAGCATCCACGTAGCCGCTCTTGAGACGCTTGAAAAGACAGGCATGGATTGCCCTTCGAAGAAGATCGCTGAGATATTCGAGAAGTCTGGAGCAGACGTTGAAAACGGTGGAAAGAGAGTAAAGATTCCACAGCACCTTGTCGAGGAGGCTCTCAGGAAAGCCCCTAAAACTGTACTTTTCGCGGGCAGAAATCCGAAACACGACATCATCCTTGAAGACGGAAGGATCTACTTCGGACTGGGCGGCACCCCAACCCCGTATATACGAGACGTAGAGACTGGCGAGTTTAGGAGACCCGGCAAGAGGGACATGGCTGAATCCACCCGCCTAGGCGACGGATTGCCAAACATGAAGTTCATAATGTCCATAGCAGGCGCCTTCGACGTCCCATACGAGGTGGAATACATACATGAGTTTGAAGCTCTATTCAATAACACGGAAAAGCCGATACTCTACGCCGTTCCCGGAGGTGACGCTTCCAAGAGAGTTTTGGAAATGGCCTCCACGATAGTTGGAGGTATGGACGCCCTTAGGAAAAGACCGATATTCAGCCTCTACTCGGAGACCATGTCCCCTCTCTGTTTTGGTGAAACGAACGAAAACATGATAGAGTTTGCAAAGACTCGAGTACCTGTAACTCTCGGCCCAATACCGATGACTGGGTCGACTGGACCGGTGACGGTAGCCGGATGCGCATTGATAGGAACCTGCGAGTGTCTCGCCGCTATTACGCTTATCCAACTGGCGAGTCCGGGGGCTCCGGTTGTCTATGCAGGGTGGGGCGCGCACATGGACCCCGTGACTAGTCGATGCGCTTACGGAGCACCAGAGTTTGCCCTCGGAACCGACGGGGTGAACGCTGCAATGGCACATTACTATGGCCTCCCCTGTTACGGGTTCGGTGGATGCTCGGACTCGAAGTTTCCAGATGCCCAGGCTGGAGCCGAGGTCATGATGAACGGGTTGGTGGCAGGCCTATGCGGGATCAACCTGATACATGACTGCGGGTACTTGGCGGGTGGAAGTGTAGGCTCGATGGAGATGGCTGTGATCGCGGATGAGATCGCAGGGATGGTTCAGAGAATCGTCCGAGGCGTAGAGGTCGATGATGAAACGCTTGCGGTTGACGTTATCCATGAGGTTGGACCTGGCGGACACTTTCTATCACATAAACATACGTTGAAGTGGGTTCGAGACGCCTTTATGCCACAGCTCTTCGACAGAACCTCAGAAGTGACGTGGGCGAAGGCTGGGAAGAAACAGATCTTCGAGGTTGCCAGAGAGAAAGCTAGGAGAATATTGAGAGAGCATTCTCCAGAACCTTTACCTAAAGATGTACAGGACAGAATCTCAGAGATAGTCCTGAAGGCCGAAAAGGAGCTCGTTAAGCGGACGTAACTCCGATAGGTTTCGGGTGCGTAACTGGAAGCTGAGTCCAACTTTCACAGAATCTTCAGAATCGTTCTATTTCTTGCATCCAATTCAACTGCTCATTCTCTAGTGATCTGACTATTGACGAAAATCTGGTGAATGTTGTTCCGTTGTCCAAAGGTAAAGTTGAACAGGGAAGTCGAATACTGAAGGGTTAGAGTTTGGGATTGACCGAAGTTCAAGTGAAGATCCACGGCAGTAGAGGCAACAAGGAAATCTTTCTCACCGTGGACACAGACTCCGAAGACACGTGGGTTGAGAGACGTTTTCTAGAGGAGGTTGGAGTGGAGCCTCGCTTCTCCAGAACCTATAGGACAATTACTGGCACTCATGTTCAAAGACAGGTCGGACCCGTCGAAATAGAATATCTCGAGATAAAGATGCCATGCCCTACAGTCTTCGCCAATGAGGGCGATGCAAACGTCTTGGACGCGATAGCCCTTGAGATCCTAGGCCTAGAAGTCGATCCCACGACGCGTCAGTTGAAACGAGTTGAGGCATTGGCGGCCTACTAGGATCCCGTCAACTTACAACCGTTATCAGAATTCTGCAGTGAATGATCTGCAGAAAAGGACACCACATCTCTAATATTCAGATGCTCCGTTTGGTTGCTTCCTCGAGTACACTGCTGATATTGCTGGTTACATCTTTAGGCAGAGGTTCAGGAAAATGTTCTCGAAGGATCTTCTCAACTTTGGTTCTGACTCTTGCGGTGAAATCTTTCGCTCCGGCCTTTGACCATGTCTCAAATCTAGCCCGATCCAAAAGCGAAGGCATCCAATGCTCGCCCAGTTGAAGATGCTTGATCGTATGTTTCTGCGCTAGGAATTGGCCTCCCGGACCAACATTAGCGATAACGTCGGTCGCCAAAGTATCATCGTCGACCGATACGCCTCTAGCTATTCTAAAGCACATGTCCGCAATCTCGTTCCCGATCACTATCATCTCGAAACTGCCTGTCATCGCCGATTCTAAGTATCCGATATCGTGAATCAAGTTCGTCCCACACAAGACGGCTGGAAGGGCCGTCATCATGGCTTCACAGACCGCTTGGCCATCAACGGCCTTCGAGTCCGTGGTTCCTCCAGTCCCGAAGTATGGGAGACCATAATACTGCGTCAGCTGAGCGCACATGACATTTATGAGAGCAAACTCGGGCGCCCCGTAAGACATGACACTAGTCCTCTGATCCATTATCGAAGATACTACTCCATGGACAAAGGGTGTGCCTTTCCTCGCAAGCTGCGCTATTACTAGGCCGGCCAATACCTCAGCGTTCGACTGGGCGACTGTTCCAGCCAACGTCACAGGTCCCGTTGCGCCGGCTTGAGCTATAGCTCCATAAAGCACCGGTAGGCCTTCCTTCACCACCTCAATCAAAATGTCCGTATACTTCTCATCGTTTTGAAGCGGCGACACAGGCTCAGAGTAGACGAGCATTAGCGGCCTCTTTCTCAGGTTGTCGATCCCACCCGAGACTATCGACGCGATTCTGATAAAGTCTCTAACTCCTTCTGAGCTGTATGCTATCGCAACGATTGGCTTGAGAGTATTCGTTATGACAGCCTCGAACTCGTGAACATCCTGTCCCCTGTTCACGTAGTCGAGCGCTAGGCAGAGTTGTTCAACAAACTTTATGCTTGGCAGAGCGTCAGCCAACCTCGCGGCCTTTGCGATATACTCTTTCCTGCCAGGCCGTCTCTCCCAGCTTTCAGGATCGATCACGTTGGGGGTTGTCGACCCAAGGCCGAAATAGACCCTTCCATCTTCAAGCCTGATGTCATTCTTAGGGTCTCTACCACATAGAACGACTCTTTTAGGCGCGTTCCTCAAGGCCTCTTCAACCATGTATGATGGGAACTTCACTATCTTGGTCTTCGGGTCAACGTAGGCCCCAGCATCGGTCAAAATCTTGAGAGCTCTACTACTGTTTACCGTTGTTCCAGTTCTCTCAAGAATCTCTAATGTGGCCAAATGTATTTGGTAGATCTCATCTCGATCTAGGAGAGTTATTCTCGCTTTCATCGCGATCCTTCCAGATTACACAGGCAGGATATGTCTAATTAACAGTTTCTGGCGGAGTAGTTTGTGTTCATCAAAATGATTTTATCTTCACGAGAAGTAGAAGGTTGATGTTTCGACAGGGAGCAGGTATCGATGTCAGACAGAGAAAGAGCCTTTGAGGAGCTCTCTTCTGCAGTCGTCAATCTCGACGAGAAGAGGATTGAGGAGGCTGCGAGGAAGGCTCTCCATGAGGGCATAGATCCAGTTGATGCGGTCGAGAAGGGCCTAGCAGTCGGCCTGAGGGAACTTGGATCCAAGTACGAGAGGGGTGAACTCTTCCTCGCGCATATGGTATATGGCGCGTCGGTCTTTCAACTAGGCCTCAAGATACTGGAACCCGAACTTAAAAAGACGACCCGAGAGATTAAACGTTTGGGGACCGTGGTCCTGGGAACAGTTCAAGGCGACATACACGATATTGGAAAGAGTATCGTTGGAGCCCTATTAGGCGCCGCAGGCTTTGAGGTTCTAGATTTGGGGAAAGATGTGCCCACCGAAATGTTCGTGAGGAAAGCTAAGGAGCTTAAAGCTGACATTGTTGGAGCTTCTGCGCTTCTAACCACAACTATCCCGATGCAGCGTGAGATAGTTCAGGCCTTGCGAAAGGAAGGATTGAAGTGCAAGGTCATGATCGGCGGCGCGGCATGCAACGAGGAATGGGCGAGAGAGATTGGAGCCGACGCATGTGGAGTCGATGCTGTAGATGCGGTCAAGAAAGCCAAGACGTTACTCGGTGTAGCCTAAGGCGCTGGACCATGCTCCTCTCCATTTTCTAAGCAAGCTTCAAGTTCAAAAAATAGAGATGAATGAATGGACCCATCAGATGTATTGCATGGCTTCTAAGAAATTCTTCAGAAGCAAGATGTATGGGCGCCAAGGATCTCGTAAATTATCATTCAACCGGACGAACTGACAGCGACTTTCTCGGAGCATTGTAAACCGAATCGGTGTTAACGAATCCCCTAACACCATTGGGATTCTCCGAGTTCGCAATTGTACTCGCGATGCTATCTAGAATGTCGTTCATCGCCTAGGCTCCTACCTAAGCCGTACCCGGAATATCTCGATAGGTGAGCTCTTCCTTCAAAGCCTGATCGACCGGCATACCGTTGTCCGGTATACTCTAATGGATCAACTTGGTATCGAGACGTATGTCGAAGCTTGAACTCGGAGCTATGAGCAAACCTCACACGAGAAAGCCTCAAGAAACCTTTATTGCCGCTTGGCCATGACCACTTGCATAGAAGGTGTGAAGGATGGATTGTTATCCCCGAAGATTGGTGGGCAAATGTGCATTGGTCACCGGAGCCGGTACGGGCATCGGGAGAGGCATAGCTTTGCGACTTGCTCGAGAAGGTGCGAATGTGGCGGTAAACTATTCCAAGTCAGAGGAACAAGCGAGGACTGCAGTTGAAGAGATAGAACAACTGGGAGTTGAAGCGATTCCCGTAAGAGCGGACATCTCGAAAACGCGTGACGTCGACAATATGGTTTCGTTGGTTCTCCAGAAATTTGGTAAACTGAACATTCTTGTCAACAATGCTGGTATATGGTTCGAGAAGTCCTTGATGGATACGACTGAAGAAATGTGGGACATGACCTTGGACATTGATTTGAAAGGTGTATTCCTCTGTACCAAGCGATGTGTTCCTGAGATGATGAGGCAGGGTGGTGGCAAGATAATCAATATCTCGTCCCTTGATGCCGTAGTCGCGGAACCTAATGCTTTAGCATACTGTGCAGCAAAGGCTGGCATAGTTGGCCTAACACAAGCATTAGCTCTTGAACTAGCTCCTAAGAGAATCAATATTAACGCAATTGCACCTGGCCTGATTGAAACACCAATGACAGCACCTTGGCTTGCCAATCCCAAGATGCGTGAGGGCTTCATAAGTAGAACGCCCATCGGACGAGTCGGAAAGCCGGAAGACATAGCAACCATAGTAGCCTTCCTAGCTTCAGATGAAAGCGAGTTCATCAACGGAGTACTGATACCAGTGGATGGAGGTTGCTACGCCGCCGGCCTATGGCTCGGCAAACAAATTTACTAGAAGGCGCGTTCTCCGCTCGCTTTCTTGTTCATCTCTTGAACATCGAACCGATGTTGGGTCAGCGTATTCTTGCTCCAAGGTTTCCGATAGTCTTAGGTTCAACTTTGAGAATTTCCTTCAATTGATCTAATTGAGGCTAAAGGTAAGTCGCACTGATTAGAGACGCCGGTTCTTCTAAAGAATATGACGGAGGAGACGGTTCGACAACATGGCAGACAAGACAACCTATTCAACGAGCCCTCAGTTTCTTCTGATCGTTACATACCTCTCGAACGATCCGCGTTGTCTCTACGTTGTTAACGTGCTCGACATCCAAGGTTCAATCTTGGGACCTGATCCTCGCCATAGGTTTATCCGTAATTGCCACGAATTAGAAGACGTCGATACATACTTACTATTGAGAATAACCTTTTTGTGTGATTCACGAAATACTGGTTTGTGAAGGGGATAGGGTGTTCGGTGACATGTCTGTGATTCGTGAATTATCACTGGCATTTGTGAATCTAGATTATCGACAGATAAGGGAATTGATCAGAAAAGCCCTTGATTCAGGTGCTTCTGCGAGTGAGATACTGAAGGCGATGCAGGAAGGTATAACTGACGTAGGAAAGAGATATGAGGAGGGCGAATACTTCCTATCCGAGTTGATGGCTGCAGGAGAGATTTTCAAGGCTGCAATGGAAGAGCTGACTCCTCATCTAACCAAGGCGAATACGACCTCTATCGGAACTGTCATCATGGGAACTGTTAAGGGAGATCTTCACGACATAGGAAAGAACATATTCAAGACTTTGCTTCAATCAGCAGGTTTCTCAGTTCACGACCTTGGTGTCGATGTTCCGGCAGAGAAATTTGTTGTAGAGACTCGGAAGAGTGGCGCGGATATTGTAGCCATGTCGTCTCTCTTGACCACCACGATGGATCAGATGCGTGTTGTGGTCGATGAATTGAAGAAGGCTGGCTTGAGGAAGAAGGTGAAGATTGTTCTTGGAGGGAACGCGATAACGGAGGAGTTTGGAAAGGAGATAGGTGCCGATGCGGCGGTTAAGGATGCTGTACTTGGAGCCAGGCTCTGTAGGGAATGGGTGAAAGGGTGAAGCTTAGTGGCAGATGAAATGACTCCTAGAGAGTGTTTCAAGAAGATTATGAATTTCCAGAAACCGGATCGACTGGTGTGGATGGAGGATCAGATCGACGCTACCACGTTGAGATGGTTAAGTGAAGGCTTACCGATGGATGAAGCTGTTCAAACCCATTACGACCTAATGGTGAATGGTTCACAGTTGATAGTCTTTCCGGCACCATACACATTCGATGTCAGCGAGTATTTCGGTTTTCTTCCCGTGGCCGCTGCGAACAAGACAACTATAACATTAGATCAAGGTCCGCTTCCCAGATATACTCTTAAGATAATCAGAGAGACGAAAGATAAAGTGCTGTGCAGGGATCCCATCGGAGGCAAAATGGAATATAGCAAAATTGACTATACGATGCCTCAGTACCATGAGTTTCCTGTGAAGGATACTAGGGATTGGAACGAGTACAAGAAACGCTTCGATCCGACCGACCGTCGGAGATACCCTAAGGACTACACAAGTGAACAGTACATAGAGTTGTTCGAGGAGTCCACGGTTCCCACAGAGCTGGTGATAAACGGCTTCTACGGGTTTGGAAGAGGATTGATGGGTACGGCGGCGTTTGTCCCCGCCTTCTATACCGACCCTGACCTTGTTCATGATATGATGAATACTTACGCCGATTTCCTGGTACAGCTCCTAGAGGATGCTGTTGAAGCGTTGAAGTCCCGCATCGACTGGGTCTTTTGGTGGGAAGATTTCGCTCACGGAGTAGGGCCAAATATCTCGCCTAAAGTCTTCAAAGAGTTCATACTTCCAAACCTGAAGAAAGTAACTGGATTCCTGAACAAGAACGGAATAAACCTGATCATCATGGATAGTGACGGAAACTTCGAAGTCTTGATGCCCCTACTGTGGGAGGGGGGAATCAGAGGTACATGGCCACTCGAGGTCAATGCAGGAATGGATGCGGTCGAATTAAGGAAGAAGTACGGGAAAACGTGGCGTTTCCTAGGCAATATTGACAAAATGGAATTGACCAAGGGAAAAGAAGCCATCAAACGTGAAGTAGATCGAAAGGTTCCATTCTTGAAAAAGGATGGAGGATATATTCCCGGCCTTGATCATACGATCCCTCCAAACATTTCGCTGAAGGACTTTACATTCTACGCCAACCACCTCAAGGCACTTCTAAACTACTAGATCTCCGATATGGTATCACGATCTTCAATCCGTCTACTTGAAGCTTGGAAGAACCCTCTTTGAGAATAGCTCCAAGCTGTCTGTGAATGGAAAATCTGGGAAGCTGAGTACTAAATGCGTGGCACCAGCGTTGATGCAAGACTCTATCTTCCTAATACATTGGTTTGGAGTACCCATGACCGGAAAGACGACCCAAATTTCACCGAGCTCATACAATGGACAGCGCTTCATCTAAGCATGATTCTAGGGTCTAGAAATGCGTAGATCACATCAGCCATCAAGTTGACTAGAATCACACTCAACGCGAAAACTAGGGTGACTCCCATCACACCTGGATAATCAAGATTTAATATCGACTGAGCTGCGAACCGGCCGACTCCGGGCCAGCTAAAAATCATCTCAATTACAACATCTCCACCGAGCATGTATGCGAACATGACCGTCATAACTGAAGTGGTGGGGATTAACGCGTTTCTAAGCGCATGTCTGTAGATGACGGTCGTACGGGGCAAGCCTTTCGCCCGAGCCATCCGAACGTAGTCCATCCTCATAGCTTCGAGCATCGAGGCACGGGTCAGTCTGGTCGCAATTCCAAAGTATAGTAGGGCGAGTGCGACCGATGGCATGATCAAATGATTCAATGAGTCCCAGAGGCATCTCCAGTTTCCCGTGATCAGACTGTCAAACAGAAATAAGCCTGTAGTAAACTCTGGAGGCTCAACTCCGTAGGAAATCCTTCCCCCCGATTCAGGAAACACTCCTAAATAGTAGAAGAAAACCAGCTGGATTACCAACGCGGTCAAGAACGGTGGCGAAGCTACACCGAATAGGGCAAAGATCCTTGACACGTGATCTATCGGTTTGTTTTGGTTGGCTGCGGAAACCACTCCGAGGAAAACCCCTATTAGAATTGATATCGCCATCGCCGCTACAGCCAGTTCAACTGTGGCCGGGAAAAATTCCCCAATCATTCTTAAGACCGGCTGGCCGGAGTACGGAGAATGCCCCCAATCGCCGCGTAATAGGTCTCCAAGGTAGTACCAGAATTGAATGTGTATCGGGTCGTATAGGTGGTATCTTTCACCTATCTTTCTGACGGTCTCTTCATCCGCTCTTGGGCCCGCCCAAGCCCGCGCAGGATTAGGAATTAAGACCCTCGAAACCACAAATACTAAAAGTAGTACTCCGATGAGCGTGGGAACAAGAAGAAGCAGCCTTCTCGCTACGTATCTAACTAAGCCCGTATCGGTCAACTCTTTGAAATGTTGATCAGTTTGATCTGCGCGGATTCGATATCGATGTACTCCTGAGCTGAGAGTTCATCGGGGTCGAGCCCGCGGTCCTCGCCAACACAGATCTGCGTATCATGTTAAAAAAAGGAGATCGTTGGGTTGATTCGATACGTGGTTATTCAGGCATCTCGACAAAGTATACTGGAGCCCAATTAAACTGCCAATCGCCGGGGTTGGGTACTAGGCCCTGCACATTCTCGCTAGCGACAGGTATCCCCTGGAAATACGAGTTCTTATACTGGAATACAGCTATGTACGGGGCATCCTCGTAAACCATCCAGCTTATTTGAGAGTAGATCTCAAACCTCTCTTCTTGAGTGGGCGCTGAATTAGCTTTGTCCAGCAACTCCTCAATCTCAGGGACACTGTACCATGCGTAGTTACCTGCACCAAACCCCACATCGCTAACAAACCAGTCTATGAAAGCGAAAGCGTCTGGATACCATCCCCAACCGTCATACATGAGGTCTGGGTAACGTGGATCCTCCCCGCTTGCAACACCTGCATGCAAAGCGTTTTGAGCAGCATCGGTCATCCCTTCAAGTTTTACCTTCAAGCCGATCTCAGCCAAGTTGGCCTGCACAACCTCTGAGATCCTCGACGCCAATGCAATATCTGAGACGAAAACCATTCTGAGCTCAGGGATTCCTTCTCCATTCGGGTAGCCCGCCTCAGCCAGCAGATCCTTAGCCTTTTCGAGATCTCGTTCATATGGCGGCACTGTAGGGTCTTGACCGAGAACGCCGTTCGGGATAGGCATCTGAAACTTCACGGCTTGGCCGCGGGCGATCTCTATGATAGCGTCGTAGTCTATGGCGTGGACCACAGCCTGCCGGATAAGTTTGTTGTTAAACGGAAACCTCTCAACATCCATGCCTATGGTGTGAATGAAAGGCATAGGTCCTAGCTCTGGGACGTAGAAGCCGGGCTTCAAAGCCTGGTCGAGGAGCTCAGGGCTTAACGCCACTACGTGGGCTACGCCACGTTCAAGGTCTCCAAGCCTGGTTAGCTCATCGGGCACCACCCTGAAGATTACCCTATCGAGTTTGGGTGTATCATGGACTCCTGTTCCGGGTCCTCCCCAGTAGTTCGGGTTCTTCTCGTAAACGGTTTCCACATCCAACTTGAATCGACTCAGCAACCACGGTCCTGTTCCCATAGCGTTTATCGTCAAATAGTCATTAGGTTGGCCGGCTTCGGTTCCTCCGTGTTCGGTTACCCAACGAGGGCTCAACGCTGATGCATGAGGTTGGGTCAACGTTGGGAGGAAGGGGCTGAAGACCTTGTCTAAGCGTAGCACAAGAGTGTATGCGTCTGGACAAGATATGTGTATGTTCGCCTCCTTCACAAGTTCAGCTTGGTCTGCTGGAGGTGTATTGTCCGCGTTGGTCCACTCGTTCAGCATTTCCGCTGTTACGCCGTCAGCTTCCCAGAAGTTGTCTCCCAAGCCAAGCGTAAACATCCAAGACGGCGCAGTTCCCATCATGCCTACCCGATAGAAAGAATGCCAGAAGCAGTAAGCGTTTAGTGGATCGCCGTTGCTGAAGGTCACTCCCCTACGGATCTTGAACGTGTAGGTCAAACCGTCTGGGCTGATCGTGTAGCTTTCAGCTAAGAGGTTAACTATCTCGGGCGCGCCTGCCCCATCCTTGTAGGCTACTAGTGTCTGGTAGACATTGAAGATCAGTTCTCCGTCTTCCATAGTCCATGCGTACGCCGGGTCTGCTGTTACCGCGTGCCTTGTTCCCTCAACAATCAATGTTCCACCGACGACTGCGGTAGGCGTCTGGATAGTTGTTGGCGTCGTAGTAGTTGTTGGTGCTGGTGGTTGAAGTCCATAGTATCCGCCGGCTATAGCTATCACAGCTATGATGACAACGATTATGCCTGCTTGCGTCTTGGTTACTGCACTTTTTGAAAACATGTTTTTTCCCTTGAGAAGTCTAGTCAAGAGCTGATCTATTTAAGACTTCTCACGAGATCATCTCTGTTTCAATACTTTCGAGCGGACCTTAGATCCTTCGTACGACGCACCACCCGACCTAATATTACGTGTCAAATTGCCGACACATGAAAGTCTAGAAGCCGGATATGTTGCATCTTAAGCGCCGGGTATATCATGATGTCCAGACACATGCGACACTCGCCAAGACATTCCTAGTCAATTTCGTCGCCAGGGCGAGACAACCCTTCATAGAACGTCAACGTTGAACCGCTCCAAATCTTCGGATAGTTCAAGAGGACTAGGGGTTTGATGAGCATCCAACATATTTTCTAACTTGTCAACCTAAAGCTTGGAAGAACCCTGTTTGAGAATAGCTCCAGACAACCCGTCGAAGGGAAATCCGGGAACCCAAGAACTAGGTGTGTTGCACCAGCTTTGATGTAAGACTCCACTTTCTTGATGCATTGGTTTGGAGTGCCCATTATCCAAGGTAAAGAATCAAGGGAGACCTCCGACCTTTCCAAAAGAGAACTGATCATTCTCCTAACAGTTGCCTCCTCTTCGGCTATGACGTTTTAGAGGTCGCCTCCTCCCAAGCTGCGAAGATCTTGTTTGGATCCCGTCCAAACTCCTTGGCTTTGTTCTTTATGTACTCCACTCCGTCAGAGAACTCTTCTGCGGGCAAGCCTTCAGGTATCCATCCGTCTCCTAATTCGGCGGCAATATCTTTCACCTTTTTGATAACGCCTCCCACGAAGATTGGGGAGTGAGGTCTTTGGACAGGTTTGGGCTCTAGATTTGCTTCTTGTAGACTGCAGTATTTTCCAGAGAAAGAGACCTTGTTCCCAGTTGATAGCGCTTTTATTATCTTGATGCTCTCTCTCAACCTTTCTAGTCTTTTCTGCAAAGGAGCCCAGTCAAGACCGAACATTGTAAACTCTTTCTTGAGCCACCCAGCGCCGAGGCCCAAGTCAACCCTGCCACCAGAGACAAAGTCCAGAGTGCTAACCATCCTTGCTAGTTCAGATGGGTGTCTGAACTGATTGCACAGCACATACGTCCCTAACCTAGCTGTTTTAGTTGCCGTTGCCAAAGCCGGCAATGCAGTCCATGCATCAAGCGAGAACGCGTCTTTCACAGCCCAATCCACGAGGTTCTCGTTCTTAAAAACAAGCTTTCTCGTAAATCACTCTTTTTCATCGCAAAATAGCGTCCAATTGATGAAGTGGTCGTTTACCAATAATAGGTCATATCCCAGCTCCTCGGTTGCTTCAGCATACTTCATAATAGCATTCCAAGATGATCTTTTTTCACCGTAGATCGGAAAAACGATCCCAAATTTCACCGAGCTCATAGAACTGACCTAGCTGAGTTTTCCTGGTTTCTAGCGTCAGTTCGAACGCTATATAAGCGTGGTGTTCAGGAATTACTTGAGAGAGCTCCTCCAAAGACATCGAAATTGAACTCTAATTACTTACCTAGTTGGAATCTCACATGTGATTGGATTGGTGAAACGATTTTCATTTTTGACGCGGCAGCTGTTAAGGATACGCTTCCGCAAAACCAACTTACGCTCGAAGTCTCAACGCCACGTGAGAAGACGCATCACTTGCCTATGATCTAGGTAAACGAGTGAAAATGCTCCCGAGGTGTTTGTACGTCTCCTTGTATACTGTGAACAGTTTGGAATAAAGTTCATGATTTTTCTGGTTAGGCAGAAATGACTCTTGAATCGAGATTGTGGATCTAGCAGCTTCTCGATAACTGGAGTATACTCCGATTCCAATTCCCGCAAGAATTGCAGCTCCCAAGCAGCCTATCTCAGGAACCCCCATTGACTGAACCATATTGCCAGTAACGTCCGCCTTGATCTGATTCCAAAGCCCGCTTCTGGACCCTCCGCCTCCGACCCTAATCACTCTAGTTTCTACGCCAAGAGAATTGAAAGACTCGATCACGTGCCTTAAGCTGTATGCGACTCCCTCAAGGATCGCTCGCACGAAGTGTTTTCTCTTTTTGTCAAGTGTTATCCCAAGAAAGACACCTCGAGCGTCAAGGTCGAAGAATGGCGCGTACTCTCCTGCGAGATAGGGTAAGAACAACAACTCACCTGCTCCTGCGCCTGCGTCGGCCGCTTCTCTGTCAAGAATCTCGTATACCGACAATCCTGCTTGGACAGCATCTCTCTTCTCGGCATCAGCAAACTGATCGCGAAACCATCGAAGACAAGCGCACGCCGTTGCTGTCGAGGCGTATACTATCCAATTCTCAGGATCAAGATGTCTCCAACAAAAGATCGATTCGCTAAGAGAAGGTGGAAGCCTTTTGTTAGACAACGAGGCGATTATCTCGGTCGCGCCACTGGCATCCATAGTATCGCCAGGTTGAGTGATTCCAGAGCCTATTACGTTGCACATCCCGTCGGCGGATCCGCAAACAACTGGAGTGCTCTTCGCGAGACCCGTCTCCTTCGAGGCCTTCTCTGTAACCTCCCCTATAATATCGCTCGGCTCTACGATATCCCCAAACCAGCCTCGATCTATTCGCAGCGTCTTGAAAATTTTGTCTGACCAAGAATAGTCGCGAACGGTAACCAGTCCCGTCCACCACGCCTCCACATGATCAACAGCAGCGCATCCTGTCAAACGATAATTCAGGAAGTCCTTTGCGCCAAACACCCTGAAAGTTTTCTTCTCAACTCTGGATTCGTTCTGGCGAACCCATAAGATCTTTGCGACAGGCAGGCCGGGAAAATAGGACTTTGGAAGACCCGTCAATTCTCGCACTTTCTTGCTACCGATAGTGTCGAATATCTGCTCCGACTGCTTTTCTGCTCGCATATCTGAGTAGATGATTGCTCGCCTCACGGGTTTCCCGCCCTTGTCAAGCATGACAAGTCCCGGAAACTGGCCACTGCACCCAACCGCCATTACATCTTTCGCAGAAACTCTAGCTTCTTTCAGCGTGCGCCTAACGGTTACACATGTAGCTTTCCACCAATCTTCCGGATCCTGTTCTACCATAGCATCATTCAACGTGTATAATGGATACTCCGTGTATGATGAGGACATACGCCTACCAGAGCTGTCAAAAAGCATCGTCTTGCAGCCAGTAGTCCCTAGATCGATGCCAAGCAAGTAGCCCAAATCAATCAAAGCCGTACGCGCGAAGCCAATTAAGGTTTCGAAAATCAAAAAGAGACATTGAATGACCTGTAGGCGATTCCTACAAGGCAAAAAATGAATACGCTCTTCTATCCATCCCCTTTTCGAGAATGGGTACCACCGCCGTACCCCATCTGTATGAGAACACGCGAAAGAAGTAGACTACGACCCAAAGGACGAGAGTGAAGTGCTAGTAAAATCAAGCAACGACGGAAAGCTCATACTGCCATACTCTAAACTAGCCCACTGGAAAACTTTCTCAAAAGTTCTCCACAACTTGTACCCTAAGATCAGACACAGATTCGTTTTGGGTTTCTTTTCCGGCTTTGACAAAGAAAGGAGGATTAACTCCAGAATTTCAGGTAGACTATTCGTCCATTATATGTCCCTCGTACATGTTCTCCAGTAGTTCCGTCACGTTCTCTATCGTCAACTTTCTAGGATTGTATGTCTGCAGGAAGTAATAGGATTGGCGTTCTTCGACGAGGTATTTCGCATACTTGGGAATATCGCCCTTCGGAAAGCCGACCTCTTTTAGCGATAGGGGCAGCTCCAGATCCTTCACCAAGTCTCGGGTAGCATGGACCGCCATTATGGCTGTCTCACGCTTTGATAGACCATGCACGTCTAGCCCCATGTATTCTGCGACGATCGCAAGTCTATCTACGCATGCTGGCATGTTGTAGTCCATCATGTATGGGGTGACGAGAGCGCATGCTACTCCATGAGGAACCTTGTACATTGGCCCCAGTGATTCGGAGATGCAGTGGCCTATGTTTGCACCTGCAGGAGTTGCTCCCATAACGAGGCCACCCAGCAACGCTGCAAGCGCCATATTATATCTAGCTTCCAAGTTGTCTCCCCAGTAGTACGCAGTCCTCAGGTTTTGGGCCGCCAATCTTATTGATTGCAGCCCAAACATATCAGAGAACGGCGAATACCCTAGGGATAGAATATTCTCCATTGAATGAGCTATGACGTCCATGCCGCTAGCAGCCGTTTGTCTAGGGGGACATGTGATCACGTTCAATGGATCAATTATCGCGGTTTCCGCCAATACCTTCGGGCTTGTTATGTAGTTTTTTACACCCTTCTTATCCACGATGACTGCGTACATGGAGACTTCGGCACCAGTTCCGGAGGTCGTAGGCATCTGGATCTTGGGCAGAGGCTTCTCCTTTACACGGTCCTCTGTATAGGCCATGTAGTCGCTTACGTCTCCTGGATTCGTTGCCATCACGGCCGCTGTCTTAGCGCTATCCAAGACAGCTCCTCCACCTACGCCCACGACAAGTGAGTACTTTCTCTCTCTGACCTTCTCAGCGATTTTCCTCGAGCTTTCCAATGCAGGCTCAGCGGCCAGCTCATCGTATACATCTACACGTTTGCCTTCTTTTTCGATGATCTCCCTAACTCTCTCCGGTACTCCGGCCTTCATAACCCCCTTATCTGTGACCAGAAGAACAGGATCTCTCCCCACAGCTAGCCTCTTCGCTTCTGAACCAGTGACCTTATGTGCGCCAGCGCCGTAGATCAGCATACCGACATTCGCAAAGTAGCTGACTCTTGCAGCGGGGAGAACATAGCTCTCAATACTCATAGAGTTCCCCACAGAGTCTTTAGTTTCGCCGCCGTCTATTTAAGCTTCGAAATCAGTTGGTTCCATCGATCTCACGAATATTCTGAACCGATCAGATTTCCATTGAAAAATGCGTGTCGTGCGCATACCGATATGGTGTTCATATCATACACGTAAGATCAGCCTAGAGAACAGATTCTGGTCGAGCCGAGAATGGTCAACGATCGAGCTCTTCAACCTCTCGGTACCAAATCCTTTTGATCCCGACTCGGGCACGCATCTTCCATCCTAGCGACTTTGGCCCATTCTCTATGGCAGCTATGAGCTTGTCTAGACGCACCCTTACTATGTCCTGGGGAACTCAGCGTCGGGATTGCAAAGCATCCAGTGGATGTCAAGCTATCTTGAAGATCGGATGAGTCCTGTCGAGCATCCTTCCTTGTTCCATTATGAGTTGTGCGTACGCCGCGTCGATCATCGCTGTAGCTGGAAACATGTAACTGGCAGATTCGATCGGCCCGTATAGCACGAAATCGGCCCCAAGGGCGACCGTTATTCCTCCAGCGACGGCCATACTTGGATCGTGAGCCTGCATCCCCATCTTCTTCTTCAATCCCTTCCAGGTGCCTATCGCGTTGTGTGCACCGCAACCAACTGGGTATCCCAACTCATCTTTGAGTTCGTACAGCGCCTTGCATGCCATGCCTAGACTTGGTATGTCAATTACTGTGGTGTCGATTAATATCTGGTCGGCCCCAGCGCCTGTGACTATGGGAACCAACTCCTTTGTGACCTTGATCCTCCCAGCCGAGGTGAACTCTTTCGTGTTGAACGCTAAGAGCACAACGCTTCTCGTCTTTGTTTCCCTTATTCTGTCTATCTCTTCTTGCTTATAGTCTGGGAGTATGGAATTGTACACTATCGGATTTTTCAAACCGACCTCTTTCACGTAATCGAGACCCGCTATTCTAATATCGGAGGAGACCCCGTCCAACAGGATCGGCGCGTCCGTCACGCCTGAGACGAAGTCAAGGTACTTCTTCAACGCCTCAGGCGCGGCCCCTACAACATCAAGCATATGAGGATTGCCAGTCTTGTCCGAGAACTCTTCTTGGGTCTTTATGCAGCCTTCAGCCTTCTCCCTGTCGAACTCGCCTCTGGTATGATCCGTCACGATCTTCTGTTTGTTATAGAAGATGGTTCCGACTAGAACGGTTGGGCGCTCGCCCGGTACCCCCCCTATCTTCACCTTTCCTATCTCAAACCTTCTCTGAGCAGCTTTGAACGTCCACATACCGTATCACTCGCCTATGTAGCTCAACATGCCATTTTTAATAATTTCCATAGAGGTAGGATGTTGTCTTATCCCCCATTTGATAATTCTGTGAAGAGTGCGTCTAGTCAGCACACTGACCAATTTTCTGATGCAGCTTCCTAGGCTCCAGCCTTGGAGGACCCACCAAACAACTGCATTCCATTAGGAGCTCGAGAGAATCGAAAGAAGAAGAATTCCAAGCATAATCAACAATACAGCCATCTTTTGAATCTGCGTTAACTCTTCCTTAAGAAAAACTTGAGCAAGTATGACAGTAACTGCTGGTGACGAACTAGAAATCGGCGTGACGATCGAAACGATTCCAACAGCTATGCCGACAACGAAACCAAAGTATCCTACGAACTCGCTCAAGCCGACAAGAACTACAGGTTTCAAAGAAACTCTTCCATAAAGCCGACTCCCAAAGAATGGAAACATCATCAAGAGCATGACCGAAACTAAAGAACGATTAAAGAACAACGTTCCAATCGCGCCAATATCGGCTGAGACCAGTTTGATGAGGATGGAGCTTAAGCCTGCGGAAAACATGCATGCCAAGGCGTAGGGAACCCCTGCGTCCGACTTCTTTTCTGAGCTAGGTCCCACAGAGATAATGAGCAAGCCACTCATTACCAAAGCTATGCACGATGCTTGCAAGAAACTCAAAGTTTCACCAAGAACCGCAAACGAAAGAGCGATCGCTACGATCGCTGAGGTTGAAGTCACAGGGGCTACAACGCTTGCCTTTCCTACACTCAGGGCTTTGAAAAAGAAAAAGACGGCTGAGAAACTGCAAATCCCAGATGCAATGATGAATATGATCGTTCCGAGTGATGAAGGTAACGGCGGAGTGAAGATCGCTGCCAAGAGAAAGACTGGCACTAAGCTTACTAGCTGTGTGTAGAGCAAGAGCTTGTAGTAGTCTACAGATCCAACCGCTCTCTTGGCCAGGAAATCTCCACATCCCCAGCCGATCATGGAAACAACGCCGTACCCAATCGAAACGATCTCAACTATCATGTGGAAGACTCCTCAGATCTCCAGGTGGCATAATCTCTTCCAATCGCTGGTTCGGGAAGTCTTCTCCTCCTATGTCGACTCAACAGAGATCATGTCGAACTCTCAACACGATTCTCGGCAACCTCAAGCTTTGTTTCATCTTCAACCTCTACAATTAGTATTCAACAGGGACTAAACAAGAGTCGATGTCTGTTGGACGATTTCCCTAGAGTCCACCGCTATTTAGGTACACCGTACCCTTGAAATGTTCCGTGACGACGCATCAAAACAGCTGCAAACACGCCGCAACTGAACTTCGAGACCACTCGAAAAGACTACCTACCGAACTGCCGGAGATCGGATAAGTTTGGACATGCTATCCGAATTCTTGAAATATGTCAAATTGAAATATCAAAGAACAGTTGGAATCAGATCGATAGGTCATGTAATTTGTTTGAAGACTTGACCATCTATCGACTCAAGATCAATTACCTTGAAAATTGGAAAGTGTACTTTCTTTCGAACGTGGAAAGATCGAGAGGAGACATTGCTTTCGCTCCTTCAGACGACAAAGGAAAAGAATGGCGCATAGTACTGTCTTGGCGACCTCTAGAAGGCGCAAAGAGAAAATACTCTTCGGTTGATGAACAGGCAAAAGAAACAATTAATCAGTTGAAAAAAGGTAGACAGGTTAAGTCGTCTCAGATAATTAGCAGCAAACCTAGGGAGGTAAATGGGCACGAGGCATCTTTCTACAATCTTATGGTGAGGTACTACAAGCGTGGAGGGCTCTTCAAACAGATGCTGTCGGACTGTGTGATTCGATTTCTACTGCTACATTGTAGAGACTCAAACAGATGCATCATACTCTATGAGGAGTCTGATTATCCAGTTGAAGAGGAGAGAATCTTCGAGGAGGTCATACAGTCATTTGTTTGTCATTGACAGCGAGGCGAGAACATGGCACTTAGTTTCGAGCTAGCTATTCTAGAAGACCGATCTCAGTCGTTTGGTTACAGAGTCACAGTAGACTGACTGAACTTTTTGTCGGAACGAAGGCTCAGTAAGTCTATGCTCGTCTGCATGTAAGAGTGGGCGTGAACTCAGAGTACCCTGCTCCCTGTTCGGCCAGAGGCTCTGGATAACGCTGCCTGGGTATTACTTTCTTGGGCGCAAGAAATCGGGCATTCAATAGTACGACCGAGTACAATAAAGTACATCGCGGTTGCAGAAGGTGCTGCCAAGTCATAAATACTGATCAGGCAAAACCTATCTCGGGAAAAAGCATGGCAGCTGAAGGGACCTTCATAAGAAAAGCAAGTGGCTTAGTAAGAACGGTGCCTCCAATAGACGCTTGGATATACAACTGCCTCACTATGGGCTGGCTTTCAGTCGTCGCCTTCAATCTACCATTCAACCCCTTCGCTTTTCCCGGCGGAGACCAAAGCGTCGCGATACTCATGACAGCGGCGCTTGGCACCTTCATGTGGACAACCTACATGTTCATCGTAAGCGCCCTTCCACGCAGCGGAGTTGACTGGATCGCTCAAAGCAGATTCCTAAGTCCATGGATCTCGTTCCCGATAGTAATTGGAGACTTTTGGTATCTGATATACTGGGATGTCTGGGCGTACTGGTTTGTGACGTTCCTAGGTATGAACCCGTTCTTCGTTACGGCTGGTGCAGCATGGAACAACCCCAGCCTACTCGCTTTTGGAGAGTGGGTATTGACTCCCAAAGGGTTCTTCCTAGTTGGAATGATCTATCTTTTCCTGATGGGCTGGCAACTCTCACTGCCAATAAAGCTCTTCGCGTCAATCCAACGATGGTTGATGTACGCCGCAACCCTCGGAATGGCGGCGTATATCGTAGTTCTTGCAGGTACGAATCCTACGTCCTTCGCTCAGAACTTCAATGGGTTTGCTGCGAGGTTTGTCTCGGATCCTGATTACTACAATACGGTCATAAACACGGCGATCGCAGGTGGTTACAACCCGAATCCTGGATTCAGTTGGTATGACCAGATCGGGTTGATGGCAATGATATGGAGCCTCTTAGGATGGGCGTTCTGGAGTGCTCAGTTGAGTGGCGAAATAAAAGGCGCTGGAAACCTTAGGGTTCAGAACCTTGTCATGAACGGTTCAGGCTGGGCAACCGCAATTGCTTGGCTCATTGTCTGGCTAGTATTCTCGAATGCCGTTGATCCAACGTTCATCAAGTCTGCCGGAGCTCTATGGTACTCAGGCGAATGGGCGCTGCCCATTTCAAGTGTAAACCTAGGGATGTACGTTGCCGCTAGTGACGCGACATTGGGAACCGGAGTTATGGTCGCGCTCTTCCTAATCATGTTAGGTCTGATTTGCAACGGGTACCAGGTATACTACAACACAATGGTCGGACCGATCAGAATGTTCTTTGCAATGGCTTTCGACAGAGGTCTTCCAGACAAGTTCGCGATTGTACATAGCAGATGGCACACGCCAGTGTACGTCATCTGGCTCGCCTGCGCATGTGCAGTGATTCAGATATACCTGTCTGCGTATATGCCCGAGGTAGCGCCTGTATTCCTGCCTGCAGCTCTATCCAGCGGTTGTATACCATACACTTTCACATCTCTCGCGGGAGCCGTGATGCCGTGGAGAGGAAAGGCTATCTACGAAGCATCTCCCGCAGCCAAATACAAGTTAGGGCCGATACCTCTGATCACAATTACGGGTTTGATCAGTGTGATCTTCAATATTACAATGATATACTACTGGCTGACGGTGCCCGCGCTTGGAATCAGTCCAGCGTCGATGATCTTTGTATTCTTCTTCTACGTTGTAGGCCTCGTATGGTACGTCTATTGGCGGTGGCATCGGAAGCGACAAGGAATAGACCTAAGCCTCTCATTCAAGCTAGTCCCCCCCGACTAAACCCCCTATTTTTTTGAAAGTGGCCTAGATCCTAGGAGTAAGGAGGTGATTTCGAAGGTGGACAGAGAAGACAAAGGAATGGTAATCTTCTCAATAGTAATGTGGTTGATAATCCTACTGTGGGCCGCATTTGCCCCCTAACGATACGTATTTTCTAATGATGATACCTGTTACGGGCGGGTCAGTCGTTTCCGTGGGTGAGCCTTCTCAACCTGAGACGAACTGGTAACTTTTTACTTCGCCATCTGCGATATCTATTATCGCGCCTCTTAGGATGCTCTCTCCGTACTCACTTCCTGGGTTAATGCAAAGCGTTCTTCCAATCTTTCTCGCGCCTTTCGATTCATGAATATGCCCGTGAAGGCCCAAGAGTGGCTGGTGTTTTTCAACAGCGTTTCGTATCGATTGGCTACCGGCACCGTATGTCAGGATTTGCCCTGCCTTGTAAATGGGCTGCGGAGGATATACAGACGTGTCCAGCTGGGGCGCATCATCCAATTCCGAATCTTTAGGCGGGATGTGGAAGTTGAATACAGCATTCTTCATATCCTTAATGCTTGATATCAGTCGCTCAACTTTGTCTCCGATCTCCTCGTCGCTGCACTCTCTAGGGGTCTTCCAAGGTGTTGGGTTTCCCCAGCCTAGACTAGCCATTTCATGTATGTCGTCGATGTAGACGACTTTATTGTCGGGGTTTCTCACATGCTCTGTGTCGGTGATAAGATCAACGATTTCCTGTGCGTCGTCGTTTCCGCCGGTTATGTAGCAGACTATCTTCGTGTCTTTCAGTCGTTCATTCGCTAGGTCAATCCATCTTAGCAATCTCTCGCGCATCAACCTTTTGAACAAGTCATCAAGCCTCTTTTCGTCAGCGGAGAGCCCCTCGTACTCCTTCTGTTCCACGAGAGTTGTGTAAGCGCCTGTGGTCAGTATTCTCTTCTCCAAATCCTTCAGCTCTTCCTCTGTCTTAACAACCTGTTTCTGCTCAAGAAAGCGACTGACATAACTACCGTCAGGCTGTCTTACTATCGGCGTTATCATCTTTCCAGTTATGTCGCCGCCAAGCACCAGAACATCCGTCCCATATACCTTTCCTGCATTTACAAACTTCTTGAAGGTCGGTTCGGAGCCATGGACATCCGTCGAAAAGAACATGCGAGTCTTCTTTCCTTTCGTCTTTTCCTTTCCACCGAAGAGAGGCAAATGATCATCCGTCCTGCGTTCTTGGGTATGGGCCTGACCACAATAATAGTTTTTGCGCTGTTGGAGAAAGGTTCTGTTTGGTCGCCTAGCTCCCTACTGAAAGCTAAGACGCGCGCGCTTTCCAATACCCCAAAGAAATTTCACCCTACTTTTTGAAAGCCGCTCTCACCCTGAGTTCTTGCCCCACTCTCGAGAACTTGGCGAGGTCTTACTCAGACTCCTATAATCTCGTCTCATCCTAAGCAGAATCCGTATTTCAGAGGGTCAGAAGGATCTACAATGAACTGTTGAATCCCAGTGATGTAAGCGCTCCCCGTTACTTCAGGAACAACAGCCTTGAAATCTCCAACAGCAGTTTCTTCAATCAATCGCCCTATGAATAATGTTCCCAGTACGCTCTCATGGACGAAATCTTCATTCAGTTTGAGATTCCCTCGAGCGTAAAGGGTTGCCATCTTGGCGCACGTTCCAGTTCCGCATGGTGACCTGTCAACTTGCCCATCTCCAAACACGACAATTGACCTTGAATCTGCCATAGGATTTGTGGACTCTCCACATATTTCCACAAGTTCGACTTTGTTGATGTATGGTATTTCAGGATGCTCTACAGGAATGAGATTCGCAGCGTTCCTGATCTTCATTCCTATCTGAATCAGTTCTGTCACGTTCTCCGACTTGATCTCAATTCCTATGTCCTTGGCGTTGACTATAGCGAAGAAATTTCCGCCAAAGGAAATCTCGACTGGAACTTCTCCAACATTCGAAACTCGAATAGCACTTGACGTATAAAAGAACGATGGGAGCCCCTTCATAGTTACACTCTTCACTTTCAGATCTTCAACGTTCACTCGGGTGTAAACTATTCCGGCTGGAGTATCCAAGGCCACCGTGGTGACCGGCTCCTTGGCTTCAACCAAACCCATCTCCAAAGCGACGGTTGCCACACCGATAACACCATGGCCGCACATAGGTAAGTAACCTCCACCATCCATGAAAACTACACCCAAATCCGCTCCAGAAACTTCTGGCTCCATCAATACGGCACCAAACATATCGTTATGTCCTCTAGGTTCATGCATGAGTAAAGTGCGCAAGAAATCCAGTTCTTTCTGGAGGTATATTCTCTTCTCATTCATGTTTTTGCCTGGGACTCTTGGGAAACCACCTATGACAATTCTAGTCGGTTCGCCGGCGGTGTGTGAATCTACGGTGGTTATCATTTTGATTAAGTGCATTCTAAACCCTCGTTGCTTCGCTAGGTTCGAGCTTCTAGTTTGGTGCTAACATAAGGTTATTTAGCAATAGTAGACATGGGCCGGGAGGGATTCGAACCCTCGACCTCTGCCGTGTGAGGGCAGCGTCACTAACCGGGCTGGACTACCGGCCCTTACTAGAAAAAGTGGCCGAGATATCCTTAAAAGGCGTTCTACCACGACGAACTATTTTAGCTAGCCCAATCTTCAAGTCTATGTTGATCAGGATTGCGGAGACGAGATATCGTAAGCGCGATCATCAAGGATTTCGGCAATAGGTTTTCGACGGCGCTAGGAATCGACCTCGGGACGAAGGATGAGCGACAGATATTCAAGTGGTTCATCGCTTCAATACTCTTTGGAGCTAGGATAACCGAGAGGATCGCCGTCAAGACATACAAGCTATTCGAGCAAGAGAGCATTCTATCCCCGAAGGGCATAGTAGATACGGGATGGGACAGACTGGTCTCACTGCTTGATTCAGGAGGCTACACTCGATATGACTTCAAGACAGCAACAAAACTGCTGGATGTTGTAGGAGCGCTGAAACGAGAATATCGAGGACATCTCTCTGAGATTCATAGGGTCGCTAGCGATCCACGAGATTTAGAGAGGAGGCTGATGGAGCTTGGCAAAGGGATAGGTGATGTTACCGCTGGGATATTTCTGAGAGAGCTGAGAGGGATATGGGAGAAGGCTGACCCACTTCCCCAGCCGCTTACGGTGCTTGCTTCGCATAAGCTGGGTTTTACAAGGTCTAAAGGAAGAGATCTAGACGAGCGTCTTAAGGTGCTAAGGGATCTCAAGCGCATCTGGGATGGGAATCAAGTCAAAGGGAAGGATTTCATGGACTTTGAGACAGCGCTCGTTCGATTGGGAAAAGACTTCTATCGGAAGAAGAAGGCGCCGCCTGTGTTCCCCTCCTCTCCAAGGAGCATTAGATGATCCAAATCGGCTTCCTTGAGCCAAGGCGGTAAGCGGATTTTTCTGCCGGTAACTCTTGGATGTACCCCCCCCTCCGCTCGATGACTCGAATGGAACTATCGTCTAGGTAGAAACGAAGTAAACAGCGCCTCCGATTTTCAAATAAAGATATATTGATCTAGATCCTCCTAGGCCTCCAACAGGTTGAAGCATATGCCGATCACCGACGTCTTCAAGAAGCAGTTAGCCCAGAAACATAGACTCCACTATAAGGTGTGCAGGAACTGTGGTGCAAGAAATCCTGGGCCGTCTAAGCGCTGCAGAAAATGTCGAGGCTACAACCTACGATGGAAGAAACGTGAACTCGGCGCCAAGTAGATTTCTCCAGAACGACAGCCCGGCCTTAACGCTCCAGATCATATTCCTCTACGTACTCAGTGTATTGCAGCATTTCCCCGCATCCTCCGCAGAAGGACGCCGTTGGCGGGTTGCTCGTCAAACAGCGATTGCATAGGACAGCGACTATCGCGCCGCCGCACACGTTGCAATATACATTATCCTCCGGGTTAATCGAACAGCACCAAGGGCAAGTGATGCCGTAGCTATATGACATGACAGATCTCTACCTCTACACTATTGATGATATCCCAAGCATCTTTAAGACTTGTGACAGTTCATTCCCCATGAACAACTAGCTAAGGGACAAGCCTGAATCGATCTCTCGGGAAGAGCACGACCTCTCTGATATTCTTCCTTTCCAAGATGGCCATAAGGAACCTGTCGAGACCCATGCCGAAACCTGCGTGAGGAGGCAAACCGAAATCGAAGTTGTCCAGGTAGAACTTGAACGCTTCTGGATCTAGGCCTTGCTCTTTCAATCTCGTTATGTACATGTCTTTCGTGTCGATGCGGGTGCCTCCGGACGTTACCTCAATCCACTCGTACATAAAGTCGAAGGCGTCGCAGAGTTCGGGTCTATCCCGTTTCGGCTTTATATAGAATGGCCGTATCCTCGTAGGCCAGTCAACTATAAAGTAAAACTCTCCCTTGTGAAGATTAGCAAGCTCTCGATAAGCGGTCGTGGGGACGTCCTCTCCCCATGCTATCTTCTGTCCTGCCTCTTCGAGTTCCTTGAGGATCTGATCATACGTGTAGCGGCGGAGCGGAAGGCTATATGCCTTCAACTCAACTCCAAGAGTTCTCAGCTCCTTTTCACATCGGATCATCACTTGGTCGATAACCTGCACAGTCAGTTCTTCTTGAAGTTTCATAGCATCCCGAACATCAACAAAGGCCTCTTCGACATCGACGGAAACAAACTCGCTGAGATGGCGTCTTGTATGCGATTCTTCAGCCCTAAAATAGACGCCGATTTCATAGACCTTCTCGAAGACGCTTGTCAACTCCTCCTTATAGAGCTCCGGACTCTGGGCGAGATACGCCTTGTGCTCGAAGTATTCAACTGGAAATAGGGAGGCGCCTCCCTCAGCAGCCGCTGCAATTATCTTCGGCGTATGAACCTCTACGAAACCCTTCTCTCTCAGAAAGCTCTCGATCTCATCAACGACCACGTGTCTTATATTGAATATGGCTTTACACTCTTCCCTCCTCAGATCAAGAGTCCTAACATTAAGCCTCACGTCTATGTCCGCTGGAACCCTCCCCGTCGGATCCATAGGGAGAGGATAAGTTGCCGAGCCAAGGATCTTTATCTCCTCTGGGATAATCTCGACGCCTCCGGGAGCTTCCTTACGTGCTTCCACTTTTCCACGGACGCCTATCGAGAACTGCCTGCCGAGCCTCCCAGTCTTTTCAAGTACGGCACTTGAAGCTCTCTTCTTCGGGATCGTTACTTGGACAAGTCCCTCCCTATCCCGTAGCGACAGGAAGGTTAGGCCTCCTAGGTCTCGTATATCCTCAACCCAACCAAAGACCGTAACCTCTTTCTGATCGAGTTCCGGCGTCACCGTCGAAGAGTAATGGGTTCTACGCCAGTCATTCAACGAGTCAAGTTCCATTTTCGCTCACCCTTACACGTCTGAATCAGTTTTAAAAGGATTGGATCATCCAGTCAAGTCGCGAATAGACTTCAAAACATTGTTGGGCGCAAGACTGAATGAATTCGCGCACCAATCATAACCACCTTTTTTATCCTAACCCATTTACCCGCCAACCTAGGGCTCGACGAGGGAAACAGGTGTCCAGTCAGCCGTGCTTTGAAGTTTATTTCATCGTAAGTACTGCCTCTGTGGAACGTTCTAGCGCAGAATTTGGATTATACTGGAATTCTAAACCCTTTTCATGCCCCGAACCATGTGGAGCTCTCGATTGTGACTTGAATTCAGAGAATATTCTCATAATAAGTCAGAGGCAATACATATATAGAATTGTCGATATGGTAAGGTTCGATCGGACTCCAAATCGGGGCCCGATAGGGAAACGTACGGAATGATCGCCTGACGATGATTCCAGATGGTAAGAACGATACTGGACAACTTCTGCGTGAAGAGCGGAAGCCTCTGCCAGAAATGCGAAGAGAAGGTTAGAAAGGGGCAGATAACAGAACAAGACCTCAAGATAATTAGAACACTTTCCGAACTTGAGAAGGAGTTCAACGTTCTCCAAGACGTTTTCTTTCATAGATCCGTGGACACAGAGAATACGCTTGCGATACTTGTCAACAAGAGCGATATGGGAAAAGTCCTCGGCCGTGGAGGGAAGATTGTTCGAACTCTTGGAGAAAAGACTGGGAAAAGAATAAAGATACTAGCCTACGGCACCGATCCAAGACAGTTTTTGGAGGAACTCCTCAGTCCGTTTTCTATACTAACCATAAACACAGTCTGGCTGCCCGACGGAAGTACAGAAACCAAGGTGATCCTCTACGGCCGAGAGCCAAGACATATGCCGGTAGACCTTGAGGTCGCGAAGAAGCTGGCGAAAGACATAGCAGGCTTGACGCTTAGGATAGAATTTGAAAGGAAGTAACGTCACGTACTGACCTATCTTGAGAGGCTGTAACTGCCTCCCTTCACAGGAACTTCGATCTCGACAACTTTACGGAGATATCTCCCCACAAGCTCCGGATGGTCAGTATGTATGGGGAAGAGTCTCCGTGGCGTCACTGCTTTCGAAATCTCCTTCATGTCATTAGGCATCATATGGCCAGAACAGTGAATATGGTAGAGCGGCAACCCGAAGTGGTCTAGCCAGTTTATGAACTTGTCATATTCAATGGCCTGCTCCTCATTGTAGGGCTCAGAAGTTGACAGGATGAAGTTGCTTCCAAACCTAGGTCTTATGTCGATAAGTTCCTTCATGTCAGAGAATGATGATACCAGAATCGTCTTGTCTTGGATTGACCTGACTTGAGAAGCGTCCTTAACGTTCCCGCGGTCGAGAATCTCCTCTTCCCAATCGTAGAACCTCCTCTTGCCCTTTCTGAAGATAACAATGTCCTCGCCGAAGACGTCGGGCACCTTAAGCGCCTTGTCCTTTCTCAATTCGCTCAACGTGTGAGCTTGCCTCAGGGAGATCGCTAGGAACCTTCTGTTCTTCTCCGCTACCTTCTTGAACGTGTTCAATCTGTCTATGTCAGAATAGGAAAAATCGGCCATAACAAGCTCCTCTGTCGCGGATACAACCTGATCAAGCTTCGCTTCAACCTCACTCTCGCTGAGCACGCCGCCTCCGAGGATATTCGTTCCCTCCAAAAGAAGGATCGAGGGTTCAGATTCTCTGGCAGCTCGTACAAAGTCCCCCGTCATGTCTGACCTTCTTCCATGAACCCTCACGTCTCCAGTGTACGCTATGCTGCCTTCTGATGTATGTACCAGAAAGCCATAGGCTCCAGGAACCGAGTGATCGACATGTAGAGGTTCGACCTGTATCGACCCAACCTTGATCTTCTGCCCTGTCCTGAAGGATCTAAATTCAATATTGGAAATGTCTGTCTCGAATCTCCTCGGTCTCGTCTCACTCAATGCTTTGAGTATGATCTGAGTTGTCTCTCCACAATACACCGGTATCTCTCGCTTGAGAAAGGAGACGTAAGCAGAGTGATCTGCATGAGAGTGAGATAGGATTACCGCATCTAGGCTTTTCGGCCTCTCATCGAACTTGTAGATACCTTTGATCTCTGGGAGCATGCCAAATTCAAGTAGCCCCCTCTCATCTCTGGGAGAAAGCCAAGGCTCCTGGTAGAATCTCCTCCTCTCGGAAAACCCCATTCCAAAATCTAGGAATACTCGCGTGTCGAGATCCTCGACAAGAATTTTGTTACCACCTATCTCTCCTACTCCACCAAAGAAAGTTATCTTTGTCCGTGATCTTTGCAAGTTCACGATCCCCATGATCTTCCTATTGGTCGAGAGTCCGAAAGAGAAGATAGAGGAGTCTTGCCAAGGCTCTGGGGTATTTCACAAGGCTGAGAAGACTGGAGGCTTGGAAGTCTATATCATCCAAAGCGCCAAGATCGCTCATGACACCTGTCCTATGAGCTAATTCGAACAAGCGATTCATCTTCTCATCGGACATGGCATCCAGATACTCTCTAATTCTCCGCATTAAAAGAAAGTCTTTCCAGACCAGCTTTCTCCACTGATCTTGATAAGTCGAGAGGAACTCTGCTGTATAGTTTGAATGTTTCCAAGCTTCGGATCCAACCTCTCCCGCGATACGAGAGCAGAGCAGCCCTGTGACAATTCCTCCACCAGTCGTCGGTTTAACCTGTGACGCTGCGTCCCCGACTGCTAGGAGGCCGCTAGTGTAGGTTCTTAGGATCGGCCCCCCCAAGGTCACTGGGTGGACCGTGAGGTTAAACATCCTGCAATCACGAAGCTTTCTTGATGCCACGGGATGCTGGGAGACAAACTTGTTAAGAAGACGCACGGGATCGCGTTCCCTTGCAGCCAGACCGACCTTGACCGACCCATAACCCTTGGGTATTATCCAAGCAAAGAATCCTGGAGCATACTCTCTCCCGAAGTACAATTCTACAAACTCTTCGCTCACACTATTCGCGTTGTCGACCTCGACTTGGGCACCGCTAACTATCTTGGCAGAATTGGTCCATTGTAATCGGGCGGCTTTCAACAGTGAAGCTGGGCATCCCTCAGCATCTATTACAAGATTGGACTGTAAGGCTTGGAAGTCTCGGTTGAGTGCCTCGATGCTCAGTCTCGGGTGACCTTCTTTGAAGGTAAGTGATCGGACTCTTGAACTCAAACGATACGTCGCCCCGTGGCGAGACGCTTGCCTAGCAAGCCATCTATCAAACTTAGGTCTGTCCAGCACGTAGGTCACTGGTGATCCATGGTCGAGAAGGAGCTCACGGCACGAGGGAGAATAGAATCGAGCTCCTCTTATTCGGGTCTGGATTAGATCGGCTGGGATGCTCACCCCAATCCTGCTGAGGCCTCTCATGCCAACATGTCCTGCACAGTGAGGGGGGAGTCCAATTCTGTCATGTTCTTCTAGAACTACTACCGGGACGTGTTGGCGCGCTATGGTCAATGCCGCGTATGATCCACAGGGCCCCGCGCCGACAACCGTTATAGGAGGTTCTTCTGACACAACCTCTACCTTGGAGAGCGCACTATTCCTATGGGTTTCTTCGGTCCCATCTCGGTTCAGACGCTTTTCCGGGCTAGTTCAACTCTCCTCTTGCCTTTCATCAGCCTCGAGACTCTGATAATTCCAATGATCTCAAGCTTCATGAGAGTCTCGTTCAGCTCTCGGAAGCTCATCTCGCCGTAGATATCTTCAACCTCTTTTAGAAGTTCGGTATCGGTGGTTGCACCTTTCTTCTCTAGAACCTCGACTAGAGCTAGTTGTACGGGGATTGGACTCCAAACTTTTCCCATTCTAGAATTGTCCTCAGGTTATTGTCGTCATCGGGATCTGTGTCTTCTCTTTTCTTATCCGTTTCGTGAAGCTCTGGTACCATGTCTCCATGTCTGGAGTTATGCTGGGTTTGATATTCTCCATCGCGGATGTAAAATCGTCTGCTGTAACCTCTTTCGCTTCAGGCTCCGTTCTTAGAGCATTGAAGGCTGCTTCGCGACATAGAGCTTCAACATCAGCGCCTGAGTAGCCCGCAGCCAACCTAGCGAGTTCTCGTACGTTAACCGTCTTGTCCAATGGCATGTTTCCCGTATAGATCTTGAAGATCCGTATAGATCTTGAAGATCTGTTCCAACGTCTTCTGATCTGGCGCTGGGACATATATCAGTCTGTCAAACCTTCCCGGTCTCAGAACAGCCGGGTCCAGAATATCAGGTCTATTTGTTGCGGCTATAACGACTACATTCTCCAGCGTCTCTATTCCATCCATCTCTGTGAGTAACTGGCTGATAACCCGCTCTGTGGCTCCCGAATCTGCATACCCCATTCCTCTTCTCGGGACGATCGAGTCGATCTCGTCAAAGAAGATGATGGACGGAGCGGCCGTCCTTCCCTTCCGGAAGACTTCTCTGATCGCCTTTTCAGACTCTCCAACCCATTTACTGAAGATCTCCGGTCCCTTAATTGAAATGAAGTTCGCTTCACTCTCTGTGGCGATCGCTCTAGCGACCAAAGTCTTTCCGCATCCGGGTGGACCATAAAGTAGTATGCCCTTCGGCGGGCGTATCCCCATCCTCTTGAAAGAGTCAGGTCTCTTTAGAGGCCATTCAACAGCCTCCATCAGTTCGTTCTTGACCTGTTCGAGTCCACCTACGTCGCTCCAGTGGATCGTTGGAACCTCAACGTAGACCTCCCTCATGGCTGTCGGCGTGACCTCACGATAAGCGTTCATGAAGTCATCCATCTTCACAACCATCTTCTCCAAGATTGATGGGGGAACCCTCTCCTCCTCAAGGTTTATCTCAGGCATATAGCGTCGAAGAGCTTTCATAGCAGATTCTCGACTTAACGCCGACACGTCAGCGCCTGTATATCCATGTGTGATCTCGGCCAGCCTCTTCAGATCCACATCCTCCGCAAGCGGCATGTTTCGCGTATGTATCTGAAGTATCTCATTCCTTCCCTGTTTATCGGGGACACCGATCTCAACCTCTCTGTCAAACCTTCCAGGCCTACGCAGCGCTGGATCTATCGCGTTAGGCCGGTTCGTCGCGCCGATTACGATAATATTTCCCCGCGCGCCCATCCCATCCATCAGAGACAACAGCTGCGCAACGACTCGACGCTCAACCTCTCCGGTTACCTCTTCACGTTTGGGCGCGATGGCATCCAATTCATCGATGAATATGATGCTAGGCGCCGTCTCCTGAGCCTTCTGGAATATCTCCCTCAACCTAGCCTCGGACTCACCGTAGAACTTGGACATTATCTCCGGGCCGGAGATTACGTAGAAGTTTGCATCTGACTCGTTCGCCACAGCCTTTGCAAGTAGGGTCTTTCCGCATCCTGGCGGCCCATATAGAAAAACCCCTCTCGGCGGTTCTATCCCTAACCTTTGAAAGAGTTCTGGATGACGGAGGGGAAGCTCCACCATCTCTCTGATCCTCTGGATCTCGTCTCTCAGGCCTCCGATGTCTTCGTAAGTAACTATAGGGATGCCTTTCTTTTCAGGGGTTGGCTCACTTAGCACCTGAACGCTCGTTGACTCAACTATCTTAACTGGACCTCGAGGTCTCGTCCTTGTGACAACCAGTGGGATCGCGCTTCCAAATATTGACAGCATGGTCATATCGCCCTCAATGAAGGGAAGATCCATGAAGCGTCTCCGGACAAAGCTGATGAATTCGTCGTCGACGCTCAGTCGAACGTCCGTAGGAGCAAAGATTATGCTCTGAGCCTCTTTTACATCCGCTTTCCTAACGGATACGTACTCGTTAAGCGCGACACCAGCATTTCTTCTTAGGAGTCCGTCCATACGGATGATTTCTTGACCTTGATCTTCTGCGTATGCAGGCCAAGCTATAGCAACAGTCATCTTCTTGCCGTGAATTTCCACAAAGTCTCCCGCCGTTATTCCAAGAGTCTGCATCGTGTCATTATCCATTCGGACTTTTCCATGCCCAACGTCTCGTTGCCTCGAATCCGCAACTCTCAATTGAATCTCTTTATCTGCCAAGTCAAACTACCCTAGCTAGTCTTTACTACGATATGCGGTTTCTCAAGCTTGACCGTACGGTCAAGGAGCCGATTCTAGGTAGCGGTCAGATCTAGAAAAGCCTTTCTTTGGAGTTCGATCGGACAGACCGGTCTAGAGTCTTCTCATCATCGTCACTTGGATCTCGCTTACTTCTCGTATCGATTTGATCGCTCGTTCCACTTCCTCCATCTTCTCGTTCTTCTCTTCTGGAACAATGATATGAGCGATGCCTGCAACCAGACCGAAGGCGATAGGTTCCTCTTCAAACTTGTAGAGAGCCGTTTCCTGAGGAAGGCTCTTTTTGATCTGTTCCTTCAAGGCTTCGAGGCTGACCGTTGTCTCCGAAGGGAACACTTTGATCGTCGCCATCATGCGAGCCAAAGATATTCCACTCGGTTAAGGCCCGGTAAACCCGCATTTCGGGCATTTGTAAGGTCGTCCGAAAAGTCTGCATTTTTCGCAGCGCCAGACGACGACTTCGCCGCAGTTTGGACACGGAAACTTCACAGCGGCTTCGCCGGGAAGTATCATCCTTCCACACCAGTTGCATGAAGGCATCTTGACGACTTTGGTTTCACTCAAGCTCTCAAGCCTTGGTGCAGACGATTCTGGACAGGCGTATATAAGATTGCTCCAGCGATCATCGTCTATTCAATCACTTGAATTGCACATGAGCTCGAAGAGGCAGCACCATACGAGAAGGTTTTCTCTACTGTCGATTTGTTCGCCGATTAGACGCGTTCTCCTGCCTCACCAGGCAGTAGGATGTCATGGGGTGCAGCTTCTTCTACTCCTGACGGAGTGAGGAATGCGAGCCTAGCCTTCTTCCAGAGCTCCGGTACCTTCCCTGCACCCGCGTAGCCCATCGCTGCCTGAACAGCTGCTGCGAGTTCTTGGACCACAGCTCCTGTCTCGCCTTTGTACGGCACCCATCCTTCAACGCCTTCAGCTAGGCCTTTAGCCGATCCACTGTATCGGTCTAGAGAGAAGCGTTTGGCCATCGCTGAAGGGCTTCCCATGCCTCTATACTGTTTGTAGTATCGGCCGCCTATCGCAATCAGCGTTCCAGGAGCTTCTTTACACCTGGCGAAGAGGTTTCCAATCATAACAGCGGAGGCCCCGGCCGCCAGGGCCACGGCCACATCGCCGCCACTTCTTATCCCACCATCAGCGATTATTGGTGTGTCGGCGGCGGCCTCTCTTACAGCGTCGGCGACCTGAGCTGTGGCGTAGAGTGTCGGGGCACCAGCCTTCGTGAACTCTGAGGTCGTACATATCGATCCGGACCCTATTCCAACTCTGAAACCGGCCACCTTATCAAGTTTCGAGAGGACATCTCTCGCAGCCTCGTAGGTTCCAATATTTCCGACGACCACATCCGCGGCGACCGCGTCCATGATCTTCTTGCTCGCCGTGAAGACGTTCGAGTTATGAAAGTGAGCTACATCGATCACTATTATGTCAACATACTTGTCAAGTTCCTTCGCTCTCCCCAAATCGAAGGGTGACGTGGCAGCTGCGCAGAGGAGTTGGCCATTCTCGTCACGTGCAGCGTTCGGGAACCTTCCTCTTAGAAGTATATCTTTGATCGTTATGAGACCTTTCAGGCGACCGCTGCGCAGAGGAGTTGGCCATTCTCGTCACGTGCAGCGTTCGGGAACCTTCCTCTTAGCAGTATATCTTTGATCGTTATGAGACCTTTCAGGTGGCCTTGCCCGTCCACTATCGGCAGTTTTTCTATCCGGTGTCTATGCATCCGCTCTTTCGCTTCTTCGATGCTTATGCCCTCGGGAGCAGTGATCACCTTACGTGTCATTAGGTCCTTGACATGAAGGTTTGTGTCAGCGAATCGTACGTCTCTTCCTGTTAATATGCCAGTTACTTTCTTCTCGTCCACGACCGGAAGGCCGGATATGTTATGTTTCTGCATCAACCCCATCGCGTAGGCTATACTCTGCTCCGGATCGATCGTGACAACGTCCTTGATTATCAGCGCCTCGGCCCTCTTCACTTTCCTAGCCATCTCAACCTGTTCTTCGACAGAGCAGTTTCTGTGAAGAACGCCGAGTCCGCCCTGTCGTGCTAGGGCTATCGCCATCTCGCTCTCGGTTACCATATCCATAGGAGAAGAGATGAATGGGATGTTGATCGCGTATCTTTTCGAGGCTCGAGTTCGAATATCCACCTCTCGAGGTTCCACTTCGGTCCATCCGGGAACCAGTATGATGTCTCTGAAAGTGACGGCGACGTCAATACTCTTCAGCTTATCCCGGAATAACAACTCTGGCAAGTCTCAGCTCTCTTAACCTACGCTTTCCAGTATAACTCAAGAATGTTGTTTAAAGGCTTTTAACACACTATTCTTGCCATCGCGTGTTAGAATATTGAAATTTGCAGTTCACCGAAACATAGCGATTTCAGAGAGATCTGAGGAAGCGATCTGCGCAGGATCTTGTTTTCATACTTTGGCGGAGCGGATCTACCTAGCACTAGTCACATGCGGGTGTGGGGCATCCTCCTGAATATTCGGGGTCTGCGCTTGTGTATTCGAGTGTTTCACCACGTTCTCTTCCTAGGACTGAGCCTAAGTAGAGCACCTGCTCTCTCTTACTTGCATATCTGTAGACAGTTATACCTTTGCAACCAAGCTTGTATGCCAAGTTGAACGCTTTCTTCACGTCATCTACGGTGGCGTCTTGAGGGAGGTTTATAGTCTTAGAAACCGCGTTGTCCGTGTATTTCTGGAAGGCCGCTTGTATCCGTACATGCCATTCAGGCTTGATATCAAGAGCTGTTACGAAGAGACGTTTAAGATCTTTAGGGATGCTATCGATGTTTTGCACAGACCCTGTCTTGGCGATCTCCATCATCAACTCCTTGGAGTAGATACCTCTTATCTTTGTTATTTCTTCAAATAACGGGTTGACCTCAAGGAGCTTCGTCCCTTCCATTACATGCCTAACGAAGCAGACCGCGAACAACGGTTCGATCCCGCTGGCGACCCCTGCAATGATGCTTATGGTTCCTGTGGGAGCGATAGTCGTCACGGTCGCGTTTCTCATAGCGCTATATCCTCGCTTCTCCCAGATACTATCCTTAAAGTTAGGGAACGAACCCCTTTCCTTGGCTAGATCTACAGATGCCTGGGTCGCTTCCCTTGAAAAAAACTTCATCAGACGCTCTGCGAAGGTCATGGCCTTGTTGGAGTTGTATGGTATACCCAAGTTTATGAGAGCATCCGCGAAGCCCATCAATCCAAGACCCATCTTTCGATTCGCCTTGGTAATCCTTTCGATGGCTCTGACTGGATACTTGTTGGCGTCGACTATGTTATCGAGAAAGTGAACCGCTGTTCTGATAGTCTTTCTAAGCTTGTCATAGTCAAGACCATTGTTACCTAGCATTCTCAGTAGGTTTATCGATCCTAGGTTGCAGGATTCGTTGGGAAGTAGAGGCTGCTCGCCGCAGGGATTTGTGCTTTCGATCTCACCAACGTTTGGCGTTGGATTGAACCGGTTTATCCTGTCAATGAACACGAGGCCGGGATCCCCTGTCTTCCAGGCCATCGTAGCCATCAGGTTGAAGATGTCATGCGCTCTCGGTCTCCGCACCACTTTTCCGGTACGTGGATTCACAAGGTTATACTCTTCCTTCCTTTCCACGGCCTTCATGAACCTGTCTGTGACGGCGACTGAGATATTGAAGTTCGTCAAGAAGTTCTCTCTGGTCTTGGTAGTGATGAACTCGAGTACGTCAGGGTGGTCGACTCTCAGGATCCCCATGTTTGCACCTCGTCTCCGTCCACCTTGCTTTATCACGTCCGTGGTCGTGTCGAAGGCTCTCATGAACGAGACAGGCCCTGAAGCTATCCCCTTCGTGGACATGACAACGTCACCCTTCGGTCTCAATTTGGAGAAAGAGAACCCGGTTCCTCCGCCTGACTTGTGGATGATGGCCATAGTCTTCACAGCTTCGAAGATGCTGTCCATCGAGTCTTCGACGGGTATGACGAAACAGGCGGAGAGTTGACCGAGAGGCGTCCCCGCATTCATCAGAGTGGGAGAGTTGGGCAGGAATTCTAAGTTAGCCATCATGTTATAGAATTCTTCTTCGGCCTGGCTTACATAATGGCCGTAAAGGCTGTCGACTTCTGCAACAGCCTTGGCAACCCTTCTGAACATCTGGGCGGGAGTCTCGATAACCATACCCTCTTCATCTTTTCTCAGGTACCTCTTCTGTAGGACGCTGATAGCGTTGACAGTGAGCTTGAGCTCGTCGCTAACGCCGAAGAACCTTTTTGCCTCTCGAGCCTCGGATCGCTTCCGGCGGTAGAGAATGTACGCCTTCGCCACATCGGAGTAGCCGCTTCTCATCAGAGTTTCTTCAAC
>Ga0209725_1000090_pt1 | contig 51609 bp, 45 predicted proteins | sample I18A1metaG_FD_184145 | JGI IMG/M metagenome (GOLD analysis project Ga0209725, IMG submission 184145) | Lake sediment bacterial and archeal communities from Gulf of Boni, Indonesia to study Microbial Dark Matter (Phase II) - ​I18A1 metaG... | ecosystem: Environmental > Aquatic > Freshwater > Lake...
GAAAACGAGAAAGCAAAGACGTGATTTTCCTTCTGATACGTGACGCCACGGGAGTTATTCAAACCACCACCAGAAAACAAAGCCCAGCATGGACTGAAGCCGAAAAAGTCACAATCGAGTCTTCAGTTGAGTTAGGTGGAATGGTAAAAAGTGACAAGCGTGCACCCGGAGGCTTCGAATTAGCCGTAGACCAGTTACGCATAATCGGACTGGCCGAAACCTTTCCAATAGCAAAGGACAAAAGCGAAGAATTCCTACGTGATGTTCGACACTTGTGGCTTCGAAGTCGCAAGATGAACACTGTCATGAGAATAAGAAGCGAAGTGCTCAGGTTCGTGCATGAGTTTTTCAGAACTGAAGGCTTCGTCGAGGTTTCGCCGCCGATGTTTATATCCAGCGCCTGCGAAGGTGGTGCCACACTGTTCGGTTTGAAGTATTTTGATCAAGACTTGTATCTTACCCAGAGCGCTCAGTTGCATCTTGAGGTGCTTATTCAGTCTTTGGAGAAGGTGTACTGTGTTGCGCCGTCGTTTAGGGCGGAGAAGAGCAGGACAATAAGACATCTTACAGAGTATTGGCATGTGGAAGCGGAGCAGGCTTTCGCCACCATTGATGACATGATGCGCCTCGAAGAGAACCTTGTAAGCTATGTTTGCCATAAAGTCGCTGAACACTGCAAAAAAGAACTCGAAATCTTGGAGGTAGACGCCAAGGAACTAGCGAAGATAAAGCCTCCGTTCCACAGAATCACCTATGACGACGCCTTAGAACGACTGCATAGAAAGGGCTTTACAATCCAGTGGGGCGAAGACTTCGGGTTCAACGAAGAGAAAGCGTTGGCTGAAGAGTTTGACAAACCCGTCTTCGTTTACGCTTATCCAAAGAAGATAAAGGCGTTCTACTGCAAAACCTATAGAGAAAATTCAGAACTTGCCATGTCTGCAGACCTACTTGTCCCAAGGATAGGCGAAATCACCACGGGCGGGTCAAGAATCGACGACAAGGATGAACTGATCGAAAGAATAAAGGAATTCGACTTGAAACAGGAAGACTACGACTGGTACATTGACCTAAGAAAATATGGAACGGTTCCGCACGCTGGCTTTGGATTAGGAATCGAGCGACTACTCGCTTGGATGCTCAACTTAGAGAGCGTAATGGACACGATTCCCTTTCCACGAACCATCAGAAGATTCTACCCATAACACTGTAAAATCGTATGAGCTTTTATTTTCTTTTCTACTCTTTCTTGATAACGCCAGAAAATTTTTGTTTTTTCATCAACTGGTAAGTGGAACTTTGGTTTTGGCTGTCTGATTTTGAAACAGACGCCACTAAGGGTTCTGGCAGGTTTCAATTTTTTGATAGCATTTGAAAACTAATTTTTCATCGACGTTTGTTATGCCAGACGCAGCATTTTTCTTGCGCGTGCACAAACGCGTGCAAACGCAAGGGTTCCAAGGCAAGATGGGAAAGATCTTCATTCTTTTACGATGAAACGTGTGACAATTGCTAGGGTAAGTCCTAAACCTACAGTCCACAGAATCCAAGAAATCCAGATAACCTCAAAAAAACCTAAATTATTAGCTTCAACAATCCCTGAAACATCAACAAGAAAAGTAACGAGTAATGACGACCAAAACAACACCATTCCAACAAGCCAAACTTTATCAGATTTCTTCATTCTTGATTTCACCTTATCTCTATTTCCAGCGCCAAACTTTTCTGCCTATGAGAAATTCTGGAAGTACAAAGAGCAAGCCCCAGCTAGCCACTCCTATAACCTGTATTAGATCTAAAGGAGTCAATGGAACCAGATGGAACATGGACGCTGTTATTGGAATGTAAGGTATGGCTAGCGTGGTGCCTATAGACACGATTTCAGCGATCACAAACCATTTGTTTTTAAAAGCGCCGCGTCCCATTCTCCAGACGCTACGTTTCTCTGATCGACAATTCCATACAACAAACAACTCAAACATAGTTGCCTGTACAAAAGCTGTGGTCCTTGCCTCGTTCAAACTCAGAATTCTGTTTGCTTCAATAAAGGGTCCGTTTGGCCAGCCCCAAGGATGAGTTGGAAATACGTAATAGTTTAGAACGAAAAGGAGAATTGTTCCAGCAGACTGCAAAATAAATGACGTTATTATAAAAGCGCCCATCCCATGCAGTATTCCTTCGCCGGGTTTACGCGGAGCACGTTTCATCACGTCTTCGTCGGGCGGATCTGCTGCTAATGATACTGCTGGTGCGCCATCCGTGACCAGGTTGACCCACAATAACATGGCTGGAAGTAGCGGCAACGGAAACAGAATCTCCCCTCCAGCTCCAGCCAGTCCAGCGAGTATGGCAAAGGTTCCTATAACGAGAACTTCGTCGAAATTGCATGCAATGAGGAATCGTGCATATTTCCTCACGTTGTCATATATGACCCTGCCCTCTTCAACAGCCCTGACAATCGTGGCAAAGTTGTCGTCTGTTAAGACCATATCTGAGGCTTCACGAGTCACGTCTGTGCCTGAAATTCCCATGGAAACGCCCACATCAGCGCTTTTAACCGCAGGCGCATCATTGACTCCGTCGCCTGTCATGGCTACAATCTGACCCTTCTTCTTCAAAGCCTTAACTATGCGCAACTTGTGCTCTGGCGACACGCGGGCGTAGACCCCCACGTTCTCAACGATTTTCTCGAACTCTTCATCGCTCATCTTGTCTAACTCTGCACCTGTTAGAACCATGCTGTTTTCTTTCATTATGCCGATTTCTTTAGCCACAGCGATAGCTGTAAGTTTGTGGTCGCCTGTAATCATTACTGCTTTCATTCCGGCATCTTCACATTTTTTGTTGGCCTCAATAGCTTCTTCTCTCGGCGGGTCTATCATACCTTCTAAACCAACGAAAACTAGGTCGTTTTCTAAGACTTCTTCATCAAACTTTTTCAGTGTTTTTGGCACTTTCTTAAACGCCATGCCCAGCACACGTAAGGCATCACTAGCCAGTTTTTCGTTAATCTCTAGAATCTCTTTTCTTTTTGCATCGGTCAGCTTCTTTTCCTTGCCGTTTTCAAAAACATGCGTACAACGTTCTAGAATAACTTCGGGCGCGCCTTTAACAAAGGCAATTTGCTCTCCTTCAGGCGTGGAATGAACTGTGGTCATGCGTTTTCTTTCAGAGGTGAAGGGGATTTCGCCTACACGTGGGTATTTCTTTTCTAGTTCTGCTTTTTCTAGTCCTGTTTTGGCAGCAGACACAATGAGAGCGCCCTCTGTTGGGTCGCCTAAAATGCGCCATACACCATTTTCGTATTCAAGAGTGGCATTGTTGCATAGGGCGCCTACCGTTAAAAGTAGTGAGAGCTCCTTGTCATCCTGAGGATTGAAAGAATCACTGCTAAGATGAAACTCCCCCTTTGGTTCGTAGCCTACTCCAGTGACTTCAGTTATTCGCCCACTGTTGTAAATTCGGCGAACAGTCATTTCGCCCTTCGTTAGGGTCCCAGTCTTGTCGGAGCAAATCACGGTGGTGGCACCCAAGCCTTCAGCTGAAGACAACTTTCTGATGAGAGCGTGGCGTCGGGCAAACTCTCGTGCGCCTAAAGCTAGACTAATCGTCACTATGGCAGGCAATCCTTCTGGCACGACCGAGATCGCTAACGCGATGGATGTCATAAAACCATCTATCATCGCCTTGAGTACAAAACCTTCAGCAAAAACTTCAAGAACAAAAATAATGGCGCAGAGAACCAAAACCACATAAGCGATTTGTTTGGCAAATCTGTTCAACTTCTTCTGTAGAGGAGTTTCCTCTTCCTCAGCTGTTTGCACCAACTCAGCGATTCTGCCAAACTCAGTGCCCATGCCGGTTGATGCTACCACAGCTTTGGCTCTTCCGTAAATTGTGTGAGTAGCCATGAAAAGCATGTTCTTTCTGTCGGCAACAGGCGTTTCCGCCTTGACAGTGGCTATGTCTTTGTTAACAGGAGTTGACTCACCTGTTAAAACAGCCTCATCAGCTTTCAGTTCAATAGCTTCAATGAGACGCGCATCAGCCGGAACAGTGTCTCCAGATTCGAGAAGCAAGAGGTCGCCGGGCACAATTTCTCGCGCGGGAATGATAGTTTCTTTGCCGTCACGCATCACGCGAGCCTTAGGCGCAGCTAACTTTTTCAAGGCTTCTAAGGCTTTTTCAGCTCGATATTCTTGAATGAAACCAGCAACTGCCACAAGAATGACTATGATGCCAATGATGATAGGGTCCGTGTAGATTTCCAGAACACTCTTTTGGGTGCCTATTGATTCATAATACCCTACTATAGCCGAAAGTACTGTGGCGATGATGAGCAGTATTATGAAAACATCTTTGAACTCCTCAAGAAACATCTGCAACGCGGTTCTTCGTTTCTTTTCCTTTAACTCATTGTATCCGTATTCGCTGAGACGCCTTTTCGCCTCTTCAGTGCTCAAGCCATTTGGGGTGGTCTTCAGAGTTTGAATGACTTTTTCTTTGTCCACCGCGTGCCATGCTGAACTCATTTAATCGCCCAACATTAGCTAAACCTTTATGCTAAAGGGAAACATTTCCTTAAATGGTTTTCTTTGCTCTAACCTTCGTGAACGCAGGCGCTAGAGCTGAAACTCGAAAGCATATAATAGGAATGTGCTAAACTGCGTAGGCGATCTCATCAACTGCCTCTGGATTTCTAAGCGTGGAAAGATCTCCAAGTGGTTCGCCGATCACTCTGGCTCTCACGACTCGCCTCATTATTTTTCCGCTTCGGGTTTTTGGCACATCCTTGACGAACCAGACTTCGTCTGGTCTTGCTATTTTTCCCATCTCGCGAGCCACGTGTTCTTTTAACTGATTTCTCAGCTCGTCGTTGGGCGTTACGCCTTCTTTCACAACTACGAAAGCTACTATTGATTCGCCTTTAATCTCGTGTGGCTTTCCAATCACCACCGCCTCAGCCACCTTCGGGTGACTAACCAGTGCTGATTCTACTTCATAGTTGCCGATTCTGTGTCCAGCCACCTTGAGGATGTCGTCTGCTCTTCCCTGTATCCAGAAGTAACCGTCTTCATCCTTCCTCGCTTTATCGCCAGTCAGATACATGTGTGGGAGCCTGCTCCAATACGTTTGTCTGTACCTTTCCTCAGCCTTATAGAGACCCCTCAACATCGCTGGCCATGGCGTTAGCAGGTATAAATCGCCGCCGCCTTCTTTGATTCTCTTGCCACTTTCGTCGTATACGTCTGCTGTAAAACCTGGTAGGGACTTAGTGGGTGATCCTGGTTTAAGAGTCGTAATCGGCAATGGAGATATGACAAACGATCCAGTTTCTGTTTGCCACCAGGTGTCCATTATTTGGCAACGTTCTCTACCGATATGCTTGTAGTACCACATCCAAGCTTCTGGGTTTATGGTTTCTCCCACGGTTCCTAACAGCCTCAAGGAGCCTAGGTCATGTTTCTTGGCCCACGCTTCTCCGAACCTCATGTGCATTCGGATAGCCGTAGGAGCCGTGTAGAAGATGGTTACGCCGTATTTTTCTACGATTTCCCACCATCTGTCTGGTTTGGGATAATCTGGCGACCCTTCGTACATTATGGAGGTGGCGCCCAATATTAATGGCGCATAAACGATGTAACTGTGCCCCGTAACCCACCCAATGTCCGCAGAACACCAGTAAATGTCTTCGTCCTTAATGTCGAAAACCCATTTCAGCGTAAGAGCGGTTCCAACAGCGTATCCGCCATGAGTGGCGATGACTCCTTTTGGTTCGCCAGTCGTGCCAGAAGTGTACAAAATATAAAGCATGTCCTCAGAATCTAGTTTTTCAGTCTCGCATTCGGCTGACTGGTCCTCGGTGATGGCGTGCCACCAGTGGTCTCTTCTTTCTATCCACGGAATTTCGTCTCCCGTACGCTTATAGACAATTACACTTTCGACTGAAGGCGCTCCATTGATGGCTTCGTCCGCCTGTCTCTTTAAAGGAACTTTTTCTCCGCGTCTGTAGAAGCTGTCACACGTGATTAATGCCTTCGCTCCAGAGTCTATTATCCTCTTTTGAAGACCTCCAACACTGAAACCTGAAAAGACGACGCTGTGAACGGCTCCTATTTTTGCACATGCCAACATTGCGATAGGCAACTCTGGAATCATGGGCAGGTAGATTCCAACTCGGTCACCCTTTTTGATCCCGAGGCTTTTAAGTGCGTTGGCAAGCTTGTTTACTTCTATGTATAAGTCTCGATAAGTGATTTTTCTGACGTCTCCTGGTTCGCCCTCAAAAATGAAGGCTAACTTGTTCTTTCTGAAGGTTTTCACATGCTTGTCTATCGCGTCGTGCACGATGTTGTATTGTGCCCCGATAAACCATTTAGAGTGAGGCTCATTCCACTCTAAAACCTTCTTGTACGGACTGAACCATTCTACAACATCTTTTGAAACTTCACCCCAAAACCATTCTAGGTCCTTTGTTTTTTCCAACAACTCTTCATAATTCTTTATTCCGTGGTCATTCATCCATTTTTTCACATGAGATTGGTCAACAAGTTCCTTTGATGGTTCGAAGACTCTTTTCTCCTTCATCAGAACATCGATGGCCTTAGTTTCTGCCAAGACTCTCAACCGCCTGATTTAAATTCTCATACAAAATCCAAGATTTGCATATAAACTTTTATTTTATGGAAGAGCAGCGTAGAACGAGTTAGTTGGCTATTCTTCTCCTTTCTTATATAGGGAGTATCGTCTTTCCGTAAGTTTCATTCACTACCTCAGCCGTTGCCAGATACACCGCGCTGAGTCCGCAAAAGATTCCCTCATAACCTGCAAAAGTCTTTATCTCACTAACAGCGGAAGCCTCCGCCGCAGCCAATAAAAAGAACAGTAGGGTTAAAGTTATGAACACGACTCGAAGCGCCCTACTGGCTCTAAACGTAGAAACCGTCATGAGTGCTGTAAACAAACCCCACATGAACAAATACGCAGCCATAGCTTGTGCTGATACTGGCCCAACCCACCCCAAGACGGTGAAAACATGAATGGCGACTAGGGAAATCCAAAAGAGACCAAAAGAACTAAACGCGGTCGCACCAAACGTGTTACCTTTCTTCATTTCCCACATTCCAGCAAAGATTTGCGCCATTCCTCCATAAAAGATTCCCATTGAAAATATCATCCCCAAACTTGAAGCATCTAGCAGACCAGCGTTACTTAGATTCAACAACACAGTGGTCATTCCAAAACCCATCAGCCCAAGTGGCGCAGGATTTGCAACCTTGTCGTTCACATTTGATGTCTCCTAGCAGTTTAGAGCCATCTCATAGCTATTCTTTGCAATATAAATTTTCTTATGAACTCCCAACACTGCTGCTTATACAAATCTGAGATCTATGTATTGAATAAATTTATAAAGCCCATGTTCGTTAAGGATTTGGGCAATAAAATGGAATGGTTAATAATTGCGCCACTCGCAGGCTTCGCCTCGATCGCTTTTGCGGTTTACTTGTTTTTCTACGTGAAAAAGCAAGAAAGCGGAAGCCCAAGGATGCAGGAAATTTCCGCAGCCATAAGAGAAGGTGCCACCGCCTACTTGAGGAGGCAAACCAAGACACTCGCAGTCTTCGTTATCGTTATAGCAGTTGTTCTTGGAATCATCTTAGGCTACCAGATGGCAATGGCCTATGTTATCGGTTCAATTTTCTCCGCTCTAGCGGGCTTTTTTGGACTAAACGTGGCGGTGAAGGCGAACGTGAGAACATCCAACGCTGCTGGAAAAAGTTTGAACAAGGCTTTTCAAATAGCGTTTTACGGCGGCGCGGTCATGGGACTCTCTGTAGTTGGCTTAGCCCTATTAGGAATAAGCGCGCTCTACTACGTGTTTCGAGACCCGCAGATCGTTCTCGCCTACAGTTTTGGGGCAAGTTCCCTAGCGCTGTTTGCAAAAGCCGGCGGGGGCATCTACACGAAAACCGCTGACATTGGTGCTGACCTCGTCGGCAAAGTAGAGCTCGGCATTCCTGAAGATGATCCCCGAAACCCGGCGGTGATTGCAGACAACGTAGGTGACAATGTCGGGGATGTGGCTGGCATGGGCGCCGACCTGTTCGACTCTTATGTTGCTAGCATAGTGGCTGCCATGATCATCGGTGCAACACCAGCATTGTTTGATATAGACCCGGCATATGCTATTTTGCCGCTCCTCCTCGCTGCAGTCGGCATTTTTGCATCTCTGATTGGAATGCTCTTTGTCCCCATTGGTGTGAGGGGGGGCAACCCAGGCGCCGCTTTAAATCGCGGCACTTTCGCAACAACCATAGTGTTTGCCGTCCTCGCTTTCTTGATAGTCAATTATCTTGAGCTTGAAATTGGAATTTTCTACGCCACTCTTGCCGGACTAATCGCAGGCATCATCATTGGTATGACAAGTGATTTCTTCACGTCAATCGACAGGGCTCCGGTTATGAAAACGGCTGAAGCCGCGAAAACTGGAGCAGCTATTAACATCTTGTCGGGCTTTTCTTACGGCGTGATCAGCATTGTGCCTCCTATTATAGGAATAAGCGTGGCAACTATAGCCGCTTGGTACTTGGCTGGAGTGCATGGAACCCAGTTTGCGGTTTATGGAGTTGCTGTTTCGGCTGTTGGAATGCTGTCTATAGTTGGAATGATTATTTCTGCGGATGCTTATGGGCCAATCGTGGACAACGCAAAAGGCATCGCGGAACAGGCAGGTTCTGGAAAGGAAATGATAGAAGTTGCAGACAAGTTAGACGCGGCGGGCAACACCGCAAAAGCCATTACTAAAGGCTTTGCTATAGCCGCTGCAGCCTTAACTGTTCTGGCTCTGTTTGTCGCGTACGCCGAACTTGTCAACATTCCTATTGACCCGAAAACCGGTTTTTACGCGATCAATCTCATTGACCCAAGAGTTATCGCCGGTGTTTTCCTGGGCGCTATGATGCCTCCGCTGATTTCTGCCATGTTGATACTGGGTGTTGGGAGAAACGCGTTCAGGATGGTTGAAGAGGTCAGAAGACAATTCAGAGAGATTCCAGGCTTAATGAAGGGAAAGGCTAAGCCAGATTACGCCAAGTGCGTTGACATCGCAGCCAAAGGCGCTTTGAAGGAACTCATACTTCCAGGTGTCTTGGCGATCATAGCTCCAATCGTCGTCGGCTTCCTTCTTGGCAAAGAAGCCCTCGCAGGATTCCTCGCAGGCAGCATAATCACGGGAATAATTTTTGCGTTGTTAATGGCTAATTCAGGTGGCACATGGGACAACGCTAAAAAATACATTGAGGCAGGAGCGTTTGGCGGTGAAGGCTCAGATGCACATAAGGCTGCTGTTATAGGCGACACTGTGGGAGACCCATTCAAAGACACGGCAGGACCCTCCCTCAACACCATGATCACTGTTATGTCCCTTGTCGCTTCCGTGTTCGCCCCCCTAATTGCCACAGTCACTCTTTTTGGATGGTAAATATATCTTGAGCGTTGACACATATTCATGCACAAGCGTTTAGTCAGCTTTAGACACTCTTATCTGCCTGAGGTTGAATGGCATGCCTCTGACGCCCTTCCACTATCCCATAGCCTATCTGCTCAATAAGTGGAAACTGCAGTTGAGCTTACCAGCGCTCATCGTGAGCTCTTTTATGCCAGATTTAGACTCTCTCTTATACGTCATAACTTTTGGAAGAATCCCCATGGAAAGAGCCGTGCTCCATAGCTTGTTAGGAGTAACTACTCTCGGTACATTCCTCTCCGTGATGTTGACCCTTTTCCTCTATCCATGTTTGGTTTCGTTTCTGTTTAGGCTAGACAAAGAAAAAGTTAAGGAGAAGTGCCGCTTCTCCGTTACGCTGGTTGTGTCGTGTCTTTTAGGAGGAATTCTCCACGTGTTCGTGGATTCGCTGCATCATCCCTTTAATCCCTTACTCTATCCTTCATCAACGAATCCTTTAATGAGTTCATATTGTTTAACGACACCTTCTACGCGACCATAGTTGTTCAGTCTGTGTTGCTTGCACTAATCATTTTCATCTTTCTGTGGGAAATAGGGAAGAAAGATAAGGGCTTCTGGAATCGGGTGCTTGTTGGATAGAAATTCCCTTTCGTTAATCAGCTTGTTTTTAAGCTTAGGTTTTAAAGATAATTTAAGGAGACTGACAGGACTGGCGGCAACATAACATGGGAAAGCTGACTAAATGGACGAGGAAGATCAAGACAACTGAAGAGGCGAGAAAGCCAAAGACGACTACGAAAGACAATCTTTGGATTTTAGAACTCCTTGACAACGCGAGCCTCGCTGCTGACCTAAACTACAACATGGATTACTTAGTGGCGAAGACTTCGGGGATAGCCTGGGGAAAAGGCTTATGCGTGGCCTGCAAAGGCGGCAAGTTTTTGTGTGGAAAGACCCGTTGCCCACTGCTAGTTAGAGCCAACTTCTACCTCAAAACAATGCCGCTCATTAAAGGCTTAGATGTGGACGGCGCTTCTCCGCCCAGCGTGTTCGTGGGCAGAATCGGTTATCCCTACGTTTATGCGGGTCCGATGGTTCCGCCAGTGCACGAGGACACAAGTTTTTACGACTTACCCGAGTTGTGGTTTGGCAAACCCATGGATGAAATTGTTGGTTTCCGTTCTCTGCTGATTCGGGGTAAGCATCGGGTTCATGTCCGTCGATTTGAAGAGGCGGGTAAAATCATGGACCAGACGCAAGAACTCGCTTTTTCTGTTAATCCTGTTGATGTGGAGTTGGCTCTGACGAAGCCGCCTCGTCGCAATCTTGTCTTGGATGATGAGGTTCAACCGTTTGGTCCGTCTGCGCCCATACGAGACTTGCGGGTTGGCACAGCAAGTTGGGACCATCAAATTGAGAAGGCTTACTACGACACTGACTTAAAAGCGACTGATGCAGTACGCAGCCTCTATGAGAACGATGTGCTAGTCACGAAGATTCAGCGTGCCTTCAGCGTAGGCGCCTTTGGGCTCAAACAGAACCGGCGCTTAGTGCCCACCCGCTGGAGCATCACGGCTGTTGATAGCATACTTTCAAAGGATTTGATGGAAAAAATTAAGACGTTCCCCGAAATCAACGAGTACCGCGTCTATGAGTCACGATACTTGGACAACATTTTTGAAGTTTTGATGCTACCGCAGGCTTGGAGCTACGAAGCCATGGAGGCTTGGTATCCGGGCACCATCTGGAACCCGTCTGGCACGAGTGTTTGGCATCTCGCAGCCAGCGAAGGCTATGAGGGCAGAACTACGTACGCGGAGATTGGCGGATGCTACTATGCCGCGCGCTTAGCGGTCTGCGAACAACTCGCCAAAGAGAGGAGACAAGCGACAGCGGTTGTTTTGCGTGAGGCTCATCCGGGTTATATCATGCCTGTTGGGGTTTGGCAGGTTCGTGAGAATGTGAGAAACGCGATGAGGCAGAAGCCGCTGAAATATAACATGTTGGAGGAAGCGTTAGCCAGAATTGCGAGTCAGTTCCAGATTCCCATAGAACGATGGATACAGAAGAGCAGGCTGATACAGAACGCACTTTTTCAGAAGAAGATAACAGAATATTTGAGAGGCTAGGCAGTTAAACGAGAATTTGACGTTTTCAATCTTGCTTATCGAAATACCCCAATCCTTAAATCTCCCACTTGAAAAGTGTCTTGGAATGATGTAATAATGATTGGCAAAGTGAGAGCGCTTCAACTTTCCCTTATCGCCATAACAAGCGCCATCTTCATCGAAGGCATAATAGGATTCCTCGTCAACAGCCTCGCAATTCTGGGCGATGCCTCACACGCAATTTTTGACGCAATAACAACACTGATCCTCTTATCAGCCACTCAAATCTCTCTGAAGCCGCCAGACGAAGAACACATGTATGGGCATGAGAAAATGGAGTCCATAGGCGGCTTAATTGGAGGAATAACTCTCCTAGCGTTAGGAGGATTTCTAGTAGTCGAGTCTGTTATTAAGATAACATGGGGCGGGTCACCAGTTAGTCCAGAGCCAATAGGTTTTGTAGCCGTAGGATACACGTTGTGCGTGGATTTTTTCCGAATTGGAACCCTAGCAAGAACGAGGGCAGAGGGCAGTGTTACGGTAAAAGCTAACCTTTTTCACGCCGTCTCAGATTTTGCGTCAACAATCATCGCCTTACTCGGATTTGGCCTCGCAACTGTCGGCTTGACCAAAGGAGACCCCATAGCCTCCATCATCCTAGGCTCTTCACTGGCATACATAAGCACGAAACTGATACGCAGTAGCGCTATGGAGCTTAGTGACGCAATTTCTCCAACTGTCGCCAGGGAAGTGAAAAAGCAAATTTTGGGCGCTGAAGGGGTTTTGGGATGCAGAGAGCTGAAGGTTAGAAAAGTTGGCGCTAAGACGTATGTTGAGGCGGCAATCAACGTGCCCGATTATATGGGGCTTAAGGAAGCCCACAATTTGACATCAAAGATCGAGTCCGACATTACTGAATCGCTTGGCAACGCCACAATCACAGTCCACATTGAACCCGAAAGTAAAGGGATTTCGATAGAGAGAAAAATTGAAAATTTGGCAAGCGTGGTTCAGGGCGTTAAAGGCGTACACGATGTAAGCAGCATCTTCATGGATGGTAAGTTGTACATTGTTTTACACGCTCTGGTAGAGCCTCAACTTCCTCTCGAAGAAGCCCACGCAATAGCAGAAAAAATAGAGGACATAGTGGTACAGGAAATTAGTGATGTAGAAAACATAACGGTTCACATCGAACCCTTTACCACAGAAGCCCGCAGAGGGTGCGTAATCGATGAAGCCGAGATACGTGAAATAATAAAAGGCGCCGTAAAAGACTACACGAGAATCTTCAAATTAAACAGGATTGTGACGTACGCAAATGAGAAACAACGGTACATTAACATAGATTGTTCATTTAGCAGAACAGCGTCTGTTGACTTGGTTCATGACATAGTTTCGGATGTTGAAAAGGTGATAAAGGAAAAGTTTGAAGAGACAATAGTCACGATTCATCCAGAGCCTAAAAAACCAAAGAGACGATCAGTTCAGTCAGTGAAAAAACGGAAAAAATGAGAAGAGATACGTTCTCTTGTTTTTGTTAGTCTGACAGCGCAGACATATTTTAAAGTTGGAGATTGCCAAATTAGATTCGTGTAACTCCCATGCCAATCCTGAAAGAAGAATGCTCGTTATGCAGCAAACTCTATTCCTACTATTCTCTTAGGCGTTGTTATCAGTGTGGAAGACTCTACTGCCGAGACTGTGTCACGTTTACTGAAGAAGGAAACATCATATGCCTAAACTGCGCAAGAAGACGAGTCTCACCAACTAGGCTTGGAACAAAGTACAGTTCGCTTTATAGATTTTTGGCAAGAAAAGCACGATACAGTGAACTGGTCACGCTTACTTTTTCCCAGATCGAAGGCATTATCGGAGATAATCTTCCTTTCTCAGCCCTGCGGAACCGAAACTGGTGGCATAACTCGCGTAGTACTGCGCAGGGTCAGGCTTGGCTGAAGGTGGGCTGGCGAGTTCAAGACCTAAACACGACTGAGAGAACCGTAACCTTCAAAAGAGTGGCAGAAAGCCACAAAGTGATAAAGACTGGTAGAAAACGTAGAAAAGACGTTTCTGCGAAGATGAAGAAAACGCTTTCTGTCTCAACCAAACCGCAAAGAATGCGAAGAAAGACGCCTTCTAAAACCAGAATCGCAAAGGCTCAAGCGAGACTACAAAACATAGAACGCAAAAAATCGTCGATGCAACAGCATCGCGGCAAGTTTAGGCCACGACCAGCCTATGAAAAACGACTCTACAGACCGGAAGCAAAACCGGCCACTCAAGAAGTTAACTAGATGCGTAGGAGAATCCAAGCTCTATCATTGAAAAAAGGGGAGTAGTAAGAAAAGGATTAAAAGAAGGCAAAAGAAAAGTTGACAAGTTAAAAAAAAGTAGAGAACGAATGTGGAAGCAACCAAATTTTACGTTCTAGCAAAACTGCCTTACGAATACAAGGATCTAGCGCCATACATGTCTGAAGAACAATTAAGGATACATCATTCAAAGCATCATCAAGCATACGTTAACGGCGCAAATGCAACATTTGAGAGGCTAGACAAAGCACGAAAAGATGGCACTGATGTGGATGTTAAAGCTACTTTAAAGAAACTGTCGTTCAACATAGGAGGACATTCACTGCACTCATTGTTCTGGGGTAATCTGGCACCGACTGGTAAAGGCGGTGGAAAGCCAAGCGGGGTTTTAGGCGATGCGATAGAGAAGGAGTTTGGAAGTTTTGAAAGATTCAAAAAGGAATTCACTCAAGCAGCTGTTAGCGTAGAAGGCTCCGGCTGGGCAGCACTAACTTTATGCCGACAAACTCGCAGACCGATAATAATGCAGATTGAGAAGCACAACACTAACGTTTACCCAATGTTCAGAATCCTAATGGTTCTCGATGTCTTTGAGCATGCATACTACATTGATTACAAGAATGAAAGAGCAAAATTTGTCGATGCCTTCTGGAATATTGTTAACTGGAAAGAAGTAAACAAAAGACTTGAAGAGTAATGGGGCCTATTCTGGTCCTTTCCTCTGTTCTAGCGTGCACGCCAAGGCGCGATCTCAGGTTTAGTCGCCCTTCAAGGCTTCTCTGAGCTCGGCAAGTATTTGTTCATTCGTAAAGTGTCTTATTCCAATAGCCCCTGATGGACATGCCGCAGCGCAAGAACCACACCCTTTACATAGGATTTCAAGGACTTTAACCGCTTTTTCCTTAACAACCAATGCGTTGAAGGGACAAGTAGCCAAGCAGATTAGACACCGGCTGCATAAATCCTCCTTAACCTCGGCAGTGAAGGGTTCAATCGTGGCCTCTCCCGCGGTCATAAGGTTGCTCGCCTTCTGAGCGGCACCACTACCCTGAGCCACACAGTCGGGGATGTCTTTTGGTCCTTGAGCAACCCCAGCAATGAATATGCCCTCTACAAGTGTGTCCATAGGCCGCAGTTTGGGGTGGGCCTCCTTCAAAAAGCCATCTGGACTTGTCGAAATGTTAAGGATTCTACAGAGCGAGCTTGTTCCTACGCTTGGAATCAGCCCAGTTGACAAGACTGCCAAATCTGCCTCAGCTTCGACGAGATCACCGCCCAAAGTGTCTTCCGCCCGAAGAATCAGATTATTCGACTTTGGGTCCTCAACGATTTCGGCAACTCTACCTCTGATGTAGCGCACTCCTTCTGTTTGAGCTCTCTTGTAAAACTCTTCATACCCCTTTCCAAACGCTCTAAGATCTGTGTAAAAGATTGAAATGTCGGCATCAGGGATCTTCTCCTTAACGAGTAATGCTTGTTTGGTAGCATACATGCAGCAAACTCTTGAGCAGTAGGGATTTGTCTTGTCGTCTCTCGACCCAACGCATTGGACGAATGCGATACGCTTTGGAGCCTTTCCGTCAGAGGGCCTTATTATTTTGCCCCAAGATGGCCCGGAAGGGCTAAGAATCCTTTCAAGCTCAATCCCAGTGATCACATTCTCGTAGATGCCATAACCGTACTCCTCTTTGACCGATGGGTCAAATGGCTCAAAACCCGTCGCCGTAATTATGGTGCCAACCTCTATCTCTATTTCTTCTGGCTCTTGTGCAAAGTCAATGGCTCGTGGTCCACAAAGTTCAACGCACTTATAACATTTAATGCAGTGGTCGATGTCAATCGTATAGATCAGAGGAACAGCCTGAGGGAACGGTATATAAATGGCCTTTCTAAGGCCTAGGTTTTCATCGAACTCGTTTGGGACTTCGATGGGGCATGCCTTAGTACACTCTCCACAGCCGTTGCATAATTTGCCTATAACGTACCGCGGTTTTACCGCAATTCTAACCTTAAAATTTCCAACATACCCAGAAACTTGTTTGATTTCAGAGTTTGCCAAAATGCGGATTTTAGGGTGGTGAGCAACTGCAGACATCTTTGGAGCCAATATGCACAAAGAACAATCCATCGTTGGGAAAGTCTTATCTAACTGAGCCATGTGGCCTCCAAGACTAGGGTTCTTTTCGACCAAGTAAACATCAAATCCCTCTTCAGCAAGGTCAAGCGCCGTTTGAATGCCAGTGATGCCCCCGCCTATGACCAAGGAACTTTTTCTAACTGGAACCTTCATGGTCTCTAGTGGTTTAAGGAGAGATACACGTGCCACCGCCATTCTCACCAGGGCGATGGCTTTTTTGGTGGCTTCTTCTGGCTGATGCGTATGCACCCATGAACATTGCTCTCTGATGTTTGCTATCGAGATCAGATACCTATTCATCCTTGCATCTTCAACGCATTTATTGAAGGTCGATTCATGAAGCGTTGGTGAACATGCTGCGACCACAACTCTATCGAGCTTAAGGTTTTTAATATCTTGTTTGATCATCGCTTGACCAGCGTCTGAACAGACATACGTATAGTCCCTAGCGACAATAACGTTTTGAAATGTGGAAGCGTATTTTGCAATTCTCTTGACATCAACGTTTCCAGCGATGTTTGTGCCACAGTGACAAACATATACGCCAAGGCGGGGGGCATCCATCATCGCTCACTCTTTGCTATGCTTAAGTTTGCTCTGCAAGGGACTTTATTGTAGCCCTTTTTCTCATCTTCTGCCCGATTTCCTCGGGTGTCATGAGGACCAACGCATCCTTAGGACAAAACTCAATGCACTTCGGATCCATTCCGCAGAGGTCACATACAAACACCTTCCTCTTTTCTGGGTGTAAAAATATGGTCCCAAATTCGCAAGCTTCAATACACCAACAACAGCCGTCGCATCTGTCTTCGTCAACGGTGATCACACCAGTATTCTCGTCGATTCTCAACGCCTTTCTTGGGCAACTTTTAACACATTTTGGGTCCTCGCACAGGCGACAAGCGATGGACGTATTGATCAGGGGCTCTATGCGTACTGTACGAATCCTGGAAACCAGAGGATTAAACCCGCCCTCCTTGACGCCTGAGCAAACGAGTTCGCAGATTCTGCATCCATTGCACTTTTCGGGGTCTGAAACTATGCATTTGTGTTTCATCATTTTTTCCTTCTAAACTCCCACATCCTCAGCTATGTCCTCTAATCCGAGTTCGGCGAGCTTCTGTTTTTGGGGGGTACCCTCTTTGCTCCAGCCTCGAGCCTCGAAATAGGCGTTTAGCATTATCTCAAACTCCTGTCTTGTTACAACGGAGCCCTTGGCAACTCCGTCGGGTATGGGGTCCTTCATTATTCGAGGAGGAGGATAGTCGTCTTTTTTGGTCCACCCTTCGCGGATGTTGTAAGCCTTTTCTAAGTTGTATATGCGTTCACCAGCCTTTTGTAGCTTATCAGCCGTCATTTCGATTCCTGTAACCAGCCTGTACAGTTCTGCAAACTTGTCGAATGTGTAAAAAACGCCTCGTATAAATTTACAGAGCATTAAGGAGTCCACTACTGCTAACAGATCTTCTCTGTCCATCACCATCTTACCAAGACTTTTCTCCGCCTTAAATCTGTCAATTTTGCCTTTAACGTCGAAGTCGTACATCTGCGATCTCAAGTGGCATCCCCCTCTAGTTGACGTCATAAATCCTAGCGCGGAGGCTTTTAAACCTCTGAGATCATAGCCTGGTAGTTCAAGTCCCTTATTGTGCATGGCAAAGTGCTTTGATCCTTTACCAACTTTTTCAGAGGCCTTCTTCACTCCTTCAGCTAGCAAGTTTCCAATGCCCTCCCGATGGGCTATTTTATTGATGACTTCGATTAATGCCTCGTGATTTCCGAAGGTTAACTCGGTTCCATCAGTGTCCTCATTAGTTAATATGTCCCTCTCATAGCATTCCATCGCCCATCCAATCGTTACGCCTGTGCTAATAGTATCCATGCCAAGGCGGTCACAGAGGTCTGTAGCTTTTGCAATGGCTGGGAAGTATCCTATCCCGCACTCGGAACCCAATGCATAAAGGGTTTCAAATTCAACGCTTGTTACAGTCCCAGTATGAGGCCCGCCCTCAATAACAGATATGTGGTCGCATGCGATGGGGCAGCCTGCGCATGAAATGGCCTTTGCTATGTAGTGTTCGACTATGTGTTCTCCACTTATGTTCTCGGCTAATTCAAACGTGGCCTGTTGATAGTTTCTGGTTGGAAGAGACGCCATGTGATTCATTATTAAAACCATACCAGGCGTGCCCCACTTTCTGTAGAATTCCCCGCCAGGTCCTTGGAATTGTTCGTTGAGGTCGTGACAAACTTCCATGAGTTTATCAAGGTTGTGCACCTCAATTTTTTTCGTGCCCCTGACCGCAACTGCCTTAAGGTTCTTTGAGCCCATAACCGCCCCCATGCCTGTTCTGCCAGCTTGCCTGTACCTATCATTTGTGATGTTCGCAAATCTGACGAGGTGTTCACCTGCGGGACCGATGGCTGCCACACAGACGTTTTCGTCGCCGATTTCCTCTACAATCATGTCGCTAGTCTGTATAGAATCTTGTCCCCACAGATTCTTGGCATCTCTGAAATGGATGTTGTCATCGTCAATGAAAAGATACGTGGGCTTTTCTGCCTTTCCCCTTATCACAACCGCATCATAGCCAGCCCGCTTTAGAGCTTGACCCCACATGCCAGAGGATACGGATTCACCCATAAATCCTGTGAGAGGAGACTTGGCTTGAACCATGTGCTTGCCACTTGTGGGAACCATGGTTCCAGCGAAGGGACCCACAGCAAATATTAAAGTGTTTTCTCGGTCAAAAGGCTCAATCTTAGGCTTGGTATTATCGTAGAGCAGGCGTATGGCGAAGCCATTTCCACCGACGTATTTTTCACAAAAACCGTTCTTTATCACAGTGACTTTGGTTTTGTTACGATTTAGATCAACATACAAGATTTTTCCAGCGTATCCAAACAATCAATTACTCTCCATCTGCACCCTTAGGTTGACAGTCTCACCTACGAGTTCTTCACGTTGCGTTAGAAAAAAGAGTTGCCGACAAGCAATATATATATTATATGTTTATATCAATGCCAGAATGAAACTTCTTCGAGGGGTTTCATGAAGCGCAGGGTCGTAAAAAAGCGTGAATTCGACAGAAAAATCGTTCTTGAAAGGAAGATGCTGGGCATACATCATGTTCTAGCCTTGGACAGAGACAATTGCATTGGGTGCAACATATGCGTGAAGATATGCCCTGAAGAAGCGCCTAAACTCTCAAAAGCTGTGATACAAAATGGAAAACTCTTGAAGAAGGGCGTCATTGACATCGATGCTGGCAAGTGCACCTTCTGCGGTGAGTGTGTTGTCCTCTGTCCAACTAATGCAATAGAGATGCTGAGGAACGGAAAAGAAATGATCCCAGTGATGGAGGCTGAGGTCTTTCCCAGCCTCTTGAAGGAGATCACTGTTAACGTGGGAAGATGTGACCCCTCCTGCGGACTCGCTTGTCGAGAAAGTTGTCCAACCGAAGCCATCAACATAACTATAGAAAAAGCAGAGAGTGGAGAGATAACCAGAATCCTAGACGTTAACGTGGATAGAAAGAAATGCATCTTTTGTGGGAAATGCGAACCGATATGTCCGCAGACCGCCATACACGTTATGAAGCCCTTTCAAGGCTCAGCTCAACTAAACATAGACCTTTGTCCAGAGAATTGTCAAGTTTGCGGGGACGTTTGCCCAAGCAAGACGCTCGCCTTAGATGAGGACGGAAAGCCTAGAATTGAAGAACTATTCTGCATCTACTGCGGAGCTTGCCAAGAAGTTTGCCCCGAGAAAGCAATAGAAATAGGGAGAACACGAATCCTCTGTACCTCGATCAAATCAGGAGCTTGGATCGCTGCCCTAGAGAAACTGATGTCCTACCCATATCTGGTCGAGGAGCTATGCGCCAAATCTATGAAAAAACTACGAGAGGCTGTGAAAAACATTGACCGATTTTAAGATGACCTTGCCATCCTCTTTTAGACGCTGAGAACTTAGAACTCACGTTCCGCCTCTTTTACGGCATCTACAAATATTTCGGTCCCTTTATCGACTAGTTCCTCAGTTATCACAAGCGGTGGCAGAAACCTTGCTACATTGGCGTAGTGCCCTGCCTTCCAGATTAACAGTCCCCTCTTGAAACATTTCATCTGGATTTTGTCCACAATCTCTTTCCATGGTTGCTTGTTTTCTTTGTTTTTAACGAATTCCACCCCTAGCATTAGCCCTTTTCCTCTTACCTCTCCTATGTATTTGGATTCTTTTGCTGAATCTTCCAATCGTTTTAATATCCGTCTTCCCATTTTTTCAGCATGTTCTGGCAGTTTGTTCTCTTGCATATAGTTTATTGCCGCTAAACCCGCTGCCATAGCAAGCACCTGCCCCCTAAATGTTCCTAGGTGCGCTCCAGGCTCCCATGTGTCGAGATTTTTGTTGTAGACGCAGGCTGCCAAGGGAAGCCCTATTCCTCCGAGGGCTTTTGCCATCGTCATGATGTCGGGCGTCGTGTCCCAGTGTTCGCAAGCAAACATTTTGCCTGTTCTTCCTAACCCGGCTTGTATTTCGTCTACTACGAGCAAAACTTCGTTTTCCTCGCAGACCCTCTTTAATTCAGACAGCCAGCCTTTTGGTGGGACAACTATTCCTCCCTCACCTTGAATCGGCTCTACTATGACAGCTGCAGGCTTAACTATCCCTGAATACGGGTCTTCTAAGACATGCCTAACATATTTGATGCATTGTAAGTTGCAATCTGGATATCTAAGTTCAAAAGCGCAGCGATAGCAGTACCCATACGGAACAAAATGAATTTCTGGAGCAAGCGGAATGTACCTCTCTTTAAACTTTTTTGTGCTTGATAGAGCAAGAGAGAACCCTGTTTGGCCAGCGTAGCTTCCTTCAAATGCTATTACACCAATTCTTTTAGTGTTGTATTTGGCTAGTTTTATTGCAGCCTCTACGGCATCAGAACCTGTGGGTCCTCCGAACAAAACCTTACAGTTTCCTTTGAGGTTTCCTGGGGATATTTCTATCAGTTTTTCCGCTAGCTTTATTCTTGGTGTGGTAGGGAAGTCTAACGCGTGTATTAGCTTCCCTTCTTGTTCCCTAACAGCTTTAAGAACAGTTGGGTTGGAATGACCAACGTTCAGTACAGCGATTCCTCCGAAAAAGTCTATGTAAGTGTTTCCATCCACGTCCTTAACGGTAGCCCCCCTAGCTGCTTCTAAAGTCAATGGCACCGCGAGTGGATAAAGCACGGCTTTGCTTTCTATCTTCTTTTGCTTCTCAAGAAGCTGCTTAGATTTTGGTCCTGGCGGTTCCACAACGATGTTAGGTGCCTCAGGGAAGTGAAGTTCAGAAAATCTCATACGCATTTCCTACCTTTTCTGCAGATTTTATTTTATTATCTTTTTAAATGTTGTGCTGGCTTTGAGAGTACGATACCTGTTTCCGTTGCTTCTTTCGGTTTAGAAAGTATACCCGACAAAAATTAGTTAGGCTTGGCTAAGTTGATTCTCTTCACGGGTATTCCTACTGATGGAAGTGCTTTAAAGAATAGCTTTGAATCAAGAGCCTCGGACGGTACCACGCCTTTCTGAACTATTTTCCTCTGAGCGAGCAACTCTGTGAAAAGTACTGCAGGCATAGCCGTTAGGTAGGTTGTGCCTGTACATCCAAATTTTTCTGCGGCCTCTTGATGACCCATGGCAACGTACTCAAAAAAGTGCGCTTTGCGGCTGTTTTTACTGCCGACGACTTCAACTCCAATACATGTTATACCCCTAGCTTTTCCTGCTAGGTCTGAGGGCTCAGGTATTAATGCTAGAACTAGATTTCTAGGGGCTACTTTTTTACCTTTAACGTTTACCTCATCTCTTCTATTTAGACCCAGAAGCTTGAACACCTCAAGCACCTTGTACACCTGCGGGTGAAGCGCGTACTTGAAGTCTACAGTCCATAAGCCCTTCTTATCAAGAAAGTGTGGGAAAGTCTCAACCTCGTCGTGATGAACGTACCAGGTTTTCAGTGGACCGAGTCCCCCTGGAAAATTGAACGTTTCCTCGCCTGAGAGTGGTTCAACATGCTCATATCGTCTGTTTCTGTAAATTTCAACTGGACAGAGGCATTCATCGATGAGTGTAGCAGGGTTAAACAGTGGGGAGAATCCATAGCCCTCTACAATGACACTGCCACCCCCGTAGCATTTGATGTGCAACTCATTAAGCTCATCAAGATCGTCGTAGGCCTTGCGGGCTATTAAGCCCATAATTCCTGGAGAAACACCTAAGCCTATGACTGCTAGAAGTCCTCTTTCGATCCATTTGTCACTCAGAGCAAGTTGCTCCTTAATTTCGGGTGTGCCGAGGATTTTCCTAGGCCCGCCTCCTACAAAATCCAAATAGTTCGAATCGGCATTAAACGCCGCATTCATAACTTCTAGATTATAGTCGGCGACGGTTGCGTTGATGACTAGATTTTTTCCTTTTGCAACTTCGGCTAACGACTCTCTGTCGCTAGCATCTAATTTCTTCACCCATACCGTATCCGATTTAATTCTGCTTTTCAACTCTCTGGCTCGTGCTTCATTTATGTCAACGAGTAGCAAACTGTCAACGTGTTTTGACTTCCCAAGAAAGCGTGCGACAGTTCCGCCGACAGCCCCAACTCCTAGGATAGTGACATCCATTTCTCGGCATCCCCCTGTAAAGCTGTACTCTTTTATACTGTTCCGGGCTAACTAAAAGGTTTTCCAAACTTATAAGGCGGAAAGGGCTAAAAATCTTGAAGTTTTTTGATAGAGAACCCTGTGAGGTTTAACAAGATAGTTCTTTAGGCGCAATAAGCTTAGCGTTAAAAAACTCTTGGTTAAAATTTCTGTTAAATACCTTTACAACTAGCCACATCATAAACTCATAAACCCAAACTTTTTATGCGCGCGCATATGTTGTATTACGTTTCGTATGGTGTCGTTGCCATGGAACCACTTACGGATTTTATGCAAGAGGCAATGAGGATTGTTGAACTTGCAGAAAAGAAGGGCATGATACTCAGAGTGATGGGTGCGTGTGCTGTAAGGGTTCACTGCCCTGAATATGAATATTTGTATAAAAAGATAGGAAGAGAACTTTCCGACATAGATTTTTTTAGTTATAGTAAATTCCAGTCTGACATGAAAAAATTTTTCGAAGACATTGGCTACAAGCCCAGAGAGTATATTTTTAAATATTGGGAGCGTACTGGATTGCTAAGACAGATCTACGATGATGAGAAAAATAAGAGAGTTGTAGATGTCTTCTTTGACGAACTTTCGATGTGTCACACAATTAACCTTAGGGGAAGGTTGAAGCTAGATTATCCAACAATCACTCTAAGTGACATACTACTACAGAAGTTGCAGATCATTAAATTAAATGAAAAAGATATTAAGGATACCATTGTCCTACTTCGGGAACATGAAGTTGGAGCAAAGGACGAGGAGACAGTCAATGGAAAGTATATAGCCAATTTGCTCTCAAAGGACTGGGGGTTTTACTACACCGTCATCACAAACTTAAACCGGGTTAAAGATTTCTTGAAGAAGTATAAAGCTTTAACAAAAGAGGACTGTAATGATGTTTCTACGAAAGTTGATGAGCTACTTCGGGTTATACAGAAAGAGCCGAAGTCTTTGAAATGGAAAGTTCGTGAGAAAATCGGGACACGGAAAAAGTGGTATACTGAAGTGGAAGAAGCGACCTTACCTGGCACTCCTATGAGGGATTAGCTCTAACTTTGCGGCATACTAACGTCTCAATACATGAATAACACGTTTTGATAAAAAAAGAGGAAAATAAGAGAGTTATTCTACTGGAATTTCTTTGTATACTAGGCCGATGTCGATTCCTTGTCTTTTTCTAATGGCTCTCATTATGAAGTAGAGGATTATTACAGCTGCGTAGACTATCACGAAGAACCATACTGAAACTGGATTGTTAACTCCAAATGTTGGATCCGTAGCCCACCAATAATACATATAGAGGAAGTAACCAACCGTGATGGCAGCGGCGATTGAAATAAATGGAATTTTCCCTAAGCGATATTTAGAGGCTGCCGAAGCTTTCCATTCCTCTCGCCTTACGAAGGGGAGAAGCATGCCAGCGACCGCAGTTCCTATGAAAGATAGGATCAGAACCGCGGTACCTATGAGCGTCCAAGTCATGAAGCCAGGCATATAGAAGTAGAGGTACGATTCAATAAATGCTATCACAGTCAACACCGCGAGAGCGACGAGAGGAACTTTTCTCTTTGTTGATAATCTCGCTAGCGGGGCTGGCAGTATCCTGTCAAATGACATAGAGAAGAGTATTCTTATCGCTGGAAGGTAGGTACAACCGACTCCATGCACAATCATGATGTAGTATAAACCAAAAATTGCAACAATTAGCATAGGAATGACATTTCCAGTCATTATGTATAAGTAAAGCGTTGGAGATGGCCATAACTGCATAGCAGGTGTAGTAACCCCAGCATACACATAATCGCCATACAGGAAATTAGCCGATTGGAAGAATTGATAGCCGGTGAGCCGTATCCATGCTAAGAGGAATATGATCATTAGGGCGTTGTTGAAGAGGTTGCTGCCTGCCATGCTCCAAAAGCTTACCTTCATCTCTTTTGCACCCTTTACCTCTCCGTACATCGGGGCGCCCCACATAGACCAGCTATTAGCATAGGCAACCAGAGCAAGAAGAGGAAGTGTTGCTTGCCAATTCCATTGCCATTCTCCAGGAAAAGAAACACCCCAACCTGATACTGTATCGAGTGCTGATTGATAGGCATTAGTCACTCCGAAATTTGTTGAGTAAAAGGAATTGTAAGCAGATATGAAACTAGTCTGATTATACATTGAAAGAATTCCCGCGGTTATGATAAAGGCTACCAATCCGCCTAGTACGTAAGAGCTGCTGAAAAATCGGCCGCACCACTTCATTCCAAGAGTGATGAGTATCCATGGGACGAATACGAAAATCATGGAACAAATGAAAAGGCCGTCCTTCGTCATGAGCCAGAGCGCAAGAGCTTGATTTCCGAAGGCGAGTGCTATTGGTTGAAGGAATAACCCTGCCAATGCAGGCGCGAGGAGTGCATCCCACAGCATTACAACAATTACCCAGCCAACGAGGACAAGTGTAAAACCGATTACTGGATAGCGAAATATTCGAGTCATCCAAATGTATTCTCCCCCAGCGCGAGGCATGGTGGTCACGAGACTAGAGTAGACGAAGGCTTGAAGAATCGAAGCAATGGTGCTAATTATTATTGCTGGTATGAGATGACCAGTGGCCCAGAAGGCTGCATATAGGATGACAAAGGATGTGTAATATCCTAGCATAGGATTGCCATACGAATTGAATGAAAAAACATCGAGGAATCCCCATGTCCTTACGAGTCCCGTTGCTTTCCTAAGAAACACTACTTCTTTTTCTTCTTTTTCTTCTTTTTTCATAGGAAACACCGTTTGTGTGTTTTAATCTATATTTATATATAACTTTTTCCCACTCACTTTGGGTGCAAGATTATTGATAACTCGAATCTTCTATGCAACGGATATTCACGGATCTGAAAAATGTTGGATGAAGTTTGTCAATGCCGGCCAATTCTACAAAGCCAACGTTGTCATTCTCGGAGGTGACCTCACAGCTAAACGGATGATCCCACTTACACAGCGAGGGTCTGATTATGAGGCGTTATTTGAGGGAAAGAAGTGGTTATCCCCCGCTGACAAGTTGGATGAGATGGAAAAAATGATCAGAGATAAGGGATACTATACTTATTGTACCACTTCAGACGAGGTAGAAGAGTTAACCTCTAATGCCAAAAGGAGAGATGAACTCTTCCTTGAGGTAGCGACAGATACGTTGCGAAGATGGATGAGAATTGCCGATGAGCGATTAAAGAACTCGAACATAAAATGCTTTGTTTGCCCAGGCAACGATGATATGCCTGAAATAGATGCAGCCATAGAAGATGCTGAGTTTGTTAAAAACGCCGGAAATAAGGTGGTAATGATTGATGATAATCATGAAATGATAAGTTTAGGATGGTGTAATCCAACACCATGGAATACTTTTAAAGAATGTTGTGAAGAAGATTTAAATAAAAAAATTGAGAATCTGGTCTCCCAGCTCAGGAACGTGGATAATAGCATTTTTAATCTGCATGCTCCTCCATTCGGGGCAGGACTTGACGATGCTCCGCAAAGTGATGCTGCTACCAGAAATCTTGTTCCAGTTGGCAGTACCGCCGTTAGAGAGTGTATCGAGAAGTATCAACCATTACTTGGGTTACATGGGCATGTACATGAAGCGAGAGGCTTTGTAAAAATTGGTCGCACCATATGCATTAATCCAGCAAGCTCTTATGATCGAGGAATATTGCTTGGTGCCTTAATCAATTTGGACGAGAAGAGTGTTAAAAGCTACCTACCTGTGGTAGGATAAAACTCGTTTTCGATTCATTTCGTAGACGTAGGTCACGTGGATCTATAAAAGTTTACTGCCCATAGATGATACGAGGCAGTAGCGAGTAGCGAAGAAGATAACGGAAAAACAAGGCTCGGGCACATTATCAGTGAGAGAAATTCTATCAGCCACCGCCCACAGGGGGAAGTAGTGCTATGGCATCACCGTCTCTTATTTTAGTGTTGAGCCCATCGGGCAGTTGAGAAATAGCGATTCCATTAAGCGCCACGAGTATGTGTCTATGAATTTTACCGGTTACAGTATCAAAAACAGAACTGGAAACCCCGTATTTTTCAGCAAATTTTTTCAATACTTCTCCAACTGTAGCGCCATCTTCAGCGCTAAGAACATTTTCTCTAGTTCCGATTTCATCTCTTAAACGGGCAAAGACCTTAATAATAACTCTTGGCATTTTGTAGCCTCTTTAAGGATATACCTACATAAAAAAATATTTAAACAATATCATAGTAAAAAATGAAGGGGAATGAAAATGCCTCATGCGTATATTGGTAGACTCTTGTATGTGGATTTAACGACGGGTGCGCAACGAATTGAACCTCTAAACCTTGATTACGCCAGAAAGTTTATAGGCGGCAAGGGTTTGGCAGCAAGATATCTATTCGACATACTCAAGCCAGGAACAGACCCACTGAGTCCTGAAAATGTCTTTATAATCATGACAGGCCCTCTGACAGGCACCTTGGCACCAGCCTCAGCAAAATATTGCGTCGTTACAAAGTCTCCGCTCACCAACATATGGCTAGACACTCATGCAGGAGGATATTTCGGTCCTGAATTGAAATACGCTGGACTGGACGGTGCGATAATTACTGGCAGAGCTAAGGAACCCGTGTACCTTTACATCGAGGATGGAACTGCCCAGATTAGAGACGCAAAGGGTCTTTGGGGCAAAACTACTAGCGAAACCGACACAGCAATTAAAGAAGAACTAGGAGACAAGATGGCGATAGTAATGTGTATTGGCCCTGCAGGTGAAAAACTTGTAAAAATTGCGAATATTTCATCGTGTTATAGGCAACACGGAAGGGGTGGAGCTGGAGCTGTGATGGGATCAAAGAATTTGAAAGCAGTGGCTGTTCGAGGTAGCGGTGGTGTGACTGTAGCATATCCAGAAGAATTCCTCAAGGCTTGTCACGTAGTCACAAGGAAACACATATTTGAAGACCCTAACGCCGAGTTTGGAATAAAGTGGGGTTCGCCATCAATCTTATGGTGGACACAAGAATCAGGAACCCTGCCAACGAGAAATTATCAGGATGGGCAATTCGAAGGAGTGCCGAAAATAGATGCTGATGCTGTTTTAAGCATTACCATTAAAAGGCATGCTTGCTTCCAATGCCCAATTTGTTGTAGTAATTACGTAGCCGTTCCTTCAGGACCCTATGCTGGTACCAAGGTCGACGGACCTGAGTACGAAACTTTGACTTTCTTGGGGGCAGACTTGGGTATTGATCGCCTTGACGCGATAGCCAAAGCACACCTTTTGTGCGACGAACTTGGTTTGGATGCCATGTCCGCAGGGGCTACAATAGCTTTCGCTATGGAGTGTTATGAGAGAGGAATCTTGACTCCAAAAGAAACCGAAGGTATTGAACTAAATTTTGGCAACCCCGAAGCATTAATGGCGATGATAGAGAAAATTGGAAAGAGAGAAGGCTTAGGCGACATCTTAGCTGAAGGATCAGCCAGAGCTGCAAAAATCATAGGAAAAGGCTCCGAGAGATATGCAGTTCACGTTAAGGGCCTCGAGGTGGCAGCTTATGACCCAAGGGGTTCTCCTGCGATGGGGTTAGCATACGCTACAGCGGATAGGGGAGGTTGCCATTTAAGGGGTTGGCCGATAGGAGTCGAGGCAATGGGTTCTACTGGCTCTTACTGGATGGGACCAGCTCTCGAAATCGACAGATGGGGCACTAAGAATAAGGCTCAACTCGTTATCAATGGACAAAATCAGTATTATGCCAAGTTTTCCCTTGAAATCTGCGATTTCGGTCTCTGGGAAAATGCGCCCATGTCCTATTTATTGTGGACTGCTACGGGCTTTAATGAATACAAGGACGTCAAGGCATTCGTATTAGCAGGAGAAAGAATAGTCAACATGATTCGGGTCATCAATGTTCGGGAAGGGGTAACGGCAAAAGACGACACATTACCAACAAGGATGTTCGAAGACCCAGTTAAGACAGGCCCCGCCAAGGGACACGTAGTGAAACGTGAAGACTTCAAGAAGATGCTTTCCGATTTTTACGCATTGAGAGGATGGGATGCTGAAGGCAGGCCTATAGCAAAGAAGCTCGAGGAACTCGATATGAAAGATATCACTCGGAAATTACCATGGCTTAAGCCTTCTGAAAAGAGGTGACAAAATATGCAAAAAGCCCTTATCGTCAATCTCGATTCATGCACTGGTTGCGGACTATGTCAACTCGCATGCTCGTTTGAAAAAACGAGGGAGTTCAGCCCAACAAATTCGAGAATCACATTGTCGGTATGGCCAAAAACCGCCGAATTTGTACCAGTCGTATGTCATCAATGCGACCCTGCGCCATGCATGAAAGCCTGCCAAGTTCCTGGCGCAATGACAAGAGATCCAAAAACAAACGCTGTAATCATAAATCCAGCCGAGTGTATCAACTGCGGAGTTTGCGTGACTGCGTGTCCTTACGGTGGAATCGGATTAGATAAGAAAAAAGTAGTCTTCAAGTGCGACCTCTGCGGCGGAGAGCCCAAATGCGTCGATGTTTGTCCGCCAAAAGCCATCATCTGGGCGAGACCTGACGTAGCCTCTAACGTTATTAAACGCATTTCTGCGGAGAAACTCAGAGCGGCTTCCAAACGTCCCATTAAGTAAAGGAGTAATGCTCGTTTAGGAGTAATCTGACGTTAAATGCAGAAATTGAAACCGTCCCCAAACTTCCTTTTTTCATTAAATGCGTAGATCATGTTTCTAATATACACATGTATATTTTGTAGTGCAAAAGCTTTATCTTAGAAAGTCTTAAGGACTTGCACTCACTATCTCTTTTAATACTCTTCTCAAGATTTTTCCAGAGTGCGTCCTAGGTATAGTATCTACGAACTCAACCTCTTTCACGCATTTGTATTCCGCTATTCTATTCTTAACAAAATCGATTATTTCTTCCGAGGTAACTTTCACTCGAGGTTTTGTAACGATAAATGCCACAGGAATTTCCCCAGCGTATGAGTTAGGTTTCCCTATGACTGCACAGTCCTCTACACACGGGTGTGTAAGTATCAATTTCTCGAGCTCCGTGGGTGATACGCTGAAACCTTTATGTTTTATCATCTCTTTTCTTCTGTCAATGAGATACTCATAGCCTTCTTCATCAATCTTCGCAATGTCTCCGGTTCTGAGCCATTTTTCGCCGTTAATAGTTATGAAAGCCTCCTCGGTATCATTAGGCCTATTCCAGTAACCCTTCATAACTTGAGGACCTTTAATTATAAGCTCTCCGATTTCTCCAATCGGAAGCTCCTTACAGGTTTCTGGATCTATGACTTTGTGCTCTGTGTCTGAAAGTGGGATGCCTTGCGACTCCACTTTTATCTTATACCAGGGATTAGCAGCCACAACTGGCGAAGCCTCGGTGAGACCCCATTGATGGTACACGGTGACCCCTGTTAATTCTTGGAATTTTTTCGCCACCTCAGGGGAGATTGGAGCTGCGCCATTTGCAACAAAGCGCAGGGATGACCAATCGTATTTTAGAAGATCTGAATAGCTTATGAGGGCGATGAACATCGGCGGAACAAGAAACGCATACGTGACCCTATACGTATTAATTAACTCGCAGAAATCTTTTCGATGAAACTCCTTTATTATAACTTGCGTCGCTCCTATGTAAAGCGACATTAACATGCCAACTAACATTCCAAATATATGGTAAAATGGTGTAACATTGAGGGGGATATCGTTCTCATGTACTTGAAACGCCGTCGATGCCTGAAGAATATTGGATGTGATATTATAGTGTGTTAGCATAACGCCCTTAGGCAACCCTGTTGTGCCACTCGTATAGGGGAGAACGCATAAGTCTTCTCTCGGATTTATATTTACAGTCAATGGCTTTGACGAATATTTTTCCATGAAATGGTCAAATGAAAGCGTATTAGGTATCCTTTTCCCAATCACAATGATTTTCTTCACGCTGGGAATATTGGGCAAGACGTTTCTCACTCTTGAAAAAAGTTCATCTCGAACAACTATTATTTTCGCGGATGAGTCATTAACAACGTATTCTATTTCCATCTCCTTAGACATAGGATTTAAAGGAACAACAATGGCTCCGTTTTGTACGATAGCATTGAAAGCGATCTCGAACTCTGGACTATTCCACTCGAATAAACATACTCTATCGCCTATTTTAACCCCCACATTCGCTAATGCAGACGCTAGTTTGTCTACGCATGCCCAGAAATCAACATAAGTAAGCTTCACTGGATAAACTATTGCATATTTGTTATGCATTTCCTTGGCTTTCTTTTTCAAAAACTCTGTTAATGATATCTCAGGGTACCATAAAGGCGACCTTTTTAATGTGACCATTTTGCATTCACGAATTTTGTTTATAATTTCATTTCGATAAATTTAAGCTTAAATACCTAGTGGCTACGCGCGCACTGCGTTCGTATGATGACAAAGTTATAGCGTATTTAATGTAATACATAGACTTATGATTAGTAAAATGGTGCGGGGGGTGGGATTCGAACCCACGAAGGCCTTCGCCAGAGGATCTTAAGTCCTCCCCCTTTTCCTAGATGGCTTTTGATGACCCGCCTATTTAGACCTGGCTTGGGAACCCCCGCCACCTTTCTACTCAATTGATGCAGTTAACTTAAGCATTACTTTTCTAGGAGATGAGGCAAAATTCTGCGCAAATCCCTGCCCACAACTACAACGTCTGCGTGCTTTTTTACAGCCTCGCTGCGTGGATTAAAGGCTATTCCAAGGTTAACCCTGTTAAATAAGGGTATCAAGGTCTCGTCATCGCCAACTGCTGCGCACTCGTTTATTTTTGCGTCGAACTTCTGCAGTATGGAACGTAGGACTTCGTCCTTGTTCCGAACCGAAACATTCACTTTTACCTCGCCGGTGAGAAAGCCGCTTTCCACAACTAACTCATTGGCGAGAGCATCGTCGACTCCTATTTCTTTCTTGATTCTTTCGGTGATGAGTGAAAGCCCGGCGCTTAACAGAACCACTTTGAACCCACCTTTTCGTAGGGTAGTTATGACCCCTTTCGCCCCATCAGCATATCTTAGGCTGTCAACTATTTGCTGAACCTTCTCGATTGGAAAGTCTTTCCACAGGGAGGCGTCCAACCTAGCCCATTCTTCATACATGATGAGCCCTTGAAAGAACTGTTTGGCGTATTGTTTACCCATATCCCATGTGCCCAACTGTTCATGAAGAAACTGCCAACTACTACGTGCCTTTATTAGGGTCCCGTCAACATCGAAAACTACTAACTTCAGTTTTCCCAATTCAGCAACACTCAGCGACCACCGCTACTATACGGTTTTTCACCAAATTAGTCTTTACGTGCGCACAGACAGAGACGAGTTCACCTCTAGGTAAGATATCCCCCGCAAACTCCCTCTTTTTCCCTTACTCATGTACGTCGCTATGGCATATTTGGAGTCTAATTGGATCCTATTTGGATCATGTATGGGATGGTCTAGGAGCGTGTGCGCACGTGCCTCTCTTTAGGAGACCCAAAAGATTCGGAAGTTTAGGTGTTACAACCGAGGGCTAAGGCGTTAGGGTTATAACAGTCAATCTGGTTAAGAAAATTGTTGGGCGGGTAGCCTAGCCAGGACAGGGCGCAGGCCTCCTAAGCCTGTGGTCGCGAGTTCAAATCTCGCCCCGCCCGCATCTTATAAAGTAGAATGGCAACTTTGCTGAAACCTGCGAATAATAAGACCTTTCCTCTCTCCCTCAACTCTTCTTCTTTCAAGACTTTATGTCACGGTTAAACCCCACCGACAATCTAGAGATTTATTTACGCTCCGAAAAGTATAATTGAAAAGATCTTACAATGAAGGGCATCTGAGGGTTTATACTTGATACGCGAAATCGACGAAACTACGTGGAGGAAATTTGGCTCTGTATGCGGCGTCTTCTGCGGACTTTGTCGAGTGTTTAAGAAGGGAAAGTGCGGAGGATGCTTCGAACTCTGCGAAAAGTCTAAGGATCCATGCCCCATGTATCTATGCGTCAAAAAGAAAGGCATTCTTTCTTGTTTCGTGTGCGAAGATTATCCATGCGGCGTCCTATATGAGAAAGGTCCTTACAACCCATCGTTTCTAGACTACTTCAAGAAGCAATAACCTGAAAAGGCTTGTTTCCTTTGCCTCAGCGAAGCAGAAGAATAGCCCTAACAGAAGGCACAGTAGCAGGAGCCCTATTCAGCACCGGAGCCATATTTATCAGGCTTTTAGGCAGTAGCCTAAGCGTTTATTCGATAGCGTTTTGGCGGCTCACAATAGCCTCAGTCTTGCTTGCGGGCGTAATTCTCATTACCAAAAAATCTTCTGACTTTAACAAAGCGAAGGAAAACTTTAGACGAATCCTCGTCCTCGGAATCTTCTTGGGGCTTCACTTCATACTTTTCGTTTCATCGGTTATGGATACAACGATCATGAATGCCACCGTGCTAGTGAATACAACTCCCATCTTCTCGGCGCTCATTTCAGTCTTTATTTTTCACGCTAAGCCGTCTCAACTCGCAGTGATTGGTTTGGTTACGTCGTTTGTTGGGATAAGTCTCATCGCGTATGCGGACGCCTCATCACAAGGAGGATTTACACTTCACTTAAAAGGAGATGTTGAGGCTTTGTTAGCCGCGGTTGCGGAGGGGTTTTACCTTAACTATGGTCGAGAAATGAGGGGAAAAATGCCGCTGCTTACCATGATGACCCCTATCTATCTGGTGGCAGCCTTAACCATTGGCTTATCATCCATCACGGCGTGGACCATTCCCGCATTCCCACATGACCCTGCATTAATTCTCTATTTGATCGGAATGGCGACTCTTCCGACAGCCATAGCTCACACGTTTTATTTCTCATCCCTCTCGCATCTGAGGTCTTACCAGACCTCCACTTTGGCTCTTCTCGAACCCATAGGCGCAACACTTTTGGGGATGGCAATTTTCAGGGAGTTTCCCAGCGTGCTTTTTGTTTTTGGTGCGTTTCTTGTTTTAGGGGGCATAGTTTCGGCAGCCGCCAAGGAGTAGAGTTCGTCTGCGTAAACAACTAAAGTTAATAGAGAAAATTTGGAATTTATGCAGTTGGACGATAGGCGCTATGACCATGCCTAAAGAAGCAGAAAACCCTCTTAAGCCTATATTCACGGCAGCAACTATATTCGTTGTTCTCTTTCTAGTTTTTTCATACTTTTTGGCAATGTTCTTAGGTCCAACACTGTTTTTCTTCACACCCAACGGATCTGCCGTAAGTATGCGTTTTTTCTCGCCGCTTCGAATCTATCTCTTTGTTGTGATTAGACTCGACGTTCCTGTGTGGCTCAACGTTGCGTTATTCTTATTGCTCATGTGGAGTGTCTACAGTCTCTGTCTTATTGCCGCGTATAAACTCAGAATAAGCCTCATTGAAACGGTCAGAAACAGTTTTTCACGCCCAACCCGCAATCTTTTAAACAATTGCTTGTTTGCCATACCCATCATAACGAGTACGCTCTTCACCACTGTGATTGGGATTCATGCACTCGAAGAGAAACTCGGAATTCCTATAGGTTCTGGTCCTCTCGAACCATCGTCTGCAGACCCGCTTAACCCCTTCAAAAATCTTGTTTCGTTAACGTATTCCCCACTATTCGAAGAAATCGGGTTTTTCATAACTCCGATTGGCGCTTTCTTGATCGCCTATCTGTTTTGGGTTGGAAGAAGGAATATTTCGTCATTTTCTTTGGGACGACGCCTAAGACTCTTCTTCACGGCTTTGCTGTATCCTGAAAAGGCAAAGAAGATGGTTGGCGTGAAGACAGTAGGCGAGTTCGGCCTCAAGGGCGGAGTCAGCAGGGGCGAGTGGGTTATGATCGCCTTTACTTCGGTTGCTTTTGGGTTAACACATTATTTATGGGGGAGTGGTTGGGAAGTTGGAAAGATTACGTCGTCTTCTGTGGTTGGCTTGGCTTTAGGCTTGTCATACTTAGCCTATGGTGTTCAGGCGCCGATAATTATTCACTGGTTCTTCGACTATTACTGGTACGCTTACTCTCTCGCGTCTGATGTTTATCCAGTCATGTTTCCTATATTTCGCCTGATTTACACGACCACCATCATGTTTGGGATGCTTGGATGGCTAACCTTCACAATCTTGGGACTAAACAGAGTTGTTACGCGCACAAAGAAAGTAACTTTTAAGACTACTTCATCTGATTCTAGTTGTTTAGGTGTCAAAAATGGTTGACATATCAACACTTTCGGTAGTAATTGCAGCCGCAAGCGTTGTGGCAGGAGTCGTTTACTATGCTTTTCAGCTCAGGCATTCAGTCAAGGCAAGACAAATGGACTTGTTCATGAGGCTGTATTTAACTTGGGGTAGCGAGGACATGAAAAAAGCATACGGAAAAGTCTTGGCTCTGGAGATTAAGGACTACAATGATTTTGTGAAGAAGTATGGTTCAATCGCTTCTGCCGAACGGTCGCCAATCTGGGTGGACATAGATAGAGTCGGCTGGTTCATTAATGGAGTAGGTTTTCTTGTGTATAGAAAATTTGCAGACATTGGACTAGTTGACGAACTCATGGGCTATGGAGTTATATTCCTATGGGAAAAAATGAAGCCTCTAGTAGAAGGTTGGAGAAAGGAGCTTAATATACCAAAATCATTTCAGTGGTTTGAATACCTCTGCAATGAAATGAAGAAGAGAGAGCACTCGAAAGATTGAAAGAATCGCTAACTCTTGCCCATTAAGATTTGTTTTGGGAGATTTTTTATTTCTACTGTCGTCTGCTCTCGTTTCTTCATGTTCCTTAAAACCACTTTCCCTTCTTTGAACTCTTCTGGACCCACAATAACGACGTGCGTAACATTCTTTCTATCCGCATCTTCTAATGCCCTAGAAACTGTGCGCCCCATAACCTCTACTTCGGTTGATATTTTTGCCTTTCTCAGCATCAATGAAAGGTCTATAGCTTTCGCTTTAAGTTCCTCGATGACAGGAATAATTGCAACCCGTCTCTCTTCGGGAACTTTAGGCGAAATCTTCTGATTCTTCATTGCCAACGCGAGACGGTCTATTCCATTGGCGACGCCAACCGCAGGCGTAGACTCGCCTCCGAAAAGCTCGACGAGTTTATCGTAGCGTCCTCCTCCACTAACCGCAGTTTCCCTCTCCGTAACGTAGGGCTCAAAAATCATTCCAGTATAATATTCGAGTCCCCTAGCGAAGCCTGCCTCGATCAGCATCTGGAATTTGGCGCCACTTTGCTTTGTTAACTCAACTATTTCTCGAAGATTTTCCACAGCAACGATAGCGTCCTCGTATCCTTGAACGTTTTCTCTTGCTTTTTCCAAAATTTTTGAGGCATCTTTTCCTCGAGTTTCGAAGAGGTTTTTCATGGTTGCCCTGCACTTCTCTGAAACTCCTAATCCTTGTGCAACTGAAAGCGCCTCGTCCCACTGCTTCTTGTCTAGCAACTGCATCATCTGGTTTTGCTGTTCTTCTTTTACGCCTTCTTGGCTTAGGATTCCTCGCAAGATTCCCATGTGACCAATCTTGAACCAGTGGTTGCGGAAGCCCAGTCTCTCTATCAAGTCATGAGTTAGTATGAGTATCTCTGCGTCTGCCTCTGGTTTACTGGAGCCAATAAGTTCGTAGTTAGACTGCCAAAACTCCCGAAAACGCCCCATCTGTGGCTCATCGTAGCGGTAGAGGCTCCCTACACAAAAGAGGCGTAGGGGCTTCGGCTCATACATCATCTTAGTAACCACGAGCCTAGCTATGGAAGCGGTGAACTCTGGTCGCAAAGCAACTCGGCGACCGCCCAAATCGTTAAAGGCGTACATGCGCTCTCGGATTTCCTCTCCGGATTTTGCCGCCAACAGGTCATAGGATTCGACAACTGGGGTGATGACCTCTTCGTAGCCGTAGAGTTGGGCCAGTTCCCTAGCGGTCTGCTCCACATACCTCATTCTTTCTGCTTCTTTCGGCAAGAAATCCCTCATTCCCCGAGTTGCTCTAAACGTTGACATTACGTCACCTCTAGGTTAGAATGCCTCCCGCAACAAAGGCTGACAAGCCTGCTACCATCCAAACAAGCACCAGATTTTTAACCCTTCTCGCATTCTCACACGAAAAATCATGTAGGAGCAAAACAGAAGAAAGAACAAAACCCGTATCCGCTATGATAACGTAGGGAAGATACCAAACAGAAACCTTCCCTAATATCCGTGGAAAGAGACTAAAAACAACTGAGGAAATATAAAATGAGGATGCAGTAACCGCAGCAGTTCTCGACCCATACAAAACTGCTAAGGTTCTCACCCGTTGAGGTCTGTCTCCCCCAATGTCTACAATGCCCTTCGTAATCTCCCTCCCCGTGTTAGAAAGAAACGCAATAACAGAAAAGAAAAGCAGAAGCAGGTCGAGACCTTTTCCCACTGCGAACCCACCATAAATAAAAGGAACCGCAACGCAAGCACTGACGACAAAGTTTCCAAGAAGACCCGTGCGTTTGCCCATCGTGGCATAATACACGGACAAAAGCCAAGCAACGGTTGCAATTGCCAAGCATTCCGGAACGTAAGTCAAAAAAGCAGTGATAAAACCTATCACGCTTAAAATAAAAACGTAACCTAACGCTTCTTTTGGTCTGATTATGCCGCTTGGGATGGGACGACTTGGCTCATTAGTTGCATCGATGCCTCTGTCATAATAGTCGTTAATCGTGTTTGCTGCGGCGAGGAAAGCAAACCCTGTGACGAAACCATAGAGAATCGTTTCGGTTTTAATAGAAAACCCATGAGTCGCCACAATCATGCCAACAACCACTGCGAAGCCCATCATTAAGCAGTTGACGGGGCGAATGAGCCGCAAAACTCCCAGAGCTTTTTCCATAATTTTCACTTTGGAGCCATTTGGGAAAGAGAGTAATACACGACTTCGCCTCTTCGATTTATAACTGCAAGCACAAGCTTCTTTTTTAGGCCATGAACATGTTTCAGGGCTTGAGCTAAGGTTTCCACAGGAACTGGCTGACCTTCTTGAATTCCAAAGACTAAATATTTGGCGGTTTCTTTTCCGTACTCGCCTCGTTCGTATATGCGAAAGTCCATTCCAAGCCCAAAACCCTCTCTCGCCACATATCCTCGGCTTCTTAAGTCTCTATAGATTAAGTATTTGACCCAAGCATTTTCATCTAGTGATTGAAAACGTTTAAGGATGTCCTGAAAGCCTACGTCTTCTCCTGTTTTTTCGTCTCTAACCTCGACTATTCCCTTGCTGAGCAGGAATAATGTTTCGCAGAGCGTTAGCGCCAACTTCTCGTTTTCAGCCACACCGTATCCTCGTGAAGAAAGCCCTTCAATGTCTTCGGAATGGGAAACCAAAGCATCCTTTTCCCTAAGCAAGGCTTTAATCTTCTTCAGCGCAGCCTCTTGACCCGTGTTGGCATCAGATTCACGTTTTGACCGCCCCAAGGTTTCGCTTTCTCCTAACGCTATCATGCGCATGATTATAATTTAAACTTCTCAACCACAAGCCTCTCAAAGTCAGCTGGAAACAAGACGCCAGTTTCACTGATTATTGCGCTTATATATTTCATTGGAGTAAAGTCAAATGCAGGGTTTAACACGTCAACCCCTCTTGGAGCAATCCTCTGAGAGCCAAAATGTGTAACCTCACTAGGGTTTCTTTCTTCAATAATCACATCCTTTGAAATGTGACCTAAATCAAAGGTTGAGGTAGGAGCAGCAACATAAAAGGGAATCTCATGTTCATGAGCCAACACTGCAATTGTGTAGGTGCCAATCTTATTTATCACAGCGTCTCGAACTATTCTATCCGCTCCTACGACGACTTTCTTTACTAACCCCTTAGACATAGCATACCCAACCGTGCTATCAATTATCAACGTGACTGGGACGCCATCACGTTTTAACTCAAAGGCTGTAAGTCGAGCGCCCTGCAGTTTTGGTCTGGTTTCAGTTGCGATAACTTTTATTTGTTTGCCTTGTTTCCATGCAGTTCGTATAACTCCGAGTGCTGTTCCATAGTTTGCTGTGGCTAAGCTACCTGCGTTGCAGTGGGTTAGAATAACATCTCCGTCGTCAATCAGTTTTGACCCGTGCTCTCCAATCTGGCGGTTGACTTCCACATCTTCTTCAGCTATCTTTTGCGCTTCTTTGACCACTACTTCAACTAAAGCCTTCACGTCGCCTCTGGCTTCTTTAGCTTTGTTTAGAACTCGGTTAACAGCCCAAAAAAGATTTACTGCCGTGGGTCTGCTTTGCCTTAGTATGTCAGCTGAATTTTCAAGTTCTTTTAACAATTCCTTTCTTTCCTTTGCTTTTGAATGATAGGCTGTGAGGGCTAGACCGTAGGCGGCTGCCACCCCTATGAGTGGGGCTCCTCGTAACCTCATCTCTTTAATGGCTAAGGATAACTCTTCACACTTTGTCATACTTAGAAACTTTGTGGTGGTAGGCAATTTTGTTTGGTCTATGGTAACCACAATGCCCTCTTTCCATTCTATTGTTCTCATGTGACTGCACCTTCAACCTTTCTAGTCTTTTCTGGCTTTTATTTTTGTGCGCGCGTGGTTAACTCTTCAATGTTTTGGCTGTTCTAAAATGTAGAACTGCCTGTTCTAAAGCTTGGCATTATAAAGAGGGGGACATCTTTTGTCTTTTGGTGATTAAAGGAATGAAACTGAGAAGCTTGTCAGTTAAAACTATAGCCATTGTCGCTTTGATCGTTGCCTCTTCCATGATTGCCGTCTTTGCAACTGGAATATTTCTTGGACCCCGTTCCATTCGGATCGTAGAGACAAGCACCTACGCTGATACGGTGACTATATACCAAAATGGGTTCACCTTCGTGACGTATGAAAAAACCGTAGAGCTCCAAAACGAAACTGAAATTATTGAGTTCTATTTTCCCGCTGGCGCACTGATGGAAACTCTGAGAGTAGAAGGGATCAACGTCCTCGAGATGCGTTTCAGTCAAGAATCGCATCCCATCCTGGAGAAGGGGGACATAATCACGGTCTACACGGAAGAAAAAACCTATACTGGTAAATTCATTGGTTGGGACATTAGCTGGCTTCTTCTACAAGTTGGCAACCAAACAGCCCTAATCCCACCGGAGAGAATAAAAGCCATAGAGATCAACGCTGTCGTCGAAATCAAAGGTCCAAAAATCATAGTGCAGGTCTTAACCGACGCAGGCGAAGGAGAATACACTGTTCATGTTTCCTACTTGATGAGGGGTCCCATATGGAGCCCCGCATACATCCTTGACTTGAATAGTTCGCACTTGGAATGCTGGGCTGTCGTAGAGAATGTGGAAGACTGGGCTAATGTCACCCTCGCGGTGGTTTCAGGAGGACCACATGTGGTCTATCGTGGCACAACTCCAGATGCCTTCCTTCGGGGACTGTATTCGGTTGAGTCAATGAATGTCGGCACAGAATGGACTCCCTCTGAGTTAGACGAATACCACGAGTACACTCTCGAAAGGAAAATCACGTTTGAAGAAGGAATGACTGCGAAACTGCCTCTCTTGGAAGGCACAGTTGAGGTGCGGCAAGAGTACTTCTGGTCTGATGGAGAAGTTATAAACCGATACCATGTCAACAACACCCTCTCAGAACCCTTGGCAACAGGAATTATAGAATTATACAGAGGCCAAAAGTGGGTTGGAGAAGACACAATAAGATACACCCCAGTAAAAGACGAGAGCGTTGTAATCGCTAATTACGCATACGACATCAAGGTAAAAATCGAAACCGTCAAGGAGGCCCATGAGTACAGTCGCGATGTGTTTGGCAAACAAATTACGATTCGAAACTTCAAGAAATCTAATATCTCCATTCTCATACAACAGAGCCTACCGTACCGTTCGAATCTCCTTTCGTCAAGTCCAGAAGCAACTGTTAAGGCGAACGTGCTAACATGGGTAGTTGAGGTAGCGAGCAGCGGTGGAACTACGCTTATTTACTACGAGTATGAGACACTGCGTTACTAGCGAAGGGTCATAGATAAACCACATTCCCCCACATTTTCTCTTTTTGGTTTATACCATAAACTCGCCATTCTTATTACTGACCTGATGCTAAATTTAGGGAGGGTTTCTCATGAAGAGGAAAGCCACTAATTTACTAATCGAGAAACTTGGGCAGAAATATTCAGACAACTTAGAAATAAATCTGAAAAGTGAAGAGGACAAAGAGATTTTTAAATGGTTTTTTGCTGCGATCCTCTTTGGGGCGCCCATAACTGAAAGCGCTGTCATAAAAACGTATAAGTGCTTTGAGGAGCATGGAGTGCAAACCCCTACAAAGATTCTGGAAACTGGATGGGACGGATTAGTCGAGATTCTAGACGAGGGAAGTTATACGAGATACAACTTCAAGACAGCAGACAAACTTTTAGAGGTCATGAACCGTTTAGTCACGCAGTATGAAGGAAGCCTAAACTTTCTCCACAGACAGGCTTCAGACTCGCTCGATCTGGAAAAACGCCTGAAGGATTTAGGAAAAGGCATCGGTGACACAACCGTAAGTATTTTCTTGCGAGAATTAAGAGACATTTGGAAGAAGGCTGATCCAAAACCAACTCAACTAGTTGTTTTAGCAGCAAAAAACTTAGGAATAACACGAGAGAACCAACTTGAAAAGGCGTTAAGAGAACTAAAAGAGTTCTGGAACAAGAATCGGGTTGCTGAAAAATCTTTTACACACTTTGAGACCGCTCTGCTTCGGCTTGGCAAAGACTTTTGCAGAAAGATGAAATGTAACCAGTGCGTACTTCAGCGGTTCTGTTTAGTTGCTATGCCACCCTAATCCTCGTCACGACTTCGACTGGACATCCCTTGGGCAGATCTATCCTCTTTTGCCACTCATCCCCAATGGCGATTAGGGAGTAAATTCCAGAAATTTCTGCTTTAGCCTTTTTAACAAGGTTGACGAGAGCGGCTTGAGTTTCCCCAGTTTTCACCATGTCGTCTACGATGAGTATACTGTCTCGTTTCTTTAGGGCGTCTTTGGGCACGTACAGCGTCATGGTTACGCCAGAATCCTTCAACACATAGGTTTCTTCTAGGAAAGATGGAACCCCAACTTCCTTACCTCTTTTCGCTATCACTAGATCAACACCTAATGAGTTTGCAACCATGGTTGCGAGTGGTATGCCATCTACCGCTGCTGTTAGAATTTTTGTCACGCGCCTTCCAGCGAAAGTTGCGAGTGCGTAGTGCGAAGCCTGCCTAAGTATGTTGAAGTCTCCGATAATCCAAGTGTTGTCAAAATACCCTTCGTCGTTAAACTGTATTCTCCTACGGAGCTCAACTTCTAAACCTACGATCTTTGTTAGGGTCTTCCAGAGTTGCTGGGCTCTTTCAGCGTTTGGTAAAACGTGGCCCTTGGCGTATCGGCTCAAAACTGTTACGGGTAGACCCGTTTTTGTAGATAATTCTCGGTAGGTGTATTGTTTCTTTGCGTTCCGGAGAAGCTCTATAGTCATTAATCGGAGTTTTAAATCCTCTGCGTGGGTGCTCATTTCATGTCCCTCAGCCTATATACATTAACAGTTCAAATATAAGCTTGCGCATATCTATTTTTAACTTAGACGATTTAAAATTTCCGTTGCTTTAAAATGTGACGTTCAGACATGGAATAGATGCTAATCGTCAGCCTAATCGTTGTCCAATTTCTTTGCCACTTCTACTCATGCTTTTCAATCAGTAGCATATTTGGATCCTATTTGGATCATATATGGGATGGTCTAGAGGCGTGTGCGCGTGTCTACTTCTTTCTTAGGGCGTCTTCCAGCCAAGCAACATCTTCTTTGAGGCGCACGTCTCGCACACCCCGCATAATGATAGAGATTTTCCTTTTTCCTAGCTCTGTTCGCAACTCCTCTATGAGCACTCCAGAGCCTTCTACGAGGCGCGCTTTCTGATGAGTTGCTTTTTCTACGTCTCCGCCTTTGAAGCCAACCGATGTTTCGTCAACGCCGCAGGTTGGGCTTCCGTCGACGCCGAGAATGGCGTAGACCTTGAATCCGTTTTTCAGGTATTCTTGAATTTGGTCTGTGATAGAAGTTGCGATTTGTTTGCAGTGTCTTCTAAACATGGGAGCGGCGTACTGCTCCTTTGTGTGGCTCCACCTGTTCAAGCCTGCGTAGGTTAACTCTGGGCAGGACATCTGAATGACGCCCACATCATGGGTTTTTAGAACTTGAACTATTTCTGGGATCATGCCCCGATGAGTGGCTATTCCAAAGACGCGGGCGTTCTGATTCAGAATGCAGTGGGCAACAACTACTATTTTTTTGCCTCTTTTGTCTTGAAACATGGAGAACACGCACCCCTAACTATCAAAGAAGGGGTGTTTTAATGGTTTTGCTTCAACAACCCTTTGTCTAAGAGTGGTGCTTCGCGGACTCAACTCTTCTGATTGTATGTTTGATTTCTAGAACTGAAGTTGGATGGCTTTCTGGGAGTTAGAAATGTTTAAATTTGTATTCTATGTATTACGTGTATAGGAGAAGGATACGCGTGCAGAAAAGCGTTGAAAGAGAAGCTGTCATTCCAGTGCGTTTCTCAAAGAGCGAGATAGCCAAAATTGACAAAACGGTGGAGAGGCTTCGACTAAGGTCTAGAAGTGAATTCATCAGAGAAGCCGCCGCAAGATATGTTCAAGAGGCTGGAAGCCTCAGAGTTATCGAAATTAGAGACGACGTAGACCTCAAGGATGCAAAAGCCGAAATCCTCGTTTACTTGAAGCGCCATAAGGAGGCTGAGACGTTTGACATAGCCAACGACCTCAGACTCAGCCTAGACTTAACCATCAAGGCGTTGAAAGATTTGTGGGAAGAGGGTAGAGTGGCATGATTGGAAAAGAAATGGGCGACAAAATTGTAGGAGAACAAATTATCTGCGAGTGCCGAAAAATAAAGGGTCCTGTTCTCATACACGAGGGTGCCCATAGAGCCCAGAGATACGTTCTTTACGGACTGCCTGCAGAAGCCATAATAACGAAGAAATGGAGAATAGTTGAGTAACGCGTTTGCCTGTATTTTTTGTATTCGGAATCTGAATTTTTCTCCTCAAGCGGGGGGACTGTCGCTCTTCCATTTGCTTACGATTATTTTTGTTCCTTCTCGTACTTTCGTCTCTATTTTGAATTCGTCCATGAGACGTTTTACTGCACCAAGTCCCACTCCAAGGCCTTTTTTCGAACCGTTGATTCCTTCGACAGCCTCTTTTACGTCCGTTATTCCGGGTCCTTTGTCTTCAGCCATCACTGTTATTCCCACTCTGTCAGGTTCTTTGATGGGACTAATGACTATTGTTCCTTTTCTGTGAGCGTGAAATACTATGTTTCGTGCAAGCTCGGAAGTTGCAATCGATATCTTGGTTTGGTCGCACTCAGAGAAACCTAGGGTTTTTGCCAATTCTTTTGCTCGTTCTGCAGCAATCAATGCGGAGGCGTCGCTTAAAATGACGATTTTGGTCACGTTATGATTCTCTATTGTTGGCTGTTCTACTCCTATTACGATTGTGGCGTCGTCATGCTGTTTACCCCATTCAGCCAGTATTTGCTCGGCGACTTCTTGAGGCTGTTTATAGATCATTAGGTAATCTGAAGGATTGAATCCGCTTGATATGCCATCGGAATGGAGCACTATGGCTTTGAGAGAGTCGTATTTGTATTCGAATTTCTTGGCTTTCCTGAGATTTAAGCCGATTATGCCATCTAACGATGTAGGATGCATGGGTGGTTCGCCGATTATGCGTGTATCGATGTTGCCGATTCCGCAGAAGATGAGTCGATGTTCAAGTCTGTCAATTCTTATTAATCCTGCAACGACACCTCTTGTTCCATGCAAGTGTAAATGAAGACCCGAGACGGTTTGATCCACATCCTTTGCAAAGTTTTCGGCAATGTATTCTTTTGCTTTCTCTGAGGCAGATGAGGCTTCTTCACCGTGGCCGAGCCCATCTATAACAGCGAGCAAAGTCTGTTTGTTCCATTCTCTAACGAGGTAGGCGTCGCCGTTAACGGTTAGGCCTGGCATAGGTCTGTGCGCAATTCCGAAAATCAAGGATTTCTCACAGCCACTTCCTTATAGTTATCACTGTGCCTTTCCCAATGTTGGTTTGAATCTCGAATTCGTCCATGAGCCTTTTGCTACCAGACAAGCCCATTCCTAATCCGGTGCTTGTGCTGTGCCCTCCTTTTAAAGCCAGTTCCAGATTTTCTATTCCAGGTCCGTGGTCTTCTGCAACTATCTCTATACCTTTTCTTGCTTGGTTGGTTGTCGATTTGATTATGATTTTGCCCCTACCTGCATATTGGAAGGCGTTTCTGGCGAGTTCGGAAACAGCTGTGGCGATTCTGGCTTGGTCCATGTAGTTGAACCCTATGCTTTCAGCTATGACTTTTGCTTTAAGCCTGGCTCTGATTATGTCTGCTTCACTCACAATATCTACGATTTCAACTGAAATCTGAGTCAAACTCATATTCTCCATGTTTTTTGGAGGGTTTTTAAGCCGATTTCTAGGTTGGGTGCGGTTTGCATTCGCTCTGGAGAATAGCCCATTTCGACAAGCGTCATCGCTACTTCAGGTCGTATTCCAACTACTATTGTTTGAGTTCCCATTATGTTTAATGAAGCGGCTATTTCGCCTATTTGACGCACAAGGAAGCTATCGACAACATCTATTGCGCTCACGTCTAACACAAACCCTTTTGCCCGTGTTTCAATTGCTTGTTGAAGAACCTCATTTTTGAACTGAACTGCAAGTTTGTCGTGGAGAGCCACTTGAGGTGACGATATCAAGCAGTCTCCGGATTTTAAGATGGGAATGGTTGATGTTTCCAATTTCGTTCACCTCTATGAGTTTTTTGTCACTTTCCAGCCTAGCTTGTCGAATGCGTACTCAAGTCCTTCTCTTAGATGGCTACGAGTAACGATGCCTGTAAGGTCTATGCCGAGAGTCACGAGTGTTGCAGCAACATCGGGCCTTACTCCTGTGATAATCATTTCTGAGCCCATCAGCTTCACTGCGTGAACTGTCTTTAGAATGTGGTTTGCAGCCTTTGTGTCAATCGTTGCGATGCCTCCAATGCTTAGGATGACGATTATCTGCGATTTTTCTTTAGCTATTCTCTCAAGTATTGACTCAGTGATTTGTCTTGCTCGAGTTGTGTCAAGAATTCCTATCAATGGTATCAACACGATGTTCTCCCAAGTGTCCACCAAAGGCGTAGACATCTTTCGAATAGCTTCATCTCTCTCCAGTATAGCCTCCTGTTCAGTCAAATCCGTGATCGCTTCAAGGGTTGCCGTCATGTTCCCTTCAGAATCCTTGATGGGTATCGCCGTTATCTTTGCTGGAATATACCGGTCTGTCGACAGAATGTGTTTCCGCGTCTCGAAAGAAATCTTTCCTTCCTTCTTGGCCCTGATGCTAGTGCAGTTTTCTGTATGGCAGGACACCCCAGGAATGACCTCATAGCAATGCTTACCCATGATCTCTGTAGGTGACAAACCAACTAGCTGACAATAAGCCGGGTTACAATACACTATTTTTAGGTCGTCATTGTAAAGGGCAACAGGCTGTACAGAATCGACAATCGAGCTCAGTTGAGTAGTCGTCAGTTTTTTCGCCATGATCGAACCGCCAACAGATACGAAGGCATGAGGTCTAGCGAAATCTTGATCGACTTTTGCTGATTTCTTCATATCCTATTTCACCTCCTACACATTCAGGTACCCAAAAAACATTCCTTACACCATTCGTCTGAAAACACCGTTTTTGCTTTTGTCTTCATATTTTGATCACCATGTCACAGAATTGTTTCATCGTCAAAAGAGTTCGCTCATTCACAGACCCTTCAACCGTGAAGATGGCGCCGTCGAACTGGAGCACTCTCAGACGCCCGATGAGGAAGTGCATGAAGTGAAGTACAGCGCCCGGACTGTTGAAGACTAGAAGCGTTGAAATCGAATCCACTAACAGCCATGTCCGACCGCCTGCTTTGTCATCTAGGCTCTTAGCAGCTTTTTCGATAGCCATCTGAGTAGCTGAAAGCTCTGAGGGCGATGAGACGTATATGCCGCCTTTGACCTCGCTGGCACCTACACTCTTCGAAACGAGGTCTATTATGCATATTCTGCCAGCTTTGACAGCCTCCCTCAGATCAACATCGTAGGTTAGGAGTTTCTCAATGAGATCATTCGCCGGCCTAATTGAAGAAACATACATTCCCCCATCGTTCTTCCTAGCCCTTAAGAAGTCTGCTATCAGCTTCATCTGATCCTGTTCAGACGAGGCCTCAAACATGATAACGGACTTGGGCGGAACTTGTTTCAGTTTCTGCTCAACTTGATGCATGGGGAGTGACTCCACAAACTGTTCTTTACTGACAGCAAGACGACACAATGATTCAACTCTAGCAGATTATAATGGTTATGAAAACAAAATGCAGATTGCTAAGATTCGAAATTCAGATTCCGAATAAAAAACACGAATAGTGGTTGCTTGAAAACCTGATTTCTCAATAATCCTCACTAGCAAGCCTGTTAAGGTCATCCACGCAAATCTCAAACATCACAACTGATTTAGTTGGAATACCTTAGAACTTTTCTTCAGCATTCGACAATAGAATCGACCCCTCATTTCGGACCAGCCAAGCTCTTCTTTGCCTTCTCTATAGCCACATGAAACTCACTATTCTTAACACTTTCATAGTATACATTAAGTTTCTCACATAGCTTTTTCAGAATCAGCTCTTCCATGACTAGCCCGCCCATCCCAAAGACCTTTCGAATCGCCGCCGAGAAGTCTTCAAGCCTTTTTGGAATCTCAACCTTCTTTAGAGAGAGGTTTCTCTCCACGTAAAAATAAACGATGGCTCTGCTACTTTCGCCTAGTTCCATTAACCCCTCATCCATAGCCTCAAGCAAGATTTCGTCGAAACTTACTCGGAGAATTGGCAGTTTGAGCACCCTTTCACGCTTTTTCAGTCATATTTTTTCTTTACGCAAGCCCTATATTCCGTCATTATTTGGTGACTGGCATGGGGGACACGCTTATCCCCTCGGGGGTTATGTAGAAGTTGTAGCAGTCCAAAGAGTGATTCACGCCACGCATCTTCGGGATGTAGAGCCTTCTCCTAACCTTAAACTGCTCACGGGACGACTCTAGAATTATCAACCCGTCGGCCATGAACTCTTCAAAGCCCATTCCAATGTCACTTCTGCCCCAAGGTACTTCCAGAAGGCATAGGGTTGTGCACTGGGCATCCTCGAGGAACCTGTTCATGAGAGCGACGAAGCTACGAGCCTCAGCCCTCGTTTGGATGTACGTCGTCATGGCTGAAAGGCTGTCGATCACAAGGCGCTTCGCCTTTAAAGCTTCAATAGTAGTCATAATTTTTTCGAGGTTGACTTCAACGCCTTTCTCGCTGATCGTTTGAACAAGGTCGAGAACCTTGATTTTTAGCTCTTGCTCCAGCTTGGCAAAATCCCAGTTGAACCTGAGCATGTCGCGTTTCAGTTTGGTCGCGCTCTCAACGAAGCTGGCATAGATGCCCGCTTGATTGTGTTGTGTGGCCCCATTGTAAAGGAACTGGGCTCCTAGAGTGCTCTTTCCGGCACCAGGCTGGCCAGCAACTAGAATAACGTCCCCCTTGTTAAAGCCGCCCTCAATAATATTATCCAAGGATGGGATTCCAGTTTGAACCCGGTTTTCATTCAGTCGCAAGGCTATCTCCGTTTCTAGAGCATCAGAAAGTTCGGATGATTCCACTTGTTTTCCCCTTCTTGATTTTGAGACAAAGTATGGTTCGGTACTGGTGCACTATATTAGTTATGAAAGCAAAATATGGATCGTTAAGATTTTACATTCTGATTCCGAATTCAAAAACAGTCTTTTGGAAGAGACCTTTGCCATATGCTTTCGAAGGACGTTTTTAGGATGACGATTTGCGTTCTGTCGTTTGTCCATAGGTTTTGGGCGTCTTTGTTTTTGGGTTGGAATTCTCCCCATACTGCTTCTTTATCGTCTACTATCATGAGGTTGAACGGTAGTTTTTCTACTTGTTTCAGTTGGATTCGGTTGTTGCATGTTTGCGACTGTTGTATGATTTTTTCGGTGAGTGCGTCTGGTCTAGGGCTTTGGGTTATTATTCGAATTTTGACTCGTTTTGGAAGACTTTCTCTCAGGTTTTTTGGGAAGTTTAAGTACGCGTACTTCAGGTATTCAGGCGGAGTTACTGCGTCGATTTGTTGTTTGGCGTTTTGTGTCATTTCTATTAGTTTCGTGAACAGGTTTTCTTGTTGGGATATGGCTTCTGTGGAGCAGTCTTCTTGTTTTATCGGCAGTTCTATTGTTTTGAGTTTGGAGATTATCTCGTCTTGTTTTTCTGTGAGTTTGTCGATTTCTTCTTTCATGGTTTTCAGTTTGGTTTTGGTTAGTGTTTGGATGGCTGTTTCTGGTTGGGTTGCTGAAAATTTTCTTGGTGCCTTTAACTGCCTTGTGGTTATTCCTTGTTTTTCTAGTTCGGGTATTATGCGGTAGACTTCTTCTCTGCGGATTTTTGATAGTGTGGCTATTTCTGAGGCGGAGGCAACGCCTAATGCGACTAGTGTGATGTATATTTTTGCTTGGGTTTTTGTTAAGCCGAAGTCTGAGAGTTCTGTCGCTGTTTTTTCTAGGAATTCTTGGAAGCTGGGTGATTGGACTTTGCGTGCCTGTGACTGGACCCATTCTGCTAGTTTTTCTTTCGTGATTTTTTCTGATTGTCGTTGTGTTTCGAGTTTGTTTTTTATTGTGTTTAGGAGTTTGGCTGGGTCTATTGGCTTCATGATGTATGAGTCTGCGCCGAGGTTGAGGGATTCAACTGCGTTCTTTAGTGATGGGTAGCCTGTTATCATGATTTTTGTTGTTTCTGGGCTGATTTCTTGTAGTTTTGCGAGTAATTGTGTGCCTTCCATGTCTGGTAGTTTGATGTCGAGTAATGCGATGCTGAAGAATTGGTTTCTTGTTTTTTCTATGGCTTCTTTTGCGGTGGTTGTGGTTGTTGTTTGGTGTCCTTCTGCTTGGAGTATGGCTGAGAGGGTTTTGCATATGGATTCGTCATCGTCTACGATTAGTATGCGTGGCGTTGTTTGATGTGCCATTGGTTATTTTGCCTCCTTCTTTGGTAGTTTGATCGTGAAAGTTGTTCCTCGACCGACCTTGCTTTTCATGTCGATTGTGCCGTCGTGTTGTTCTACGATTTTTTTGCATATGGCGAGTCCCATGCCTATGCCTTTGGCTTTGGTTGTGAAAAGCGGTGCGAAGATTTTGTCTAGGTTCTTTTCAGGTATTCCTACGCCCGTGTCTGTGAAAGTTATTTCAACTTGGTCTTTTGTTTCGTTTGTTGTGATTGTTAGTTTTCCGCCCTTTGGCATGGCTTGTACTGCATTTTTTGTTATGTTTGAGAATGCTCTTTCTAATTGTTTTTCGTCTACAGACGCTATCGGTTTTTCAGCGAAGTTTCTTTCAACTCTTATGTTTTGAGGTATGTTTTCTTTTGTTAGAGAGACTTCTATTAGATTGTTTATGTTTTGTTTCTTTTTTTCGAGTGGTCTTTTGGCTGCGAAGTCTAGTAGGTCGTTGATTATGTTGTTGGCGAATACGGTTTCTTGTTCTATTATGTCGAGCATTTCGAGGGCAGGCTTGCATTTTGTATTCGCTCGATTGGGGCAAGTTTTCTTTATGTAGAATCCGGCGTTTCTTATTGAGGTTAATGGGTTTCGTAGGTCGTGTGCGACCATTGTTGCTAGTTCGCCTATGGCTGCCAGTTTTTCTAAGTTTAAACGCTGCTCTTCCAATTGTTTTCTTTCTCTTATATCCCGCACAACGACGAGGTCTGCAGGGCGACCTTGATAATCTATACGCGTGGCGCTACCCTCGATAGGAACGCGTTCACCAGTTTTCGCTATCACTTCAATTTCATACGTGGCTGGAACCTCTTCTCCTCGCAATCTCCGCGTATATCTATCCATTACAAGTTGGTGATATTTTTCGTCTATAGGTTTCGTGAAAATTAGCCCGATTAATTCGTCTCTTGAGTAGCCAAGAATTTCTGCGAATCCCCTGTTTGTGAAGACTATTTTTTTATCTTGAGTTATTACAACTCCGTCGCTTGCTTCCTCTACTAAGACAGAGTACCTCTTCTCAGATTCTGACAATTCTTCGGTTCTTTTTTGAACAAGCTCTTCTAAATGTTCAGAATACTGCCTCAGCTTTTCCTCCATCTGCTTGCGGGCGGTGATGTCGCGGAGCGTGCCAATCATGCCGAGCGGGTTGCCAGCCTCGTCCCGAAGGAGCGAATTGTGCATCAGAGTGGGAAAAACTGTACCATCGCGTCGGGCATGCCAAATCTCACCACTGAACTCGCCCGTCTCTTGCATCTGCCGGTTGGCCGCCTCCACGGCTGGTATCTGTTCAGGCGTGTGAAAGATGGAGAGGTGTTTTCCGACCGCTTCCTCCTGAGCGTAGCCGTGCATGGCTGCGAAGGCGTTGTTCACAAATAGCAGATTACCTTCCAAGTCAGACACAGCTATGCCTTCACTGCTCTGCTTCACGGCGGACGAGAGAAGCCGCAGCATCTCCTCTGTCTGCTTGCGGGCGGTGATGTCTTTGACGAAGACAGAGAGACCATCCTTGGTGGGGTATGCGTTGATTTCAAAGACGTAGTCTTTTTCTCTAACCCGATACTCATTCACGAAACTCTGGGGTTGCTGCGTTCTTAACGTCTCTAGGTAAAACTGCTCTACTCTGGTTCCTTTAACATCTGGGAAAACCTCGGTGAGGGA
>Ga0209725_1000091_pt1 | contig 51595 bp, 54 predicted proteins | sample I18A1metaG_FD_184145 | JGI IMG/M metagenome (GOLD analysis project Ga0209725, IMG submission 184145) | Lake sediment bacterial and archeal communities from Gulf of Boni, Indonesia to study Microbial Dark Matter (Phase II) - ​I18A1 metaG... | ecosystem: Environmental > Aquatic > Freshwater > Lake...
TCAGATTGAGACAGGTACGATATGAGACCACCCGCCTGATGAGGGAGAAGAGAAGCGAGGAGCTCGAAGCACTCGAACAAGTGTTCGACAAGTCCACACTCATGGTAATCTATCACATGCTCGACACGGGCAAGTTAGCTAAGATCTCAGGCGTTGTCAGATCCGGTAAAGAAGCGAGAATCTACTGGGGACTCGGTCCCAGGAGAAAGGAGATCGCTATCAAGATCTACCTAACGCTGTCGGCAGAGTTCAAGAAAGGCAGGCTGGCGTATATCGAGGGAGATCCCAGATTCCAGAGAATACGAACAGACACGAGGTCACTCGTCTACACCTGGGCTCAGAAAGAATTCAAGAATCTGATGCAAGCCCGCGAAGCGGGTGTCCCCGTCCCCAACCCGATCACGGTGCAGAAGAACGTCCTACTCATGGGATTCATAGGCAAGAAAGGAGAGCCAGCTCCGCTTCTCAGGGAGACCGTTCCAAGGAGCCCGAGGAAGATCTACGACGACCTAGTCCTATGCCTCCGACTGCTCTACCAGAAGGCATCACTCGTTCACGGAGACCTCAGCGAGTACAACATAATGCTGTGGCGCGGCAACCCCGTCCTCTTCGATCTCTCTCAAGCTGTCTCGGTCGAACATCCCATGGCGGACCGACTGCTTATGAGGGACATCTTGAACTTGAATCGGTACTTCAGCCAGATCGGCGTCGCGACCAGGACCGAGAACGACATCTATGATGAGGTGAAGGGAGTTGTCGACAAAGACTAGTACTATGATTCCCCGTGAGAGAATAGGCGTCGTGCTAGGTCGGGACGGCGCAACAAAAGCAGACATCGAACGAGCATTCAAAGTGAAACTGAATGTCAGCAGCGATTCAGGAATGATCGAGGTCACTCCATCCGATGACAACGACGACCCGTCCACAATACTGCGCGCAAAGGACGTGGTAACCGCGCTCGGAAGAGGGTTCTCACCCGATCGAGCGATGACGCTCACAGATGATGAGGTGGTCCTCGACATAATAGATCTCCGCGAACTCTTTGGGAAGAACGAGAGCGACATCAACCGGATCAAGGGCAGAGTCATTGGCAGCGAAGGAAAGATGAGACGACTGCTGGAAGAGATGACCGACGCAAAAGTGTCTGTCTACGGCTGCACCATAGCCACGATCGGTGAGTTCGAATCGGTTTCCGCAGCAAGGCAAGCAATCGATATGCTGATCAAGGGAAAACAGCACTCATCCGTGTACAAATTCCTTAGAAAGACAAAGAGTGAGAGCAAAAGAAGAAAGACGTTGGAGCTGTGGGAGAAAACGCCACGATGAGGCTTTCCGTTTCCACTCACGACGCCTACATAATACGAGGAATTTCAGCACGTGGAATCTCGCGATGAAAACGGCTGAGATTTTCCAAGAAATCTCTCCCGCTGACTTCTTCTACAGGAACCGAGATATCGCAGGGTTCACGAACCCGACGCGCGCAATCTACTCAACCGTAAGGGAATTGGTCGAAAATTCTCTCGACGCTTGTGAAGTTCACAGAATTCCTCCGGACATCTACATGAGAATCTCACATGAATCCGGTCCCGCGGAAGGAACTGGCGTATACCGCATTAGAGTCGCAGACAACGGATTGGGCGTCCCGTCGAAGCTCATCCCTTCCGCTTTCGGTCAGGTCCTCTTTGGGTCCAAGTACAAGCTCAGGCAAACCCGCGGGCAGTTTGGGCTCGGCGGCAAGATGGCAATACTGTACGGGCAAATCACAACGCACTCAGAAGCCACGGTCATCTCAAGCACTGGAGTAACCAAGATCCACGACGTAAGGCTACGAATAGACATTCAACATAATCAGCCTGAGAAGATCAAAGAGGTCACGCATCCAAATCCAGACCGGTGGCACGGCACGATAGTCGAGTTCTCGACCGAGGCAGACTATACACGTGCAATGCCCAAGATCCTTGATTATTTGAAGGAGACAGCCATTGTCGCGCCGTACGCCTACCTGACTTTCGTGGACCCGAGAGGAAGGCTGTACAAATTCGACCGAGTCACCACCGAGATGCCTGACGCGCCCAAAGAGACAACACTTCACCCCCACGGGGTTGATGTCGAGACGATGAAACGCGTCATAGAAGTCACAGACGCTCGATCACTTCACGCTTTCATGAAGACGCATTTTCAGCGCGTAGGCGACACGATCGCTCGCAGGTTTCTAGAGTATGTAGGTATACCCGCGAAGAAGAACCCCAAGAAGATGACGAACGAAGAGATTGTCAGCCTTGTCAATTCGATGAAGAACTTCGAAGACTTCCTTCCACCAGACTCCAGCTGCCTCTCGCCGCTGGGCGAGGAACTCCTGAGAGCCGGGATCGAGAAAGAACTGGCTCCTGAGTTTGTCGAAGTCTACCAGCGGAAACCCTCCGCTTACTCAGGTTTTCCGTTCATCGTGGAGGTCGGAATAGCCTACGGCGGCCAGATCCCAAACACCGGTGGAATAACACTGTACAGATTCGCAAACAAGATTCCATTACTCTTCGATGAGGCAAGCGATGTCTCATGGAAGGTGGTCAACTCGCTAGTTGACTGGAGACACTACAAGGTCCTGCCCGACATGCCCATTGCAGTGTTCGTTCACCTATGCTCGACGAAAGTTCCTTACAAGACCGTGGGGAAGGAATTCATTGCCGACCGCCCCGACGTGGAAAGGGAGATCCTGAACGCTGTACGAGAGGTCGCAAGACGCCTGTCCGTCTTCCTCTCAAGGAAACATACTATCGAACGGCAGAAGAAGCGACTGGACGTCTTCGCCAAGTACCTGCCGAAGATAGCGTCGTTCTCAACCAAGCTTGCTGGAAAGCAGAAGGAACCTGACGTTAAACCGTTACTTAGGAACGTTTTGAAGTATGAAGAAAAAGAAGAAGAGAATAGCGGAAAAACGAGCGAAGAAGACCGGACTGATTAGGGAGAAGAAAGAGAAAGTCCTCGCAGCCCTCAAAGAGCTCGGGGACGGACTCTACCATCAAATGATACAGCGACAGTTCCCATGGGTGAGAATGCCAAGCCGCTCGATCTACAACATACACTACGACCAGAACCTACGACAATACATCCTCGGAGACAAAGCCGTCAGACGCAGCTCAAGAAACATCAGGCACATTAGGCCGTTGACGCAGCTTGTGTGGACAGGCTCGTTCGTTGACGAGCTTAAACGACAGGATAGAACGTCAACACTCAGAGATGTCTTCTACTCAGCACAGGCATACGAGATGAACTTCGCAGACCAGACGGAGAGTGACAACATAATCACTGACCTTGAGACTGTTATCGGGTACTCGCGAGAGGACTTCAACGTCTTCCCAGAAGAGAGGTCGGCAATCTTCGGAAACCTAGTTATAGAGTACACGGTGCCTGGCTACGAAGGAAAGAGGCTGAATCTCGCCTCGCACCCTGACGGGATGATGATAGGGCCAGCGCTAACGAACGCCGAGTTCGCCGAATGCAAAGCGGACAAAATCATAGCGATTGAGAAGGGCGGCTTGTTTACCCGCTTCATCGAAGAAAGGGTGCACGAGAAACACAAGGCATTACTCATTCATACCGCAGGGCAAGCTCCACGTGCGACAAGATCGCTCCTGAGGAGGCTGAACCAAGAACTCGACCTGCCCGTCTTCATCTTTAGTGTGGATGGAGAAGAAACGATACTGATTGAGCAGGACGGCCTTCTCCGCAATGTTCGCATCGGAGAATACGTTGACAGAACCATAGCCCGTTCGCGTGTGCGTTACGTCCAAGATGGGGGGCTCGTCCAGGTCGAGAGGGCTCCAGACGGCCAGACCTTAACCGAGGCTGTTTCTCCCGAATCTGAACATCGGTGGCGTGCCGTAGACTATGTCCTCAGACATCCAATTCATGACCCTCTGTGGGAACTCGTCACTGAGAATGGTTATTCGGTAAGGATCACTGGTTCTCACAGTGTCTTCTCATGTGACGGACAGCGACTCGTTCCGAAAAGAGTCTCCGAGCTAAGAATAGGAGATTATTTGGTAGCCTGCACCAGAGTCCCGACAAGAGAGAATCTCTCACACATCAATCTGCTAGATCTCATACGGCATGAGACACCTGAGATGATTCCCAACCTGTGGGTCACCGGCCCTGAATGCGACGCTCTAGCGCTTCGGTACAAGGATGACCCTCTGCTGTGGAGACAGGTCAAGAGAGGAGCGGTCCCGCTACAGAAGTTCGATGACAAAGGACTGAAAGTGACCGATGCGGCGAAAATCCGGTGGCGCAAGTCGGAGATCAGCTACCCTTCGCGGCTTGAAGTCTCAGCTGAACTATGCCGCCTCCTCGGCTACTACGTGGCGGAGGGCTGCGTAACCGGCAATCCGCCCTTCATCCAGCTCTCTTTTGGCCGACACGAGAAACACCTCATAGACGACGCGACAATGTGCGTGCGCAAAGTGTTCGGAGCTGATCCAAAGATCTATTTCTCGAGAGGCGAGGCATTGATCAGGTTCGGGGGGCCCTTCCTCTCGCACGTGTTCAGCAATGTTCTGGGTGCAGGGACCCGCGCCACTGACAAGTCTGTGCCTTTCCTCGTCTTCAACATACCCCGCAGGCTTAAGATGGAATTTCTGAAGGCATACTATAGAGGCGACGGAATAGTCAGGTTCGGTTGCGATAAGATCGAGCTTGCCGCTCCAACCGTGAGTAGGAAACTCGCATCGGACCTTGTTCTGATGCTGAACCAACTAGGAATCTGGTGCTCTGTGGAATCCCACACGGTTGCTAAGAAGATCAAGACTGGACGAAACGATGTCTACAGAGTGGTTGTGCGCCATCAAGAGGGACTAACGAAGCTCTATTCGATATGTGCGGATTTGAGGCCTACATTGGCCAAGCGTTTCCTTCGAAAGGTTGTACGCAAGAGTCCCATTTGGCGATCCATTCCCTCTGAAATCGTTTTCTCGATCAGAAATGCGATCAGAAAGCATTGGAATCAAGCCGACCGACGTAGGTTGGAGACCTTCTTACAGCACGGACTGTATGGGTACAAGCGGGTCCCCTACCACGTGATGAAATGGATCATTAACCACATCGGGGACGAGCCACAAGACAGCGGGCTGGACTTCGTTCGGAAACTCGTCGAGAATGAGGTCATCCTTCTTCCCGTTAAGCAAATTCGGCAAGTGTCTCCAACGGGAAGATACGTATACGATATCGAGGTCAGCAGCACGCATTCCTTTGTGGCCGGACTAGGACCTCTAGTTCTTCATAACACGGATGCAGACCCCTGGGGGATGCATATCGCGATGGTGATAATCTCGGGCTCAGCCAACGCCGCGCACCTTCGCGATCTCAACACACCCGACGCTAAATGGTCTGGAGTTTGGGCTTCCGACATCGTCAATTACGATCTGCCCAGCGACAAGCTGACAGACCTGGACGTAAAGAGGCTCTACGAACTCCAGAAGGACCCTCGATATGAAGGGAAGCTCTGGAAGCGAGAGATCGAGACGTTTCTCAAAGTCAAGAGGAAAGCAGAACAGGAAGCCTTCAGCCGATACGGCCTCGCCTACATAGTGGACAAGTACTTGCCCGCAAAGCTCGAAGCTATGGACAGCTACTAGGATAGTCTGCGGACTTCTCGTCGACTTGGCGATGTAGAGCCAGATGGAGCGGTCCGGCAGAGACAACAATGCGCAAAATCAAAGGGCGCCTCCTGATCCCAGTAAGGCTATGCGCAGATTGCAGGGATCTGGAAGCTTGATGGATCGAGGCGCTACCGTGTCCTAAGGTCTACGCACTCGGTTGGGGCTTCTTCTCTTCTTTCTTCTTGGCCTTCTTGACCATTCGAGGCTTGCCCATTCTCCATCTCACCGCTCTGAGATTTGGCAAAGGTATCTTATAGCATTGAGGCAGGGTGGGCTCAGATCTCGCCGAGCGTTCTCTTGACCTCATCATAGTCAGGCTGCTTGGCGGGGTCTTCGGAGACCCACTTGTACCTTACTATGCCCTCGTCATCGAGTATGAATATAGACCGTTTCGCCGCGGTGTATCCTCTCAAACCAGCGAAATCCTCGTGGAAGACGTTGAATTTCCTGACCGTCTCCCTTGTGTAATCGCTGAGGATGGGGAACTGCAACTTGTTTGCTTCAGCGAAGGCTTTGTTAGTGAAGGGGTCGTTGACGCTTATTCCGACCACTTGAGCATTCAGACTGTTCAGAGCCGCCATCGAGTCCCTGAAGGTGCACATCTCCTTCGTGCACACGCTTGTGAACGCGCCGGGAAAGAACGCCAAGACTGTCTTCCTTCCTAGGAAATCCTCCAATGCCCGCTGTCTCCTGTCTTGGTCAGGGAGCTGAAACTCAGGCAGTTTCTGACCCAGCTCGATCGACAATGCCAGACAACCTCGCCCTCAAGGACAAGAACGCCGAAGTTAACCATTATGCCACGAAATGTAGGACGGAGAGACCTAGATCCCGCTTGGAAAATGGATTTTGGCCAACACACCACTTCTCCATTCTGTGGACCGCGCGCTCTCAAAACCTGAAGTTAGCAGGAGGCAAATTCGGCCACTGACTGTCCAAGGTTGAACGTGGGTCCGGATGAAGGCTTTCATGAGCACGGAGGAGTTGACAGACTTCGGCACGAAGGCCGACCCGATCCTTCCATGAAGGACAATGAAGTTCTCATCAGGGTCAGGGTCTGCGCTTTAGATCATCTTGACATTTGGGGGCGTAGGGGGCTGCCTGGCATTCAGATTCCGCTGCCCCACGTCTCCGGAAGCGACATCTGCGGAGATGTCGTGAGTGCCGGCGAGCTCGTATCGAGAGTTCACATCGGAGACGCCGTAATCGTGTCTCCGGGTCTGAGTTGCGGCATGTGTGAGTATTGTCTCTCCGGATGGGACAGCATGTGCCGCTCCTACAAGATCATCGGATATTTGGTGGACGGCGGATACGCGGAACTTGTCAGTGTCCCGGAAGTGAACGTGATTCCGCAGCCTGATTGAATGAAGCCGGAGGAAGCCGCGGCTGTACCGCTGGTCTTTATGACGGCTTGGCATATGCTGGCGACTAGGGCCGCTGTCTCGCCCTCCGATGTCGTGCTAGTTCCGAGGCGAAGAGACGTGGACTGTCAAAGATATTCGCATACTTCGACGCAGATAACAAGTCGATCATTCGTGTCGGACAGAAGGTCGGATTCCGCGTAGGCGGTAGGGAGGCGGGAAGCGACTATTCGATGCTCAAGGCCGAGATTCTTCTCTAACGCTGAGAGACGCGGCGAGGAGGAGTATAGATGGCTACCATCCCTTTCCAAACCTCCTCGTAGGCTCGACTCATCGTGTCTATGAGGGGGCGACTGTTCGTCCAGAATCCTACATCCGCGCCCGCCTGCAGACTATCGTCATCGGGAATACGTTGATAGTAGAGCAGGTGATCTCGATCAGCTATCACGACACGCGCGGGACCCAACGCCTCTGAGTGCCTCAGTTCCGCAACTGCTAGTAGCAGCTTCGCGCTCGCCCTGTTCTGCTTGGTGATGGGCGCGATTATGCGTATGCGAACGTTGCGCTGCCGAAGCGCTACTAGATCTTGCAGTCGATGAGCGGCAAGGATTTCCACTCCCTTCATGGTCGTCCAGAAGTCGATGGTCTCTCGACAGCTTCCTAGAATCTCGGAGAGCTTGTGACGGACCTCGGCTCTGCCCTTGAGTATGGCTAGCTCCTCCTCGGATTTTCCTGCTCTGAGTGCCTCGAGTCGAGCTAGTGCCGGAGTCGCGCTACTCCACATCTCGTTGAAGTAGGCGCGAAGGTTCCGCACGAACGGGCGGCTGTTTATCCACAGCGTAACCTGCTCACGTCGCTGAGAAGCGACGTCTTCGGTCCCGCCTATGCCAAAAAGCGCCTCTGTGTCATCCACTATAGTCACTCTAGGAACAGGTCTGAGGGTCAGGTCCATGTGCCGGAATGAAATCAGATTCTGAAACGGCTCCACAGACTTGGCCTTGGAACCGTTGATATCCGTGATCACGCGGACTTTGCGACCCCTCTTCGCGAGTAGCGAGAGAGCATCCAGAACCGCACGTCCACCTCCTCCAGCAATGTCCGAGGATGCCATGATCGAGTCGATCTGAAGTTTGGAGCTTTCACACATGAAGAGCAGCTTCTGCGCAATCCTCGCTTTTCCCTCAAGGACTTGGAATCTCTCGAAGGCTGGAGCAGCCGTTTCGACATTGAGACTCTCAAATGCGCTCTCTAGGATGCCACTTTGTTCCTCGAGCGTTGCGACCCTGTTCTTGCGTTCGGTGATGAGTGTCTCCAGACATCGCGAGAACGGCACAGCTTGGAATCTGACAGGCTGTTCCAAGCTGCCCTCGACCAAGCCTCTCCTTTGGAGATTTCTGAGTGTTCGATAGGTCTCAGTCCGGTTGAGCTTGAGGGCTCTGGCCACGAGACTTGCCCTTTCGGCTCCCCGCTTGGCGAGGAACGTGAGGACCTTGGCTTCGTTCCTGCTTAGCCCGTAGTTGATGAGTTGATTGACAATCTCTTCCATTGTTCGAGCGGTCTGATGAGGGAGGCCCATTCTTTCACCTCGGAGCATGTCTGTTACAGATGCGACATCCTCTCCAATATAAGTCAACCAACACGTACACAGCAAGCCAAGTGGACTGCAATGCCGATTGACCCGGAATTCATGAAGATGCCTGTGGTTGGAGACCACTTAGGCCACGAGGTTCGAGGAAACGTCCAGCCTCCGAAGAAACTGGGAATCCACGGCAAGTTGGTTGGGGTGGACTTTGATGTCTGCATCGCAGATGGGATCTGCATCTCGGTCTGCCCGGTCAACGTGTTCGACTGGTTTGAGACACCTGACTGTGAAACGCCGAACGCAAGCGGGCAGGCGATTCTGGCCGCGAAGAAAGCAGACCCGGCTAGGGAGAAGGACTGTATCTTTTGCCGCGCGTGTGAGATTCAGTGCCCTGTCACAGCAATCAAGATCACTGAACCGTAGCCACTGAGGACCTGACAACCTCAACTTCCATTTCTTCTTCTCTCTACCGCTAGGCGTTGCCAAATCTCAGCAGTCGTCGCTCTTAGTTAGCAAGCTACAAATTACTCACTTGGGGGGTACAAGCAGGAGCCGACAGGTTGACACAGCTCTCGCCGGGCTTTCCAGCGTTTCTAGTAACAGTTGTAGTCGTTACGGCTTCAGGGGCACTAATGCCCGGGCCACTCTTCGCAGCGAACGTGCTGCAGGGAACGAAGGGCGGCATGAGATCGGGCTTCATTATTTCTGTTGGGCATACGCTCGTGGAGCTTCCGCTCGTCTTGGTGATAGCTTTGGGTATCTCAACACTGCTGAACTCTCCGGGGTTCACCACAGTTGTGGGTTTGATCGGGGGATTCGCCCTGATAGTTTTCGGTATTCTCCAGGTCAGAGATGTGACTCGGAGTTCCTTCAATCAAGAACCGTTCGCAGATGCTAAGCTGCAGAGACGAGCGCTCATAGTCGGCGTGGGGTTGACCGGGCTGAACCCGTTCTTCATCGTATGGTGGCTGACAGTCGGGCTCGGGCTGATATTTCAAGCAGTAGAACTCGGAGCGCTCTTGGGCGTTCTCATAATGTACGTCTCGCATGTCTGGATGGACTACGCCTGGCTGATGGCTACCGCGTACCTTTCAGCGAGGGGCAAGACGCTCCTGAAAGCACGGGGGTACAGGTTTCTACTCATCGGTTTGGGTCTGCTGCTCATCTATTTTGGAGTCGGATTCATCTCGCGCACCGTTTTCCAATTCAACATACTCCCGTGATGACGTGAGATCCGTCCGATCGGCCGGCGTTCTAGCACAGCGTCGGGAGGGTTCGGAAACATAATCGGATGGACAGCCAGTCAGGCCAGTGTGGACAGAATTCGGTCTAGAGCACCCTCGGGACTATCACAGCTGAAGGGGTTCAGCGGGCGTGCTAGACGCGGAAGCTCCCGTCACCTATTATAATAGGTTACAATCTATTACACCACGGTGGCAAGCTACGGCTCGAGCAGAAACCAGGCAGTACAGCACAGTTGCGATACCCGCTGGCCTTTGGAAGCAGATCACTAGACTACTGGAGGCGACGGGGTCGTACACCAGTGAGGCAGAGTTTGTCAGAGAAGCGATCAGAGAGAAGCTCAGGCAGGTATCAACTGTGGAACTGAAAGACCTACCGGAAAAACGCGCAAGGGAAACAATCCTTGATTACGTAAAGGAGCATGGCCAAGCGTACCCATCTGACATCACCGCTGACCTTGGGATACCATACTTCACCGTTGTGGACATCATCGAGAAACTGGTTAGAGAGGGTACACTAGCGCCTGCGGAGGCAACCCCATGATAGGACGAGGAGCTGGCGACCGAATCGAAGGACGGGTCATAGTAGCGTTCTACAGAAAGAAGTCTCGGGAGAGACTGGTTCCGATGACCAAGACTCATCGGGGCATCATGACCAAACTGTATCAAGCTACATGCATAGTGGAGGTCCCATTCAAACTCAGGGAAGAACCCTGACAGGCGGCATAGCCTCCGAAGTGAGCCGAGGAGCTCAGGATCAGGGTAGACCAAGAAGCTGTTCAGCTGCCGCTAAGGCCAACCGACTGTTATCCACACCGCTTAGCTTTCAGCCGCTAGTCAAGCTTGGGCTCAATCGTCTCCGTAGAAGTCGTTGTGAATGCGTCAGAGCCTAGGTAGAGCAGCGCGTGGAATCTACTGACATCATATATCCCGCGGAAAAGGTCCTTGCGGACATACGCCGCTAGTACGTCGCCTATCACGAGCACGTGATCGCCTTTCGGTATCGTCTGTGAGACTTTGCATTCGATGTGGGCGACGCATTCGTTCACGATTGGCGCGGAGACTTTCTTCGCCTTTCCCGTCGTTAGACCGGTTGCCCTGAATTTATCAACGTCTTTTCCGGATTTGCGTCCGCAGTAGAGGACTTGGCGCGCTAGTTCGCGTATGGCGATGTTGACGACGAACTCTCCAGTCTGTTCCAAGAGTTGGTATGAGTATCGTTCTTTACGTATTGCGAATACGAGCTTGGGGGGATCCATGCTTGCGGGCATGATCCACGCGATCGCGAGTACATTCGGTTGGCCGGTTTTTCCTTGGCACGAAACTAGGGTGCCGTTGTACGGATACAGGAGACGCGAGAAATCCGGAAGCGCAACGTCAACCATCGACATCGTCGAGTTACTCCGTCACTAGGGCGCTTTCTTCATACTGATCTGGGCTTCAGCCAATCGCTCTGCGAGCGCAGTAACCTTGTTGAGCGGGAAACGTCGCTCGGCAGTGACTAGTATGAAGCCTCTTTCCAAGTAGAGGATGACTGCGATCAGTTTCTCGTGGACTAGGATGGAGTACTGGGGCTCGCCGAAGAAGACCGCCCTGGCCTCGGCGGACTCACGAGCGATCAAATGGGAAATCAGTTCCGGAGTCTTCTCAAGCGGCTCCATAGGCTCGACCTCGCCGCGCATTCCACCTTCAAGTATTCTTCCTGCGCTGTCAACTACCGCCGCGAACCTGACCCTCTTGTCGAATCGCATGGCAGCGTCGTAGACTCCACCCAAAGCTGGTCCCCTCATCAACCCGTGCTCGATGAGAGTAAAACAGTTGTGGGACATCAACTCCATCTAAGAGTCAACCGGAAACGATGCTTCTTGGAGGGGCGTAAGCCAAGTGACGAGCAATCCAAGCAACAACCGCAGAGCAATCATCCTTGTGCCGATCCTTGTGCTGATCGTTGTTGGAGCGTTCATGTTTGTCGGCTACGCGTTGGCTGTTCTCTTCCGCATTCCCATAGTACTTGGGCTTTCTCTGCCGACCAGGCTGGCCGGCGTTGCGCTCCTCGCGATAGCCCTTGCACTTTGGGTGTGGCTGTTCCAGTACAGAAGTCCCGTTGACACTCTCTCCTCGACTTACCTAACGTTCTCGAAGCTCGTGCGAAAAGAAGAGTTGAAGGAGAATCTTGGGCGGAGGGAACGCCTTGTCGTACAAGGTCCCTACAAACTGGTTCGACACCCGATGTACTTAGCCGTTCTCATATCGCTTGTCGGCTGGGGATTGCTTTTGGACTTGTCGTTCCTTCTTCTGGCTGCAGTGGTCGCGTTGCCGTGGTTCAACTTCGTCGTCATGCCGTTCGAGGAGAGAGAACTGCTTGCTCTCTTCGGCAGTGACTACGAGGAGTACATGAAGAGGGTGCGAAGAATTCTCCCGATCCCTCGAAGTCTGATCGACAGAGACAAGCGGTAGTGCTCCATTTCCAGATGGAGCTCTGATGCGTTTGCTCTGTCCTAGCTCCAGTCTTACGCTATGGCGGGGACTAGTCTCGAAGCTTGGGCGCTGCAGGCACTGGTACAGAGCCCGCATCCATAACATTTCTCTTCTATGGCGTGGGCTTTTCCATTCTCGATTCTTCTCGCTCCGAACACGCATCGTTCCAGGCAGACGCCGCAGCCAACGCATTCGTTCGCGTTCACTCTCGCTACGAGTCCTGATTTCGCGATGTGATGCTTGACTCCAAAGTCCATGAGAGCTCTCAGATATGTGCAGCAGCACGAACAGCAGCTACAGAGGTCGAAGACCTCTCCCTTGACCCAGTCCGTGTACAGTACTTGATGGACAAGACCGTGAGCGTTCGCTACCTTGAGCGCGTCTCGCGCTTGGTCGAGAGATACCTCCTGCGCAACTCCCCGATCCACCAGGTCGTCTGAGAAGTCGTTCAATGCAAGGCAAGTTTTCAGGGGCTTCTTGCAAGTGTGGTATGTTACTCTGCATTCGCAGTCGCGAATCGATATTGATCGTGCCTTGGCTAGTACGCTCGACGCGGTCTCGTATGGGAGAACTACAGTGACCGGATCGACGACGGCCTCAGAAATGGGCAGAACTCTTCCTTCTGGGTAAGGGTCGGCTGTTGCGCGCGTCACATGCTCGTCCATTCGATACTTCGCGAGGGCAGGCGCGTATTTCCCGAAGATGCCTGCCCTTCCCTCTGACAGGTGCCTCGAGATTACGTGTTGAAATGATCTTGCAGTGTAATGTCTTTCTTTTGTCTTCTTGAGAAAACCTCTGTGGTGCAGGCTGTCGACTTTCGATTGCACGACGGCCTGCGGCATGCTTGACAGTTCGGATAGTTCAGGAACCGAGAGCTGTTTCTGAGACGTTCTGAGGAGTAGGTCAACCTCGTCTTGTCGGACTATCAGAGGAAGCAGATCAGTGAACATTGGCGGCGCTCCCAGCGCACTAGCCAATCGCCGGTAGTCATCGAGGCACATTACCCTGCACCTCTGAAGAGGCGTCTCAGTTCTTGGCGAAGTCTTCTGGGGTCTGATTCTCGAATAGGCCTCTGTAGTGCCCTGATCCAACAGTTCTTTGAAGGATGAGCTGACAGACCGCCGTGCCTGGGAAGATCTCAAGCGGGGACGGGCCGAAGTTGCTCAACTCAAGGACTTGGTGGTTCGCGATTCCTGGCTGCACGAAGCTCGCGGAGATATGAACGAGCAACCCCACTCTGGAGAACCGACTTCGACCTTCAAGCCACCCGCAGATGTTGTCTGGCAGCGTTATCTTCTCGTCTGTTATGCCGAGCACGGTCTCGCTTGGGCTCAGCTGGATGCCTGAGCCACGGGGAACACGGATCCCCCTCGTCGCCCGTTTGAAGTCTGTGAGGTCGGTTACGGGTATGCTCTTGTGAGGCGACTGGAAGACCCGGAAGGCGCTCGCAAGGTGCAGGTCGATGGAAGCCGCCCGCACGCACCTCGGCCGAAAGGGTTCAATCTTGACTCGCTTGGCTTTGATCTCACGGAGGATCTCGCTTCTCGCCAGAACGCTCACATCCAACACCTCTAACTCGCTTCAGTCGGATTGCATGACTGCTGTCGTGGTATTTCAAACAAACTCGATTCCGTCGGAATATTGGTTCGGGGATTCCATTTCACGGTAGAAACTCATTTCTGCTCAGACGAGCGCTCTACCGCATATGGATTTCGTATGTGAGAGAAGAATCGCACAACTTCACTCTCCCCTGAAGAACTTTGAACTCGACGAGCAGGTGATCGAGCATAGGCGCGATCCGCTGACCGGTCGAAGAAGTATTGTGCTGAAGGGTAGACGCGACTACGTTAAACGGTACATCCAGACAGACGAGCAGGCACTTGCTGAGATCGCGGAGCGAACACGTCAAGGCTGCCCATTCTGCCATGAAAAAGCTGAGACACTCACTCCGAGGTTTCCCGCGAGCCTAGTGCCGGAGGGGCTGATCCGTGTGGGTGAGGCGAGGACGTTTCCGAGTCTCTTCGCGCACAGCGAGTTCAACGCGGTCACCGTCATTACAGACAGCCACTATCTCAGGCCGAAGGAACTGACAGCCAAGATTCTGTCTGACGCGCTAGAGGCCTCGACGCGATACCTCCGAGTCGTACAGGAGAACAATCCCGACGTGAAATACGGTGCGGTACTGGTGAACTGCCTGCCGCCCGCAGGCTCGACGGTGGTGCATCCTCACATGCAGGCGCTTGCGAGCAACCAGCCGTTCAACATGCTCGCGGAAGTCGACCTGAGGGCGCGAGAATACTGGGAATCCAACCGGTCGAACTACTGGAAGGACCTCATCCGTGAGGAGAAAGAGCGCAAGGAACGGTATCTCGGCTCACTGGACAGCTCAGACTGGATAACAGCGTATTCCCCAATGGGCCCGGACGAGGTTTGGGGAGTCGCGCGTGATAGCTCTGACCTGACGCACACTTCTCGTGACATCTTGTCGGGTCTCGCCGACGGATTGTCACGGGTACTAAGATTCTACGACATCATCGGGATCCGAAGCTTTAATGCCGTGGTCTTTTCATCACCGTTCGGCGCCGAGTCCCCATGTGGCTCTGTGGTCCTAAAGGTCGCTTCCAGGTGTGGATTCCAAAGCCACAACGTGAATGACGTATGGGGACTTCGATACTTTCTAGATGAAAGCGGGGTCTTCGACTCCCCGGAAGCCGTAGCGGTGCAATTATGCAACTATTTCGCTCAAGCGGACTGAATGATTTCCGCTGATCGGTTTTGGGCGTCCTTGCGGCGTGTCTCCGTACGCCTTTTATGAGGAACATCCGGTCGAAAGGGGGAGCACTTAGAACAAGAGGTCAGGCAGACAGTTCCTCCCGCTGTGTAGAACCTGAGGTGCGCTGACTAGTGATCGCAAAGACAGACGCAAAGGCGAGGCGCCCCGAAGAGCTTGGAATGGGGAACGTGACGAACCTCGGTATCGTAAGTCTGTTCACCGACATGTCAACTGAGATGATCCTTGGCGTCCTGCCGTACTTCGTGGTTGTTGAGCTGGGCGCGACGAAGGCGCTGCTCGGACTGATGGAGGGAGCCGCGGACTTCCTGAACTATCTTTTCCGCGTGTTCTCTGGGGTGGTCTCGGATCGAATTGGCCGCCGCAAGCCACTTGTCTTGCTAGGTTACGGCTTGTCGACGTTTGCCAAGCCCCTGTTCGCTGTCGCGACCAGCTGGAGCCAGGCGCTCATGGTGAGGCTGACCGACAGGCTGGGCAAGGGTGTCCGAACCTCGCCTCGTGACGCGCTCATCAGTGAGTCTGTGAAGGAAGCTCGCGGCGGGAGGGCGTTTGGCCTGCATCGGTCGATCGACCAGCTTGGAGCGATCCTTGGCCCGGTACTAGCCTTCCTACTCCTTCCACTCCTCGGCACCAGAGGAATATTCTGGGCTTCCTTCGTTCCGGGAAGTTTGGCACTGATCGTGCTCGCCTTCTTCGTTCAGGATAGGAGGGGACCAGGCGTGTCCACTGGCGTGTTCATGAACGCAAGGATGGTTCTCACGAGAAAGTTCAACCTGTTCCTGATCGTGATGGGCGTTTTCGCGTTGGGCGCATACAACTTCTCGTTCGTGCTCGTCAAGGCTGGCGCCATGGGCGTTGAGAGCGGAGTAGTTCCTCTTGTGTACGCCACGCTGAACGTGGCTACCGTAGTCACGGGCCTTCCGTCAGGCGTGCTAGCTGATAGGTTTGGGCGAGATAGGATCCTGCTTGTGGGTTTCGGCACATTCTTCGTCGCCTCTTTGGCAGGGCTTCTGTCTACCACGGGCGTATTGCTTGCATTCGTGATCGCATTCATCTATGGATCATATCTCGGGATCTCGGAGACCCTGCAGCGAGCATTAGTTCCTTCCCTAGTGTCGAGTGAGTTGAAGGGAACCGCGTACAGCGTATACTATCTTGTGGTTGGGACGTGCTCGCTCGTGGCCAATGTCGCATTCGGCGCGCTCTGGGACCAGTTCTCGATGAATGCAGCCTACACGTACAGCCTAATCATTTCGTCAGTCGCCATCATCGGTATGATCGCTCTGATCATCACCAAGTCAAGAGCTTCAGTTGGATAATTGATCCGCGCTTGGACCCCGGTTTCTGGGGCGAGTTACGCACAAGGTTGTCTGACACTATATATGGATGGCCTTGATCAAATGATCAGAAAGAGAGAGATGTTTGATGTCAGGGTATGAACTCTCTCCGAACGATTTGAGAGTAGAAGCTAGGCCGATGGAGTGCCGTACCAGCGGTGATCTGAAACCTCTCGAGGGAATCATCGGGCAAGACCGCGCACTTAGAGCACTGAATTTCGGACTTGGAATAGGCGAAAAAGGCTTCAACATCTACGTCGCCGGTCTGCCCGGAACGGGAAAAACCACAGCTGTCAGGAGCTTCCTCGAGGACCTAGCCAAAGAGCGACCACCTCCTCCGGATTGGTGTTATGTCAACAATTTCCGCAACCCGTACGAACCCATGAGCATCAAGCTGCCTCCAGGCAGGGGAAGAGTGTTCAAGAAAGATGTTGATGCGTTCATAGAGGAAGCGAAGCGTTCGGTTCCGAAAGCCCTCCACAGCGACGAAATGCATTCCAAAAGAGATGCACTAGTCAAGAAGGCGGAGGAGCAGAGAAACAGGATCTTATCCGAGCTTGGAAGGGTTGCGGCGCAGTCTGGTTTCTCGATTCAGGCGACAGCCATAGGCATAGTGCTGGTTCCAGTTTTCGAAGGAAGACCTCTAAGTCAAGATGAGTTTGATGCATTGCCTGACCCCGTAAAGAAGGAATTCGAGGAGCGAAGGAAAGGTCTCGAAAGCAAGTTCGATGAAGCTGTCAAACAGATAGCGGCGCTAGAAACGCAGACCAGAGCTGCGCTCAGGAAGCTGAGCAACGATGCTGTCGAATATGCGATCGGCTTCCTAATGGATGCGCTTTTCAAGACCTATGAGGACGTACCAGAGGTCGTGAGCTATCTGAAAGATGTCAAAACAGACATTCTCGAGAACCTCGATGTCTTCGCGGGTCCACGGGAGACGCCTGAGACGCAACAGCAACTCTTGGCTCCATGGATGAAGGAGCTGCCGTTCAGAAAGTACAGGGTCAACGTAATCGTGGACAACTCGGAGCTGAAGGGCGCGCCTGTAATCTTTGAGGAGAATCCCACATATCTCAACATGTTCGGAAGGATCGAGAAGGAGGCTCAGTTTGGGAGCTTCACGACTGATTTCACTCTCATAAAGGGAGGCTCAATACACAAGGCCAACGGTGGATACCTCGTCATCCCTATAGAGGAACTCCTAGGAAACCTCATGTCATATGACGGCTTGAAGAGAGCCCTTAGAAACAATAGGATCGTCATAGAAGAAGTAGGCGAACGATTAGGCTTCATTGCCACAAAGACGTTGACTCCGCAACCAATCCCATTGAATGTGAAAGTCATCTTGGTTGGCAACCCGCTTGTCTACCAGCTTCTCTTCTCCTATGATCGTGAATTTCGCGAGTTCTTCAAGGTCAAGGCCGACTTTGACACAGTGATCGATAGAAACGAAGAGAACCTGCGACGTTACGCCTCTTTTGTTTGCACCCTTTGCGAAAAGGAGGGACTGAGACACCTCGAATCTTTAGCCATAGCGAAGGTTGTGGAATACGGCTCCAGGCTGGCTGAAGACCAGAGGAAACTTTCGACGCGCTTTGCAGAAGTCGCCGATCTCATACGAGAGGCGAACTTCTACGCCTCGCAAGACCGCTCCGAATACATCAACGCAGGCCACATCAAGAAAGCGTTAGAAGAGAAAGTCTACCGATCGAATCTGATCCAGCAGAAGATCCTGGAGATGATCCAACGAGGCCTCATACTCATAGACACATCAGGGACTAGAACTGGTCAGGTGAATGGCCTTTCCGTGATAAGCCTAGGAGACTTTGCCTTCGGCCGGCCATCAAGAGTGACCGCGAGCATAGGCCTCGGAAGAGAAGGCGTCGTCGACATCGAACGCGAGGCAAAGATGGGCGGACCAATACACACGAAAGGCGTACTGATATTGGGAGGCTACGTCGCGAACAAGTATGCCCAAGACAAGCCGCTCAGCCTTTCGGCCAGGCTCGTCTTCGAACAAAGCTACGAGGGAGTGGAAGGAGACAGCGCCTCAAGCACCGAGCTCTACGCCATACTCTCCGCTCTGGCTGACCTGCCTGTGAGACAGAACATCGCGGTAACGGGCTCCGTCAATCAGAGGGGAGAAGTCCAAGCCATCGGCGGAGTAAACGAGAAGATAGAGGGTTTCTATGAACTGTGCAAACTCCAGGGCTTCAAAGGTGATGAGGCTGTGATGATTCCGAAGAGCAACGTGCAAGACCTGATGCTGAAGGAAGAGATTGTCGAAGCTGTGAAGGCCGGGAAATTCCACATATACGCTGTGAACAACATTGACGAAGGTATAGAGATCCTCACGGGGATGAAGGCAGGACGGAGGCTGGGAGACGGTCGGTTCGAATCTGACACCGTGAACCACAGAGTTGACCGACACCTAAGAACGATGGCCGAGACCTTGGGCAAGTTCGCTGAAGTACCTGCCGAAGAAAAAGGCGCCCGCAAACGGAAGAGAAACGAAGAAACGTCATAACAACGTGATCTCTTCGGAAACAAGGCGAAGAGATCCGTAACAGACCAGCGCGTCGATCACGCGGAACCTTAGACTGGATCAGTCCAGTCCACCTCTCGTTGACGGACAATCTTTAGTCTTTGGCGCGTCTCCTCCATCCGTCAGGAAATCATGTATCTAGCCCTGCTGACTGACAAGTCTTCTGAATCTCCACAAGCTTTCTAATCGACGATCCAGCGCAGATTAGGCTCTGATGGGTATGCGCGCCAATGAGGGCGTTGACCGCGCTTTCGTCGTGGATCTGTTGAAGGATCTCATCGCAGCCAACAGCGTGAACCCCACAGTCGGGAGAGGGCCAGGCGAGTCAGCCGTGGCGGACCTCATCTATGATCGATTTACCTCGATTGGTGGCCTCGAAGTGAGAAGACAGCAAGTCGGGGATGGAAGATCCAACGTGATCGCGATCCTGAAGGGTTCCGGCGGCGGACGGAGTCTGATGCTGAACGGCCACATGGACACGGTCGGTGTTGACGGGATGATCATCGAACCGTTCAAGCCATTCATTGAGAACGGCAGGCTGCATGGCAGAGGCGCATGCGACATGAAAGGAGCACTCGCTGGCATGATCGGGGCGCTGAAATCTCTCGTGGATTCAGGCTCAGAGTTGCGTGGTGACCTCATGCTTGCTGCCGTCGTCGATGAGGAGTACAAGAGCATCGGCACGAAGAAGCTCGTGGAAGAGTACAGAGCTGACGCGGCTATTGTGGGCGAGCCCACCGAGATGAAGACAGCTGTAACCCACAAAGGGTTTGTCTGGATCGAGGTCGAGATCAAAGGAAAAGCCGCGCATGGATCTGTCCCTGAGAAGGGCGTGGACGCCATTGCCAACGCGGCGAAGGTTGTGTCAGCGCTTGGGAGGCTTCAGGAGAGGCTCGCAACTCGTACGCATCCTCTTCTGGGGAGCCCCAAAGTCCACGCCTCAACGATAGAAGGCGGCACGGGCTGGAGCATAATCCCGGAGCGTTGCGTTCTCAGACTTGAGAGGCGAACACTCCCCGGGGAACCAGTATCGTCTGTAATGAACGAGATCGACGAGATACTCCAAGATGTCAAGAAAAACAACAGGGATCTCGAGGCGACCGCTTGGACCGCTTACGACGTGCCGCCTCTTGAGACGGCTCCAACCGAACTGATCGTTCAGTTGTTACAGCAAGCGCTTGTCAAGGTCGCAGGTAGGGAGAAGCCCCTTACTGGAGTTCCGTACTGGACCGACGGGGCGCTCCTGTCCAAGTTGGCTTCGATTCCGACCTGCCTCTTTGGCCCCGGGGATATTGGGGTCGCCCATTCCGCTGACGAGCACGTCAATGTCAAGGACGTGCTTGACTCGACCGATGTCTATCGCACCGTGGCTCAGAGATTCTGTTCATAGCTGGAAGGACCAGAAAGGAGCCTAGAACAGGAGCCACGAGATGCCCCAGCTACAGTAGGCCCCCTTGATCCTTATCTTGATGGCAAAGGCAGCGTTGCTAGGCTTGCGTTTTGTCAAGGATCAGTCTGAAACCTTCTTCGTCATCCACTCGGAAGTTGAGGTGCGGATGAATGATGAAGAGGGCGGATCACGGGATCAGGTCCGCTAGCCATAGAAGCCCTCGCCTCAGCTTCGAGAAGACCGTTCACAACCGATGCCCGAACTGCGGAGGCGCAAACCTAGCGGTCTATTTCCGGTCGGGCAGCAGACGAAAAGTGGGAGCGTTATGCTACTCATGCGGTATGGTCGGCTTCTTTGATCGTGACAACTTCTTTGAACTCGGAAGAGTCACGCCTGGTGTGATTCCACACCGGACGGTCTCGAAAGCGGCCGGTAGTTAAAGCACAGCGCACCCCTGATCATGGTGACTGCTAGCGGGCTTCACCAAGCAAGGAAATGCTTGCGAGCCTACTCCATCTTCCTGTCGTTGGGGGAATTGTCCTCTAACGAGCTCGATCTGTGAGAGTTCAAATTACACCGCCCGCACCAAGGGACCCGACGACGAAAAGCCCTCTCCCATCTCCTCCTCTCCAATGATGGTTCAAATTTGGATGCCCGCACCAAGTGACCCGACGACGACGAAAAACGCCTCTCATCGCGTCCGTCTTCGCCTGTGAATGCGCATCTTGGTCGGTGTGTATTTGTCTGCGTGCTTGACCGTTAGGGGGAGGAATCCCCCTGACAATCCCCTACTAGACTCTCGGCTCTCCGCATCCTATCGTGTTTGGAAGCTGTCAACACAGCTTTCTCGTCAGAATCTTGCGAATCGTAAACTCCTCCTTGTATGCCGCGCTGAACACAGCTATCTTCTTCTGTAGGTTATTGGCTTCGTCGAAAATCTCCTTCATCAAGATTGCTCTTCGCTCAGGGGACCGGGTGCGAGTCGAAAGCAAGAAGCTCTACGGGAAGCGACTGACAGGCTTGCAGGATGAACTAGCACCACTCTACAAAGAATTCGACAAATACACGGGTTGAACCTAGCGACTGGGTTGGGTGCAAGAATCGTCTACGGCTAGGGACGGCGCCTCTTCACGACCACACCAAAGACACCCATGCAGCCGACTACGAGGATCACCGCAATCCACGGCAGCAATATGCCGAACGCGTTTGCAGCCACTACTTCACCACCTACGGCTGCTGGCGATACTCGCTGCCAGTCAGGATGGCGAAGCCCTGAGAGAGGAGGGTCAACATCTGGCTTCAACTCAGTCGGATTTGATCCGTCAGCATTCATCACATAGATGCTGCTGGGCTGGTCGTTGGGTCTCTTTCCTCTAGCGAATATGATCTTCGTTCCGTCAGGAGACCAGTTAGGCTGGATATCATCCTCATTCTTGGTCAGTCGGTCCAAGATCGTGCCATCAGTAGCACTAATCACCCCTATACCCTCGCTGCCCGTGTGCCCGCTGGAGAATACAATCTTCGTTCCGTCCGGAGACCAGCACGGCTCAAAATTACCACCGCTGGGGGCCTGTCCCTGCAGCCCAGTCAATCGACGTAGGTCTGTCTTGGTGTCAGGATCAACCACAAATATGTCGCCATCTCGATCCAAGACGATCTGCGTCCCGTCCGGAGACCAATGGGGCGACTCGCCGTGGGTCAGGAAAGTCGGGGAATCACCGGGAACAGCACGCATCACATAGATCCCGTTCTCCGTCCTCTCGACGAACGCGATCTTCGAGCCGTCCGGAGACCATGCGGGGTCGGCCATGTCCACACCTCGCAAAATAAGATACGGAATCTGGTTCGATCCGTCGGCATTCATAACATAGATTGATTGTCCCCCCCACGGACCAGGCGAAAAGTCGTCATAGAAGGCGATTTCCGAGCCGTCTGGAGACCAGACGGGATCCTCGTAGTCAGTCAGAGCCATGTTGTCCACCGGAGTGAGCTGTTCCACGTCTGTGCCGTCGGGCTTCATCACAAAGATCTCGTTCTTCCTGCTCTCATCCCACGCGTGAAATGCGATCTTGCCGTTGATCCCCGGGTAGGCGCCACGGGTAGCAAGAACCGGTAGCAACGTGAGACTCAGACTGAGAAATATGGTCATCGTCAAGACTACGGCTGGAGCAACTCTTCGTGTCTCCACTGAACTCAAGGTGGATCTAGCCTGATGCCTACGGATTTCTCTCTCGAAACCATAAAAAACTACCCGCGTGCAGAGAGAGAACTCTTGACGACCCACGGAGCCAGTAGGAGGGTACCGCAAGCCTGAAGTCCCCAGACAAGCGCACAGTGAAGTTGCTTTCGCATTTTGGGATGAACATGGGTTGGAGAGACGACGGTTTCTCATGTATGCAGGTGCGACCGCAGCGGTTGTAGGGGTATCAGCTCTTGGATGGAATTATCTGATGCGACGCGAACCTGCGGTGCCCTTGGGAACAACTACGAAAGGGCAGGTGCTCGTCAAAGACGAGGCTTTGATCCCCGATGCTACTGAGAACTTCCAAGAGATTCGCCACTTGGTTCTGCGCGGCTCCAATCGGGATATCGGCAGGACCCTTGCCGAGATCGCCCGTAGAGACCTCGGCGTTAGCAAGTTGGCAAAGTACGCCGATTCGACCTACGGCGAGGCGCGCCGCATCTACCTCAAGGACAACTTCGCGGCGCTGTATGAGCGCTCCCTAGGTGTTGCGGATGCATTTGGCCTTGCAGAGGATGATACCAACTTCGACACCACCACCCTGCCGTATGATTTGGGTTCTTTGGCTTGTTCTAGTGTGTGCTACCCTCCGAACACCACGGCCAATGGGCATACACTCCTTAGCCGCAATATGGAATGGTACACGGTCAGCGCTCTGCAATTGTTGACCGGAAAGAAAGACCCGCAGGCGCCCGTGATGGGCAAGCACAGCTTCATCGCGGAATTCTACCCACATGGGGGTTATGCCAGTATGCAGACGACCTTCATGGAGTTCCTCAACTTCCCCTTTGATGGAATCAACGAGCACGGGCTATCCGCTACCGCTTTGGTCGACCAACAGGGCAGGGGGGAACCGATCCCTGGGGTTGGCGGTCACGACGCTGGCTTAAGTACAATGCACGTTATCAGCTTACTGATGGCCCAATGCAAAACGGTGAGGGAGGCCAAGCTCATGATCTTGCGACAACGGATTTTCTTCCCCGTCGAAGCGTTGCACTGGGTTATCAGCGATCCCACTGGCGCTTCGGCGATCTTCGAGGCTGACAGCAGGACCGGCGAGTACGTGTTTGTGGACGGCAATGAAGGGAAGCCGCAAGTGTGCACTAACCACGCCGTCCACGTCTATCCAACGCCGGCCAGCTTCCCCCAGACTGACCCGAAGGCCAGCTACAACACGTTCAACCGGTTCGGGACCCTGCAAGACGCTGTCGATTCGCACCAGGGCAAGTTCACGGTGGACGACTGTTTCCAGATCCTCAGCAAGGTGTACGGGGCGACCGATGATGCGGAAGAGGCAGGAGCCCACAACCCTTACCCCATACGAACCCTGTGGACACTCGTCATGGATCTGACCGACCGAACAATATACATCAAGTACTACCTGCGGGATGCCAACAAGATCGAGGGCACCAAAGATGTGAATCTACTGCTCACCGATCCCATCAAGATTAGGCTCGGCACCTAGAGCAGGATCTCCCACCACGCAGACCCAATGACCACGAGAGCCACATGTCTGAGCCGACCTCGACGAGTGGACTTCTCCGAGGTCGTTCTCTGATCTGGGCACACTTTTCGTCGAGCAACATAACGACATCAGTTCACATCATTGAGAAGTGCCGCGGACATCATCAACTTCGTTGATCTGCAATCGAATCCCGCGGGGGTTTGGGTCTTTGTTTCCTTTTGTGTGACGGCCGCACCAAGAAAGGTACACACAAGACTGCTTCTTTCCTGCGCTTTACTCCCCTTGATTGTAAGGGGGGAATGGTTTCAAATCATGGATCACGGCTTTCCAGTATGAGCATCAGCAGACTCGGGTGTTGTGGAGGTGAGGATAGTTGAAGCAATGCACATGTGTGAATGTCGGTAATCACAAGGACATCGGCAACACAATCGACGAATGGCAGCAGAACGGTTGGCGTCTGCACACTTATGCTTGTGCAGGATTGGCTGGCAATCATTTCTTACTCTTCGAGAAGAGTGAGTGAGGCCCTATCGCAAAAACATTTCAAGCGTGGTCCAGCCATAACGCACGAGGATAGACCTCCACTCATGATGGTTCAAATTTGGCTGCCCGCGCCAAGTGACCCGACGACGACCCATGACATCTCCATCATCGTCTATTGTATAAGAATACATATACAGTACCGAGCAATCGATAACGTGAATGCCTATGAGCAAGATTTCTCTTGCCGTTATGTTGGTTTTCCTCCTCCTCTCGCTGTACAGCCTGATGGTCGTTCCCGTCCAGAGCGTGTACGCGAGTTCACTGCAGATACCCTCCGAGCCACCCAGTCCACCCTCAGCCGTGGGTTGCTATCATTACACCAAAACTGAGGGATGGGTAAGCGTCCCCTGTCTTTCGCAAGCACAGGTTCGAGCCTTCCCCGCCACAGACACAGATTTGGGGCATCACTTATGACACAATACCAAAATCCCCTATCATAACCCGTGCCGGAGTTACGGTTCGCTTTGTGGCCTTTAGTGGGGAGACAGACACCGTAAACGGGTCCGGCGCATTCAGCATTCAAACGAATACCAACTTCTTTACGGGTCTCAATAAAGACTGGTGCTGGGTGCAATTTGTTCTGCAAAACTATCCCAATGAGGATGTACCCCAGGCGCCTCTTTGCGTATGGGTGTTTGATGTCACTGAAAACGATTGGACGCATACAGTTTGCATGTATGTACCCATCCAATACTTGTCCTCCACCTATAGAGCCGGTATCTGGGGCTATGCCATGAGAGGGCATAGTCAATATGTTCTTTCTACTATCGCCATTGTGCCGGCCGGCGATGGTAACATTGGCATCTACTCGGTAGTGGCTGTAGATGTTTTCGGCCTACATGCCAACTGGCATGCAGTGACTGGAACAATATTAGGCGCAGGCAGTGGTTCACAAGCCAACTTTACTTCGCCTACAACAGTAGTGACCACCATTGTCGCAGCATATTCAGGTGCAGCAATCCCCACGCTTTTTGACAAATATTCCTTTTTAGGAAAATTAGCAGTCTGGAATGGACTAACGGTTCGGCGCCACTCTGTATGGGGAACGGGTGAAACCAACAATTTATCCTTTCCACCCGCTCCCACAATATTATGCGGACGATATTCCTGCTGGATTGAGGTCACGTACAAGAACTAGACCAGACCCCTCGTTTATGAAAATCCTCATAAGCCAGGCAGCATCGACAACTCGAACGTAATGTCTTATCCAGCCAGACGATGCAATACAGAAATCAATCCAGTCCGGACAGTCGTGTGCGGTGGCTAACTAAACGCACAGTTTGGATACAGACGCGTCGTTTCGGTTTTTCAAACAGACACGCGCCTTTGAGGATAGCCCAGAAGAGCACACGGCAGACAGAGAGACAGGACAGACAGGCAAGACAGGGAGACGTGCAAGTTCAGGCTAGCCACTATAGGACTAGGAGGCGTCGTTTTCGTCGTCGGGTCTCTTGGCGCGGGCGTCCGGATTTGAACCATCGTTTTTCGTCGTCGTCGCGCACCAAGGGACCCGCACACAGGAACAATCTCAATCCTACAACAAAATGGGGAGGCAGCTGCCCTTTTTTACTCCACTGCCAGTTCTGGGTGTTCGGTCCAGAGCTCCTTTTTCGATGATACCGGAACGGTCAAGGATCGCTTCTCCTCTCTCAGCTGAGCAGCCTTTGCAGGGTCATCTGAGTAGAGCAGGTCTGGTTGATCCTCGGCAGCCTTGTACATTCTCTCGAAATCCTCGCGGTTCTCGTACTCGTCAATATACATCCAATGCTCCTCAGATGACTCGGAATCGACCATGGTGAAGAATCGAGATCGCTTGTAGGGGAACCTCTGCCGATTGCTTCTCTGATGCTGCATAATGGCTCGCCATACCTCTAGATGCTTCTTACTGTTCGAGGCGTGAACACGCCAACGAGTGACATCACATAGCAACCTTCCCTCTTCACCTCCTCACGCTTCTAGGCACTTGCTATCATTGCGCCCCTCGTCGGCGCTCCTCGGCGAGCGGCAGAAAACCGCGAACGCCAAACGGGCAAACTGTGAATCACGGAAAGTCACTACACTGCGCAGATCAGTCAGGATCTTAAAGTTTGCATCTCCCATAGAAGAACTGCTCAGATTCTTCTCGACGCTCCCAGCATCATCGTACTCGGGCCGATAGTTGGGCGGACCTTCACGATCCCGGTTCACGTCTTCGGCACCGTTCTTGTCTACGCGGCGGTCGTGGGACAAAGTCCGCGACCAGTCTGGTTTTCATTCCTGTACCGCGCCGCGTTGGACGCTATGGCTCCGGGGTTCGGGCGTTTGATCGGCGACTCCTCGGACCCTGTCGTGACGACGTACATGGTCGAACTGGTGATCGTCATCTATATGTCGTTGGGACTGCTTGGCACGCGGCGGCTCCGAGCGAAGGCTCAAAGGGCTCCTGACACAACCTTGACTAGCGGCAACTAGGAGCGACGACTCCTGTCTCGTCCCAGGCTCACACTCGGTAAATGTTTTTATCGGCGGCAAACGCGGCAGACAATAGGAAGGTCCCGACCGGGGTTTTGATCTTCCCAGGCTACTGTGTCTCATGCGGCGCGTGGAACCCAGCATACAACAGGTACTGCTTTTCCTGCGGGAGCCAACTTCCTAAGGCGTGGTGGGCGCCGCCTGGAATGTGCGCCAGATGCTTCGCCATGAATCCACTGTACGCGCATTATTGCGGACGATGCGGAGCGCGGCTGAAGTAAGACCCAAAATCTGAACTCCTTGCACAAGCAAACCAAACTGCTTGATTCGCGAATTCACTCCTTGCGCGTGTAGAACTCGCTGATTTCTCTACAGACCCGAGGAGGGACGTGATGATAGCAAATACCCAACCAGAAAGGAGGAGGAATGAAACAATGCACACGATCGTCCTCGCAAAGCTCAGACGCAAGATCACGAAGGAACTTACTGACAGGCTGACCAAAGTGATTGAGGAGCAACCGATGGGCGTGAAAATACAGTCAGTCTACTGGACTCTTGGAAGATATGATGTCGTCTTGATCGGAGAGGTTCCCGACGAAAAGGCAGCAATGGCAGTTCTATTACAGTTCGATGATGACGCAGCCACCGAGACCCTGATAGCTGTTCCACGTGAGGAAGCCCTGAAGCTGCTGAAGTAATCTTGCAGTATCTTGGCGCATCGGAGTAACATCCCCATCTCCACATTTCTAAAGGAATTAACCGAATATGCTTAGCGTTCAATTGAATAAACAGAAGCGCCGGGCATTGTTTGTCGGCACACGGCACGCAGGCTGCTGTTTACGTTTGGCGATAGACAGAGTCCTCTAGCGAAGCTGCACGACAAACCTAATTCTGGTGCTTGTCCAACTCCCGGCCGGAAGCCGCCTTGGACATATATCTCACCCAACACGCTGAATCCGTGCCTGAGAGGGAGGATCCCTCTAGGCCACTCTCGGACGAGGGCAAGTCCACAATGGAAAAAATAGCCGCCCTAGCTGCTCGCATGAAGATCAAGCCTGACGTGATCTTCCACAGCGGGAAACTCCGGGCCAAGCAGACGGCAGAGATACTCGCGCGTCATCTCGGCCTATCGGACGTAGTTCGGGAGAAACAGGGACTCGGCCCTATGGATCAAGTTTCACCCATCGCCGAGTGGTTGAAGGAAGAGGCTACCAAGGGTCTCGCAGCATTAGCCATTGTGGGGCATCTTCCTTTCTTGGACAAGCTGGCTTCGCTGCTCGTCACCGAAAATGAGAGCCTGGGTGTCGTGTCCTTTGAGAACGGAGCGATCGCAAAACTGGTCCCTAGGACTGACAACTCGAGGTACGCAGTCCAGTGGGTCATCACCAAACAGCTTTCCGAGCAAGCATGGACCAACCGGAGATGACTATGCCGAGAGGAACCGGACGCATCCACTTTATTAGAAAAAGTGCCCCAACGATGTGCTCGGGCACCTCGTTGGGAGAGACCTACATAGAATTCAAGATTCGCGCTTCCCCCACGCAAACAGGTTCTCAAGAGCTGAAATTGTTGGTCGACACAGGCGCGGCATATTCTTGGATTCCGAGGGATCTACTAACGAACCTTGGAGTCAGATCGACGAGGAAGGCCAGGTTCAAGACGATCAAGGGTGAAGTGATCGTCAGAGAAGTGGGTCATGTATTCGCAGAGTATGAAGGGGACACCGCTCCGACGGCCGTCGTATTTGCAGAGGAGGGAGATGCAAGTGTCTTCGGCCTTCATGGGCTCGAGAGCTTGGGCCTAGAGGTTGACCCTACGACTATGCGTGTGAGGCGTAGCGAGGCGCTGTTGGCACTGTGAACCATGTAGGGCAAAGGCTCAGCTTCTCTCTCGAACCTTTCCGGCCGAGCTATCGGTTCAGGAGGCCTTGGTCCCCGGATGCAAGAATCTGGTTTGAGCAGCGCGCATGGTGGGATACTCGAAGCCGCGCAAGACCGGCTGAGCAGCCTGCTGAGCAAGCACAATCAAACATGAGATGCTTCAAGAATGGTTTCGAACGTTATCGAGGAGTCAGCCTACAGAGATAGAGAGTTCCTATTCAAGGATAGGTTGCATGCTGGCGAGCTGTTGGCAGACAAGCTTCGCCCACTTCTCGCTGAGGGGAATCCGCAGCTTCTGGCCGTCCCGTCCGGTGGTGTTCCCGTAGGGTACGCGATCGCTGAGAAGCTCAAGATCCCGCTCGACGTAGCCATAGTCAGGAAGATCCAGATTCCATGGAATACTGAGGCTGGTTTCGGCGCCGTAACCTGGGACGGAAGAGTACTCCTGAATGAAACGTTGGTCGGCCAGCTGGCGCTGAGCACCGAGGCTGTGGGACAGTGCATTTCCCGAACTCGAGAAATTTTGCGTCAAAGAACGCAAACATTCAGAGGCACCAGACCTTTCCCAGACTTGAATGACAAAGCAGTCGTTTTGGTCGACGATGGCTTGGCTTCAGGTTTCACGATGCTGGCAGCAGCAGAATCCATCAGGACGCAGCATCCAAGGAAAATCATAGTTGCAGTGCCCACAGGCTCCGCTAGTGCGATAGAGCTTCTGGCACCGAAAGTTGACGAGCTTGTGTGCCTGAACATCAGGCAGGGGCTCATCTTCGCTGTTGCGGACGCGTATGAGGTGTGGTACGACCTGTCGGACGACGAAGTTCTTGAGTTTCTCGAGGAATCTGAAAGAGCGACTGGCACCTAGCGATCGAGGTCGCAAAGCCGAGCCAGGTGGACGCAGTGTTGGCTGTGAGAAATGGAGACAATTTGGGGACGTACCCGCGCTACATCACACCCGGCTTCGAGCCGTTCGATCCCGTTCGCTTAGCAAGGAAGACCGAGGAGATCGTTTGTAAAGGAGACGCGCGAAAGTATACGGACTTCTATGCCACAGGCGTCTACGGCGGAATAGCGACAGGCTACACATGCGGCTGCTGCCTGAGATGCGTCTTCTGCTGGGTTGACTGGAGCCGCGACTTCCCAGAACGTTACGGACAGTTCCATTCGTCTGAGGAGGCCTTCAGAATGCTCAGAGAGACGGCGCACCGATTCAACGTGAGGAAGCTGAGGATTTCAGGCGCCGAACCCACACTTGGCAAGGACCATCTTCTGAACCTACTGGAACGCGTTGAAACATCCGAGTTTGACCTATTCATCCTAGAGACGAACGGCATACTCTTCGGAGTCGATAGAGACTACGTGAAAGCCGTCTCGAAATTTGGGAAGACTCATGTCCGACTTTCCCTGAAAGCCGGAACTCCAGAAGACTTCACGAGGAAGACAGGCGCTATGCCTGAAGCCTTCGAGATTCCATTCAAGGCCGCGCGAAACCTTCTCGATTATGGTGTAAGCTTTCACGTCGCAGCCATGAGCGCGGATCCAAGGGTAATGGGCCACGACGAAAGAACGGCGTTGGTCGAGAAGCTGGCAAGCATAAGCCCGAGACTCACGTCAACGCTCGAAGAGGAGGTCATCGACCCATATGAGACCACGCTTGCGAGACTGAAACATGCGGGGCTGAAAGTAGAATGGCCCCTTCGGAAGACATACCCAGCAGTGCGCTCGGTCAAGAAGAGAAAGGAAATATTCTGAGTGAAATCTAACCAACGGGAAACAGATGAGATGCTGCAGATTGGGTGCTAAGATTTCCGCGGATTGGGCGTACAGGGGAATGCGAAGCCTGATTCTTGAGAACGATGATCTGCGCGCCACCGTGCTCGTCGACTATGGGGCCAAGATCTTGGAGTTTAGGTTGAAGAGCGAAGATCGCGATCTGTTGTACCATAATCCGCGCGTTGAGATACGAACTCCGGTCTACGGCGTGAATGTGGACAACTGGTGGCACGGCGGCATAGATGAGTGCATTCCCACTGGTCACCCGTCGGTGTATCAAGGTGAAGAATACCCTAACCTTGGAGAGGTCTGGTCTCTGCCTTGGGATTTCAAGATAGAGAAGGACAGCTCCGAGGAAGTGCTCGTTCGCCTGTGGCGGCCGACGGTCATAGCGCCCCTGCTTGTTGAACGTTGGATGAAGCTGGAAGACCACGGACCGGTTCTCAAGATGCGCCATAAGATCACTAATCTCGGATACTCCGACTTCCAGTTCTTATGGGGAATCCACCCCGCGCTCGCCGTCAATTCGTCTTCCAGGATTGATATCCCACAATCCAATGTCATCATCGACACGTCGTACCCCAATAATCGTCTAGGCTTATCGGGTGATTCGTATTCTTGGCCCTGCGCGAAAACCGTCGCCGGACAGACCGTGGACATGCGGTCCGTTGCGCCTCCCGAATCACAGACGTGGGACCTACACTACGCCACTGATCTCGCTGAAGGCTGGCTTGCGGTTACGGACACATCAGCAAGGATCGGGTTCGGCATGGCCTTTCCAAAAGATATCTTCAGATGCATTTGGCTGTGGTTGGTCTATGGCGGCTGGCGCGGCCTGCACTGCGTTGCCGTTGAGGCGTGGACGGGATATCCAGCCAAACTGGATATGGCCGTGAAGAAAGGCAAGTACTCCAGCCTCAAACCAAGAGAAAGCTTGACCTGTGAGACCTGCCTCGTTGCACACCAAGGCTTTGCGCAGGTGAATCGAATCAGACCCGACGGGGAAGTCGAGGGATCTTGAAAGCGTAGCGTATGGCGATGATCCATCTTGACAGCAACGAGTCTGCCCACACATTACTGGCACGGGAAACACCGCCTGACTCTGAAGTTCCCTGACAGATGGCACGTAGCACCGTATCACATGAATGGGTACGACGCGTCTAGACTCAGCGATCTCCAGATTCGTGCTCAACTGGCTAAGCCCATCCATTCGGAGAGCCTTCACGACCTAGCCTCGAAAAGGAAAGAGGCGGTAATAGTCGTCGATGACCTGACAAGGCCAACTCAATGCTTCAGAATCGTTCCCCAAGTGCTAAGCGAACTTGCCAAGGCAGGGATCTCCGACGATCACATCAGATTTGTCGTTGCGCTAGGCGCTCATGGAATGAATGACCGGGTTGACTTCGTGAAGAAGCTCGGAGAAGAGACGGTTCAGAGATTTCCCGTCTATAATCACAATCCGTTCGACAATTTGCGAGACCTAGGAACCACCAAGAGAGGGACGCCGGTTCAGATCAACAACGAAGTCATGTCGTGCGACCTCAAGATCGGGATTGGATGCGTGATTCCCCATTCGCTGGTGGGATTTAGTGGCGGAGGAAAGACCATGCTTCCAGGAGTCGCCTCAATCGAAAGCATCTGTCACAATCATTGCGACGTCGGCGGCGAATGTTTCGGCGAGGTTTCGAAGTTCGGATGGGGACCTGTTGAGGACAACGCCGCTCGGGCTGACATTGATGAAGCGTCGAAGATGACGGGTCTGGACTTCAAGATAGATGTCCTCGTCAACGAGCTGGGAGAGATCTCCGGTCTGTTTGCAGGGGATCCCTTTGAGGCTTGGAAGAGTGGCGTTGAATTAGGGAAGACAGCTTACTCGACGAATTTCCCATCCGATGTTGATGTCGTTGTCGCGAATGCCTACCTTAAGGAGACGCAGGCTGTGTCGGCTATGGGTATTGCAGCGCATGCCGTGGGCGACGGCGGAACGGTTGTGTTGATTGCCAACGCGCCGGAAGGCCAGAATGCGCATTACTTGTACGGGAAGTTCGGCAAAAGAATCGGGGGAAAGCTGTGGGCCCGTCCGCCCTCATACCCCAAGAAGATGACGATAATCGTCTACTCACGTTACAGGGAAACAGATCCCTTGCTTGAGATCGGAGACCCAGAGCATTTGATTTGGACTAGGACGTGGGGCGAAACGGTTGAAGCCGTTTCCGCCTCTATAGACAAGCGCAGCCCGAAGGTGGCTGTTTTTCCAACGGCAGGCATTCAGGTTCCCGCGTCCGCCTACCGATAGTCACTCGTACCCCTCTGAGCGACTTTGGGAAAAGGGATAGTATTTCAAGAACTAGGTCGCTGAATTGTTCGAGTCTGGTGAGGAAGGTATGCGGCTGAAAGACAAGGTAGCAATCATTACTGGCTCAACTTCAGGAATTGGTGAAGCCACTGCTGTTCTGTTCGCCCGGGAAGGGGCTAAGGTAGTGGTGGTGGGCCGTCGCCAGAAGGAAGGAGAAAGGGTCGTCAAAGAGATCCGAGACGAGGGCGGGGAGGCAATCTTCGTCCAAGTTGATGTCTCCAAGGAAGACCAAGTGAAGCGAATGGTGGAGACGACCATCAGCACCTACGGCAAGGTGGACATCCTCTTTAACAACGCTGGAACGATGCTGTCCAAGAAAGTTCACGACACCACGAACGACGAGTGGGATCTGGTGATGAATGTAGACCTGAAAGGCGTTTTCTGGTGCAGCAAGTACGTCGTACCGCATATGAAGAAGCAGGGTGGAGGCGGCATAGTCATGTGCTCCTCAGCCAACGCCATTGTAGCGGAGCCCGATCTGGGCGCCTACTGTGCGGCCAAGGGTGCGATCAATGCGCTCACAAGATCGATGGCGTTAGATTACGGCCCGGACAAGATACGAGTCAATGCGATCTGTCCTGGCTACATAGACACGCCCCTAGGCGACGAATACTTCAATGCTCAGCCAGATCCTGCGGCCGCACGCCGAAAGGCCGGGGCGTTGCACGCCTTGGGGCGCATGGGGACAACCATGGAGATAGCCTACTGCGCCCTGTTTCTAGCCAGCGACGAATCCTCGTTTGTTACCGGAGAGTGCCTGGTAGCTGATGGCGGCCTATCGGTGATAGTCAACCCCGCACCAGGATTCCAGGTGTAGGTAGGACAACAAGCCGACAGTTCGCCTTGACTGCCTGTCGGCTACAGCATTCCAGAAGCGAAGCATGGTAGAAAGAAAAAGGGGAGAGGCCTCAGGTGCCAACCTGAGGCTGGGTTTGGACAGTTGGCTGCCTATTCCGGCGGGATCTCCTTGAACAGATAGTCCAAGGTGATGCCCTGGCGAGCACGGAACGCACGTACTATGTAGTAGTAGATTATCCCGCCAATTAGTAAGCCGAAGGTCAGGGTAAGCCCTTCCATCGGCTTGGTCATCCCCAGCCTTGGGTCTGTGACGTAGATGTAAGCCACAAACAGCATCGCAATGACGGTGATCACGCCAGCGATGGTGCAGAGTGGAATACCTGCGACCTCTATCTTGGCAGGCGACGCTCGGTACATGTCACGCTTGACGTAGGGGAACACGATGGCTGTGACGCCCATTAGGAACATGACCACGGCGCCGCAAAGGCCCGCCAGAATCAGCAGTTCAAAGAAGCCGGCTCCCCAGACCGCCCACGCAAACATCCCAATGCTGACTATCGTGCAGATGGCGATGGCGATAAGCGGGGAGTGTGTGCGCTCACTGACTTCGGAGACCTTTGCTGGGAGGAGGCGATCGAAGGACCAAGCAAACAATGCCTTGATCGGCTGCACCAACTGTATGAAGTGTATCAGCGGTGTCCAAGTGACGAAGGTCAAGACGATGAACCATGGGAGGATCAGACCCCCGGGAATTATCCCTGCGAGTAGCGGCAACATGGGGGCGACTGGTATTGCATACTTGTCGGGAGCGACAGCGTAGAGATAGTTCGCCGAACCGATGAACTGCTCGCCTATCGTGTTGAAGATGAGCAGAACCATGACGACGAGCAATGCGTACTGGATGACAGCCGCGTATTGCGTCGAGTACCAGTGACGGCGGGTCGCGGCGCCCTTGACCTCGCCCGTAAACGCCACTGACCACCAGGTCCACATGCCGGATGCCATTATTGCAGGGATGACCGGTATTGTGGCTGCTAGGTTGTAGGTGCCTGGATACTCCATTCCTTCAGCTGCAGCTTCCTGGATGATGTAGTGGTAGGAATCCGCTTGTTTGGTGAAGGGCTGGGCGAAGGCATTGAATTGGGCAATGAAGGCTTCTCGAGGAGTGATCAACAGTATGACTCCCATCACCACCAGGCCGATTATGCCGATGACGAACAGGATGTTCTGGTAGATCATCAACCTCCGCATCCCCAAGGCGATCATGACCGAGCTAATGGCCATGCCCACCAGCCCAACAACAAAGTTCCATGGCGGAGCGGAGAGAGTACCCGCCAACTCCACCAACCCGAGATTACCCGTGGTAGCGCCGATAACAGAAAGCGCCGGCGTCACGGCCCACCATGTGAAGGCGAGCGATATGTAGCCAGCCGAGAGCACGCTGCTGAAAGTGAGTACAACGCTGGAACCTAGAGCTAGCCCTGGATGGAGGATTCGGCTCATGGCGACATAGTCGGCGCTGGTGCGGGGCATCGCCATAGACAGGATACCGAACGAGCTGGCGATGAACAGAGCGAAGAAACAGGCCACCAACATGGCCCCGACGATACTGCCTCCGGGGAAAGTCCCCGGAATCCAGAACAGCCAGTAGGCAAGGCAAATCCCGGGTGCAAGGGGTAGGATATTGTACACCACAGCATCCCAAAAGCCGACCTCGCGTACCAATCCTGTGGCTTCACGCAGGAAGAGTGTAGGTTTCTTCCGAGATTCTTGTCCCATAATATCAACCTCAAGAATTGGTGATGTCGGGGCTCTACAGGAGGGAATAAGTGCTGATGTGTCGAAACTCGATATATCGCCCGCCTATCGGCCTCCAATTCAACTGCCAGGCGAGAAACTCTCTGCTCTCAGCATGAAAGCCTAACCAACGAAAACAACGTTTTGTGCAAGCTGGGCATTCCGCATCGAATACGAAATTATGCCATGACTACGGTTCACTCAGTGTCTGAACGATCGGCTGTGAAAGGTTGATATCTTTACGAGCTTGACTCGGGCACTAGGACTCCGGCTTGACACCGCTAGAACGGATATTGGCAACCTTCGAAGGCAAGAGGTGCGACAAGATCGTCTGGCAACCAAGAATCGATCATTGGTACGACGTCAACAAGAAGCTCGGAACCCTACCGCCCGAGTACAAGGGTAGGGAGTTGCTGGAGATCTACGACGACCTTGAAGCTTCGCCGCGCACATACCGCCTGTTTGAACCGACAATCAAGGTCATTCAAGGCAACAGCGTCGACATGACAACTGTTGAGGATGAAGAAAAGATCGTAACCACATACGTCACGCCGATAGGAAAGTTGAGAGGGGTACAGGCTAGGACAGTCCACGGCACGACAACCTATCACACGGAGTATCTGCTCAAAGGGGCGGAAGACTTTCGGACCTTCGCCTACGTGCTCGAAAGGCAAAGCTTCGAGTTTGACAAACAACTCTACGAGAAAATCTCCAGCATGATTGGAGAAAGATCGCAGCCCATCATAAACCTCCCATGGGCATCTATTCAAAGACTGACCGTTGACTGGATGGGATTCCAGAAGACAGTGCTTTCGCTCTGGAAACATCCGAGAGAAATAAACGAATTCATCCAGACCATTGAGGACAACGATAGTCGGAGGATCGACCTCATCAAAAAGACTCCGTTCAAGTTCGTGAACTTCGCTGATAACATTGACCAGGATCTGGTTCCGCCGCCTCTATTCGAGAAGTACATGCTTCCATGGTACAAGAAGAAGACCGCTGAGCTACACAAGGCGGGAAAGATCTGCGTCTCACACTGGGACGGAAACGTCAAGTTGCTTGTACGCCATGCAAGGGATACAGGACTCGACTCTCTCGAATGCGTGCCTCCGGTCCCTATGGGCAACGTTACATTGGAAGAGCTACACGAGGCCATGAACGGCATGGTCCTCTTCGACGGCATCCCAGCAAACCACTTCCTAAGCTGGGTAAGCAAGAAAGAGCTGGAAGACTTCACGAAGAAGATCCTCAGAATCTTCTCGCCCAAGATCATCCTCGGCATCTCAGATCAGCTTCCGCCAGACGGAGATATTGAAAAGGTTCGAATGGTTAGCGAGATAGTAGAGCGATTTGCCCCGTAGCGCTCATTCCCTACTGAGGCAGCAGATGTTTCCTCGAACAGCCCGTCGTAAACCTTTTACTAGTTGCCGCTTGACGCAAAGCCGTCTGGAGCAAATATGACGAGCCTCCTCGAAGAAATTGAACGCTCATTCGCCGAAGTCTCAGGCGTAGATCAGATGAAGAACTACGTCGAGAGGGCGTTGGCGGGGAACATCCCCCCACTAGACATAATCCAAAGCATGAGAGATGGGCTGTCGACGGCTGGGAGAAAGTACGAGCGGGGAGAATACTTCCTAAGCGAGTTAATTATGAGCGGGATAATGGCCCAAGAACTGTCGGAGATGCTGAAACCCCACCTCCAGAGTCACAAGAACCAGTTTCTTGCAAAAGTCGCCATTGGTACTGTGAGGGGAGACCTTCACGACATAGGCAAGAATCTAGTCTCCACCATGCTATCCTCAGCCGGTTTTGAGATTCAAGACCTAGGAGTTGACGTTCCCCCGGAGAAGTTTGTCGAAGTCGTGAAGAATGAGAGCCCCAGGGTAGTCGCGATGTCTTGCCTCCTCACGATTGCGATGGATGAGATGAAGAACACTGTAGATCAACTAGAACAATCAGGATTTCGGAGAGAAGTGAAAGTTCTCGTGGGAGGCAGACCAATAACGTCTGATTTTGCCAAACAGATTGGAGCAGACGGATACGGCGCAGACGCGATCGAGGCCGCAGAAGCGGCCAAGAATGTACTGACGAAATGATTTGACGAGGCGATGCGGCATGAACAAGAAAGACAGAGTGATGACAACTCTGGATCATGCCGAGCCCGATCTGGTCCCAATTACTGAGATGTCTATCGACGCGGTTCACGTCGAACGAATAGCCCAGACCAAATTCACTGGCGAAGGATCGCTTCAGACACAAGTTTCAGCTGACAGACGAGCCGAAGCTCACATGGTCGCTGCGACAACGCTCGCCTATGAGAAGCTGAATTTTGAGTTGATACCGGTCGAACTCTCAGCGCCTGATGGCTGGAACCCCGGGAAGAATCCTGACGGTACAACAACCGATGAATGGGGCAGGATATTCTCCTACGACGCCAGGTGCAAAGCATGGGTCCCAACCAGCAGCGTCTTCACGACGCCCGAGGATTACGAGCGATTCCCGTTCCCAGACCCTCACGCATCCGGCCGAACCTACGCAATCGAGCAGACCAAGAAGAGAATCGGAGAAGAGATGGCTCTGGGCGGCTGGATAAAAGATCCTTTCGCCATTGCTTGGGAGATGTTCAAGGTCACGGATTTCGTAAGGTGGCTCTACGAGAAACCCGACTTCATTCGACAAGTGATCGAACGCATAACAGATTTCAACATCGCAATAATAGGACGGATCGTTGACGCCAAGGCCGACATCATCCTCAGCAGCGGTGACTACGCAGAGAAGAAAGGGCCGTTCGTTCCAGTCAAATTCTTCAAGGAAGTTGTGTTCCCAAGTCTTCGAAGACAAGTCGAAGTCGCTCACAGAGCTGGACTCAAGTTCATCAAGCATACCGACGGAAACCTGAACCCAATCTTGGACGATCTCGCGAACATAGTAGACGGCGTGCATTCGCTGGACCCCACCGCAAGCATGGATATGGGGGACGTGAAATGTCGATACGGTGACAAACTCGTCTTGATAGGGAACGTCTCCGTTGACAACCTCTGCACAAAGACCAAGGAAGAGATAGTTCAAGAAACGAAAAACTGTCTGCGCGTGGCCGCACCCGGCGGCGGGTACATCCTCAGCTCAAGCAACTCTTGGTACACAGATGCGAAACTAGAGAATTGTCTTGCAATGGTAGACGCAGGGCGAAAGTACGGACGCTATCCAATAGACATATGTAACTAACACCAGCACTAGACGCAGGTATTCAGCACCTGAACCAGAGCTCTTCTATCCGGCGATTCTCACAGTGTCTTTTCGAGCCCTCTTGTGAGCCGCGAGATTCCTTCCTCAGCCTTCTGCTCATCTACGTTCGCGTATGCAACTCTTAGTGCAGGACGCGTCGTGCCGAATGCTTCTCCCGGTATGGTTATGACCCCGTATTCCTCGATGAGTTTCCTAGCGACCACCCAGTCTCTCCTCTTGGTCTTGAGCCTGAGCATGAAGTAGTAGCTGCCTTTCGTAACAGGGATCTCCGCACGACGCAAGCTGGGCAAGCTCTCTCTGAATATCTTCCTGACTTTCTCTATCGCTGGGATGAATCTCTTCGGATACGCTGCGCCGAGCTTTATCGCGGCCTCCGCGGCAAACTGAAGCGCGCTGGGAGGGCAAATCGTCAGTGTGTCTTGGACCTTCAGCATTTCACTGTAGAGATGCTCCGGCAAGACAGCGTACCCGATCCGGTAACCCGCCATGCCGTATGATTTTGAAAACGAATACAGCGATATCGTGTGTTCAATTCGCCTGTCAAACCCAAGGGCGCTCGCATATTCGGCGCCGTCGTACACGAAATGCTCGTAGGTGTCGTCGGTGATCAGATACATACTTCGGTCGGCGCAAAGTTTGGAGATCTCTTTGATCTTCTTCTTTTCGTACACAGCGCCGGTGGGGTTGTTGGGCGACACTAGAACTACGGCTCTTGTGCGTTTTGTGAGTTTGTCAGCTATGCGATGAACAAGCGGTTGGTAGTCCCCATCTGTTTCCACAATTGCGGGTTTGCAGCCCGCGAGCTGTATGGCCATGACATGGTTGAAGTAGTATGGTGCGAGAACTATCACATGATCTCCAGGCTCGGTGACCGAGAGAACTGCGTTTACGAATGCTTGATTGGCTCCAGCTGTTACCATTATGTTCTTGTCCGCATCGGCCTCTATTCCGTTGTCGGTGGCCAGCTTCGAGCGTATTGCTTCCCTGAGGCTTCGTGTGCCCGGATCCGGGGAATACTTGAAACCTATTTCTTTGTTGAGCGCTTCTGACGCAGCAAGGACGGCTTCTTCGGGAGGCCCGTAGAATGGCACGCCCTGCCCTAGATCTATGGCGTCCTTCGGAACATTCGCTTCTGCGATTATCTTCTGTATTGGGGGGTCCTGTATCCCCAGCGTGCGTCCTGCCTTGGACTTCATGTTAAGCAAGAGGCTTCACCGCACATAAAGGCTTGATTTCAAATGAAACGTAGCATTCTCAGATCGTTTGTGCGCCGTCCCGGCCGGGCAACGTTCATGGGATCGCAACAGTCAACAGGTGCCTCGTTCGCAACCAGCATGCGCTCAGGCGCTGCATCCCTTTTTTGCCGCATCATGAATCTGAGTTGGAAGTACGAGTTCATATCGGGGCGTTCAAAGAGTGCGCGCGAATCGAAAGTGGCTAAATCAATTGAAAACCTGAAGAACGCCTTCGCGGGCGAGTCACAAGCCAACCGTCGGTACCTGGCCTTCGCCAAGAAAGCCGACGAGGAAGGCTTCCCCCAAGTCGCAAAGGTTTTCCGGGCAGCAGCGGAGGCGGAGACCGTTCACGCGCTGAACCATCTTGAGAGAATGGGAGAGATAAGAACGACAAAAGAGAACTTGGAGACCGCCATTTCAGGAGAGAGCTTCGAGTTCAAGAACATGTATCCGGAATACCTGAGCGCGGCCAAAGACGAAAAGAATCAGGAGGCGGCTTGGAGCTTCACTGTGGCGAACAAGGTTGAGGAAATACATGCCGGTTTGTACTCGAAGGCCACTGAAGCGGTAAGAGGCAACAAGGACCTGCCGAAGACTGAATACTACGTCTGCAGCGTCTGCGGTAACACGGTCGAAGGCGCAGCGCCAGAGAGATGTCCGATCTGCGGGGCTCTGAGGAAAGAGTTCATCAAAGTATCATAGAATGCGTCTCTGTCGTCACAGTCTGAATAGAAATCTCTCGTAGTCGGCAACGACGTGTTTCTTGCCTTTCTTTATGACTTTCAGGCCCTCGCCCTCAAGGAGTTTCTTCTGTAGCCTCGCTCCTCCAGGGTACTTCTCGTTTATCACGCCGTCGCTCTTGAGGGTACGCCAAAACGGGGTAATGTCTTCTCTGCCTTCCCGTCTCTGTTCGTCTGCGGCGTTCGCGGCCACCCAGGCGAATATGCCCGTCGTCAGCGGGCAGCCGATACTTGCGTTATACTTTCTTGCGAGAGCGCTGCGAATCTCGTTCACAGTTACCACTCTTCCCTGAGGGACCTTTCTCATCATTTCATCGACCTCGACTGGTGCGGGGATGATGACGGTGCCCGTTCCCCACCTCTTTGACATCTTGGGAGTGATCTTCTCAACTCTGGGTAGACCCTTGCTGTCTGCCAGTTTCTCAGACCAGCTCTTCTTTCTCGACATGGCTGCCTACCTATCGCAGATGAGCGGACTTAGCTGGTTTATGCTTTCGCACACAGTCTGTCCGTCGGCAGAGGAGGCGTGACAATCGAGCCGTTCGTCGAGGACGGCAGGCTTGGATGGTAGAGATGTATGCGACATGAGGGGAGCGCTTGCGGCCATGATCTGGGCCTTATGATGGTCCGCCGAATCAGGGACTAGGTTGCGCGTGGACATCATCCTCACGGCTGTTGTACATCAGGAGTGCAAGCTCATGGCCGATGTTGGACGGCAGCTGTACGGAGCGTGCGCACGCCTTGTCCGCACGAATTATATACCTGCAACCGCGGTACACGGCGCAGGAGAGATTCCTCGTGACCGTCATAAACGTCCGCGTTGAGGAAGAATTGAAACGAAAACTCGCAGAGCTCGCCAAGAGCACTGGCGCCACACAAAGCGAGCTAGTCAAGAGCGCTCTCGCCGAGAAAATCGCGGTCCATCAGATAGCGAGACTTGAATCCCCCTCAGCGATTCCGGACTGGGTCCCAAACGGAAAGTATGTGGCACTCGTTCGCGGAGCCGTGGCAGCCGTCGGCGATTCGGTCGCAGAAGTCGTCGCGAGCGCATTGGACAAGTTCAGTGAAGAGCCAATTCACGTTGCCCGGAAAGGCCGGCCCATCGAGCGCGTGCACTACGCTTTCTCGGTGAGCGCCGCCATGAAATGCTGGAAGTATGTGAGCGTCGATCAGGACTCCTATCCGGTTATTCCAACGACAATAGCGGGCAAGAAGAGGCTCACAATAGCATCTTCACCAGACATAGCTGCGAGCCTGACCCTCGTGGACAGTCGGATCGTTGAGCGGGCGGACCTTCAGCCTACAGGGCGAGTGGATATTTTCACAGCAGCCGGATCTGTGAAGGCGAACACATTCAGCGCCGACATCCAACTACCCACAGGCAACTACAAGACAGTCGTGGCTTCCTCCGACATCCCGAAGGCTCTTCCCTTCCAAGCGTTGCTGGGGAGAAATCTGCTAGACAGCTTGGACCTGTACGCGCTTGGAAAGAGCAAAGTGGTCTGCATCAGTGACGCGTAGGCCGAGAATCCTAAAGCAGTGCCACTGATGCGCCATACGAACCGTGGTGGCTACGACGAGATCATGGCATGACCCACTTGACTGCAAATTGACGCGCGATTCTCTTTACTCTTGCAGAGATGGATGAGGAGCCTTTCGACCCATCCGGGCACCTTTTCAGCTATCCTACTCATTCCGTTACGACCAGTCACTGAACCCTCAGACTGCCATACCTAGGTGTGATTTGTCTTGGGCAGCCGAGAGAGTCTCTCTGATTGTGTGCGCGACGGAATCCTCGCTGTTGTGTCTCGGTTTCCATCCCGTCGACCTCAGTTTGGCTGTGTCGAGGAGCGTATTCTTGATGTCGCCGACGCATCCTCTTCCGCCGTCCGCTCCGCCTGTGAAACTGAATTCTACTTCTTTCAGCGTGGTCGTAGTCCAACGTAAGGATCTGCTCGATGAGGAATCGGTAACCTCAAGGTTCATAGAGACGCGAAACACGATGATCGGCTGATTGTTGCAATATTGCATCTCTGTTGCTGGCCAAGGGCCGCAGCCCCCGAACCCCCCTCGCTTATAGCACGCTTGTGTCTCCGCACATTTGAGAGCGGCCAGCACCCGCGTTCTGACATGCGATACACGGGTCAAAGTTGCAGTATTGCAGGCCTAATCGTTTTGTCATCGAAAAGAGACAGGAGCTGAGGCCAACGTACTGTCACGAGAATGCCACGGACAGGAGCGTGTGACAAGCGTCGGACGGATTTGTGCGGAAAAGCAGATTCCGGATATGCCTACCTTGGTGCTTATGTCTGGGCATCTCCTCTGCGGGTCGTCTGGCGACAAAGGCCTGAGTACGATTCTGGATTTGCTTCCTGCAAGCTCCCTGACCTTGTGAGCCAAGTCCATCTTCATGATTTCCCACGGGTTGCCTATGTTGAAGACTTGGCCCCTCGCCCTTGAATCGGCAGCAACCCTAAGGATCCCGCTGATGGTGTCGGTTATTTGGCAGAAGGAGCAGGTCTGGGTTCCGTTGCCGTAGACGGTGATGCCTTTGCCGGAGAGTGCTTGGTGTATGAATCTTGAAGAAGAAGCACAACGGGCCTGCGTGGAAGCATCCTACAGTGCCTTGATGTCCTCGACGAGTTTCTTGACCTTGTCGAGCTCGATCGAGAGCGAATCCTCTTGAACAGACCCTTCATAGAAGCCTTGAATATGCAGCGTGAAAGCCCTCGCGTTGACTCTGTCATAGATGCCGAGTTCTCTCAGCTTGGGGTCTTCCTGTTCGAGCTTCCAAAGCTTCTCACGCCTGTCCGAGTGGCTCATCGCTTCCTGAATTCCTCTCTTCGCGAAGAGCAGGTTGGCAGCTTCAACGACAGCCAACCAAGCCTTCTCGCAAGCATCTCTGAGGAGGATTGGCTTCTGGAGCTTGATGGCTCGGTCAAGTTCGTTTCTCGACTCATGATAGGCATCGTCGACCTTCTTCTCCAGCTCCTCGACCTTCCCCACCATTCAGGCTCCCCTCGAGATTGGAATGTTCTCCGACTAAATTAGGTTTCCAGACAATTGAGCGGTCGAGGCACCAGAAGCCATGGGGTTCAAGCTCTATCTTCTCCAACTTGATCATGCGAACAGCGTCAGGCCACACGTACCATCGGGCCACCCAGTCTGTGTCCCGGCTTTCTGAGGTGAGCTGGGAGGCCCAGGAATAGATCTCCGAGATGCGATCGCCGGTTGGGGATGACTGACCGCCACGAGCGGGACTGGAGGATCTCCAAGGCTCTGAAGATGATCTCAGAGGGGTCCTGGACTATCAGATGAGCTGCCAAGTTCTCCGGTCTTCGATACCACGAGATACTGGACAAGATGGCAGAGCTGGGGATAGATTCAGGCCCCACCCTCAAGAACCTGAGGGAAGGCCTTGATAGTCTGTAACGCTGCACTCCTCATCTACCTGAACGAAGTTGGCAGACTCGAACTCCTGAAGACGCTGTACGGTCAGCTTCTCATTCCGCAAGGGGTCTTCGATGAAGTGGTGGCGGAGGCTTCCGGAAGACCAGGGGCTGTCGAGGTCAGGAAGGCAGTAGATGAAGGCTGGATCAAAGTGGAAGTTGTTTCTGTGCCAAGTTCTCTCAAGGCGGAGGGTCTCGAGGACGCTGACGGTGAACTGATTGAACTCGCAAGACAGAGAGGGGCTCCTCTTCTCACAAACGACAAGGCTCTTGCGGCGACTGCTAGGATTCACAAGGTCGGTGTCAGATGGCTCACACAGACGCTCATCGAGGCGGTCGACACAGGCGTACTTGGCCCCGCAGACGCTCGGGCCCTCCTTCGCCAACTTGTAAGCGCTGGTCTCAGGGTTAGGTCGGAAGTTATGGCGGAGATAATCCACCTAATCGAAGAACCAAGAGGAACGTAGCGTAGATCCAAGGTAGAATCTCCGACCAGACCAGCTGGCCCACTCCGGATCTCGCTCTAGACCTGAGTGGCACCGAGAATTCCCATCGGAAGCGGCCTAGAGGCCTATGCAAGGACTTCGACTAGGAAACCTTAGTCCGGTTAAGTGCGAAATCTATGGCTCTCCTCTGCTGATCGAGCCTTATGTTGCCTTTGATTCCGTGCGCAAGCAATACGTCGATCATCTGCCTCAGGCTAAGGCTAGCCAAGGCGGCCGCTTCGTCGAGCGTCGCTCTTCCCTCGCGGTAGAGCTCAACAGCGTACTGCTCGGCACCCAAAGCGAGCAGCTGCCTCATCGCTGTCGATTCATCAACTTTCTCAGTTCTCGCACTGTGCATGATTGCTTTAGCTAGGTTCTTTGGGATCCTAACAGTTTTCACGGTCGACACATTCTCACTCATCCTTTCCCAATTCGTCGATCGAGCCCAAGTATTCCTCAGAGCTGGCGAATTCCCTGATCTCGTCGAGGTGACGACGGGCCTCCTGCCCAGAAATTGCCTTACTCCTCCAGAGATGGATAAGGAGCGCGCCCGGAGTCATATACGGAATTCCTAGACCTTGTACTAGGTCTATGAACGTGGTGTCGTCACCGGCTATGGCTTCATGAATGCCCGACACTTTTCGTTAGCTGTCTCCACTCTGACGCAATCGCTCACCTGTTTTTCCTCACCTCTGGAAATGTCGTTCCGGCGGGCCGTATGCGCCAGCGCATACAATTCCCTGAAAAGGGCAAGTATGGCCGAATCACGGCCAGGATCCCAGCCGATCTGGAGCAGGCGTGCAATCGCCTCGCCAGCAGTGAAGGGTGGGAGCTAGGGGACCTCTACCGTAGCCTGATCGTGCTAGGCGCTTGCGGATCATACCTGACATTGCGCCCACCCGAGCGCCACGAGCAGACATCGGGCGCCCGCTTCTCGAGTGTTGTGAAACAGTACCTGGGAGGACGTGTGTACGCTCCTAGGACCGGAAGACGCTCGAGAATCATCACAGTCTAATCGCCTACAGGTCTCGCTCGCTGGCTGGCCCTGTATTCCAAGCTAACGTCGGAGTTGCGTTCGCATGTGTACGCACGCTTCCTGCGAGCGGGTCTACTGATCTACGTCACGTCGCTGCAGCGTCTGGCCGAGAAGCTCGAAACCGCTGGCCCCCGAGCGAGCGTGGACACGAATCATGATGGGAGGTGAGATACCTGAGGAACGAGCATTTGGAGGAGCTCATTCGCTTGGTGGATGAGTGGATCAACCTGTACCGCTCGGTGGGGATTGCTGGACTGCCTGGAACCGAGAAGCGGGCGGCGCTTGAGAAGATCATGTGGCAGGCCCTCCAAGAGATCGTTGAGTACTCGAAGAGTGAGGACGCCGCAAAGAACGCGGAGGAACGCAGGCGGGTCATGGAGCTTCTGAATCATGCTGTGAAAGCGGAGGTTGCGGTGCTACACGAGCAAGACGCTTTCTACGTTGAGGACCTAGTCGAGAGACTGGAGGCGCTCGCGCGGAAATACAAGGAGAAAAACGACTCAGAGTAAGCTCACATACGAGAAAACAAGAGCGCCGTATTCCAACTAGCCCACCAAGAGATACGCATACACACAACCGTCAGAATTGAAAGCAGATTATTGAGACGCCTTGGATTGGACAGTGGAATGCTTCAATCGGTCTATGGAAGAATTGAAAGCGATACATGACAACTCAACGCGATGGAAGGAGTCGGCTTGTCATGTTGTTTTCAATTTCTTTGCTTGTCTCAGGTGGCAGCACATACGCTTTCTTCCAAGCAGGGCGAGATCCAGCTCGGAGAGTATCCTTCTCCCCAAGAGCATTCTGCCGGTTCCATAGAGCGGTGTCTCAATGAAAGTGTCGACTTCTTTGTCGCCTACGCTTAGTTTGACTTCCGCTCTCCTGAGCGTGACGGAGCCCGCCATCGTGGAGTAGATCCCGAAGTCTTCTCTGGGGAGTTCCATGGTCCCGAGTTCGGCGTAGAGATCTCTTGGGACAAGGAGATAGCCGGCGAATCCTGTATCGATCGGCGCCGTGAGGGTCTTCTCCCTTCCTAAGAGCGGCTCCTTCGCTCTCACCTCAAGGACGGGGGACTCGGGATCCGACCCGCTGTATTGTAGGCACCCTACAGCTCTAAGGAGCTCCAAAGCCACTCGCCGCCAGCAGGCCTCTTCGCTCCGATCTTGGCAACTAGAGCCCTCCTCTCAGCGTTTGCACGGGCCAGAGCTCCGGCCTGCTCCAGAGTATCTGCGGAACCGAGGAATCTCCCACCGCCGAATACGACATACCTGTCACGATACTTTCTGTTCAGTTGATCCTTCATTCTTTCGTATGCAACGTTGTTCGCTTCATTCTCGTCAAGCGCGGCGTTCTCTTGCTTGCTATCAAGCCACGCCTTCACCGCTTGTTCTAGGGCCTTAGACAGGCTGATGCCCCTCATCGCCGCCTCGGCTTTCAACTTCCTGTGTAGGCTCTCATCCATGCCACGGATTATTACATCCATGGGGGAAGGTGGGAGGCCTGATACATTAATATATCGTGATGAAGATGATGAGGTACGCGATCCCCCTGCTTGTGAGTCGGAATGGAAGCCTGCTGGTCATGTTTGACGACAGGCGCCATTCGGAGCCAGCGGTGTTCCGCCTGTGGCCCGGTCAATGCGCGCACGCGCTCGCACCACTTCAGTCAGATCCAAGACAAGAGCGCCACTCCAGACTGTCTCGCTTGGATGGCGGACAGCCGAGTTGATGACCAATCAACCACATCCTAGTCCGCGTCTAGTCTTGTCTTGAGACATCTCCGGAGTGATCGCTTCAACCATCGGGAGACCCCTGCTGTTCGTCAGCATCTCACGCCAGCTCTCCTCTTGGACATGGGAAACGAGAAGTTCTTGCCTACAGGCTGCTCGGGCCTATCCGCCGCCTCATCTCTTGTGCTTCCGCGTTTTCACGTAGCTCTTGTAGTCCTCTTCTGAGCTGAAGATCTTCCACTTCTCCATACCCGGGCCAAGGACCACCTTTCTGACGAAACATCTCTTGCCCGTTCGCATCTCAGCGGACTTCAGAAAATGGACCGCCTCCTGCTCAGTTCGCATGGGGTACGGCCAGTGAAGCACACACTGCTTCCGGCCGCAGACTGGGCACACATACTTCTTGTGTCTGCAGGTCGACTCCTCCCCAAGAGTCCAGCCGTAGCAGTTCGGACACGGATTGTCTCTCGTGTAGCGCCACGCTACTGTCCCGCTCATGCCCGGGCCTCAGCAGTTTCACATTGACACAATGCGACTGTAAGAAAAGCTTCTCCCGCTCAGAGGGAGGGCAATGTCTTCCGTGAACAGTATGCTAGCCAGCGTGTAGATACTGGTGCAGCCTCTTGATGGCGTTGGCCCTTTCCTTCTGTCCGATCTTTGCGGCTGAGGTCGCGTTCTCGATGATCTCGATCGTCTTCTGGTAGGTTCTCCGGTCGATCGGGAAAGGTATGCGATCCTTTCCGCCGTGGGCGAAGCTGTACTTGGCTGGATCCTTCCAAGACGGGACCGCACCGAACACGAGCTCAGACACCAGCGCCAGCGCTCGCACCGCCTTCGGCCCTATCCCTCGAATCGCAACCAGCTCCTCGTAGTTCTCAGGCTGAAGCTCGTAGGCTCTCCGAAGACCGGTCGCTGCGCGTTCAGAGAGCCGCGGGATCGTATGCTGAGCCGGCATGACCAAGGCGCGTATGCCAGCGCGGGCGGGTAGGTACCTATCAATCGACAGCTGCTCCGCCTCTCGAGCGAGCACTGCAAGCCGGTCTGGGTTGTCTCGTGCAAGCTCGACGCTGGCTTCTCTTGCCTCCTCGCTCTCCCGGGCTGTCATGTCGAGCACTGTCTGTTCACGTCGGTCGCTGGCGATGCCCGAGTGCGGTTCCTCAACAAAACTCTGCACGCCCTCAGACAGCCAGTGATAGCGCCTTGCCAGATGTCCGCGCATTCCCTGCTGAACGACAGCCCAGTCACCGTCCTCGCTCAAGATGAAGCAGTGGTGATACAGCCGGTACCCGTCTTGGACGCAGCTGTTGTCAACCTTGGCCGCCATCCTGCTCGCGTACTTCAGAGACTCGATCTTCTGAGACGACAGCGGATAGTAATCTGCGATTTGTTGGATCTCGTCTTGTGTCCGTCTCGAGGCCTTGCCCTTTCCTCCGCAAACAGCGATGCCAAACTCCTCGGGCCTAATCGATTCCTTCAGTGCGCCGCAAACGGTAGTCGTCAGGCCGGACGAGTGCCAGTCGAACCCGAGCGCGCAGCCGAAGGCCTGAAAGAAGAAAGGGTCGCTCATCCTCCTCAGCAGCTCACGTCTACCGTACTCGCGGACGATTAGCTCGGCTATTGCTCCGCCCAGACGCTTCATCCGGACGAACAGCCAAGGCGGGCATCTGCCAGGATGAAGCGGAAGCTCGGCAACGCCGACTCGGCTCATGTGACGAAGGAGAGCTCTGCTCCACTAGATTAAGCATGGAAGGTTGCAGCAGACACCTGAAACTCTTCTCTCCGTCTCAGATAGCAGGCGAAACACTATGGTTCGATACGATCCTGTGAGGGGGCCTTTTCCCTGTTCCGCGTTTGAGACGCAAGGGCGGCTACGGAAACTGCTGCTTCAGACGCTCGACTTTGCCCGCGATGTCTTTGAAGTCGAATCGCCTCACGCTGAAGCGTGCGAGGTCAACCTTCCAGACGTCTTCTCCTGACTTCGCGTCCTTCCTTAGCTGCCAGCGATAGAACCGAATGTCCCGCGTGCCCTTCTCGATCTCCACCGCAACTACGGCCATTATGAGGTTCGGAGAACGATAGATGTCAAATCCGCCAAGCTGCTTTAGGAATCCGCCTTCACGGATTGGATAGTCCTTTCTGAATGCGTCACTCAACCTCTGGCAACCTCCGACACTGCACCTGTACCCCAACCTTCAAGCACGTCACGGCTTCTGTGCCATAGCGTCGTTCAGAGTAAACTTAAGCTTGAGCTGCCATCACATGCAGTCTCAACTGTCCGGTTCCTTGCGCGCATCGATTGACCTCTCGTCAACTGACCACATGGGCTTCTCTCAAAGGTATCCGAGTTTCGGTCTCTCCGAGGGATTCTTTCCTTGATCGCAAGGCTTTCCTAGGCTTCTTTTCTCTTTGTCAACCATCTCTCTCTAACCTCGGTCTGCCCCATTGTGCTTCGGTTTTGCTGGGCGGGCGACCGCCCAATGTAGACTGATGAGGTGGAGGTGAAGCGGAATTGGAGAGTTCTTCAGAAAGCAAGGGATTCGATAAGCGGATCCTCGTTGGCGTCGTCCTTGTTCTGGTTGTTGTCGCGGGCGTCTTCGGCTACTACCAGCTTAACGCGGCGCCTCAGACGAAGACCGAGACGATAAACGTGGAAATCAAGTCCGTCATGCAGAACGGTGAAGAGCGACACATATTCGACCCAGCAACGGTCACCGTTCACGAAGGGGACCACATAATCCTGATCGTTACGAACACTGACGAGCTACCGCACGGCATCGTGATTCCACAACTTAACTTGGGTACCGGGCGGCTGACAAAGGACCAGCAGGCGAAGCTTGAATTTGACGTGAACACCGCAGGCACTTACCGTGTGCTCTGTTCGGTTCCCCGCTGCGCCCCTGACCACGCACAGATGCTAGGCCAACTGATCGTGTCCGAATAGAAATGCGGCTGTGTCCAGATAGTCAGAGAGTGCGATCAAGCAATGATCCACGCGGTTCGCGGCTAGCTTGAACCTCCCCTAATCACGAGTGTCCGGAATCTTTCTAGCCCCTCTTTGAGTTGATCCTCTCCTGTGGAGAATCAAATCCTTACGTGGCTTTCCCCCCTTGAACCGAAAAGGCTTCCGGGAAGCACACCCACCCGCTCAGATTCGAGGAGTCTGTACACAAACCGCTCGCATGACATGCCCGTTGCGGTGATGTCAATCCAAGTGTAGAAGGTTCCCTACGGCGCGAAACTCAAAGCATATGTAAGGTGGAGTCCTCTGATCTGCTTCGCTAGTCGACATGCCCCGTTTACAGTTGGTTCGACAGCAGCCTAGGTTGCCTTTGCCGCAGCTCGCTCGCCGTCATCGTATCGCCGCATGACAAGCATCTGTACAGCGTCTCGTCAGAGTCTCTGAACTTGAGCAATATGATGGGCCTCGGGTGAACGCATATGTTCGGGTCGGCCCATGGGCGAGGGTACTCTCTTGGGCGGCTCATCTCCTAGAGAACCTCTGCATCGCCTCTATGTATGAGGGTACGTCTGGCCTGACCGCAGGTATAACCGTAGTAAGCAAACAGGAGTGAGGTGAGTGAGTCCTGACCGAAACAATAGATTCGCGCGAGTCAGCGCGTTCTACGTGGTGATGAATTCCCTTACAGTCCTGAACTGCGCGTACGAGTTGAGTTGTCGAAAGCTGACTCCCAAGACACAAGTAGGCTGATCATTATACACGCGCCAAGACCGTCACTAGGTTGGAACGGTGTGCGAATCACTTCAGGCGTCGTATTGGCGGTAGGCATCATCGCTGTCTCCACCGCTTCGATCTTCATCCGTTACGCTCAAGTCGAAGCCCCGTCACTTGTCATCGCGACATACCGCGTAGCGGTAGCTTCGTTCGTATTGGTACCCGTAACATGTCAGCGCCGCCAAGCTGAACTCCGCAACCTGCAGCCTGCGGACTGGCCACTTGCAATCGCCTCTGGCATCTTTCTCTCGCTACACT
>Ga0209725_1000093_pt1 | contig 51440 bp, 63 predicted proteins | sample I18A1metaG_FD_184145 | JGI IMG/M metagenome (GOLD analysis project Ga0209725, IMG submission 184145) | Lake sediment bacterial and archeal communities from Gulf of Boni, Indonesia to study Microbial Dark Matter (Phase II) - ​I18A1 metaG... | ecosystem: Environmental > Aquatic > Freshwater > Lake...
CAAGACTGTTGAGTACAGGAAACCTGAGATCGTTATGCTGGTTAATCCATTCGCTGGGGAGATTAAAGTCCAAGTAAACCCGCTTTTTTTTGCTGGGCGATATAAGAAACTAATTAGGGGCATACCCCAGTCAAAATGGTTCTGTTTTAGTTGTCGCGGAAAAGGTTGCGAAAAATGTAATTGGACTGGAAAAATGTATCCAGAATCGGTAGAGGAGATTATTGCAAAGCCATTTTTAGATGTAACAAAAGGCGAGAAGACGGCATTTCACGCGTCTGGAAGAGAAGACATTGATGCTCGAATGCTAGGCAAAGGCCGGCCATTTGTAATTGAAATATCAAAACCAAAAAGAAGATTGCTTGACCTAAAGAAGATAGAGGAAGGCATTAATGAGTGTGCAAAGGGGAAGGTTGAGGTTTCAGGTCTAAGGTGCGCCAGTAAAGAGGATGTCAAGAAATTAAAAAGGGCAGAAGCCGTACAAAAGGAGTATCGTGTGATTATCGAGTTCAAAAACAAAATCACTAATGGAGAGGTTAGTCTTTTGGAAGACAAGCTGACAAATGTCATAATCAAGCAGAGAACACCTCTGCGCGTTTTGCATAGACGTGCTGATTTAACACGGGAAAAGTACATATATGAGGTTAAAGCAAAGAAGTTGTCAACTAAGACGGTTGAAATGAAAATACGGTGTCAAGGGGGTCTTTACGTTAAGGAATTGGTGACCGGAGATGGAGGAAGAACAACACCAAACGTTTCAGAACTTTTCAACAACGAAGCGAAGCCTATAAAACTTGATGTTTTAAACGTAATTATGAAAGATTAGTGGGGTAAAAAATGAAGAAGTCAAAGGGATATCGCGCAGGAACACGCCAACTTTTAAAGAGGAAGCCCAGAGAAAGAGGCAAATATAAAATAAGCAAATTGCTTTATGAATATCCAGCCAGTGCTCAAGTAGTGATCAAGATAGACTCAAGTGTGCAAAAAGGGATGCCTCACAGGCGTTACCATGGCAAGATCGGCACAATCATAGATAAACGTGGGCGAAGCTATGTTGTGAGCGTTACACAAGGAGAAGCTGTCAAGGAAATTGTTGTTAGGTCTGAACATCTAATACCATATAAGGGTAGTTAAGATGGAAAAAAAAGAGCTAGCAGAAAAGAGACTTACCTTACCGCAAGTTAAAAAGTTATTGGGGTCAATGGGTGAAGAAAATTTAGACCAGTTTCAACGTCGTACGTTGGACTATGCAGCGAAGTTTTCCAAAGTGGATTCCGAAACCGCTGAGAAGCTTTTAGAAAAGCTTGTGGTAGGTTTTGGTTTAGAAGAGGACGAGGCGGTTCAAATAGTTAATTGCATGCCAGAAACAGTTGAAGAATTAAAGGTTTTCTTGGCCGGCGGCCGCAAAATTGTTGAAACTTCAAAATTGGAAGCCATAGTTCAACTTTTGAACGAGAGTCGAAAGCACGCATAAAAAAATTTGGCTGGAATTTTTAAGCAGTAAAAGGATAAAATATGGGGGAAGGTTATGGAGAAGCGATACGAGGAGTACGCTTACGTGTTGGATTTCTTGCCGCATGGCCGCACGGGAATCCGCCCTAGTGGGAGGGCGGGCTACCGAGCTGGAGCTTTGATTCAGCTTGTGGGGGAGGAATTTTTCACCCTTTTGGAGGCGCTGGTTAAGGAGGGTGTAACTCTTAAGCCTAATGACCGTGTTTATGTCGGAAAAGAGGCGCGTGAAGAAATAACATATATAATTGGCCGAATAGGCTACGACCAGTTGACTGCTGCAGCGAAGATGGAACTTCCGTCAGTGATCAGCAGAATAGTCTTAAATCGTGAAAACTGGTTCATAAACTTCTTTAACACTTCAAGAGCTGTAACGCCGCGCATGCATGCCTTAGAACTCATTCCTGGCATAGGAAAGAAGTATATGTGGCAGGTCATAAATGAGCGGGATAGAAAACTCTTTGAAAACTTTGATGATTTACAGAAACGCACCGAGTTACCTAACCCGGTTAAATTGATTACTAAGAGAGTTATGGAGGAGCTTGCTGGCGAAAGCAAGTATAGGTTGTTTACGAGAGCTCAGTAGTGTAATTAGATATGTTAACGGGTAATATGAGCCTTCTAGAAACAACGAAGTTTCTTCTTCGGAGGCATCGAATTTTTCCGAATAAACTTTTAGGACAGAACTTCTTGATTGAGCCTTCAATCTTCCAGAGCTTGAGCGACTATGCGTCACTAACTCAAGAAGATGTGGTACTGGATATCGGCGCAGGTTTCGGTTTTTTAACTCGGTTCTTGGCGAATAGTTGCAAAAGCGTTCTCGCAGTTGAATCCGATGCGCAGCTTGTAAAAGCTTTATGTGAACAGCTTAAAGATGTGCTTAATGTTCAAATAATCAAGGGCAATGTGCTGAAGGTACCAATTCCAGAATTCAATAAGGTTATATCAATTCCGCCATACCATATCTCTTCCCATCTGCTTTTGTGGCTTCTGGACCAAAGATTTGACTGTGCGGTTCTAATTTTTCAGAAAGAATTTGCAAGAAGACTTGTTGCTCCCATTGGCAATGGCGGTTATGGTTGGTTGACAGTTTTAACATATTATAATGCAGAGGCTGAAGTTTTAGACACTGTACCTAAACCAATGTTCTATCCACAGCCCAAAGTAAATTCAGCAATCGTACGTTTGAAACCACGGAAACAAGCGCCGTTCAGATTGAAAAATGAAATGTTGTTCAGGCAAATGTTACAATCACTCTTCACTCAGCGCAATAGAAAAGTCAAAAACGCCGTAATTCCGTACACGAAAGGAAAACTTGCTACAGCAATGAAAAACCCGTGCATGCTGACGACGCATCTTCCATTTAGAGATAAACGGGTAAGGGAACTAGCTCCTGAAGACTTCGGAGCGCTGGCAAATGTCCTCTTCGGCTAAAAAGGTGTTTTTTGCAGATTACGTGTTTCACGTCTGGGAGAACGTTTATGAACCTGCTGAAGACTCATTCCTCTTCGCTGAAAATCTAACTGTAAAAAGGGGCGACATCGTCCTTGACATGGGTACCGGATGTGGCATACTGGGCATACTTGCAGCAGAAAAAGCTAGCCGAGTCGTTGCTGTTGACATAAACCCATATTCAATCCGCTGTACAAAAGAAAATGCAAAACTTAATCATGGTGAAGACAAAATGTTCTTTGCGCAAGGGGATCTGTTTGCACCGCTAAGAGTTGAAGAGAAATTTGATTTAATTCTTTTTAACGCCCCTTACTTACCTACAGAAGATGGAGAGAAAGGTTCTTGGCTTGAGCGGGCATGGACTGGCGGAACCACTGGCAGGAAGGTCATAGATCGTTTCATCTCCGAAGCGGCTGAGCATTTGAAACAAGAGGGACAAATCTTTTTGATGCAATCTACACTGGCTGACATTAATGAGACTTTGTTGAGATTTAAGGAACAGGGCTTCAAAACACGTGTTGCTGCAGAACAGGCTTTACAGTTCTTTGAGACATTAATGCTTTTTAATGCAAAACGTCTCCGTTAGGCTTCAAATGCCGAAGTGAATGTGTATTTTTGCATGCTATGCAATAAATGGCGTAGGTCTTTCTTGGAACTTTTGCGTTTAATGCATATTTGGCTCCAAATAGAAAGTCTTGCCCTTCCACGCCCAATTAAAGGATTGTGTCAAAAAATATATAACATGAGAGCTTCAGTATTGCTAAGAATAGCGTTAGAGGTTTAATTAATGTGCATCTTAGGTAGAGATAAGCTGAAGGAGCTTATTGAGAATTACAAGTGCATATATCCGTATGACTATAATTTGCTGGATGGAGACGGTTACATTTTGACCGTTAAAGAAGAAACAACATTACATTATCTGGAACATAAAAATCTAATATCCTACGAGGTGGTTTTCATACCGCCAAACTACGTGGCGCACTTGACAGCCAAAAGCAAGTACGGAAGACTGGGGTTATCATTTTTGAACGCAGCGAAGGTCCATAGCGGTTTCGTAGGAAGACTTGCCTTAGAACTTGTAAACTTGAGTAACGACCGTCACCCCATCACAATTAAACGTGGAGATCCATTCATGCACATAGAATTTGTAACTAGGCAAGGCGAACCAGCACCATACATGGGAGAATATCAATTCCAATACTTGACTGATGAAGAAATTCAAATGTACATGCCAATCTTGAAGAAGGTATTCTCGAACTCCGATGAACTTGCCAAAAGATGGTTTAAGAACAGAAGGCCACAGTCCTAAACAATTTTGGTCTTTTTTTTGGGGCTGATTCCGTTCTTCACCCCCTTATCCTGAATTCATGGTTACAAATCATTTAAATATGACAGTTATGGTATGCTAAAAGGGATATCCAATGCGCGCACGCAATTACAGGGTTGTCAAAGGTCAGCCCTATACACGCAAAGAGTTTGTTAAGGGCTTTCCGCCACCAAAAATAACCAAGTTTTCTATGGGCGATACTAGATCAACATTTGAATATGAAGCGAAGCTTATAGCTTTGGAAAGAGCTCAGATTCGCCACAACGCCTTAGAAGCGGCACGTGTGGCTACAAACCGCCTCTTAATGGATAAGCTCGTTAACAACTATCTTTTGCAAGTTCACCCATACCCACATATTATCCTAAGAGAAAACAAGATGATTTTTGGTGCGCATGCAGACCGCCTTCAAGATGGTATGCGAAGGTCTTTCGGAAAGCCAATTGGAACAGCGGCACGTGTGGAACCCAACCAACCAATTATAACCGTTAAGGTAAACACGAATGGCGTTGAAATCGCCAGAGAATCTCTAAAGCGTGGAAGCGCCAAGCTTCCTGTTCTTTGTAGAATAGTAATTGAAAAAGTTGAATCTGAAGAGGTGAGGACGGATTGAGTGAAATGAGTCACGAGCTTGTAATTTGGTTTGAAAATCTCAGAAAAACTGACATTCCCTCTGTTGGGGGTAAAAATGCAAACTTGGGTGAAATGACCCATGCTTGTATACCTGTTCCACCAGGTTTTGCCATAACTGCTTATGCTTACAAGCAGTTCATTGAGGCAACAGGAATTTCTGCTAAAATTTACGAAATTATAGCAGAAACTGTAACTAACCCCAATGACCCAGCGCAATATGAAATAGCTTCAAAGAAGATAAGGCAACTCATAGAATCAACGCCTACGCCGAAAGAAATTGAAAACGCAATAAGATCGGCGTATGGGGCAATGTGTAAACGATTGAATATGGACGCTGTCTTTGTTGCTGTGCGGTCGAGTGCAACGGCGGAAGACTTACCCGACGCATCTTTTGCAGGGCAACAAGAGACATACTTGAACGTTAAAGGCATCAACGAAGTTCTTGAAGCAACTGTGAAGTGTTGGTCAAGTCTCTTCACTCCGCGGGCGATCTTTTACCGTACTGAGAAGGGTTTCGCCCACGAGAAAGTTTTCATCAGCGTTGGGATCCAAAAAATGGTGAATTCTAGAGCTGCAGGCGTTATATTTACGATTAATCCTGTAACAGGGGATTCTAACCAGATAGTTATTGAGGGCAATTACGGTTTAGGCGAGGCAGTCGTCTCCGGAGCCGTTACTCCGGACGATTTCATCGTTGATAAACGAACCATGGACATAATTGAAAGACGCGTAGCTAAAAAAACAATGCAGTACGTTCGCGATTCAAACACTGGCAAAACTGTCCACTTGGAGGTTTCTAGAGAAAAACAAGAGCAACCGTGCCTAAACGATGAAGAAATTCTCAGGCTTGCAGAACTGGCCAGAAACATTGAAAAGCACTATGGAAAGGCTCAGGATATCGAATGGGCAATTGACGCAGACTTAGCATTTCCAGAAAATATATTCATCGTCCAATCAAGGCCAGAAACCGTTTGGAGTGCAGAACTTGCAAAATCGCCAGTAAAAGTGGAAACCGAATATACAAAGTCTACTGAAACTTTAAAAGTGGCCGTAAAAGGAATCGCCGCTGGCAAGAGGAGCCTGGGTGCAGGCAAGGCGAGGGTGGTTTCAAATCCAACTGAGGCTGCTAATGTCATGCAAAAGGGTGACATCCTAGTTACAGATATGACAAACCCTGACTATGTACCATTCATGAAACTTGCAAGTGCTATAGTCACTGATAAGGGTGGAGTTACATGCCACGCAGCCATTGTAAGTCGTGAACTAGGAATCCCCTGTATTGTTGGAACAGAAAAAGCGACGACACTACTGGTTTCAGGTAAAGAGTACACCGTTGATGCAAGGAGCGGCGTCGTCTATGAAGGTATTCTGCCGACGCTAACAGAGCAATTGCCATCTTCCTCTGGAGCTGCTGTCTCCACGACTGCTGTTCTCGGAAGCGCCCTCCAGCCTGTGCCTGTTACCGCGACAAAAATTTACATGAATCTGGGTGTTCCTGAAAAAATTGAAGAGTACAAAAACTTACCATTTGAAGGCATAGGACTGATGCGCATAGAATTCATTTTGGCCAGTTATATAGGTGAACATCCCCTTTACCTTGTAGAAACGGGGCAGAGCCAAAAATTCGTAGACAAACTTGCCGATGGGATGGCAACTGTAGCGAGGGCGATACAGCCGCGCCCCGTTGTTGTTCGTTTCAGCGATTTCAAAACCAACGAATATAGAGAGTTAAAAGGCGGTGAAAAATATGAAATTGCCGAAGCGAACCCGATGCTTGGATGGAGAGGATGCAGCCGATACATAAGCCAATGGTACCAAAAAGCCTTCAGGCTTGAATGTCAAGCTGTCAAGAAGTGCCGTGAAGAATGGGGGCTAAAAAACGTCTGGATAATGCTTCCAGTTGTGCGCACCGTTTGGGAAGCCAAAAGATGCTTGGAGATCATGCAGGAAGAAGGCTTGGAGAGGTCAAAGGACTTCAAAGTCTGGTTCATGGCTGAAACACCATCAATAGCTATACTAGCAGATGAATTCTCAAAACTCGTTGATGGCTATTCCATAGGTTCCAACGACATGACACAAGGCATACTAATGATTGACAGGGACTCCGAGCGCCTAGGCCAAATGGGATACTTCGACGAAAGGGATCCAGCCGTAAAAAGAATCATAGCTCATTTGATTAAAGTAGCCCACGAAAACGGATGTACAGTATCGATATGCGGAGAAGGACCATCAAACCTGCCTGACTTTGCAGAGTTCCTCGTCAGAGCAGGAATCGATAGCATATCCGTGAATAATGATGCAGTAGTTGCCACCAAAAATCTCGTTGCAAGCATAGAACAAAAAATAATCCTTGAACGGCTTGCTGAACAGCGCGAAAGAGCAATGGGGCGCCCGAATCGAAAACCAAAACAAGACTGGGAATGGACGCCACAATGGAATGAGAGAGAAGAATAATCAAAACCTTCAGCTCTCTTGTTTCCAACATGTTTTCCTCACCTATTGTTTTGGGCGAATACGCATGAAAAAATTCGATTTTGAAGAGGAAAGAATAAAACAGGAAATAGTCAAGCTGAGAGCAAGACTCATTTTAATTCAACTTCCAGAAGGCTTGAAACCCGAAGGTCCTCGATTAGCGAAAATCGTTGAAAAAGCTGGTGCTTTGCCTGTAGTTTCCGCAGACCCATGTTACGGCGCCTGCGACTTGGCAATAGATGAAGCTGAAAGCTTAGGGGCAGATCTGATAATTCATTATGGCCACGCAAGACTGATGAAGCATGAGCATGTACCCACAATTTACGTGGAAGCCAGAGCAACAATAACTGTCGAAGGTGCTGTTGAGAGGGCTTTGCCTCTGCTAGAAAAGTGGAGCAGAATTGGATTGGCGACAACAGTCCAGCATGTGCAAGCTCTAGATGGCGTCAGAGAACTCTTGCTTCGCGCTGGAAAAACGGTGCTCATTGGGGATGCAGGTCGAATGAATTATCCTGGACAAATAATTGGCTGCGACTACAGCAATGTCAAGTCAATAGCCGGTGATGTAGAAGCATTCCTTTTTGTTGGCGGCGGCCGTTTTCACGCCTTAGGTATAGCTCTGGCAACATCAAAGCCAACAATAGTCGCCGATCCATACGAAAAGAGAGCCTATTCTGTTAATGAAGAGGTTCAGAAAATTCTTAAACAAAGGTGGGCAAGCATAGAAGAAACCAGAAAAGCCAAAACCTTTGCGGTCTTCCTTGGGCTAAAATCTGGGCAGACAAAATTCGATGAGGCTTTAAGCATAAAAGAAAAACTTGAAGAAAATGGGAAAATAGTCTATCTTTTCGCTGTTAGAGAAGTAACCCCAGAGGTGTTAATGGAGTTCCCGACTGTGGACGCATACGTGAACACTGCCTGTCCACGAATATCTCTCAATGACGCTTCAAAGTTCCAGAGGCCAGTGCTAACAGTGAACGAGGCACTTGTAGTCCTTGGTTTTATGAAATGGGAAGATTTATGCAGAAAAGGCTTGTTCGAAAACTAGACTTGGAAATGTTTCTTTCCCAAGTTGAGCCACACCCTTCGCCCAGACCAAGCCTTGAACAATACACCGTTTCAGCCAATGTCGGGGCAACAGTGCTCTATATTGCAGCCTACACGTATGATGACATTATTGATAAGACAGTTTTAGATTTAGGTTGTGGCACTGGGAGGCTTGCTTTGGCAGCATCTTTCCTACGGGCGAAACAAGTAGTAGGCGTCGACATTGACAAAACAGCAGTGAGAGTTGCACTTAAGAATTCAGTGAAGACTGGACTAAAAAAAAGCGTACAATGGATTGTTACAGACATAGATGCAATTCATGGAAGATTCGACACTGTCCTGCAGAATCCCCCCTTCGGCGTGCAAAAGCACAAAGCAGATCGTAAGTTTTTGGAACAAGCCTTAAAATCGGGCGCGGCAATATATTCCCTTCATAAAAACCCTTGCAGAAACAAGCAGTTACTTAAGCGGTTAAAGTCAAGGGAATCAAGTGTTATATCAGTTCCGCCGTCTCCTTTTGTCAAGAATTTTGTTGAAAAACATGGTGGAACTATTAAGGCAGTTTACGCTATGATTATGACAATTCCGCGCATGTTCAAGTTTCATACAAAACGAAAGCATGAGTTTGTTGTTGATTTATACGTAATAAAGGGAAAAGAGACGTTTTGAGAAGGCAAGAGATGGCTTCCAAGCATGAGCAAAGACGGGCAAAAAATGGTGCTCTTATGGCCTAGGAATCAGACCAGCTAATCAAAAGGTTTATTGAGGGGCGTAGGAATGTAGAGATATGCCTACTTAATGTTGTGGAAACGTAGCTCAACACAGCTATACTGAAAGGGAATTTAAATGGGCTTGCAATCCTCAGAGCAGAAAAGCGGTCACTTGGTGTTGCCCGGAGAGCGTTTAGGGGTTATTGAAGAGTTTATTCCTGACTCTAGAACATATGTTAAAGATGGGATAATCTATTCCAAAGTTGTCGGCCGCGCTTTAGTTGATTTCTTGAATAAGCGGGTTTCGGTTTATCCGCTGGTTCGTGGGGTAAGCGTCCCCAAAGTTTCAACTGTAGTACTGGGGCAAGTTTCAAGTACTCAAGCTGAAAATGCCACGGTGAGAATTTTCAAAATAGGCCAGAAGAAACTTTCAGGCGTTTTCACGGGCATTCTACATATTTCTGATGTACAGCAGAGATACGTCGAATCTATGAATGACGTGTGTAAAATTGGCGATATTTTAAGGGCCGAGGTGATAAGCGAGAAGAACCAAATTTACCACCTTTCTACGGACGACAAGAACTTGGGCGTGGTTTATGCCTTTTGTTCGCAGTGCGGGCATTCGCTTGAGCCAAAGCGGAATGGCATGCGATGTGAAAGTTGCGGGAAAATCGAAAAGCGTAAGATTGCGTTTGATTATGGAAAAGGGATGCTGTGAAATGGAAGGGAGTGTTGGTAAATGAAAGTAAAAGTGTTGAAAAAAACTGAAAATGAGTTTAAAATAGAGATTGAAGGAGCAGGGCACAGTCTCTGTAACCTCTTGCAAAAAAGGCTACTGGAAGACGAGGATGTAGATTTGGCTGGCTATGACGTGCCTCATCCCTTGGCCTCCAACCCCATACTTTATGTCCGTATAAAGGGCCAGGTGAAACCTGAAGATGCCCTAAGGGAAGCTGCGGAAAAAGCCCGTGAAATGAACGAAGAGTTCAGCAAAGAACTTAATAAAGCCCTTAAGAAAGTTTAGTTTCATTCTTTATTTTCGTGAGCAGTTGATTGAGGCCATCAACCACATCGCTAGCTTTCTCTAATACTGCAACGCAATCATTCAAGGTGACGTAATCATAAAGCCAAGCATAAACTAATAGTGCTTCCGCAGCATCCGCGAGTGAATGACGATCCATTCTTGACGGCAAATATGCTCTTAACCCTGCTCTTCTGAGTGCTTCTGAAAGTGCGCTTCCCTTTACCTTTGCACCTGAAGGTTCACCTTTTCTTTTTGATATAGCCAATGAATAAACGAAGTTTATGTATGCATCCCCTAAAGATGCAAGTTTATGATCCATCAAGACCTCTGACAATTTACAATAGACTTTTGTTGAGCAGAATACTTTCTCATGCCTTCGCAAAAAGCAATCTCTCCTTTTTTGCATTTATTCTTCGTTAAGCTTATAAAATATCTCTACTCATATTTTTGCGGCACAATTGGGGAATTGTCTTGAGCCATAAAAAACTTGGCACGATTAAACCCGAAATTCGCGTATTAGGTATAGACGACGGCATATTCATTCCCCACATGAAAGATCTAGTGCCCGTTGTTGGCGTCGTTTTCCGTGGTGGCTACTGGCTTGACGGAGTAATGCACACGAAGGTGGAGGTAGATGGGTTTGACGCCACAGAAAAAATAGCTTCCATGATAATTCACTCGCCGCATTATAAGCAGTTGAGGATAATAATGCTTAATGGAATAACCATCGCTGGCTTCAATGTCGTTGACATTAAAAAACTCAACTTAGAGACGAAGCTTCCCGTAATTGCCGTTGTACGTGAAAAACCAAATTTTGGAGAGATCCATGATGCTCTGAAGAATCTGCCCAGAACCGAAGAACGATGGAAGGCCCTCCTTAACGCTGGACAAATATTTGAAGTGCCCACTAGAAGCGAAAACGAGAGAGTCTGCATGCAAATTTCCGGAATCTTTGAAGACGACGCAAAAAAAATCTTAAAGCTGACTTCTACTCGAAGTAACATTCCCGAAGCCTTGCGCGTAGCGCACCTTATTGCCTCTGGAATCAGCGCCATATAGTTTGAATATTTATTGAAATAAGAAAAAGTTTAAAAGGGACCACGTCAAGGGAAAACAAACGGATGACGGAGTATCGAACTATGGAATTTTGTCCAAAATGTGGCTCTCGTCTCGAGCCAAAGAAAGGCAAAGCCGGAAGAGGAGCGACGCTTGTGCTTGCCTGCCCCAAATGCGGCTATAGAAAGCGGGAATCAAGAAAGAAAGTAGAACCGAAAGTTGCCAAAGTTATACAACATAACCCACAGCAACTTGTGGCAGTAATCGGCAAAGAAGAACAAAAACTGCGGATACTGCCGACTGTTAGGATTGAATGCCCAAAATGTGGAAATAATCTTGCTTATGTTTGGCAAGTGCAAACCAGAGGGGCTGATGAATCTTCAACCCAGTTCCTACGCTGCACAAAATGTAACTACACATTCAGAGAGTACAGCTAGCTCCGTTTCTTCTTCTCTTTACTTGCATGCCAGATGTAATTTTGGAAAATTCTCGAAGAGAGCACTATGCTTAAGTGTGCAAATCTTTTATAACAACTAAACATAATCCATTAAAAAGAGGAATATGATGTTCAGACTCAAAGTAGCTGACGCCAAACTCTTAAGGGATATGGCTACGGCTATCTCCATTCTCGTGGACGAAGCCACTTTCAAAATAGACCCTGAAGGGTTAAAACTTCGAGCGATGGATCCCTCACGTGTTGCTATGATCGACTTTGAGTGGCCAAAAACAGTTTTTGAAGAATATCTATCCACAGAACCCACAAAAATGTGTATTAACATAAGTGAATTATTAAGGCTGCTCAAAAGAGTAGGAAAGGATGAAGCTGTAGAACTTTCTCTTGACGAGAAAACTGGGCGTCTGCAAGTAAAAATAGCTGGGAAATACTTTAGGAACTTTACTATGCCTACGCTTGAAGCGTCAGAAGAAGAAGTTCCAACGCCAAAAATCACCTTTAACGTAAAGGCTAAAGCAACAACATATGGACTAAGCCAGGCCATCGAAGACGCGCAGCTCGTGAGCGACCATGTTCGAATAGAAGCGGATAACGAAAGACTAGTCTTAAACGCGGCGGGCGACCTCATGGGCGCAACCATAACCCTTCAAAAGGGAAGCGACACTTTACTAGACTTGGAAACCAGAGAGCTGTCAAAAGCAACCTTCAGCCTAAGCTATCTGACAGAAATAATAAAGGCGGCATCCGCAACATCAGACATAGCGACTCTTGAATTTTCATCGGACATGCCCATCAAGCTTGATTTTCAGCAGACAAAAGAGGGAAAATTGACTTTTTACTTGGCGCCGAGAATCGAAACAGAATAACGTGAAAATGAGTATGCAAATGGCAGCGGTCAAATTTACCAAAAATGACTTGGCAAGATACCCTTTTCTCAAAGAAACCACAGAATACGTGAAAAAGCTAGATTTGAAAATTGAAGATTTAACGAATCCAGAATTTGTCAAGGTTCTTGAACGTGCTGAAGAAAGAGTTGAAGAAGCAATCTTGTACGCCATAGTCAACAGAAAATTGCGCAACACGGAGATAGAAATCCTGTCCTTTCCAGCAGCAATCATGTTAACGGTAGCTACTGAAATTTCCTTCATTAAAAGTCGATATGCCTTAGCGGAGGCAAAACAAATCTTCGGTGACATTCAACTTGAACCTAACGAAAGAATTTTGGCGATCGCGTCGAATTTCGGGTGGAGACTAGTAATAAACAATGACACTGCAGTACCCTGCGAATTTGCACTTGATTTTGCAGATTATCTTAGAAACACGGCACACCTGCGGGAGAAAAAGTGGAAACTTGTGAACCGCCTCCTAGATGGCGGAAAAGTTTACGTCACAAAGACTGAAACGGCACGACTGCTAAGCGAAGAAGCTCGCAAATATTTTGAAACAAGGCTGAAAGTAAAAGAACCGACGAAGTTTCCTCAGGAAATATTGGAAATGGCGGAAAAAATAAAGCAACTATATATTGAAAAGATAGGCACAGTTAAGATTGAAGCTTTCCCAAAGGTCATAGTTCAAAGCGCATTTCCGCCATGTGTTAAAGCCCTTTATGAGACAGCATCGTCTGGGCGTCCTCTATCACATGTGGGCAGGTTCACACTGACCTCGTTTCTCATAAATATCGGCATGACGCCTGAAAACGTGAACGAACTGTTCAAAAACTTTTCAGACTACAACGAAAGGATGACCCGTTACCAAGTTGAGCACATCGCAGGCGAAAGAGGCTCAAGAACACGTTACGCTCCACCAAGATGTGACACCTTGCGAACTCATGGAGTTTGCACAAATTCTGACGAACTGTGCCAGAGAATTCGCCATCCGTTAGCCTACTATAAAAAAGAGACAAAGGAATAAATGTAGGCAGTTAAAAACCGCTTGAACAGTTCGTAAATACTCTGCTATAAAAAAAGTAGCAGCTAGCTACTGTTCTGGCAGCTATTCATGTTTTCACTGCTTATTTGGGGGCGCCTTTTCCGGTCGGCGTAAGAATTGAATTCATAACTAACGAAGCTAACGCCTTATTCATGCTTTGCGCACTTCTCGGCTCTATCCTACTCCACTTTTAACTCTAGTATCTATCGTTTTTCGGCTACACTTTAGTGACAAAAAACGGACGAACCACAAAGGTCTCAGTCTTTTGGTTTATTGTCATATCTTGCTGCATTCTTTCGCAGTTTTTCAATGATTTCTTTGGATCAAAGAATCGTATCAAGAAAATACTGAATATTTGAAAGATATTCGTGTTTCTAAGGAACTTGAATCGTTAAATTGAAGTAACCGAAGCCGTCTATAAAGTACAAAGGGAGGAGTGTGTTTGTCTTCCATAGGTTTCGTTTGCGAGAAATTCTCCGAGTTTTACAACCAATCTTTCACAAAAATTCCTCCTCCCTTTTCAATTGAACAGAGGGAGTTCGCTTTTTTCCTTTTCAGGGAGAAAATTATGGTGCGCCATAAAAGCTTTGCAAACGTCGATGACCTTGGGTCATTTCTCAAAGAAATTGTTCCTTCCGATGTTTACTATTCTTGTGCCTATTACGAAAATCCGGGGTTAGACATGGATAAAAAAGGCTGGTCAGGCGCTGACTTAATTTTCGACATTGACGCCGATCACATTCCTACGCAGTGCAACAAGATTCATGATGAATGGACTTGCAGTAGCTGTAATTTCAACGGTAAGGGCGTTATTCCAGAAAGGTGTCCAATGTGCGGCGGTCAGAAGTTTGACGTGAAGACTTGGCCTTGCGACCTTTGCTTGAATTCCGCTAAAGAAGAAACCATTAAGCTTTTAGACATTTTAAGACAAGATTTTGGTTTTTCTGATAGTGACATATCTGTGTTTTTTTCCGGGCATCGAGGGTATCATGTTCAAATCGAAAACGAAGTTATCAAAACACTGGATGCTATTGCACGAAAGGAAATTGTTGACTATGTTTCCGGTTTGGGTTTAGACCGATTCGATGATTTCACCAAGAAAGAAAGGCGAGCCCGTCAAGGTCCCAACCTTGAAGACTTGGGTTGGGGTAAACGATTGAAACTTGGAATGCGAGACTTTATCCTCGACGCTAAAGAAGAAGATTTAAGAAAAATCGGAATCCGAAGAAACTTCGCTATCATATTGCAAAACAAGGAAGCAATTTTGAAACGCTGCCTAGACGCGGGAAACTGGAGCGGTTTCAGAGATATTGGTGTTGAAACTTGGAAAAAGATAGCTGAGCACACTGCACGTTCTCAATCTGCAAAAATTGACACGGTTGTTACTACAGACATACACCGTTTGATAAGATTGCCCAGCACATTACATGGCAAAACGGGGCTTAAAAAAGTTGAGTTTCCAGCTTCACTCATAGATGATTTTGATCCGTTCAAGGAGGCGGTAGCCTTTAAGACAGGTGTGGCAAAAATTTTTGCTTATGACGCCCCGGAGTTCAGACTGGGTGACTCTACGTTCGGTCCATACAAAAATCAAGAGATTGAATTGCCTACTGCTGCGGCTTTATTGCTTGTTTGTAAGGGCAGAGCAGAGGTGCTATCGTAAATGTATGATGATTTGTACCATGCTTGGAGACAAGACTCTGAAAGTTTCAAGCTTGGGAGGCTTCCTCCCGACTTCTATGTCAAAGTTGCTGGCTATTTGAAAAGGCTGAGAGAAGAAAGCCGAATGCTTGACAAAAGAACTGTGAAGGCAAGTCTCATTGAAAGCGAGATACGACATGCTAAGCGCATGCTTCGCGAGTTAATTCGGATTCGTTATAGGAAACTGGTTAAAAAGCTAGCTGAAAGTCAAGAGCTTTCGCCAGATGTTTTGACAATAGAAGAGAAAAAAATATGCGCAGGTCTCTTGCCTCTTGCAGAGACCTATCGTAAGTTTGCTAACAGTCTTCTCCAAGGGCATATTCCAGAAGTCAAGATGGACAAAGAACACAGGCATACAGTCTTGCGATTTTTAAAAGATATTCCAGCGATTATCGGGGCGGACATGAAAACATACGGCCCTTTCAGAGTTGAAGATGTTGCATCCTTGCCTATTGAAAACGCAAGGGTTTTGGTCAAACAAGGTTTAGCTGAATTTGTCGAAGTTATTTAGTTAGAAAGTGGAGCTCGCGTCCTTTCATGTCAAACGGTTCAATACTATAAGCTGAAATCATTGTAGCATTTCAAAAAATTGTTTGCTCTTTTGTTCAAGGTTTCCCTCTCTAAACGATATTTATGTGTAATATTTTTTCAGATTAACCGAAGCTCTAAATGCCACTCTCCAAAGTTAAATAGATATGCCGAGGAGCAGCGAAAAAGTATAAGAATACGTGTGTTTTCTTAATGGAAAGCTGGTAGTGGTTACGGTGAATGTTCCAAAAGAAGTTCGAACGTATTGCCCACGCTGTAAAATCCATCAAATTCATATAGTTACCCTGTACAAGGCTGGAAAGAGGAGAGCTTTAGCCAAAGGTGAACGCCACCATGAACGAGAAAAGAAAGGTTATGGTGGACAGAAGTATCCTCTTCAGAGAGAATTTGCGAAAACAACCAAAAAACAAACGCTGAGATTAAAATGCAAGATTTGCAACTATATAAGACACAAAGATGGCATTCGGCTACGAAAGCTAGTCATAGAATAATTGGAGGTAAATAAAATGTCTGAATGGGATAAAATTATTCCAAAGCCTACAAGCAAATTCTTCCGGGTTAAATGCCTCAAGTGCGGTAACGAACAGCTACTTTTCAGCAATGTTGTAAACAAAGTCAATTGTAATGTTTGCGGCGTTGAACTTGCAACGCCCTCTGGTGGCAAAGGGGTAATTAAAGGCGAAATAGTCTCAGTTTTTGAGTAGGATGAATGCTTGGATGTCTGTTAGGAAACAAGAGTGGCCAGAAGTCGGCGACTTAGTAATTGCAACTGTAGAGACTGTAATTGACTATGGCGCCTATGTGAAACTAGATGAATATAATAAAAGAGGGCTATTGCACGTTTCTGAAATATCTTCTTCTTGGATTAGAAATATTCGTGATTTTGTTCGTGAAGGGCAAAAAGTCATTCTGAAAGTTTTACGTGTAGACTCGGAGAAAGGTCACATAGATTTGTCCCTTAGGAGAGTCACTAAGAGGGAAAGAATTGAGAAAATTATGTCGTGGAAAAGAGAAAGAAAAGCTGAGGCTCTACTTCGAGGGGTAGCAGAAAAAGCGTGCCTACCTTTGGAAGAGATTTATGAAAAAGCTGGAGCTATTATAGAAAAAGAATATGGACTGTATGAAGGCTTCGAAAAAGTGGCTAAGGAAGGCATAGAAGCTTTAACAAAAATTGGCGTGCCAGAGGGACTTGCCAAAGCTTTTGTTGAGGTTGCAGAAGAAAGAATTCACGTGAAAATGGTTAGGGTGAAAGGCATAATTGAACTTCGCTGTATGAAACCTAATGGAGTGAAAATTATTAAGGATGCCTTTATGAATGCTGAGAAAGGTGAAAAATCTAAGGACGTAGATCTCCGTTTTTACGTTGTTGCTGCACCAAAATATAGCGTTGAAGTTATGGCTGAAAACTACAAACTCGCAGAAGATGTTCTGCAAAGAGTGGCTCAGAATGTAATATCAAATGTTGTTGAAGCCGGGGGGCAAGGCGTCTTTAGAAGGGAAAAATAATGGTGTGGCTTTTAATGAAGTGTGAGAAATGTGCAAGATACACGTTGAGAAGAGATATGTGTCCCAATTGCGGTGGAAATGTCCGTATACCGCATCCGGCCAAGTTTTCACCTGACGACAAGTACATTAAATATAGGATAGCTTTAAAGAGGGGGCTACCGAAGTGAAAACTACCTATATTAAAGAGCTCGTGAAAACCAAATTAGATAATCCGATATTAGTTGAAGGGCTTCCCGGTTTAGGGCTCGTTGGTAAAATCGCTATACGTTATCTAATTAAACAACTGGGAGCTGAAAAGTTCGCTTACCTTTACTCGCCTCATTTCCCATATTTCGTGCTTGTAAGTAAAAAAGGGAACGTTAGGCTTTTACGTGGAACATTTTACTTGTGGAAAAACAAAAGCGGAAAAAACGACCTCATACTTTTCACAGGCGACAGCCAAGCACAAACAATTGAGGGGCAATATGAAATTGCAGATTGTATGCTGGATTTCGCTAAGAAACATAATGTAGTGGCTATCGTGACTATAGGTGGTTACCGAATGGAAGCAAAAGACAAACCAAAAGTCATAGTGGCTGCCACAACTCAGGAACTTTTGAATAAGGCTTTGCAAGCCAACGCTATCCTCAGCCCTTCGGGAAGTCCCATTGTTGGAACTGCTGGCTTAATACTGGGCCTAGCTCGCTTCAAGAAGATCAGCGCCCTTTGCCTTTTAGGTGAAACTCGTGGATATCTGCCAGACCCGCTAGCTGCTAAAAGCGTCTTAGAAGTATTACAATCCATACTGAATTTTGATGTACATTTAGCAGGTTTGGATGAAGAAATTTCCAAGGCGGAAAAAATGGTTACGCGGCTACGAAAAATTGAGGAAAAGAGAGCTATTCAAGTTGAAGAGACGAAGAGAGAAGAAGATAAGAAAACCACTTATATCTCATGAGTCAAAAAGCCATTTCTTTCCTAATTACCTCAACGATTTTTTCGGCAGCATCTCCATTTCCAAAAGGAGATTTCTCAGGCAGTTCTTTTTGATTTTTCAAAGTTGTTTCCATCGCGGTTAATATTACCTGTTTTTCTGTGCCAACAACTTTCGCGAATCCCGCTTCAACTGCTTCTGGCCTCTCGGTGGAAAGTCGAATGACCAATACGGGTTTTTTAATGCACGGAGCCGTTGCCTCTTCCTGTATTCCCCCAGAATCTGTCACTATCAAATCGCATCTTTTCATTAAGATCAGAAAGTCCAGATAGCCGAGAGGCGGTAGGATCTGTATATTTTCCGATTTCTTAATTTTAGCGTAAATTTTGTTTTGCCGTAACCTCTTTTTTGTGCGTGGGTGCATAGGATAAACAACTGGTATCGGCGCTTCTGCGAATGCTTCAATGAAATTTTGTAGGACAGAAATGTCATCTACATTCTCTGCCCTGTGGGCTGTTACTAAAGCGAATCTTTTAGGATGTACTTTCTCCATTATTTTCGATTTCTTTTCAGCTATAGGTAAATGCTGAATCACAGCGTCTATAACAGTGTTTCCTGTCACGTAAATATTGCCCCAGACATTTTCCCTTCTTAAGTTATCCTCAGCTTTTCTCGTAGGTGCAAACAAAAAAGAGGATATGTGGTCGGTCAGGCGTCTGTTGTGCTCCTCTGGCATGCGGAGGTCAAAGCTTCTTAGTCCAGCTTCCACGTGACCCACAGGAGTTCCTTGTTTTACTGCTGCCAGGGCTGTTGCCAAGACGCTGTTTGTATCTCCTTCAACTAAAACAAGAGTGGGTCTAGTTTTCATTAACAGCTTATCCATGCGAGCTATTATGTATGCAGTTTGCACTCCCTGCGAATAAGCCTTGATCTTGTAGCCATAATTGGGCGGTGGGAGTTCAAGTTCTTCGATGAACTGTTGCGACATGTTATAATCATAGTGTTGGCCGCATTGGACAAAAATTGATGGGATTTTGCTTTTCTGTAAAGCTCTAATGATTGGCGCCATTTTTATGATTTCCGGACGAGTGCCAGCTGTCACCGTTACTGTTTTCATGACCAGTCGCATTTTAAATCTGAACATTGGCGTTATATGCCTTTACATCTTTTTATGTAGAATGATTATGCTGGCAAGCTTAGGAAGGAACTAAGCGTCATAGTAAGCATGCTTATGATGCTTCTGACTCGGCGTTGCCAGTACTTATTGCCCTTTACGTGATTGACACCGACAAATGTGCAGGGGAATGGGTGCGCGTGATTGTATCCGCTTTCCTCTGCTGCTTGTCCATCTTTTAGGTCTTTTTTAAGCAACCTTCTCTAGGTTCATAGACTGTTCCTTCGCGTAGTAACTGCCCAATTAGTCGCTCTGCTTCGGCTCTTAGGATCTTGTGTTTTGTTTCCACTTCGTTCAAGAGCGCAGCTTTTTCAACTACACCTGTTTCTTTTTCCATTTCAATTAATGTTGAAAGAATTACTTGTAATCTATCTCTTACGCTCTTAGGCTTTCCGGTCATTATAATGTCTATGTCTATCTTATATGAAGATAGGTCTATTCCAACTTCTTCAAGAGATCTTCTCATTATGGATATGGCTGCTTCTGCATCTTCAGCTAATACTTCTTTTCGCAGGGCCACGCGGGCTCTAGCTTCAGCTATGCGCACTAAAGATTCAAGTTGGCGTGCGGTTATTGCAACTGGTGAGCCTTCTGCTTCACTTGCTGAACGCATGGCCAAGTAGAAATCGTTAAGGCGTTTTATCGCTTCATTAGTTAAGGTTGGTTTGATTCCTTTAGAATAGCTTATGTATTTTCGCATGAGTTCGGACTGTACTGATGGTTCCACAGGACTCAGACCTTTTTTGTGGATTTCCAGGATGTGCTCTGACATTTTACTGTCTGCTTCTTTATCAGGCACATCTCTTAAAACGAAGATTAAATCAAATCTTGAAAGAATCGTGACAGGCAACGAAATGTTTTCAGCCACTGTTCGATGTGGTTCATATCTTCCTAAAGCCGGGTTGGCGGCTGCAAGTATGGCTGTTCTTGCGTTGAGTGTTGCGACGATGCCGCCTTTCGCAACTGAAACCGTGTGTTGTTCCATGGCTTCGTGTATGGCAACTCTATCTTCGGGTCGCATTTTGTCCATCTCGTCAATGCATGCAACGCCTTTATCGGCTAATACTAGCGCTCCCGCTTCAAGACTCATACTGCCACCTTTTTCTCGTATAACAGCTGCGGTTAGGCCAGCAGCGGTCGTCCCACGTCCTGAAGTGTATAATCCTCGCGGTGCAATCCGCGATACATACTGCAAAAGCTGAGATTTTGCTGTTCCGGGGTCTCCAATTAAAAGGGCGTTCATTTCTCCCCTTATTGTTATGTCGGGGAGAGTTTTGGGTACACCGCCGAATAGGAGATACGTTATTGCCTCTTTCACATGTTCATATCCGTATATTGAAGGGGCGACGGAGTTTATTATTTTTCGATGTATCCACGGGTCTTTCGCTAGTTCACGAATCTTTTCTTCTTCTTCAGGTGAGGGAAGCGTGGTTTCTGGTTCTTTGCCTAAAACTTCAATTGAGTTGGCATCTAAATGCAAGATGAAAGTGCGGAGTTTGCCGACTCCTGGACGTGAAGGTGCAAACGCACGGACGATTCCAACTATTGAAACGTGATCCCCTGGCCTAGCAACATCAACTATTTCGCTTCCCACAAGCTTAACGTTTAATGTCCTTGGGAGCTGGCCCGGCGGAAGATCTTCAGGTCTTTCTTGAAGGCGAAGGTCTTGCGAATCTATGAAGGTGGAGTCGTCTTGAGCAAACTCAAACGGTCCTTTCGCTCTGCATGTGGGGTCGCTGCATTCAAAAGGTGCCTTTAGGAAGTGTCCCGTCTGATCCACGCGAGCTATTGTTCCACACCGTTTACATTTGAACGCGGCTTGCATGACCATAGGGCGGACCGGTGTTGAACGGACGACGATGCCTTCAACCATAACAAGTTTTCCAATATGGTTTGAGCCAAGTTTTCGTAGTGGTTCCTTTTCTAAAAGCCTTACAATTCTGACATTTACTGTTTCCAGTTTTTCGGCGTACTCTGGATCTTCTATTTGCACCTGCGCGTAAGCGGCATTATTTGCATGTTTTAAATATTCTTCTGGCTTTTCCAAGAGTTTTTCGGTCAGCTCTTGATCAAAAGCAAAAAGTTCTTCAAAATCGACTATTAGCGACTCTTTACCCGCTATGGACATTTGCGAAATCCGCTGGCGGTATCTTTCTGTTTTGAAGAACTCGAGGAGGCGCTCTTGCGGATCTATGGTTTCCAGTTCTTCCGTCATCCTTCTCCACCTTCGCATTCGAGTATTTGAGTTCTCCATTCGCTGATAAGTTTGTAAAGCTGTTCGTAAATGAATCTTTCCTCATCTGTAAAATTTTTCAGAATATGCTCTGTTTGAGCTGGAGCTGAAGCTAATGAAACTATCTTCTTCAACCTTGAATTTACGATGTCACACGCCAATTGTTTGGTTTTCTCGTATTCCAGCATTTTCTCCGGTTGTTTGGTTATTTCCCTTTTTAATTCTACTATATATCTGCGAAGCTTGGGATAGAAGTCTTCTGGCAACACTGATATTTGTCCTGCTGTTTGTACACGTTCTTTCCATTGGGTTTTGTAAAGCTTGGCCGCGTCTAAGCGGTCGTCTTCGCGAAGATGTGCTATCCCGGACTTTTCTAGTTCTCGAGCTACCCAGTAATAGACTTCGTACTCGTTTCCTTCTTCAAAAGGCCCTATACTTAATCCAGCAAGTTTGATTTCGGGGTAATTTCTATTAGCGATGACTTTTACAAGTGAATTTTCAAAATTAAAATCTAGGTTTCCAATTTTCGTTGGTATCATTTTTGGCATGCTCATTCCTTAGTCGGTTCTGGAGTTACTGTTAGGGAAAACAGATATAAGAGGAGTAGTTTAAAAACTTAGATTAAGAGTTCAAGAAGTTAGAAAACCTGCTGAAGCTCTTGCTGTTCAGATAAAAACGAAGGAGAAAAACTGCTTTTCTGCTTTGCTATGGCCACAAGCCTAACGTTTTTATTGCGTCACTTACTCTCCCTACTCCACACATCAACGCCACTGTCCGCATGTCACTTTCTTCTCGCTCTGCAAATTTGCGGACGTCATTGAAGGCTTTGACCATTTTGTTCTCCAGTTTCCGATTTACCTCTTCCAATGTCCAGTGTTCCCTCGTCAAATTTTGAACCCATTCAAAATAGCTCACGATTACTCCTCCCGAGTTAGCTAAGATGTCTGGAATGAGAAGCATTACTTTTTCATGAAACACTTTATCTGCTTCTGGTGTCGTGGGTCCATTGGCAGCTTCTACTATGATTCTAGCTTTAATTTTCTCTGCGTTATCCATTGTTATTTGATTTTCTAAGGCTGCGGGAATGAGTATGTCACACTTTGTTTCTGGCAATTCAGCATTAGTTATGTTATCGCATCTTTCATAATTGATTACAGAACCGGTCTTAACCTTATGCTCGCGCGCGCTATCTTTTTGGGTGTTTCAGCATTTCGTGTATTCCTGGGTCAAGGTTTAATTTTTCAGCCGCTATTTTTAGCTGCTCTAATGCAACTGTTAACGCCGAATGTTCTTCTGTCATAAAAGATCCCTCTTCTGCGTAATCCTGTATCTATATATTTTATTAATTTTTTACCAAGCGATTACCTTAAAATAAAAAAGGGAAGAAGATTCTAGCCTAGGATTCTTTCAATCGCATCTTTTTCTACTTCGTGTGGCAATGGTATGCCTGTAACTTTAGCTGCTTCTTCAGATAAACTCATTAGATCATTTCTGTTTATAAGTTCTAGTCTCCATTTTCTGTTGCCTGCCAAAAGTTGTTTTAGTCCTACGCCTATGCGGTCTGTTAGGTAAGTGTGGAGTGCTATGGCTTCCCATGGTATTTCCTTGAAACGTTCGCCATATGTTGCTTTAAGGTCTGGTGTTGCGATAAAGAATTTTTCGGGTGTGGCACCGAATCTGTCTGCAAAAGCCTTGGGTAGTTTGCTTTCGTCAGCCAACTGTTTGAAATAGTTTGCCTTCATCACTGCTGTTAGAGGTGAACGTCCCATCAAAACCGCTTTTACAAATGGGCGGTCTCCAAAGTTGCTCATCGCTATAGCCTTAAAGATTTGTGTTTCGTTTATAAAACCGCCAGCCATAATCAAATCTGGCACGTACCAGCCTTTCTTCTTCAGTATTTGGGCGCACCTGAGGACTATGGCTTCCAAATGAACTGTTGGGATGCTCATTTCGTCCATCATTGGGACAGGACTCATGCCGGTTCCGCCGCCTGCACCGTCAAAGTATACAGCGTCAATTTTTGCTTCCGATGCTATCTTCATAGTGTAAGCTACAGCCGAAGGTCTGTAAGCGCCTGTTTTAAGTGTTACATGTTTGGCGCCTTGTTTTCTCAGCCATTCTATATCTTCTACTACGCTTTTTTCTTTTGGTATGCCTACTCTGCTGTGTCTCTCGAAAGATTTGAAAACTCCTTCTTTGAATGCCTGTTGTACTGTCGGATCTTCAGGGTCTGGAATGACTATGTAACCTCTTTTCTTTAGCATTAGAGCTTTCTCTAGGTCTCTTACTCGAACCTCGCCTCCTATTGCCTTGGCTCCTTGTCCCCATTTTCTTTCAATTACGTTTACTTCCAATTTTGATAGGGCGTAAACATCAACACCCAGTCTCTGGTCTTCAACATTTGTTTGCACAGCTATTTCTCCATATTTTCCATCCCAGAACTTTCTAAACAGATCGACCCTTCGCTTCAGTTCTTTCGAGTAAGTCACTTTGCCTTTTGTTATTTGCGCTTCGGCGTCCATGCCACAAACGTTTTCTCCTACTATCACCATGGCACCTGATAGAGCTGTGCCTATCGCTAAGCCTTCCCAGTTCAGTCTAGCAACGTCTGTAGAGCCAAATGCGCCGCATAAAACTGGAATCTTTAACGGTATTCCCCCAACTTTTGTCTCGGTATTTGCGTTTGGGAAAACTGCAACATCTGAATTTTCTTCTATTCCGAGAGCCTCAAATAGACCGGCTTGAATGTTGAAGTGAGACCAGTCTAATCCGAAGTCTTTAAGGGCTCCGGCCGTGCTATATCCAAATTGGACTGGTTCAGGGTAGAGTGCCTCTCTTCCTCTGAAGGCTGATAAACTGATTTCACACATTATTGGGCAGTCACGGATGCATATTGGGCACATTCCGCTTGTTGGGCTAGTGTCTTTAACTCGCGTCATTGTTCCGGTAGTTGATTTTCCGTTCAAATATGCACTGTTTCTATGTACACGTTCAGTCATTCTCTCTCACCTTAGCCTTTAATTTTCAGTAGCATGATGGGTAACTTTCGTGGACATTTAAACATTACCCTAGAAACAACAAAAAATGAACATTTATGGACATAGGCAAACATATTCTCGCTAATCGCTAAAGAATATCTATCTGCAAGCCTTCAACTGAATACTCACGTTGTTGATAAGTCTGCGGTTCATATCTTCCACAAGCCGCGCGCGCGAGATAGAATATTTTGAGGGTGGTTTCATCCTAAAGTATAGAAGTTGTCCATATTACAAACTGGTTAAAACTCAACAAAAGACATGGCTTTGTAAGCTTCGTAAAAAAAGCGTTAGAACATGTTATTTCAAGAGTTAGCCACGGCAAAAAAGGCAAAATTAAAATCATAAAATCTCTCCTTCAAAACGAACATCGATGCGAATATGCCTTATTCTTGACAGTTTTCCTTGAGAAAGAAGAAAAGCCTATGGGCGAAACAAAGTAACCATTTACCATGACTTCGTCCTAAAGTTTTTTTATATTGTAAGCATTTATTAGCAATTCTTGTCTATGAAGCTATAGGGGGCCTCATTTAGTGAGTTTTGAAATGTGGACTGAAAAATATAGGCCGAAAACATTGCATGACATGGTGGACCAAAAAGAAATAGTTGAACGCCTAAAAAGCTTTGCCAAATCAAAAAACGTGCCCCACTGCATTTTCGCAGGACCGCCAGGCACTGGAAAAACTACAGCGGCACTTTGTTTGGCAAGAGACCTTTATGGCGAGGCATATAGAGAGCATGTTATGGAGTTGAATGCCAGCGATGAGAGAGGCATAAACGTTGTTAGGGAAACTGTGAAAACTTTTGCTAGAGCTCGCTCAATTGGCGAGGTTCCTTTCAAAATAATGATTTTAGATGAGGCAGACAACATGACCGCTGATGCGCAGCAAGCTTTAAGACGGACAATGGAACGGTACACGGAAACTTGCCGCTTTATCTTATGTGCAAACTATAGTGGCAAAATAATAGAGCCAATTCAATCTCGGTGTGCCCCATTCCGTTTCACGTTTTTGCCAAGAAACGAGCATGACAAATACTTGAGGCACATCGCTGAAAGCGAAAATGTGAAGCTTTTAAGCGATGGATCTGATGCAATTTTTGAGGTTTGCGGCGGAGACCTCAGAAGGGCCATAAACACGCTACAGGCTGCAGCTTCGTTGAATAAACCTCTTGACACAAAAATTGTCTACTTAATCACGGGAAGAGCCAGCCCGTCAGACGTGCAGAGGCTGCTAGAAACTGCCATGAACGGCAACTTTTTGGAGGCTAGAAAGCAGTTGCGTGATATGATTCAAAAATACGGCGTTGCCGGAAGTGACATAATTCGGCAGATTCACACGGAAATTTTTAGAGCGGATATTCCAGAACTTTGGAAGATAAAGTTAGCTGATATTGTTGGCGAAGCAGATTATAGGCTTGTTGAAGGCGCAGATGAAGAGGTTCAACTGAGCGCTTTGCTAGCAAGGCTTGTGGAATCTGGGAGTGAATTAAGAAAAGCGAAATAGGTGTAGAATTTGCATGCTGCTTGGACCGTGAGGCATAAACCGAAATCCCTAGCTGAAATTGTTGGAAATGCAGAAGCAATTCAGAAATTCGCTGATTGGATAAAGTCGTGGGCAACAAGTCTCCCAAAAAAGAGAGCTGCCTTTCTTTACGGGCCTCCAGGCATTGGAAAAACCATCGCGGTAGAAGCTTTGGCTAACGACTTCCACATGGAACTTGTGGAGAAAAACGCAAGCGATTATAGAACAGAGGAAGCCATAAACCGTTTCGCAGGTTTGGCTTCTCAATATAGCTCATTGTTTGGTGGAAAAAGAATTGTTTTGCTTGATGAATTGGATGGGTTAACAGGAACTGCTGATAAGGGCGGAGTAGGGGCAATAACTGAAATTGTGAAAACTGCTATGTGTCCAGTTGTTTTGATATCTAACAACGCATATGACCCACGGTTCACGAACCTTCGCAGCCATTGTCTCCTAATAGAGTTCAAGAAGCCGCCTGTTGGCGAAGTTGCGAAACATCTAAAGCGCATATGTGAGCATGAAGGGATCCTAGCTGAAGAAAGCGCCTTGAAATTTATTGCACAACGTTCCGAGGGTGACATTCGCTCAGCCGTGAATGACCTTCAAGCTTTAGCTCAAGGGAAGAAGAGGTTGACATATGATGACGTTTCTTGGCTTAGTCATCGTGACAGGCAAGATACAATTTTCAACGTTTTGAGAATGATACTTTATGGACGGACGTGTGTAGGCGCAAAGCAAGCGGTTGATATGGCTGACGTTGATATTGACATGCTTTTTGAATGGATTTATGAAAACGTTCCAGCGCACCTGACTGATCCGCATGACTTAGCCAAGGCTATGGATGCTCTCTCGATGGCAGATGTTTTTCGCGGCAGAATTCGTACCACTCAAGATTGGAGTTTTACACGTTATGTCATAGACTACATGACTGCAGGCGTGGCTATGGCTAGGCAGAACACAAGGGTTCACGGTTGGATACCGTTCAAGTTTCCCGAGCGCATACAGATGCTGTCAAGGTCTAAAGCTGACCGAGCCATGCGATTGAGCATAGGCCGCAAAATTAAGCGGAAATGTCACATATCAGCAGTCGGAGCTTCAAGGGAAGTTTTACCCTATCTACGAATTATCTTTAAGAACAATGCGAATATGGCTGCTGGAATTGCAAAGTGGCTTGATTTAGACGTAGAGATGATTTCATACATTGCCGGGGATGAAGAAAAAGCTGAGGCCATAGTTAAATTATTGAGCTAAAAGCCGTTTTAGTGGATTTTGCTTCCTTCAGAAATGTCTTTTTCAGGCTGTAAAACTACAACATTGCCTTTATCGTCTTCAGCGGCTAAGATCATGCATTGCGATTCTATGCCCATAAACTTGCGGCGTTGAAGGTTAAGAATAAAAGCGCATTTTTTGCCAACAAGATCTTGCGGTTTGTACCACTGCAAAAGTCCTGCCACGGCTTGCCTCTTCTCTTCTCCAAAATTAACAACCATTCTTATTAGGTTCCGCGAACCAGGGATCTGGTTTGCTTCAATTATTCTTCCAACACGGAAGTCCAACTTTTGAAACTCATCAAACGAAATTTCCATATTCTGTTTTCACCATTTCCAATGTTTCACGCTGGAAACGCTATTAAGTTTTTTGTGTTTCTCTCTTGTGTCTTATATCTTCAACGGCTTTTGCCACGCCATCTAGCCCCTGAGCAGCCTTAGCGTTGATGATTTCAAAGGCTTCTTGAGCAGTTAATCTGGGCAAATCTTCACCTGTAACCTTTCTCATGAGAAAGGCTGCGGCGCTTAAAACTTCTCCATTCAGTCGTGAGTCCATTAAATCTGCTAAGTGGCAGATTAGCGCTTCAATTGTTCGCGGTTTAACCGGGCCATAATCACCGTGATGAGCACCAACTATGTGAACCAGTTCTAACGGGAAGCCTCTTCGGACAAGCTCTGAAATTACAAGGGACGAATGGTCCAAACAGTCAGCTATGCTTGTTGAGCTGTAACCGCCGTTTTTATTAATGGCATATGTTATCGGTTTAAAAATATCATGCAACAAAACCCCGGCCACAACAAGGTCGCGGTTCACTTTTCCGTTGTAAACTTTCTCCACGGAATCACACAGTGCCGTTGCCAAGTTTGAAGTTGAAACAACATGCTCAATGTAACCCCCACCATAGCAATGGTGATGTGACAACCCTGCAGGCGAAACGTCAAGGGACAGACCCGAATACGTTTTACCGTTCACCTCAAAAGTTGGATTTGCCAATAATTCTTCAACTTTTTTCCGGAGTTTTCTCGCACGAATCTTGTTCACTAACGCTTTTAAAGTTGGATTAAGCATTGTCTCTCGCCCTGATGATTATTCTTTACGCTTGAAATATTTGATTTTTCTTTTTTCTTCAGTTGCTGTTTCATGCGCTCTTAGAATTGGTAATGGAACACGGTTGCCGCGTGCGCAATGCTTAACAACTTTAATTGCTCTCTCAAGGGTTGTCATATGACCGACACTTACATATATGGGTTTGAATCCCTGTTTTGTTGTAACCACCGAGCCTACAATTTGACCTTTGTGAGTCAGAAGAGCATTTTCGCCTTTCTCTGCAATTTCGCCAACTAACTTGCTCTTAGCCACGCCGATCGTTGGCTTCTGTATAACAAGCCCTAAATGGCTTGCAAACCCGCACCTGTAAGGATGTGCTATTCCATGTCCATCAATTAGGAAAATGTCAGGTTCCAGGCGCAGTTTTTTAATGCAGCTTATTGCTGGCGGGATTTCTCTGAAGGAAAGTAACGTTGGAATGTATGGAAACCTATTTTCGCAAAAAGCTGTTTGTGTTTCCAGAAGGTCTAGCGAATCGTAATCTAGAACAGCCACTGCACCGACAGATTTGCCATTGGTATAAGCAACATCAACCCCTGCAACTAGACGAATTTTCTTCGACAGTTTGTCTCTAAAAACGATTTTTTTAGACAACAGCATTTGTGTGTTGTGAGCTTTTTTAATTGAGAATTTTGTGTCAACAGGAGCCATTCACTTAACCTTTCTGTACTTTCGTTCTTTCTTCTGCAGGTTTTCAAAGCGTTGCAGGTACTCTTCTAGGGATTTTCGTCTTACTTCTTGGGTTATATCGCCACGGGTGGTTTCAATGATTTTTCTTGCTATATCGCATTTTCTTCTAAGTCCGGGAACAAGCATGTATGCTTCATCCATAGCCATGAGTTCAATATACATCTCATCCATTGTTTGCAAACATTTTTCTCCCTTTTTCACGTCGCCTTCCCTTAGGGCATCCAAAGCCAAGCGCCTGTATTCGCCTACAACGTCAGCTAATCCAAGTATGTAGTCAACCGAAGGCACGTTGATTTCCTTTGGAGTCACGAACTTTGAATCTTCAATTAGTTTTAGAAATATGTTTGCTTCCGAATACTCTTGCAGGGCAGCGTTGAACATGCCGCTATAGATAATATCTGGATATTCAGTTGACAAATCGTTAAGTTTTGATATGGCTTCTTTAGCTTTCTCAATAAGCTTTTTTGCTTCTTTCATTTTCTTTTGATGAATCAGCATTATTGCCTGCTTGGAGAGGCTAGTTGCCTTGCGCATATCTTCGTGAGCGTCTTCGCGCACTTTTTCTTTTTCTTTTAGCTCACATATTATTTCTTTCAAAACTATTTTTAATGGCGGCAAAATTAACACCATTCTATTTACAATATGGCACAAATTGATATTTATTCTATGTTACTGAAAAAAAGGAAATGAGGAAATAGTTAGTCTTGTGTTGTCTTCTTTTTCTAGGCGTTTGGCTGTTCAGGTTCCACCCATTTTTCAATGAGCAGTTTGTCGTCCCCGAGTTTGAAGGTCACTTCGACAAATATTGAGTCGGCACCTTTGAATGGGAACATGCTGTCTTCCGCTAGGTCCTTCGGCAAGTAAATCAAGTATTTGCCATCCTTCCTTCTGAACAAACGGCCCCTTCCTTCGCTTACCATTGTCACCACCTGATTAAATTCTTGGTTCAAGAACTAGGCAACTATTAGAAATCACTATTTAAGGATTGTTCTCATTCAATTCATAATAAAACTATTAAGTCACTCAAATAATGCAAAAATTTGAATTGTTTGCTAGAAATATTAGCCAATATCAAATCTGAATGGCCTCTCCAGTTTGCTCAATAATACAACCCTGCTCTCCGTGGATTCATCTATAACATTATAACCTGTTTCCTCTGCTAACCGCACCGCAAAGGCGCATATTTCTCCATAACTCGGCATGTTTTCGTAACCTAAACGGAGGCTGGAAAATCCAACGTGCATATAAGCTTTCGGTTCCATGTACGTTGGATTCGCCTTTTCAATCAGCTTAGCATATCCATCTGTATTTTCCATGTTGTATCCTCGAGTTAAAGTTGTTCGAATAACTGTTGGGCACTGAAAGCTGGGCAGAAGCTCTAACGTTTCATTTAATTTTTCCCAAGCTTTTGGAACTTGGGGTCGGCAAACACGTTTAAACGTTTCCTCATTAGGGGCGCAGACAGAGACATAGAGTTGTGTAGGTTCTTCGTTTAGTCTTGCAAGTTCCGTAGGCATAGTTCCATTAGTTACGAGAAACGTGGTGAACCCTTTTTTATGGAAGATTTGGATTAAATCTCCTATGGGTTTGTAGAGTGTCGGCTCCCCATTCAAACTGATAGCCGCGTGTTTAGGCGTTAAGGCTTCTTTTAGTTTTTGCTGATTTGTTTTCGGGTTGCCTTTGTACCCGCTTAAGATCTCGAGTTGTGCCCTGATGCTTCCTTCAACAATCGCTTCTGGCGAATCCCATTTTGGCAGCTTCATTTCATCCCATCTGATTTGAAGGTCTCCGCTCTGGGCTCTCCAGCAGAATAGACATTGCTGAGTACAGTAGAAAAGCGCAGGTGTCATCTGAATACATTGATGCGTTTTTATTCCGTAAAACTTCTGTTTATAGCATGGTCTGTTTAGGACTAAGGTTTCATAGAGCCATCTGCACCTTTTAACTGCTGAGTGCCGACCTACGAGATGATATCTCTGCTTCTTTAGTGCATTTATAAGTGAAGGCGGAACCAGATTCTCCAAGGCATGCCACTTTCCAAGGTCGCGTGCGATTTTGGAGCATAAATAGTTACTCGTTTTATAAAAGCATGTTATAAAGTACTCCAATAACAATTGTCGACCGAATACTCTTTAACGTCTTAAAATAAAGCAGGTTGCTACTTTGCAAAAGGTAAAGTTTACAACGTTTCGTTGTGGAGACGTCTCCCGCAAATCCCCTTTTTTCTGTTTTGGGTTTTGCTATTAACATGCCGCTGAAAGTCTTCGTGTTGTATGGTTGGGTTTGACTGCTACAACTGCGTTTTTAAGAATACGCGTGCGCAGATTTGAGGCATAAATTATTTAACGAACTTCTTTGGATGGCGTTTGAATCTTTTCTTGCAAGTGACGGAGCAGAAGTGATATGTTTCTCCTTCAAAAGTTATCTTGAATTTTGCTTTGTTTTCGTCAAGCACGGTGCCGCACACAGGATCTCTCAATCAATAGCCCCCACATTCTTTGATGAAGGTACAATATAAAATAGAATGGCTCAGTAATGCTTCGCAAATGTGGGAATTGAACAATTCTCTAGCATTTCAACTCTCACTGAGCTTTTATCTGTTCAATCTTTCGGGTTAGGATCTCAACGATCAAGTCGTTGTTGAGGTACATCATTGGTCTGTTGCAGCCGGGACATTTAAAGAGAAGCGCAAACGCCTCCTCAAAGGGGAATCGCTTGCAGCCTAGCGTTTGGCAGGTATAAAACTCATGGCTTTTCTCATATTCAAGCCGGGTTTCCAGTTTTTCAAGAACACGACGCTTTTGGTTTAGGATGAAGCCTTCCAGTTGGTCTGGTTGGAGTCTCCAGTTAAAGATAAACCAGCTGGTTTCTTTGTCGCGGAACTGCCTGAGAGCCACGAGGGAGTAGTCGTAGAGTCTGTAGAGCGCCTTGCGAACTAGGTGTAGGCGTATTTGGGTTTTGTCCGCTATCTCAATATCCGTAATCTCGTGAACCCCTTTGAGGACCTCAACTACTCTAACAGCATCCTCGCCGAACAACGCAGCCACCTTCTTTAGTGTCTCGTTATCCACAGGGCACAGTTTTGAAACGCCTCCGCTTAGACAACGCGTAGATGAGCTCCGCCGGAAGAGAATATCCGGAAATCCACTCTCGAATTTTCATTCGCTAGCCCCTGCTTCCCCGCATATCACCCTAATAGATGCTGATTCTTCAAGCCCTTTTCGAAGCTCTTTTCCTCCCTTACTTAGTAGCGCTCAAGGCGATTAACCCTTTCCATCCTAGCGCGCGCTATCAGTAATGCTAACGTTTTAAAGTGGGTTTCTTCTTGTAGGTGGAGAGAACCAGAGGGAGAGCTTTGGGCAAAAGGAAGGTCATCAGCGAAGGAGAGATAGAAGATATGGTGTTGCCATCTGCAAATGATGTACTGGGCGTAGCTGTCCGAATGATGGGTTATGACAGAATCTTGGTGAAGTGTCAAGACGGCAAAGAACGATTGTGCAGAGTTCGAGGCAAGTTGAAGAGAAGAGTGTGGATTAGAGTGGGAGACATTGTTTTGGTTTCTCCTTGGGATTTTCAGTCGGATAAGCGCGGAGACATTTTCTGGCGATACAGGAAGAATCAAACTGAATGGTTAAAAAGCCATGGTTACCTCACAATGTGAAAGTAAGGAGAAATGCCAAAGTGCGCGCGGTTGCCCGCAAAAAGCTTTAGCTGACTAATTCAACGGTTGTCCCCAAAGCTTGGCCAGGCACTCCTTTCTTGAATTTGACTCTAACGGTACCTTTCTTTCCGTGAAAACCTACGATTTTCCCAACAAACTTCTTGTTTCCGCCCTTCCACACCACTTTTTGACCTATGAGTTGCCCTGCCTGAGCGGCAGAAACTACATCGGTAAATTGAATCAGACATTCACGTGACATTTGTGTTCTGATGCCTATTCGATAGTTTACTATTCTTCCATAAACTGGTTGAGACAAAGCTTTTCACCGTTACAACGCTTCCTTTTAAGACACAACTAGCGTTTAAATCTGTTTCGCTTTGTCTTAGCTCCTGTCTATTACTCCAATAGTTTATGCCAAGTTAAATCTGGCCTTGTCTACAAAGCCATTTTGACTGAAAATCGCCACGAAAATAGCCTCGATTGCGCATGACGCTTTCCTTTTCTTATCGCTAGGGAAGTTGACGAAGAAAAATGGAGCCGCTCGAAAACATCCTCGGGATGCTCTGTTGTTTAATCTCGTTTATAAGGAAGTTTGCGTATTATTGGGGACAATAACGTTCTGTTGTTGAAGGACGGGAAGAACACAACAACGTTACAGTCAATGATAAAAGGAGTGATGGAAAATGGCGGAAAAATCGGGAATTGTTTTCATTGGAAGTAAACCACCAATGGACTATGTTCTAGCGATTATTACGGGCCTATCCGCGAGCAACGCTAAAGAGATAATCTTGAAAGCACGAGGACAAGCAATCACAACAGCTGTTGACGCAGCTGAAATAACCAGAAGACGCTTCATGAAAGACCTGAAAATCAGCAAAATATCCATAGGAACAGAGGAGATGCCACCAAGAGAAGGCGAAAACAGAGCTCGGATGGTTTCAACAATGGAAATAACGCTTACAAAAGAGTAGGAAAACCCCGCAAAACACGCGCGCCAAGTAAACATTAAGGCGCCGTGTGCGCGTCACGAAAGAAGAATAAACACCATTTTACATCATTTGGAACAAGCATGCGCGCTGAAAATTAGGAAATTGAACCCTTGGGCGTCATTCTCTGTTTTAATTCTGTTCTTGTCTGCATTCTTGGCATGTTTTTTGCTTAAATCTTCCCAGTATTTTGGGCTCAAAGAGTTTTCCGCAAACACGGCATTTAATTTGGATTGGTTTAGGCTCAAGCAGTTTCAAGCGTTTTTCAATCTCGGCTTTAATTTCCGAATCGGCTTCCGTCTCCAAAGCTTCAGTTAAAAGTCGTTTAGCTAATTCTGAACTGTGATTTCCAAAGGTTCTGGCAAAAGCGCTATTCTGCTTACTATTCTCACTTATTCGTTGCGGCAACATGCAAACAAAATTTGATGGATACTCTTGTGATTTGTCCAAGTCAACAATAGCAAATCTAATATGGTAGCTCTGAGAGTAGCCTCTCATGTTGTCTCGTTTGGACACGTATAACCGTAGATTCATGACACTCACAGCTTGGAGGAAAATGTTTGATGCGTTATTTTAGCAGTTCGCCAAGATCTTCGCTTTCGTAGACGTATTCCTTAAGTTGGACTTTTCCATCTTTAACGACTGCTTCATAATCTGTTTCGCAGATAGGGCAGGTGACTAACTGGCCATCTTGAAGAGCGTCAATTTTGAACGTGTTTCCGCATTCTAAGCATTTGAGAATCACAGCTTTCGCCACATCCGTCAATAAACAATGCGGCGTTGAACTTATACTATTGCCTGTGGTTAGCGTGCATAAGTTGCCAAGAGAAAAACAGCCGCCTATGCAAACAAAAACGGACAAAAGCCATCTCAGAAAAAACAAGTGGAAAACAGCAATTAGGCGATACAAAGAACAAAATAGCGCGCTAGAATCCAGTAACTCAACCTCAAAGCTAGTTTGCTCCTTTAGGATGTTTAGACATCCAATCCATAGCGAATGCAGTTGCTTTTGCTTCGGTCGGAAATTCCGGCGATATTCTTCGTCCTTCCTCATCACCCTTCCCTTTCGGGAACAGCAGCACCAAGTAGTGTTCTCCATACTCTTTCTTTATGACAACGAGATTCTGTCCTGTAGCATCATTCATAAATCCCCTCTGATTGTCTATTCTTCTCCAGCCTTTTACCATCTTCATGAATAATTCTCGCCCAGCAATCTCACCTCAAAGGCAATCGGCAATCGCACAGTTCACTTTTTCCGTTTCAAACGCCTTTTTGGCAAGCCATCTCTTCCTAACTGGCTTCTTTGCCATGCACGAAGTAAGACCATTGAAACACCCTAGTATGCCTAGCCTCCTTTTTTTCTTGCCCGTCACCTCTTCGCCGCGCCCACGCTTGTTTAGGGTCAAAACTGCTGTTCCTGTCGACGCTTTCTGACCGCTTAAACATGTGTTTTGAAAAGCACGCTTTACAGTAGGCTGGTTTACCCACCTTGGGCTTGAAAGAGACCACGGCGGTTTTGCCGCAATCGGCACATTTGATCTCGAACATACTCTTTTGGACCATTATGATCACCTTTAGTGGCTCTAGCGCGCATTAAGGCGACAGGCGATTAACGTATAAAGGTTTATTCGTAGAATATGAGGTTTTGTTCCTCCAAGCTTCCGTGAAGCTTATGCACTGCGTCATAAACGTCCTGTTCTTTCTTTGCTCCGGTGCAAACAAGGTTTCCGCTTGCGAAGAGAAGCATTACCACTTTAGGCTCGTCCATCCTATGGATCAATCCTGGAAACTGCTCTGGCTCGTACATGGTTTTTCCAAGCGTGGTAGCTGCCTTCTCCAAATCTACATTTCCGCCTAAGCTTGCAGAAGCAACGATGTTCACAACCTTCAAGTCCGGCTTCCTGATTATGACTATTCCGCTCTTTTTCAGTTCTTTAACAACTGTCATAACAGCTCTGCGGGATTCCTTTTCCGATCTCGCCCCCGTGCAAACCATTTTACCAGAGCTAAAAACCAGCGTGGCTGTCTTCGGTCTCTTAAGCCTAAATACTAATCCAGGAAACTGTTCTGGACGATACTCGGCTCCTGGAAAACTCTTCACAACAGCGTTTAAATCAATCTTCTGGTTCAGGGTTGCAGCAGCGACAACGTTTTGAACGTTTATTATGGCTTTAGTCTTCGGCATACAACACCGCTTCTTATAGTGTAGCAGATGCTTAAATATCCTTTATAAAAGCCTTATGTTGCCAGTTTATGGAGCGCTCTAAGACTACTTTGCTTCTTCAGTTATGATCATTGTCAATGTTGATCTGACTTTGTCGAGTCTTCTGATGCGCTGAGTTATGACTTCTTTAAGTTTATCAGTTGATTCAGCTCCAACTTTTAGTATTATGTCGTAGACGCCGTAGGTAGCGTAGGCTTCTTCCACTCCCTCAATTCTTTTCAAACCCTTAAGCACCTTGCCTTCACAACCCAGCTCCGTATTTATTAGCACGAGCGCTTTTTGCATTTCAAAATCCCTTCTCTACAAGCGTCTCCGTCATTAAAATATTTTGTTACATAGCGCGCGCTTTGCTCGTTCATAATTTCATCTTCGTTATGATTCCATTGTAATTATGAAGGCGAGTTTTGTAGATGGTCTTACCTTTATATTCTTACCTAAACTTAACAGGTTATCATACTTAGAAGAGAATTGCTTGGCTATGCTTCTAACTTGATCCTCTAGGCTCTGTGATGACGTTCCACCCCAATTCGTAAAGATACCGACACTAACGCGGATTCCAGACGATTTTGTTTCGGATTCTGCAAATTCTGTTTTAGGCTCTGATAGTAGAGCTTGAATGAATTCCATGCCTTCAGAGAATCTTTGTTCAGTCTTCACTTTCTGCAAATTTGGAAGATAAGTCGCATGACGTTTGTCCTTAAGGTTTCTTTCCGTCTTCATAATTCCGAGTTGTTCATATTTCTTTATCATGGAGAAAATCTTTGTACGACTAACCTTAGTTGTCGCCCTGATTTTTTCAACAAATTCCTCTGAGCCAATTCCCTCTGGGTTTGCCCTAAGAAGCTTGTGCATTTCCTTCTTCACAATCTCGTCTTTTTTGTATGTTCCTAATTTTTCGATTGAATTCAATCTATCCACCAATCTGGATTTAATATGTCAAAATGGATTAATAAGCGTGCGCGGAAATTTTTTTCGTGTAGCGCGCGCTGGGGCGCGCACTCGGTTTCATGAATCAGCTTTAATATACTTGGTCACCTATACTATAATTGTAATAGATTAGAATTCTCGGCGCGCACATCCATAGGGCTAACGCGTTTTTCTATTTTATTACAAAAATTAGAATGTGAATTGGAGGGCATCGCTATAATGGAGGTAGTTTCAGGGGTTCTCTTTAGTATGGAAGAGAGAATCAAGACCAAACTTCGAGCGGCAGGAGCCACTTCAAGCGAAAAAGCAGTCACTGCTCAAGAGGCTCACTTAGACATGCAGGAGCAAAACTGGATACATTACATTGCGGGAGGATTGTTTGCTGGGGTGAAGAAAACAGGGGCTAATCTGTACTACGTAGTAACCCGCAGCTAAACAAGCCTTAACTTGAAAATCAACGGCATACAACCTGAATTAGTGACGCTAAGCAGCAGCGCGCGCGCTATCATTCCTGAGTCGTTGGGAAAGAGAGTTGCCTTTGAGAGTAATAGACGAGGAAGGCCGCGCGCACCTGAGGGCTCCCAAGAGTTGGGTGTAGGATTGATAGCTAGATTCGTTGTGTTCTTCGGCCTTATCAGTTCCATCTTTGACTTCATCACCGTATCCTCCTTAATCTATTTGCTCCATGCGCGCGCGAACACGCCAATGACTAAGAATGAGAGAGGAGAAAAGAAGGAAACGTAAGGAGAAGCGTTTAAGAAATAAATGCGTGTAGAAGTAAGTATTGCTTCGTGGAGGTTAGTGTATGCCTTCATTAGAAAAAAAGAGTAAGAAAAAGAAACAAAAACATTTGGCTAAAATTGGGAAATAACGCAAATTTCGCGCTGCGCGCGATAGGCAGGTATACCCTTTTTGGATTTGGGGTTTGAGGGGTTATTTTCTAATCCGTAAGAGCCAAGCCATCAGTAGACCTGGGCAAAGCTGTCAAAAACCATTTCTACTCCATGTTCCATTCTGAGTGGGAGAGGCCAAGATAGCGCGCTCATGATCTGGACAATCTTCGATCTTTCTTGGGAGAATAGACATTACAAGCGTGAGCGATAAGAAATCCGAGAAATAACAATATAAGACACGGACGAGGCATTTTTACAAATGCATGTATGGTTCATTTATCTCTTACAAATGGGGATGGCGTTAACTGACAATAATTGTTGATGATGCTGGCTTAGGCGACCTACTTTTTGGCGTGGTCATAGGTGCCTTTCGCTGCGAGACTCAGGAATTTAGATACGATATCTTGGATGTCAAATATTTCAGATCGCCACGATTCCAGTCAAAAGAGTATCTGAAGCAGGCTTCGAAAGTCGTGTTTCAACTATTGGGTAAACTCGAACTTAAGAAAGACGAACAAATTCAAATCTGCAAAAGCTACATCTTCGACGAAGCGGTAAATGGTTTAAAAGAGATGTATGGCGACAATCGAATTGACAGAATCACAGTCACTGGGGAACCGCAGAGGCTTACGGAAATAGCATACCTTGACGAAATTAGAAACTTGGGTTATGAGCCAGCAAAAGAGAGAGATGAGAAAAAGGCAAAGAGCTTCTTCCACATGATGAACTGGCTTAAGAAAAATCCAGACAAGCTAATCCATGCAAAGACTGGTTGGCCACGCCTGCAGAGATACAGTCTATTCAGATCCTACTTTCAAAATCGATCAAAGGAAGATAGAGAAAATAGTTCTTGAATCTGCAAAGTAGCGCGAGTTATAATAAGATCGAAGAATGATAAGAGAGGATTTGAAAAGGGATGAAAATAGCTAGTAAAAAACGGAAAAGGAAGGAACGAGCCTTAAAGAGAATGAAGCGACAAGGAAAATGGCATCATGGGATAAAACCGCGGCCTAAAAAAAGCGTGTACTGAAAAGTATATGAAATACTACTCCCCCCCAAAGATGAACAAATGCGATGCGCATATGAATATCCTTCTGGAAGGAGCCACGGAATCCAAGGACGAGCAATTGATAACGAATTATGGTAACGTCCTGCTGTGTGGAAACAACATCTTCTACATAGTGTTGGATGTTCCTATATATTAGCGGTTTTAGCCTTTCCAGTCACGTAGTCCAAATTCTCTTTAAGCTTAACGGCTAAATTGTGCTTTCGTTTGAAGTATTGCAAAATGTTCTGGATGTCTCGCGTTAGCAAGTCTTCAGCGTTCGGGTGGTTTTTCTTGACGTATTGTGGCCAGTCGATGATCAGGATCTGTCTGTTTGGTTTCAAAATTATGTTGTATTCGCTCAAGTCTGTGTGAATGACGCCGGCTTTCACATAAGCTTTTCTGACGTTGAGCAGAATTCTCTTAAGGATTTCTGCCGGTCGGGGGATCTTTCTGTAGTCTGCGAGTTCCGCGCCTTCAATCATTCCCATGGCTATAACGTGGCGGTTTTGGCTCAACGGTTCTGGAACGGCGACATTGTATGGGAAAAGAAGTTTTAGCGCAGTGAATTCTTTTTCTGCTGCAAGTCTTGACTGATATAACCATCCTGCATGCGCGGCGGTGTAGCTTCTTCTGCGTCTGATTTGGCGAAAGCTGATTCTTCCCAAACGGTGGAATTTCACGGCTATGCGTTCGCCTTTCGTGTTGAGCGCGTCAAATACGTCTGCTTCTTTCCCAACTCCCAAAGATTTTCCAAAAGCCTCTATTACTCCACCTTTGACAAGCGCGTTGATTGCTAGGCAATCGTAGCCTGCATAACTCAGAGTGTATCCCACATAAGCGCCACGCATTTGATAGACCAAGCCAAGCTTGTTCAGGCGGGTTATTCTGAAGTCAACGTCGCGGGCGAGGTCCATTTTGGTGAATCTTGCTATTTGTTCCCTAGGGACAAATTCGTGTTCGCTCATCGCTGTCTCTATGATTTGAAGGGCTCTCAAATCGTCGTTATCCAATTCTCGAAATACTTGAACCGCAGCATCAGCCGAGGACATAGCACCATAAAAATGGTGGTTTTTGCTAATAAAGCAGAAGGCAACAAAGGGCCTTCTTATGTTCGATCTTAATGGATTAAACAGACGTTTTAGCCATCTCGTCAAGGACAAATCAACATCTTAAACATAGCATTCGCGGTCTATCGTTCTTTCTTCGCATGCGATCTTTTAGCGCGCGCGCTCCCTTATGGCTTCGCCAGTTACTATGCCTTCTGCGTTCTCGACTCCAAGAAAGTGTAAATGAAGACAACAGCAAGAAACAACGGATTGGATAGCCAGATCAATTCAGAAGGAATTCGCCAGGTAAAACGCTGAACTGCCAACAATATAGTCTTCTGAAAACTTTCATGTCCTTGAAGGAATCAAAAAGGTCGGCTAGCGAGAGGCGTGAATTGACATTTATCTGTCGCTTCCGGGATTACACTACAAAAGGCGTAGGCTTCTGTAACCTTCGAACCTGCTTCATGAAGCTCCTGTGCCAATTCTCAATTTCTGGCGATATGCTTGGCGGAGTCTTCTCCATAGCTTTCTCAAAATCGCTGAAGGTGACCTCTTTTGCGTTGATGTCTCTTCTCAAGGCGTTCATGGCGGCCTCTCTGCATACAGATGCTATATCGGCGCCGGAGTAACCTTTCGTCATGCGATGCTCCTTTATATCCACATCCTTTGATAGTGGCATGTTCTTCGTGTGAATCTTAAAGATTTCAAGTCTGGCAGCTTCGTCAGGTTCTGGAACATAGATTAGCCGATCGAATCTGCCTGGTCTTAATGTAGCTGGGTCGACGATGTCGGGCCTATTTGTCGCAGCTATAACTATGATGTTTTCTAAGGGTATTATTCCATCCATTTCTGTTAAAAGCTGGCTGATGACGCGTTCAGTTACGCCGCTGTCGCCGTGACCTAGCCCCCTTCTTGGAACAAGAGAGTCAACCTCATCGAAGAATATTACGGCTGGCGAAGCCATTCTAGCCTTCCTGAAGACCTCTCGAATAGCCCTTTCAGACTCGCCAACCCACTTAGAGAAGACCTCCGGACCCTTAATCGAGATGAAGTTTGCCTCGCTCTCAGTTGCAACAGCCTTGGCCAGCATCGTCTTCCCACAGCCGGGCGGGCCTATTAACAATACGCCTTTAGGCGGCTGAATCCCCATTCTTTTAAATACTTCAGGATTTTTCAATGGCCACTCAACAGCCTCCTTTAACTTCTCTTTAACCTCCTCCAAGCCTCCAACTTCATCCCAATGAACAACCGGGACTTCCACAGCAACCTCCCTCATAGCTGTAGGCGTGATCTCCTTGAAGGCGTTCATGAAATCATCCATCCGAACCTCCATCTTTTCCAGGACGCTGGGAGGTATTCGCTCTTCCTCCAGATTTATCTCGGGAAGATACCTGCGTAGAGCTTTCATAGCTGTCTCTCTACACAGGGCGGCCAAGTCGGCACCCGTGTAACCGTGCGTCCGCTCAGCAAGCACCTTTAAGTCAACACCACCGGCTAAGGGCATACCTCTGCCATGAATCAACAATATTTCATGACGCCCCCGCTTGTCTGGGATCCCTATCTCTATCTCGCGGTCAAACCTCCCAGGTCTTCTGAGAGCTGGATCCAAGGCATTCGGCCTGTTCGTTGCACCTATTACTATGACATTTCCTCTACCAGACAATCCATCCATGAGAGCTAGAAGCTGAGCGACAACCCTTCTCTCCACTTCACCTGTAACCTCCTCACGTTTGGGCGCTATGGAGTCCAGCTCATCTATGAGTATGATGCTCGGAGCGTTCTGTTGAGCCTGTTGAAATATCTCTCGAAGCCTCGCCTCCGACTCCCCATAGAACTTACTTATTATCTCAGGCCCGTTTATCGAGAAGAAGTTTGCATCAGACTCATTCGCTACTGCTCTAGCTAGAAGTGTCTTTCCGCAGCCGGGTGGACCGAGCAGTAGAACCCCTTTCGGAGGATCTATTCCAAGCCTCTGGAAAATCTCGGGATGCCGCATTGGAAGTTCAACCATCTCCCTTATTCGTTGAATCTCCTCCTCCAAGCCTCCTAAGTCCTCATAGGTAGTACGTGGCACACCTTTAGCTTCCGCAACAGGTTCATTCAATATCTGCAATCTAGTATCGTAAGTCATCTTGACTATTCCGTGGGGCTGCATCTTCCCAACAGTGAACTGAACAGAATGACCAAGCATCATAACGAGGGTCGTGTCTCCCTCAACAAACGTCCTATCCATAAGTCTGTTCTTCACAAAACTTGTGAAGTCTTCGTCAACGCTCAATCGCATATCCGCTGGAGCAAGCACTATGCTCATAGCATTTTTAACTTCAGCCTTGCGAACTACAACGCACTCGTTTATTGATACGCCGGCATTTTTACGTAAGAACCCATCGATTCGCACGATGCTTGGATCCTGGTCTTCAGAGTACGCTGGCCAAGCGATCGCCGATGTCTTCTTCTTCCCGAGAATCTCTATTACATCTCCGGATGAAACCCTTAACTTTTGCATTGTTCTCTGGTCTATTCTAGCGATTCCTCTTGCCACATCTCTCTGTCTCGAATCCAGAACTCTCAGCTGAACTTCGCTCAATCTTCAACGCTCTACTAAATATATCTGATAGAAGCACTAAACCCTTTCTCCCAACATGATTAGAACATCACCAACGGTTACGTAAACTTTTTCAGAGGAAACATACAACCATTGCAATCTCAACAGCCACCTTAACTCCCTATGAGAACCTTCTGAAGGCTAGCTTGACCAAATCGGGATAATCGTAGATTTGGTATTTCGCCATCTTTCCTGCTATGATTACAGATACCTGAGTAGAAATTAGCAACCGATAAGGAGCAGTTATTTATGAGAGACAAAAGGGGTTGCCCTGTATGAAATAAAATGGGATCCGGACAGAAGCGATCGATCGTAGTGGCTGTCTACTTGAATACTACCTGTTTTTGATGTTGTTTTAGGTGTTTGTGAGGTGTTCGTGTGGGGTTTGTTTCGTTCATGGAAATAGCTTGTATCAACCCTTTGGTGGTAGCGCACTAAATTAAGAAGGTGGCAAAACTTCTATATATATCAGGTATCTAAGCTTGAACTAGCTGAGATCGAATATGAAACCTGAACATTATAAACCGAATAGGAAAGAAAAGTCCAAACGAAAAGGCAAGATTAGTGCGCGCAAAAGTCGAATGCTTGCAGTGGCTCAAGAATGGAAACCCATTACTTCTCCACAATTGCGTGAAGCTTACTCTACTAAAATAGAATGGGTAATGAAGCTAATTCCCAAATTGAAAGAAGAAGCAGAAGCGCCGGAAGAAAAAGAAGAGCTTAGGTAAGCGCACGCACAAATTCTGATGGGCTTGTTTTGGCTGTTCTCTGACAAAAGAAGCATTTTTCAACCATAAAACCACACACACAAAAGAACCGCAAAAAACGAATACCAACCAAGGCAAGTGTAGTAAATGATAAAAAAGATAGAAGATCGATCGATAGAAATCCTCAACGGTTGTTCTGCGCGCGCTAGGGTGTTGCTAAGTTCTTTGTTTTGACATTTTCTTGTTTATGGAGGTGAGTGATCGTTTAAGGGATGTTCTCGCATGTTTGGATGATGTGGAGGAGGTTGTCCGGGAACCTTATCATAGTGATGGTGCCGGTAGGCCGCCGAGGAGTCCTTTAGGCATTTTGAAGGCTTTAACTGTTAAGAGGGTTCGCCAGATTCCAAGCGATAGGGAGTTATATAGGCGTTTGTGGAGTGATCCTGAGCTTAGGCGCCTCTACGACATAGAAGAGTATGAGAAGCCTTACCATCCTTCCCAGCTTACGCGTTTCAGACAGCGTGTTGGGACTGAAAGGCTTGAAGAGATAATGGAAACTGTTGTTGGCAAGCTTAGGGATGCGGGTGTGGTTAAAGGCGAGATAGTAGCCTGTGATGCGACTTTCATAAAAGCCTATAGCAAGCGTGATCCAGAAGACGATTCAAGAGGATACTCTGACCGTGAAGCCAGGGTTGGAAGAGCCGTAAAAACACATCAGCTTGGCTATAAGCTTCATTTGACAGTTGACGCTGCTTCTGAGCAACAAGCTAGCACGCATGATTGTTCCGTTTTTCACTAATTTTTCTGGGAATGATGACATCAAAGAGAATCCTGAGTGCATGAGCTATCTCATAACCTACAACGACTCCGCGCGCGCTCTTATTTTCTCCGTACTTTTTCAACATTACTCTTTCAATGTTTCCATTTTCTTTGACTTTTCATTCTTTTCAAAAATCGTTTTCTTTTCCTCTGCTTTTTCCCAGATCGTTTCAAGCTAAATCTTCTTCCTAGAATTACATAGTGACAATAAACAAGGATTATAACCTATCACCTAAATGCGAAGTGAATCCTGCGTCTAAAACAGGGAATCTAGGATAAGAGAGTCGCGCGAAAATATCCTCAGGACGCTCTGTTGTTTAATCGCTTTATAAGGAGGTTCGCGTATTATTGGGGACAATAACGTTCTGTTGTTGAAGGACGAGAAGAACACAGCAACGTTAAACGTTACAATCAATGATTAAAGGGGTGATTGAAAATGGCGGAAAAATCGGGAATTGTTTTCATTGGAAGTAAACCAGTAATGAACTATGTTCTAGCGATTATTACGGGCCTATCCGCGAGCAATGCTAAAGAGATAACCTTGAAGGCCAGAGGACAAGCAATCACAACAGCTGTTGACGCAGCTGAAATAACCAGAAATCGCTTCCTAAAAGACCTAAAAATAAGCAAAATATCTATAGGAACAGAGGAGATGCCACCAAGAGAAGGCGAAAACAGAGCTCGGATGGTTTCAACAATGGAAATAACACTTACAAAAGAGTAGGAAAACCCTGCGCGCGCTATTAGGGACTAATTATCTACGCTCAATTCTGATCAGTAGTATGAGGAATTGCGTTTTGCGAAGGTTATCCTGTTGTCCCCCTACTCCATATAATAGAGACAGAAAAGATGGAAAAAAGAAAGAAAGTGGCACGGTCTCAGCAAACGTTGCGGGATAAGTGCCCAGAATGCGCTAGTGCAAACCTTATCCACGATTATGATACTGGTGAGACTGTTTGCGCCGACTGCGGACTCGTCTTATACGGGCAAATGATGGATAAAGGACCAGAATGGCGCGCCTTCACCCAAGAAGAGAAAGCCTCAAGAACCCGCGTTGGATTGCCAACATCTTATTCTGTTTATGATAAAGGGTTATCAACAGCCATAAGCCAGGTTGACCGTGACGCTCTCGGAAGAAAACTTCCATTATCAACGCGCCTGCAGATGTGGCGCCTGAGGAAATGGCAGATACGGTCAAGAGTACACTCCTCAATTGATAGAAACCTAGCCCAGGCCATGGCCGAGCTTGACCGCCTCTCAGACAAGGTCTACATTCCACGGCCAATCAAAGAGAAAGCCGCAGTCATTTACCGTAAAGCCTTAGATAAGAGCTTAGTCCGAGGCAGGTCTATCGCAGCCATAACGGCTGCTGCGGTTTATGCGGCTTGCCGGGGAAGTGGAACACCAAGAGCACTTCATGAAATCGCAGAGGCAAGCCTAGTCGATAAAAAGGACGTTGCCCGTTGCTACCGACTTTTGCTACGTGAACTTGATATGCACATGCCCATCGCTGACCCCCTTACGTACGTTTCGAAAATCGCTGAAAGAACAGGAATATCAGGCAAAACTCAAGGAATCGCCATACAAATTCTTCGAGAGGCGAGAAAGAAGCGGGCTGCTGCTGGTAAAGATCCTATGGGTTTGGCTGCTGCATCGCTTTACATTGCTTGTTCGCAGAACAACGAGAAGAAGACACAGAAGGACATCGCCGAAGCAGCAGGCGTCACTGAGGTCACGGTGAGAAACCGCTATAAGACCCTGAAAAGGCAGCTGAAGCTAGAACTACCGGATTAATCATCTTTGCTTTCTTCTCAAATTTTCAGGATGCCTTTGCATTGGAGCAGGTGATGCTTTGGTGAAGGCGCTGAAAGCCCAAAGGGGCGCGCGCTAGAAATCTCCACCTCTTGAATCTAAGGCTTTATAATAAGTGTTTAAAGACTTCACTAGAAGAAGTGGTGTTTGATGGGCGCGCTTTATTCTATAAATTGAAAGAAGTGTTTTAGAAATAGATGACAAGAGCTTTTGAAGAGATTAGAAGAGATTGAAAAACGGGGAATGAGGGGGTGTAAACTTTGCCTTATGCCTTCTTCACCCACAACGGCTTTACTTGTGACTTCTTTTGCCTTTTTTGGGCCGTATTCAGTGTGCCTAAATAATCTTCTTGCTTAGTACTTCTCGGAAGGGCTTCTTGCACTTTGGGCAGTCGAAAAGGCCGATTTCTAACTGAACTCTTTTTCCAGCTTTGGATGGGCGCCCAGTCATTGTCCACTTCTTCTTAGGCGATGAAACATCCGTTCCACATTTTTTACATTTTCCCATTTAATTTCCTCCAATATACCTTGACAACCATTGTTTCTAATGATGATAGATAAAACACTTTCCACTGGTTTCGGACACACGCGCGTTCTACTTTACTACAATGAGAAATGTACAAACGAAGGCGATAGGCGAGCGCGCGCGCAACGGACACACTGTTAAATCTTTTTTACTCCCCATTCCCGAGTAAGTTTCTGCGCTTCCTCCAGCTTCGTCATCACGGTATCAATTTTTCCCTGCATTATATCCCATTCAATATCCTTTAAACAGTCGATTATCCTCTGCTTTATTTCTTCTTCAGATTGTGTCACGCTTTTCGACAAGTTGTTTCCTCAAAAGAGATTAGTTCATTGACTTACTAATAAACAGTTAGCGCGCGCTCCTATGATTATAGCAACTGCTATCAATGCGGCCCCTCTCGGTATATCTCCACTTATCCCGAAAATTTGCATTCCCCAGTTGGCGATTCCCAAGGAAAGGACAGCCCAGATTATCGCTATAGCCAAGCCCATGAGGCTGATTAGCGCGCATGAGCGTTGAATAATTATTTTTTTGGCTTTTTCTTTAGGAGATGGTTTTTCTTGGCTTAGTTAAGTTTTTAGGGGTGAGGGTGCCAAGGGATAGTTGAATTAAGCTAGAATGGAGGTGATAAACCGTTTTGGACGGATTTCACCGACTACCCTTTGACACCCTCAAATATTGTTCTCCAAGATTGATATAAGCTTGATTGTGAGCCGCATTGAAGCTTTGTACGCTTATTCTGGGCGTGGTAGGAAAGGCGGGATAAGCGACAGAGGAGCCAGAGTCTGTAGGACAGAGCGTAGAAGCTACAGGCTGGGCTGGAGAGCTCACACAGTTGCTTCAATGTCAGCCTATCCCATAACATACATCGTCAAAGCTGCAAATGCTAACGATAAGGAAATGGTTAAGCCTCTGCTGAAGAGGGCTTCGCGCTTGCTCACGCAGTATAAGAAGAACATAGGCCACATAATAGCAGACAGCCAATACTATTCAGCAGAAGCGTTCAAGACAATAAGAGAGGCTTGTGGAGCTTTACAAGCTTAAGATGGCGGTTGAAAGGGCTTTTAAGGCCGGGAAGGTTGAGCGCGCGCGCTAAGAGGAAGGGTGGTTCAGGTATTTTGAAATGAAGTCTTATTTGGGTACTCGTCGCGAGTTGGCATGAAGCAAATAACAATGCTTCTTCACTAATCAGAATCTCAAACTACATGTTAAGTATGTTCCGAAATCCGAAAAGGAGTCTTCTCCCACAAAATCCCCTTTTTTCTGTCTTCGCTACTTTTTTATTCATTTCGTAGGGTCTTCATTAGCAGTTAAAATATCTATTAATCGTGTAGAGTAATTAATAGAGGTTAATATTCTGGAGGCATGCCTCCGTAGCCGCCGCCTGGCATTCCACCTGGGCCACCAGGAGGCATTGGCGGGGCTCTCATCTTTCCAGCAGCGATGACGTCATCGATCCTCAGTAACATTGTGGCAGCTTCAGTAGCAGACTTAATTATCTGTTTCTTAACAGCTAAGGGCTCGTAGACTTCCAGTTCCCTCATCTCTTTTATTTTTCCTGCGAAGACGTCGACGCCTGCCCATTTTTCGCCCTTCTCATGGCGGGCTCTAAGCTCTGACAAAATATCAATTGAGTCAAGACCAGCATTTTCACCCAAGGTTAACGGCACGATCTCTATAGCCTCGCCGAAGCTCTGGACAGCAAGCTGCTCTCTGCCCGGCAGAGTTTCAGCATAGCCTCTTAATGCGCTAGCAATCTCCATCTCAGGAGATCCTCCTCCTGCAAGGATTTTGGGCTCCTGAACCACATCTCGGACCACGCATAATGCGTCGTGAACTGATCGTTCAGCTTCATCAACGAAGCGTTCGGTTCCGCCTCGTATTAGAATAGCTACTGAGCGTGGATTCTTGCATCCTTCGATGAAGGTCATCTTGTCGTCTCCTATTTTCCGTTCCTCAACGAGTTCAGCATAACCCAAATCGCTTTCCGTGAACCCTTCAAGGTTAGTGACAACTTTTCCACCTGTTGCCTTTCCAAGTTTCTTCATATCTGACTCCTTAGCCCTTCGCACGGCCAAGATTCCTTTCCTGGCCAAGAAGTGTTGTGCCATGTCGTCTATGCCTTTTTGGCAGACAACGACGTTGGCGCCTGAGGCAACTATCTTTTCAACCATTTCTTTGAGCATCGTTTCCTCTTCAGCCATGAAAGATTCCATCTGTTCTGGGCGTTCAATGTTAATTTTAGCATCGAACTCGGTCTTTTCAATTTCAAGTGCGCTTTCTAACAATGCTATCTTTGCCTTTTCTAGCCGTTTGGGCATGCCTGAATGCGCAACTTCCTTGTCGAGAACTATCCCTTCAATGAGTTTGGTTTCAGCTGCAGATTCACCGGGCTTCTTCTCCACCATGATATCGTCTAAGTCTACAGTGTACTCGTCTCCAACTTTTTGGGCCACGTTTAAAACGGCTTCAACAGCTATCTCGGCGAGTTGCTCCTTGTTCTCAGACACAAGCTTGCTGGCCATAGATGTAGCAGCAACTTTCTTCAAGAACTCTTTTCCTGTAGGCTTTACTGGGATCGCAATCTTTCCAAGGGTTTCAAGAGCTTTGTCAGCTGCTTTACTGTATCCTTCAACTATTACTGTTGGATGAACGCCCTTGTTTATCAAGTCTTCAGCCTTTCCCAAGAGTTCGCCTGCCACTATGGCCACCGTGGTGGTTCCATCTCCCACCTCCGCGTCTTGAGTCTTAGCTACTTCCACCATCATCTTAGCCGCTGGATGGTCAATGTCCATCTTGTCAAGGATTGTTCTTCCATCACTGGTAATGGTTACATCACCAAAACTGTCCACTAACATCTTATCCATACCTTTGGGGCCTAATGAACTCTTGACCGCTTCTGCTATTGTTCTTGCCGCCATAATGTTATTGCGTTGAGCATCCCTTCCCCTAGATCTTCCAGATCCTTCCCTCAGAATTAGAACAGGTACACCACCTGTTTGCGCAGACAAACCCTTATTCCTCCGCACATCATCATTATTAGTTGATTCAGTTAAGGTTTTCTTAATTTTAACTCTGAACCTAATCGTGCACTCATCTGCGTCTTCTTCAAAAAATCAGGATGGCTCTCGCCTAGCCATACCCGCATGGGTCATAGAATTCCATCAGTACTTCCTTAATTACTTCTTCCATAACATTGCAATGCCAAAGAATTGTAGCGCGCTCTACTGAAAAATTAAGGATATTGCAAGGTGAGTCTAAGCCTTAAATATGTTCACGGCCCATTGAGGCGATCTCTTGGTCGCCACATGGCCTTTCACCGTTTTGGCCACGCGGCTCACCGCCTCGATGCAACGCTTGCAATGGCCAGCCCATTGGGGCAACGTCTTCAGCGCGTATCGACTTTCAGCTGTTTTAATTGACACGCTCATTGCCTCAACGCACTGCAATAAAAGTGGGCTCCCCAACTCGCAACTAATATTTCCACAGGCTTCAATATAAAAGTCTTGTACAAAATTCTAAATCAATTTGGCAATAGAATTGGATCGCGCTAGGGCTCCAGAGACCCTACTTAAAAACCGTTTCACGCGTCGCCCGCACAAGGTAAGAATAAAAACAGGACTAACTTAACGTACTCAAGCGTGCCATTTTTTCACGTGGACTCAGAAGATTTTACACGCGCCAAAGAAATCTTTTTTTCCATTGCTCATTCACATTATGGCGTTTGCAGTCGCCGCCTAGCCCACATCATGTCAGCATCGGTTTGGAATTTCGAATCAGCAAAGCCCATGTGATTACGCTTACTTCTGTTAACCATTCTTGTTCCCATTCTCTTTTATTATGCTTTGAAAAGGCTCTATTATTCAATAGGCCAAGCCTAGAGTATAAAAGAAAACTCTTCACCTAAAGATGTGCCTCAGCTCTTATAAAGGCATGGGTCAAAAGCGCGCGTGATGAGGCTTGCTATCCCAGTAGGACTTCCAATATCAATTTGTGACGCAAAACTTCAGCAAGGTCTTCTCTCTCTATAGCATCTTCCAGAGCATCAAGTTCTCTTATTACAGACTTTCTCATTTCCTCGTTAATTCTTTGATTGATCTCTCTCATTCGTCTCTGATATAATTCGTCCGCTTCTCCTCTAAGTCTCCAATAACGCTCCAGCAAAGATTCTTTTTTGGTTTGTTCCATTATTTACACCTTTCTCAATTATTTCGCTTGGTTTGCCCTGGTTCATAGTTTGTATCGACGCGTATTAATAAGCTAGTACATGTAAGAAAAGAAGATAAGAGTCTCTGCTCTCATGTAGGAAGAGGCGCGCGCCTAGTGTGTGATACTAGTGGCAGCGTACGCGTTTGCAAGAGTTTGTCGACGGTCTCTGGTGGTCGGGTTATGGGGTTGAGTCGGTTTATGTCCAGAAAGGAGATTCTAATAGATGACGCTGGATGGGGAGACCTTATACTAGGCGTGGTAATTGGCGCCCTAAAACTTCCAGACCGCCGGTACATGGAACGCAGGATTCCAGTCTCATCCTTCCAGCCGCCAAACTTCAAAACCCACGACTAAAAGCCATCACTTTCCACACCTTCCGACATTGGAAAGCCACAATGGAATACCATAAAACACACGACATATTCCATGTCCAGCGACTCCTCGGACACAAAAACATCCAGAACACAGCAATCTACATAACCTTGGAAAACAGCATATTCCAAACCAAAGAAGACGATTTTCACGCCGCCGTTGCAAAAACCTTAGAAGAAGCATGCAAACTAGTCGAAGTAGGCTTTGAATTCGTCTGCAGCATGGACAATGCCAAAATCTTCAGAAAGCGAAAATAAAAGATAAAGATGAAAAATAAAAGATAAAGATGAAAAATA
>Ga0209725_1000095_pt1 | contig 51286 bp, 51 predicted proteins | sample I18A1metaG_FD_184145 | JGI IMG/M metagenome (GOLD analysis project Ga0209725, IMG submission 184145) | Lake sediment bacterial and archeal communities from Gulf of Boni, Indonesia to study Microbial Dark Matter (Phase II) - ​I18A1 metaG... | ecosystem: Environmental > Aquatic > Freshwater > Lake...
CTTCAGCATCTCCTTTCGAGTCTCCTCTCTCCGATAAGTCCGAAGAGTATGGAGGAAGCTGAAGGGGTGGGTCAATTTGGACGCCGATTTAGGCTATAGGTGGGTCATTTTTGCATGCCGATTCACAACTTACTCAGTACAGGGAATAATGTCTTGGTTGTCAGCAAACCGCACCGAGAATCTATCCAGGCAATCTGTGCCGATGCGTTACCATTCCGAGACCAATTGCTCTTTCGTTTTACGATAGGCGGTCTCGACGAAGCCGTAATGGGGCATTGGGAGCCGGGAGCCCCTTCCTTCAGCGAACGGTTTGAATGCCTGAAGTTGGCCTTCGAGAACGGTTATGCAACAAGCGTCAGCGCTGAACCGATGTTGGGTGGCAAGGAAGAGGCGGTGAAGCTCTACCACCTGCTGGAACCGTATGTAACTAAGGAAATCTGGTTCGGGAAAATGAACCGGATTGGAGGGATGAAGGATGATCCAGACCCAGCAATTGCCAGTCATGCTAAGCTGATTCTTGAGCAACAGACTGACGACGAGATTATTGAACTTGTCAATCAACTGGGCGGATTACCTAAAATTGCCTGGAAGGACTCAATCCAAGAAGTTTGCGCTAAAAGAGGCCGACTGCTCGACGAATCAGTAGCAGATATCGCAAGTGACGACACGCTAACTTCCGACAAAGTTGTGGAAGAACCGCCTGTTACGGGTATGGATGAGAGTGGACAGGAGTTGCAGGAGCAAGACAAACCAGTTCCACGAAAGAAGCCCAAGGTCAAACTGAATTTCTGATTCTAGTCAGCTGATCAACATGAGGGGGAGAAATCTCCCTCTCAACCCTTGAAATGAATTCTATATACAATGCTTGCAATAGTGTCAACCTGAGTGTAAAGTGTAAATCACAGTGTAAACCAATGCAGGGGGCAGCCATGGGTAAAAAAATGAGGAACGCACCGGTCTATTTCACAGTAGCTCAGGTACGCTTCAACCCTATTCTCGACATGGAAGGATACTTACCTGCAATTCAAGAGAGGATGAGGAAAAATCATTTCCCTGATTTTAAGCGAGAAAACATACAGCAACTAATCCTTCCTTTTGCACCTCCAGTAGAGGGCGGACAGCCGCCAAATCCTTCCTTTGTGCCTAGAGCTCGATGTGTATTTGGTGACATTGAACGCACAACCGAAATTGTTCTTGAGCACAACTCTATTGCGCTACAGACAACTGCATACGACACATCAGAGACCTTCTTTAAGGCAATGGTTGATGGCTTAGCCATCGTCCATGACATAATAAATCTCGACTTTGTTGAAAGAATTGGACTGCGATATTTTGATGCCGTATTACCTAAATCAGGAGAATCACTTACTGATTATCTGAACAATGAAGTCCGGGGGCTTTTCAATAAGCTGGAAGGCAATTTTGTTCATGCATACAGCGAAACAGTTACACTGAACACTGTTGGTCAATTAGTTTCTAGGGTTATCATTCAAAATGGCCGAGTCGGGTTACCTCCAGAAGTTGGGATGCTCGCCCCAAAAATCAACCCCAAATTTGAAGAGCAGACAGGTCTTCATGCTATTATCGACATTGATGCTTCCATTGAAAAGCGAGAACCATTCCGATCAGAACAAATCGGTTCAAAGCTTATAGAACTTCATGACGAAATAGAAAAATCGTTTAATGCAACTATAACCCCATTCGCACTGGAAACTTGGAAATAATAGGAGATCAGCAATGAATGCAGGCTATCCAAATAGCAGCAGCTGGTTTGCAAACCAACAGGAATCGACAGGCTCATCTTCAGTCAGAGTGGCATCAATAGTTGCAGCTGGTTTGTTGAGCTTTGCTGTAATGTCAGGAACTGGTGCTTCTGCTGACGACTTGGGGCAATTGAGAAAACTTCAGGCGGGCAACTCGACCATTTCAAACCCGATTAAGGATTGCACTGTCGAAACATCCCCCTTAAGGACTTCAGCTGAGAATTTGGGGCGAATTAGAACCATATTTTCACTGGCAGTTTCTGATCTTGGCAAAACCTTTAACGTGTCTCGCCAAACAATCTACAATTGGCTGAATGGTGAACAGCCTACACCAGAGCATACTGCAAAGCTTCGAGACCTTGCGCTTGCAGCTGACACAATCGCTGATGCAGGAATTCCAATTAGTGGGATACTGCTGAAGCGTAAGCTTATCGAGGGTAAAAACATCTTTGAGTTTGTACAATCTGGGGGATCGGCAACCGATGCTGCCCAGCTACTCGCGCAAATTTTCAAACGCGAGGCCGAACAAAAACAGCGACTTTCCGCGAGATTTGCAGGCCGATCTACATCAAAATCATCTGCCGACTCCGACATAATGGCAGCAAATGATGTGGTGTAACTGTCGCCATGCCGGGATGGTCAAGAAATACGCCATGGCGACAAGGACATCTTTTGACCGCAGAGGCTGTAACTGCAATAGGGTTGGCGCACACTGAATTTCCGACAGATACATTAGTTGTTATTGCCACTCACGATTGTGACCTCACACAACACCCAGACAGAGAACCACAAGTGGAGGTTGTGATTGGTCGTAGAATAATGGAAATTGACGGCAACTATACCCACGCAAAATCTTCACGAACTCTCCATATAAGTTTCGAAGGTGATGAGCCGCTACTGGCTGAATTTGTCACTACAAATAAGACCTGCATCGATAAAAATATACTCGCAGATTTTGAGCCAGAGTCCAGAACAAGGCTTTTACCGTCTAATATCACCGTCTTTCAACTTTGGCTTGCTTCACGGTATCGCAGGTCTGCATTTCCTGATGAATTTGAACGTCGGCTATCAGATGCAAAGCTAAATGCTAAAATTGCCAAAGCAGTTAAGCCACATGGCGATTTGATAACGGCTGTTTTTTTCGATGTAGATGAAGGACAAGAGGTGGCCCGTACCACCCCAGATGACGTTTATGTGCTTGATATCTATCTACTGCATACTGTTGAGCCAGATTTTAATATGGCGGAGACCGCTGCAAATAATGTGATGGCTGCAATAGAGAATGCATTCAAGGCAAAACTTTATAATGCACAGACTGGCTGGCAATATATTGAGCTCCGACATGTTGAAGTAATATCCCAACATGCTCTGACATACAGCCAATCACAGTTCCTGAAAAAATGGAGATTGGACCACATTAGCTTGGGAGCTGATCCACAACAGCCCCTTTTGGATGAATAATCTATTACTCTCGGTTCTTCCATGGAATTCCGTATTGCAGGCACATTCACTGACAACCTCGCCAAACTGACCGGCGAAAAGCAGATGGCCGTAAAGCACACGGCTTTTAGCCTGTAACTGATCCCAACCAATTCCGACATAAGTTTCCACAAGTTCGACAGGGCCAACCCTGGGTGGTCGCGACAAATCTTACTACTCAATACAAATCCCCAGCATACTGATTCGTTATGACATTATGTCGGTAGTGAGTGCAAATTCCCATTACATTCACGTGTCCACTTTTCCACTAATAATTCTACATTTCACGCCAATCTAGCGTGTGGTAGCGAGTGGTTGCCTTTCTCTCGTGCCACCATTGCCTCTCCATAGTTGAAGCTTCCGTCCGATATCAGACTTCCATTTTAAAACATAGTGAACCCACCCCCCCTCCAATTTTACATAAAAGCAGCCTCGATGAGGTTATCGATTAATCATTATAATTGTTGTGGAATAATAATTATTCTTGTGTAAGGATACATTCGCTAATGAGCCCCTTTTGGCTATTAAATGTGATCTCGATGTACTCCAGGAGTTGCCGCGAATGAATTGTTTTATTAAGCCCATGGTAGCTGCGTTAGCATGGCTCAGCCTTTTTCTGTTTTTCCCCCTGGATGCTCGTGCAGTCTGCGTAACCGGCACCAACAACTATGCTTCCCCAATGTTTTATCTTGGCCAAGCAGCTTACTCGGATATCACCTTTTCCGGCTATCCCAGTAACGCAGTTGTCGCCAGCGCCAGCGTCACCCCCACCTATTCCAAAAACCCCGGTGCGACTCTGGTATTCAACCTGAACCGGCTGAACAACGGCACTAATTGGTTCAATTTTCTTACCGACTCCTCTGGAATATTCCTCACCAACTACTCCTACACGGCAAACAATATCCTTGCCTTCAACAACTCACCGGTTAACGGCACATGGCGCATGTCCATGTACCACGACAGCCTGTACCAGTCGCCGAACGCCTGGGGACCGGATTACAACGATTGCACCAGTTGCCATCAGGGAGCGGTGTTGAACGGTTGGTCACTCACGCTCTGTTATAACATCCTCTGCAACCTCGTCATCAATACGTTCACAAAATCGGTTGACACCTTCGTTCCTGTGGGCGGAGGTACGGTCAACTTCAGTGGAAATATCTCCGACGGTTCGAGTAATCCCATTACCTGGACCCTGACAGTGGCAGGCCGGCCCTTCTACGGCAGCGGCGGCACAGTATCAGTAACGTGGGACGGGAAAGACATCAATGGAAATATCGTTCCCAACGGCACCTATACGGCGACCTTGACCGCACAGAGCGCCGGACAGTGCCAGACGAGCAGGACCCTTTCCGTTACCGTGGAAAACACCTGCGACATAAACATTACAAGCTTTACCCAGTCGGTAACCCGTTTTAACCCCAACGCAAGCGAACAGGTCACTTTCGGGGGCGACTATACGACAGGGACGACTAACCCCATATCATGGAGCATAGCCGTTGCTGACCGTACTTTCAGCGGTACCGGACACACCATCAATGCCACCTGGAACGGTCTTAACAGTCTGGGTGCAATCGTCAGTGAGAAAACATATCCTGTAACCCTGTCAGTGCAATATCCTGGCTGCGGTGATGCAGCAACCCTGAATGTCACTGCCGCAGCCCAGCCACTCCCCCCCTCGGACGCGCCAGACACCTGTGATGCCGAAACCAATTCACTGGTAGTTGCCTCCGGCTCCAACACTAATATTCTCACCGGCAATCTCTCTCACAGCCAGGAACTCTTCACCACCAAAGGCAGAGCCCTCTCCACGGCCATCTCCCTCTACTACAATAGCCTCGACACCGATTCGGGAGTTCTCGGAATAGGCTGGCGGCATAACTACGACGTGCGGATGACCTTCAATCCCGACAGCTCGATAGTAATAAAGGACGGTGACGGCGGAGCACGTCGTTACCTCTCCAACGGTAACGGCACTTATCGGCCCCAACTGGGGGACTCCTCCTCTCTGGTCAAAAGCGGCAGCGGCACTGCCACTACCTATACAGTGACGTATCGCAACGGCATGAGTGAACAGTTCGACTATCTGGGAAAGATAACGAAGACCAAAGACCGTTTCCTGAACACGGTCAGTTACGGCTATACCAGCGGAAACCTGACCAGTATCACCGACACAGCGGGAAGGGTCACAACTCTTGAGTACAGCGGTGGCAAACTCAGCTGGGTGAAAGATCCCAACCTTAACCAGTACGACTTCCAGTATGACGGCAACGGCCGTCTCTGGCGGGTGACAAACCCTGTTGCAGATCCAGCAGTCACCACGGAACGGGGATACTGGGAGTACACCTATGAAAATAGCCTTCTGAAGACCAAGAAAGACCCAGAAGGGCATACTTTTGAATACGGCTATGACGGCAATAATCGGGTATCAACCGTAAAGGACCCGGAATGGCAGGTGAACCCAGCAGCCCACACCCGCAGCTACAGCTATCCGGTAAATGCAAGCGGCATAGATACCGGTACGGTAACCGAGAAGGATAGCGGCAGTTGGACCTTCCTCATTGACGGCAGCAACCGGACGCTCAAGAAGCGGTACGATCCCAGCGGCGTGGAAACGTCCTACACCTACTACGCCGACGGGTTGATTAAATCAAAAACCTACCTGGCTTCCGACGGCTACCGCTACACCGTTTTCTACAAATATGACGATTACGGCAACCTGACGCGGGAAACGGTACCCGCCGACCTGACGAAAATGAATCCCCCAATTGACCCGGAAGCGGTTCAGGACGCCGATTCCGTGCCGATATACGATGACATTACCTATTTCTACGACTCCTACGACCGGGTGACCCAAATCACGGACTACCGGGGTTCTGTTTCCTTAACGACATACATCTACCGGGACATGCCCTGGCCGAACACCTCGCTGAAAGCTGACAACTACCTCGACCCCGAACTGTACGAAACGGATTATATCTACAACAGCGACGGCAGCATCAACTCTATTTATGACGCTACACTGAAGACAACAGCATACACTTATTACTCTAACGGCCTGCTTCAGTCCGTTAAGGGGCCGGACAATATTCTCTACAAGATTGAGGAGTATGACAACAACGGCAACATCAAGAAAACCACAACTACCGGCGCAACTGGCGGCGTCAAAACCGTTGTTTATACCTACACCGCCCTGAACAGCGTCAAGAGCAAAACCACCTCATCAAATACCATGGTCGCCGAAACGGTCAACTACACCTATGACCACAACAACCGGCTGGCTTCCTCCATCGATAGCGCCGGTCGCACTGTCAGCTACAAATACACCTTTGAAGGAAACCTCAAGGAAGTATCCCGGACCGAGACCAACAAGTCCACCTTCGACTACGTGGGTACCGGCTGCGCCACCTGCCGGGACAGTGGCACGACCCGCCTGGGTACGGTTAAAGACGCCAAACAACAGACCACTACCTACCTTTTCGACAATAAGGGCAATCTTGAGCGGGAGATAGACCCACTAGGGAAAATCATCCGCTATACCTACCACCCAAACAATAAGTTGAAAGAGATGATCGACGCCTCGGCAACCCCAGAAGTTGTGCTTGCTACCTACGGCTACGACAAGGAAGGCCGGACCAAGAGTGTCAGCTACTACGGCGGCGGTTTCGATACCTACATCTATGACGCCAATGGACGGATGCAAACCGCCGTCAATAATAATATCAGCTATACGTTCACGTACTACGATAACAACTGGCTGAAAAGCGTTACCGATTCTAAGGGAAACGTCATCACCTATGACCAGTACAGCGGCATCGGTCAACTCAAACAGGTAACGCTGCTGTCCGGTTCTCCGAATCAGCGAGTTGTCGTCTACACCCCCGACAGCGCCAACCGACTCTATGGCATCACCGCCAAGGGACGAGGCACCGGCGATCCTGACAGAGGGTTTGGCTTCCGTTATGACACCTACGGCAGACGGTCTCGGTTGATATACCCCAACGGTACGGAAACCTGGTACCAGTACGACGATCTGGACCGGACCACCAGTATCAGCCAGGTGAACTTGAATGGCAGCGGGTCGGAATCAACATACGTATGCAACCAGTTCGACGCTGCAGGCAACTGCTTGGCACGGCTCGGGGTAAAACCAGTTACCTACATGTATGACGATTACTACCGGCTGCACTATGCCTTTGGCACCAGTAGTTACGAGGAATTCACATACGATGATGTGGGCAACCGCACCAAGGGACCGGGGCAACAGGACACCGGGTATATTCCCACTGCTGCCAACCAGATCGACACGGGTCGTGAATTCCGCTTCGGCTATGACAACATCGGCAACCAGGCGACCAGAACCCTTGCAACGGCAAATGATAAATCTGAAGTGCGCACTTTTGACTTTAATAACCGGCTGGTCAAGGTGGAACGGAGCAAAGTAACCTCGCAAGGTACGGACAAGAGAACCGTCACCTTCAAATACGACCCCTTCGGAAGAAGAATCGAAAAGAACTTCGTCAACACGGTCAGTGGCAGAACCAGCACCGAGACCTATACCTACATTTACGACCGTGAAGACATAATCCAGGAGATTTACACCAAGTCCAGTTCCACCGGCACCACCAGCAGCACCACCAATTACATCCACGGTCCCGGCATCGACGAACCCCTCGCCATGGAACGTGACGGAGTATGGTACTACTTCCACGCTGACAACTTGGGGAGCATCGTTAAAATCAGCGACGCCAACAAGACCGTCGTCCAGAGCTACGACTACGATTCCCACGGCATGTTGAAACCGTCAACGTTGTTTCGCAACAGCTACACCTACACCGGCAGGGAATGGGACGCTGAAACCGGCCTGTATCATTACCGGGAGAGATATCGCGATCCTCTCGACGGGAATTTCATCAGCAAGGACCCGCTTGGATTTGGCGGTGGGGATACGAACCTGTATCGTTATGTAGGCGACAATCCAGTAAGCTTTGTCGATCCGTTTGGACTTTCTCCCTATAGTGACTTATTAAGAAAGTTACAATCTGAAAATGTTTCTCGCCTTGATCCGGAAGTATTTCAGCGATCTTTAGAAAGTTTTCTTCCGATTGCTTCAGTTAAAGCAATTAAAGGCGCAAAATGCGCTGCCCAAACTGTGCAGACTGCAAACGAAATGAGGTTGCTCTCAAAAGGAGAAATAAAAATGCTTAAATCAGCCAATGAAGATATACATGCAATAAAGGGCGGAAGTAATGCTTCAAAATACGATTTATATAAAAATAAGGCAGGCGAAATTTATCAATTTATTAAAGGTGGCAAAGGTTCAGGCGAACCAACAGGTTTAAATATTAATGATTATATGTGAGGATGTATGAATCAATACTATGCAAAACTAGGAATATATTCTGATAAATATTCAGCTAAAGAATTAAATAATATGTTAGGAATAACATATGACAAATGTTGGGTCAAGGGGATGCCAAGATCAACAAGATCAGATATAATTAAATTTGATAGGCATGCATGGTTTATATTATCTAAGCTATCTGATGATAATACTCTTGATGATCACATTACAAATATATTTACCAGACTAGAACCAATCTTAAACAATATATTAAGCATATGCGGTGATTGCGAACTAGTGTTTAATTGTTCTATTGAAGGTGATGACAATCCAGTTCTTAACTTTTCAAAAGAGGTAATTAGCATGGTTAACAAGATACATGCGGGACTAGATATAGATATATTAATAGTTTAGGACTGATATCCAATGCTTGATTATTTGGAATAAAAACCGCCTTACTATAAGGAGCCAACGTTGAAATCAACTTGGATAACAGTTTTTACCCTCTTTTGGGTAACACTGCTCATAACCTTGCCATCTACCGCAAAAGCCATGAATCTTGTAGCCAACGAACCGGCGACCATATACTACACTACAAATGGTGCAGACCCGGTATCAACTGATACCGGAATGATGTCCGCTTCAGCAACTACTGACACCGCAGGCATTTATCTAACTTCAGAACAGGCTTATTCATGGCAAGGAACTTATGCTGACCGGCTGAAAACACGGACTACCGACTATGATTATCGCTATGGTGACGAGCAGAGTTTTACATATTCGTTACCATGGTTGTTCACTTTTTACGGGCAAGCCTATGGGCAGATTACCGTGGATACCAACGGCAACATCTGGTTTGCAAACAGCTCACCCGTCCACTCGTTCGATCTTATCAATACCGGCAAAGGACCAGTTATCGCCGCTTGGAATAACGACCTGAATTCGACCTACTATGGTGGTGCGTTCGTTCAGCGCATAACATCCCCAGACTGCGTGGTTGTCGAATGGCTCACCGAAACCTATGATGATGCAGGATTCAATCGGCTGAACAATTTTGAAGCCGTGCTCTATCCAGACGGCAAAATTCGCCTCGATTACAAGTCATTCGACCAGACTACCAACAAGGACTTTGGTTCCGGGGTCTCGCTCAATGACGGCACTCACTATGTTGAAGTTGCCAATGCTGCTGGTGGTGTCTACAATTTTACCGGCAAATCCCTTCTCCTTACCCCCTATACAAGTTCTACTTATACTCTCTCTCTTAACTTTACCGGCGCGGGAAAAGGCTTCGTTGTCAGCAACCCCATGGAGCTTGCTTGTAATACGAATTGCTCGGCTCTGTTTGCTGCGGGTACTCAAGTCTCATTGTACAATTCGCCGTCACTCGGTTCTAAGTTCAGCCTGTGGGGAAACAGTTGCAGCGGCACTGGAAGCTGCACAGTCACCATGAATGCCGACAAGACCGTTACGGCGCAATTCGACCTTGATCCAACGAAAGTAATCCTGAATGAAAACGGCGGCAATAATTTCTTCACCACAATGCAAGCAGCTTATGATGCAGCTGCCGAGCAAAGTGTGTTGAAAGTTCAAGCATTGGATTTCTTCGAGGATCTGAATGCATACATGGCTAAAACAGTCACTATAGTTGGTGGTTACAATGACGACTATACATCAAATAACGGCGGAGAAACGGTGCTGCATGGTTCACTCACTGTTAGCAGCGGGCAATTGATTGTTGAGAGTCTTGTGGTACAGTAATATTTTTTTGAGAATTATATTTTTTCATCTGATAAAGCTACACGACAATGCTCAATTACTGTCCTATATCAAATATGGGTTGTCCATCCCCATAAAACCATTTGGGAAATTTATTGTGACTGTGAAGGTCATCACATCAAAGACAAAAGGGCTTATGCCTCTTCCGTTATCTATAGGGCTTATTTTATTGGTCTGTGTTGTCTGTAACTATCTAACTAAGAAGTAACGACAGAAATGGCCTTCTCAAATTGTCACAAGCTTGTTTACAACATAGGCAAGAGACCGCTTTGTAATTCGCAAGCTGATCGAGCACCACATGTATTTGGTTACTGCTTTGTGGCGTGCTGGAGATGTACTGCAATTTCAATGGGTGTATTGCTGTCGGTTTATATGGTGAGCATGCCACTCAGGTTAGCATCAATATTGATAATCCCAACGTTAATTGATGGAATTTTACAATATTGGTTCAAGCTAGTTAGCACAAATTCAAGACGTTTCATTACAGGCTTGCCTGCTGGCATTGGAATTGGTTGTTTTGTTAAGCTTATTACAAACTGAATTACAATTCTATTTTAAGTAACTACACAAATAATTACATGGAGCAATATATATGACTGGTTTAGTAATATTTGCAATATTGACTTTTTGCGGGGTTATAAGCCTTATATCAAAAGAAAATAGAAGCGATGGCAACTATGTAATAAAGGTTATGGGCTATGTGTTCTTGTTGATTCTGACAGTTGTTTTGCTGGTTATTGGCAAAGCAATTTTGGGTGTATGACATATGATTAAATTATGTTTCAGGACATGATATTACGCGATTGTGTACAAATAAACATTAAGGAAATATTGTGAAAAGCATAGCTCTAATAATGTTATTACTCATATTATCTAGTTGTAACGGTAATGTCAGCAGTCAGAAGTCTCCTGCTAAAGCACGCACCAAAGCTGATGATGAAGTGAGCTCCGCTGTAAAAACATTCAATCAAAATACTGAAAAAGGATTGAATGAACTGATAAAATTAGCAAATTCCGGGAATGATAAAGCTGCATGTTTACTCGGAACTTTATATGCAAGGGGTAATGGAGTTCCAGCAAGCTTGCAGAAAGCTGAAATGTGGTATAAGAAATCTGCGGCAAAAGGGAATGATGAAGCAGAATATTTCTTAGGTCTATATTATTTAACAGGCGCAGCTCAAGGGATTAATAAAAATATCAGAGAAGGTATCAGGCTTTTAGAAGACTCTGCTAGCAAAGGTAACGATAAAAGTATGGGTTATTTAGGTAAGCAATTATTTCTAGGTAAAATAATGGCAAAGGATATCAATAGGGGCATGTCATTAATGAAGCAATCAGCTGATATGGATAATGGGCAAGCTCAGTATGACTATGCTGCTAGTATATTTTTCAACGACAATGGCCCAAGAGATCTTAATACTGCACGCACCTATTGTGCTAAATCATTTGAACACAACATTGATAACTCTAAAAAACTATTAGCTTTTATAGATATAGATATTTTAAAATCTCAACCAATTACTGACGATTCTGCATATGCGCTTGGTAATAATTATATGTTAGTTGGTGAATATAATAATGCTAAATCCGCATTTCGGAGAGCCTGCTACGGTAGAGATGAATCAGATAGCAGGAACCCACAAAGCCCTGCGTGTATGATGTATTACAGATTAGAAACTGGTATGTAATACTGGCGAGAGCTTGAGAGGGCCACATCTAAAAAGGAAGTGGCCTTTTTTATTTCTTGCTACCAGTCCAGCCAATCGAAAAAGCTGGACAAAAGGTAAGCCCAATGAGGTGACTCACATTACGAGTGTCACGTACGACATCATCTATTGAGAACCGTATCTATGCAGAATAGCAGCTCATAAGAAAGTAAAAATCCCGCGCTATTTTCAAAACCTAAAGTTACTGTCACCACTCTCTAGCCTATGACACTCTCCAAATCAAAATTAACCGGAACCCCGGGGTCACTTTTTTCGCCAAATGTCACAACATAAGGAGGTGAACCAGTAGCAGTATATCCAGCAGTCTAACTCTAACGGCAGAGATGAAGACGCATTTACCACTCCGGTACTTGCGTCTTTTTTTTGTCTGCAATCCAAACAAGGAGGAATCATCATGGACGTGTATCAAATTGTAACAGACAAGGTCATTGCTTTACTGGAAAGAGGTGCTGTCCCCTGGAGGAAGTGTTGGCAAGGTGGTAGTGGTATACCGAGGAACCTTGTCAGCAAGAAGGAGTATCGGGGTGTCAATGTATTCCTACTATCAGCATCACCGTTCTCATCACCATACTGGTTGACCTACAAGCAAGCTCAAGACCTAGGTGGTCATGTAAGGAAAGGCGAGAAATCATCTCTGGTCGTGTTCTGGAAGCTACTGGACAAGGTGAGCCAGGAAGAGAGCACAAATGCCAACGGCAAGATACCCTTACTCAGATACTATCAATTGTTCTCTGCGGAGCAGTGTGAAGAGATAGAAGTACCTCCAGATCCAGAAGAGACGGTCAACCAGTTCACACCTATCGAAAGAGCAGAGCAGATCATTGAAGGATACAAGGACTGCCCTGCAATTCACTATGGCGGGAATACTGCTAGCTACCAGCCCTTAGTTGACAGGATCAAGATGCCCAACAAGCATACCTTTGATGCTGATGAACTCTACTACCAGGTTTTGTACCACGAACTAGGCCACAGCACAGGGGCTAAACATCGTCTCGCACGTAAAGAGGTAATGGAATATCACCAGTTCGGTTCCGATCCCTATGCTGCTGAAGAACTGGTAGCCGATCTATGCTCAAGTTATCTCTGTGCCCAAGCTGGTATCAGTAATGAAACCATTGAGCAGAGTGCATCTTACCTGAATGGGTGGTTATCGGTATTACGTAAGGACAAGAGGATGATCATTACTGCCAGTGCCAAGGCACAGGCAGCCGCAGATTACATTCTTGGTCGTAGACAAGTAGAGGAGGAATTGTCATGAGCATCAATAGACTTATGTACTGGTGTGAGGATTGCCAGGCTTACACCTACAACGATCGTGAAAATCATTGCGCTGTTTGTGGTGCCGAAAGAGGGTAATGTACTATTTCTTCCAATAAGCAATTGCTGGCCTGATCGTCAGCAGAATTGCGGCAACCAGTACCACCCAGACATACGGCAGCACATATTCATGGAAGTAAGCACCCACCACAATCCCATACATCACACAGCACCACTTCAGCAGAGCAATATCCCACCAGTTCCATACCTTAGTAATCAGCAGTCTCATACCAAGATCCTCCGATAAGAGTATATCCCCGCATCACCGCATATCTACTCAGCACCTTATCTCATTAACCTAGCAGCAGACTACCAAATTAGCCCTACAAGCCGTTTTCTTAATTTAGACAGGCATACCCCTGTCCACACTAACTAAGGAGAATATCAATGGAAAGAATCAATCCTAAAATCAGACTGCTTACCTACCAGCACCCATCAGAAACAGGAACAGAAGTAGTCGCCCTGATACTGGAACATCGAGGCAACAATTACCACCTGGAAGGAGGGACCAAAGACATCATCCACGTATTCACCGCAGGAGCAGCAATCTATGTGCTGACCATCAACAAGGCTCGCAGCACCATTCGCCTGTATGCCTACATGACTCCTGAGCCTGACCCTATCAACCTCTTTGTCCTCCACGACAACCGGCAGATCCGGGAATACCTTGGCAGCAAGTGGGAGAACATGAAGCCAGAAGCCATCGCCATCAAGCTGATGGAATACCTCATTTGAAAGGAGAGGAACACATGACAATCAACCGGCTGCTGTACTGGTGTGAAGAGTGCCAGGCTTATACATACAACGATGAAGACGATCTATGCGCCATATGCGGTTCAGAACGAAAGTAACCACCCAACCAAAAGGAGAAATACAATGACCATCAACACGCTATTCGGACCCGAGGAAGTGACCTGTAAACCCCGCAGCATCAAAATCAAACGAATCAAGGCGGTATTTGACACCCTTACAATCAGAGAGGAAGTGGCCAGTTACCTTCCACCCAGTAACCGATTCACGAGCCCATTGCAGATTTTCCAGATGTTCAGTTTCCTGCAGCAGGAGACCAAGGAATATTTTCTGACGCTGCACTTGGATGGAAAGAACAGGATTGTGTGCATGGAGGAGGTGTCAGTTGGCAGCCTGAACCAAAGCATTGTCCATCCACGGGAAGTATTCAAGACAGCCCTGCTCTCCAGTGCAGCGGCCATTGTGTTGATGCACAATCACCCGTCATTGGACCCAACACCAAGCAGGGAGGATAGAGAGATTACCAGGAGACTGAAGGAGGCAGGCGACCTTCTGGGAATTCGAGTCCTTGACCACATCATTGTGGGACAGAGCTACTTCTCCTTTGTCGAACAGGGGCTGCTATGAGATGCGAGTGCTGCGGCCAGATCATTCATCCCAACGAGGCAGCCCACGGCATCAAACATGGTACCATCGACAACAACCATAACCTCTTCCTGCCGGACAAGGATTCAGCGTATACCGTCACCTGTGCTAGATGCGGTGAGCGGTTACTGAAGCTAATCTTCTCCAGCTACAACAAACTAACTGTAGCATGATCCTCCGTAAGCCTCTTCAGGAATAATCCCACCCAAACCCAACCAGAAATCCACCAACACACCTGCGAAGTAAACCCGCCATGTTCTACGTCCGCCAGTTCACGTCCGCCAAATCTCGCTTGTGAGTAATTTACTATTCGCCTGCTTCAATAGAGTGGTTGGCAGTTCAGCAGCAGGAATAGCAGAGAGGTGAAAAGGTCAAGATCTGTGCCAAGGTGATCAAGGCTTCGCCTTGTTCGGTCTCTCACGATTATTTGCCAAAAGACCGCAAATAATCATTCAAGATCCGAGTCAAATTGCTATCTAATATCTACCCAGTTTTACCAAGCGCAATCGGCTTTCATGCCTTTTACCAAAGAGCAAAAGGACACGCCAGAGGACACGCAAAGCATCTTAGAAAGAAAAAGGGCTGCAACTATTGCTGCAACCCACTGTTTTTATTGGTGGAGATGAACGGGATCGAACCGTCGACCTATGCGTTGCGAACGCATCGCTCTCCCAGCTGAGCTACATCCCCATTACGTACCCATTGTATACTACGACGACGGCAACTTGAAAAGAGTTTTCATCCCCTGCACGGCAGGATTACCGCAAATTCCGCTCCCCCGCTTGCCCGGTTTCTCACCCGAATCTTCCCCTTGTGGTTGGACACTATCCGGTTGACGATCGGCAGGCCGAGGCCGGTTCCGCTCTTCTTCGTGGTGAAGAAGGGGCTGAAGATGTTGTGCAGCAGGCCCGGGGGTATGCCGCAGCCGGTGTCGGAGACCTTGATCACCACGGCCTTCTCCCGCCCAAGGACAGCTCCCGCAATCGACACTTTCAACTCCCCCCCCTCCGGCATGACATCCTGTGCATTGTGGAAGAGGTTGATGAAAATCTGCTTCAACTGCTGACAGTCGCCGTACAGGAAGAACTCCTTGCGGGGGTATGCCCTGACGAGGGTGATGCGGTTTTTCTCAAGGGCGTGGGCAACGATGGCCAGGGCACTTTCGACCACATCGGTTATGGAGCAGCGGTCATAGCAGATGGTGGTTTTCTTGGAGAACGAAAGCATGTCGGACAGTATGTTCTCGAGCCGCTGCCCCTCCTCGATAATGGTGGCGACATACTGGGCTTCGGGGGAATCTTCCCGTACCCCCCGTGCCAGCCTGCGGGCGAAACCGCCGATGGAAACCAGGGGTCCCTTCAGCTCGTGGGCAATACCCGCGGACATCTCGCCGATGGTTGCCAGACGTTCGCCATGCATCAGCTGTTCCTGGGCTTCGTTGAGCTTCCTGTTGGCCTCTTCCAGGCTGGTAAAGAGCATCTGGTTTTCGATGGCAACGCCGGCGCTGTTGGAGAAGAGCTTGAGAAACCTCAGGTCGTCCCGGCTGATCTCCTTACCGCTGACCGGGTTGTCCACCATCACCAGCCCGAAAACCCGCCCCTTCCCCGCAAGGGGCATGACGGCAAAGGAGTTCTCTCCGAAGAACTCGGCCAGTTCGGAGTTGACCGCCTCCCTCCCGGCCGCCCCGCTCACACGGAACACCTTCTTCTCGGCCGCCGCACGGCTGGCCACCCCTTTACCTTTGGTCAGTTCCAGGCGGCATGAACGGACCCGGCGGCTCAGGTCGGAATTGAAATGCCTCGCCATCTCCTCCTCGGAAAGGATCCACTCTCCACTCTCCTCAGAAAAGGGAGTCGACGCCGGCACACTGTCCCGCTGGATACCGAACATCCCCTGCAATGCTTCCGAGCGCTCGTTGACCATGAACAGCATGGCACGCTCAAAAAATTTCTGTTCATGGGACGTCAGGGCGGCAAGGATCAGATAGGTCAGCTTGTTAAGCCTGATGGTGGAAAGGTTGACACTGCTGAACCTGTTCAGCAGGGCCAGTTCCTTCACCTTGTAATTATTCTGGTCGGCCATCAGTTGCAACTGCGCCGTCCGCTCGGCAACCCTGCGCTCCAGCTCGATGTTGAGACACCGGATCTTCTCTTCGGCCCGCCTGCGCTCGGCGATCTCCCGCTGCAGCTTGTCATTGGCCGTCTGGAGCTCCGCATTGCGTGACAGGAGGAGCTCCTCGTGCCTCGTGCTGAGCTCTTCCGCCGCTCTTTCCCACTCGGCGATGAAACCGAGCTCGATCCTGTCGAAGTAACGATCGATGTAGGTACGGGTCCAGGAGAGTTGCGCCTCCTCCCGAACCGCTTCCTCCACCAGGTCGTGGTAGCTCTGGCGGAAGTATTTCATCAGGCCGAGGAACATCTCCAGGGAAACCCCGCGGGACCGGTGCAGCCTCGCCTGCTCGATACCGAACGACGCGATGCTGTCGTCAATACGGCTGACCACGGGGAATAATTCGGGGATTTCGGTTGAGGTTTCCAGCGCCTTGACAAGCCCGCGGGACAACCCCTGGACGGCTTTCTGCCAGACCGTGACGTCATCAGGGGTATAGCGGGCATACCCCATCTGCTCGGCATAGCGGATCACCTTGCGGATCAGCGTTTCTTCACCGGCAGATATGAGGTCGGCCAGGGCGGACATCAACTCACCGGGTATGCATGCACGGGGGGACAGGGAAAGGACCGGGCTGACAACAGCTCTGCGGTCCCCGTGGGGGAGGAACTAGCTGACGGAGTGAGGCTCTTCGCGGGTGCGTGAAGATCGGTCATTTCGACTCCAGGGCGGAGATACTGGCATATGGTGGAGCGAATCAGGGGATTTTTTCCTTGCGCTCCTCTTCTATCTTGCAGTCGATGCAGAGTGTCGTGACCGGCCTGGCTTTCAGCCTCCCTTCGCTGATATCCTCTCCGCACAGTTCGCAGATGCCGAACTCACCCTTGTCTATCCGCTCAAGGGCTTCACGGATCTTGAGGATCAGCTTCCGCTCACGGTCCCGGATCCTGAGCTCGAAATTCCTGTCCGATTCCTGGGTCGCCCTGTCGGTGGGATCGGGAAAATTCACATTTTCCGCCGTCATCTCGGAAACCGTTTTGCCCGCCTCACCCAGCAGTGCCCGCATCTCTTCGTGGAGGACCTGCCTGAAATATTCCAACTTCTCTTGATCCATAACTGCCCGCCTCCTGAGTTTAAGCGTATATTAAAAAATATTTCCGCGAGCAAGTAAAGTTATTTTTCAATATCAAGGCATTAGAGCGCCCGCTGCAGCGCCTCGTCCACATTTTTCACCCCGACCAGTTCAACTCCCTTCACCTTGACCTGCTTGAGATTTCCCGCCGGCAGGATGCAGCGGGTAAACCCGAGCTTGGCCGCCTCCTTTACCCTGAGCTCGGGCTGGGATATGCCGCGCACCTCCCCGGACAGGCCGACCTCCCCCAGAAAAACCGATTGGGGATCGACCGTCTTGTCGAGGTGACTCGAGGCCACGGCCATGACGATGGCAAGATCTGCCGAAGGCTCGTTGAGGCGGACGCCTCCGGCTGCGTTGAGGAAAATATCCTGGCCGGAGAGATGCAGCCCGACCTTTTTTTCCAGGACGGCGACCAGGAGAGCCAGCCGGTTGTGATCGATACCGATGGTGGTCCGGCGCGGATTACCGAAGGAGGAGGAGGTTACCAGGGCCTGCAGCTCCACCAGGAGCGGCCTGCTCCCTTCCAGGGCGGCGACGACGACGGAGCCGGACACCCCCAGCGGCCGTTCGGCAAGGAACAGCTCGGAAGGGTTGCGGACCTCGCAGAGTCCGCTGTCCTTCATCTCGAAGACACCGATCTCGTTGGTGGAACCGAAACGGTTTTTCACCGCGCGGAGGATCCGGAACGCATGCCCGGCATCCCCTTCGAAATAGAGGACCGTATCCACCAGGTGCTCGAGCACCCGCGGGCCGGCAAGGGCACCATCCTTGGTCACGTGGCCGACGAGAAAGATGGGGATGCCGCTCCCCTTGGCGGTGAGCATCAGCCGACCGGCCGATTCGCGCACCTGGCTGACACTCCCCGGCGCCGATTCAATCGCCCCGGTGAAGACGGTCTGGATGGAGTCAACGATCACCGCCCGCGGTTTAAGCTGCTGGATGTGGGTCAGGATCCGTTCGATGTTCGTTTCGGCAAGCAGGAAGAGATCATCCGCGTTGATACCCATGCGGATCGATCTGAGCTTGATCTGCTGGGCAGACTCCTCGGCGGAGACGTACAGCACCGTCCCCGCAGTACCGGAGAGATAGGCTGATGCTTGGAGCAGCAGGGTGGATTTGCCGATGCCCGGATCTCCGCCGATCAGGACCATGGACCCCGCCACGAGACCTCCCCCGAGGACGCGGTCCAGCTCCGAGATCCCGCAGGAGAGCCGCTCCTCCACGTCCCTGGTCACCTGGGAAATCCTGACCGGTTTTGCCGCTTCGGCGTGGGGCACGGCCGACCCGCTCTTGACCGCAACCTCCTCGGCCATGCTGTTCCACGAGCCGCAGTCGGGGCACCTGCCAAGCCACTTGGCCGACTGGTGGCCGCACTTCTGACATGCAAAAAGGACCCTGTTCTTCACGCATCTCCCCCTTCCATTTACCGCCGGATTTTATGCTCCTCCCCCCCTGCTGTCAACCCGACTCTCCGCAGGTTCCCCGTCACTTGAATAGCACTTGCAAATTTAACTAATTTCGCTAGGATAAGGGGACGTATTTACGATCATTAGAGGCTCACATGGCATCACCGCACCAGCCTTCGCTCCTGGGAAAAGGGCAGCGGGAAGAAGTCCTGCTGGAAAACGCCCTGAACGCCCTGGCCAAGGCTTTGAAAGCCCTGACGTTCTACCCTTCCGGACACCCCCAGAGGGACGAGAGTGTCGCCTCGGCGTTCCAGCAGCTGCAGCCGCTCCTCAACGGGGAAGAGATCGTCCTCCTCTGGAGCAGGGAGGCGTGCACCGTTGCCGACAGACCCGCGCTGAAGAGCGGCTCCCTCACCGCTAAAGGGCTCGCACGGGAGATGCTGACGCGCAAACTGCAACGCCTGACCATCGTTCCGGAAGTCACCCTGCGCGATCTCGCGGCCTTTCTCGCCATCCTGACCATCGAAGCCCCGGCGATTCTTGCCCGTGGCGGGGTGGAAACGGAGATGACCGCCGCGGGAATCACCACCATCGGAGCCAATGAAGTTGACCTCGATGCCCTGAAAAACGGTCTGGAGAAAGAGGAGGAAACCCCCGATATCAGCGGGGAGAACCTGGACGAGGAGGGGGAGAATCAGGCAAAGGCCGGTTCGAAGAACGAAGCGGAACTCCAGGAGGCCCTGGAGCTGGATGCACTCATTGCCCAACTGAAGGAGGAAACGAGCGAGCCGCGCTATCTCCAGCTGCTCCGGGGGATCATCGATGCTGCGGAAAAGCTGCGGAGAAAAGAGGTATTCGCCCCCCTCGTGCCGGCACTCACCGTCATGCTGGCAGAGCACGACCAGCAGCAGCTGAGCGATCAGCAGCGGGAGTATGTCAGGTTCACCATCGAGCAGATGACCGACAGCCCCATGGCCTCCTACCTCCTCGACCAGTCATTGCGGAACAACGGGGCCTGCATCGCGCTGCTCGGCGGGCTCTGCGCCCTCATCGGCAAGAGCATGGCGTACCCCCTCATCCAAAGGCTCTGTGTTGCCGACGCGCTTCACGAGAGGAAAACCATCGCCTCATTCCTCACCAGGACCGGCGAAGCCGGCATACCCGCTCTCCTCTCCATGCTCAGGGACGAACGCTGGTACGTGGTACGAAACATGGTGACCATCCTGGGTGAGATCGCCTCACCGACGGCATTGAAGGCTCTCCAGTCGACGGCGGCTCATCCCGAGCAGAAAGTGCGCAAGGAGGTCATCAAGTCGCTGCTCAAAATAAGTCCCCACGGTGCAGAGAGCACCCTTGTTTCCCTCATAGGCGACAGCGATGCCGACGTGGTCCGCCAGGCAATCTACTCCCTGGGATCGATACGTGCACGGGCCGCCGTACGGCCTCTGCTGGAGATCATCACCACTGCCGACCCTTTTCTGAAGGAACTTGCCCTGAAGAAGCAGGCACTCGTAGCCATCGGCAGAATCGGTGACAGACAGGCGACGGATGCATTGCTGAACCTGCTGGGGTGCAGGGGATGGCTGGCGCCACGCCGCTGGCAGGAACTCAAGATCGCGATTGCCAACGCACTAGGGCAGATGGGAGACGAATCGGCCATTCCGCTGCTCAAGCAGATGGCGCGACAGGACTCCCCCCTGGGGAAAGCCTGCGGCGAAGCGGCCGACAACCTGGAGAGACTGGCTAAATAATGATTACCCCTACAACGTCGAAACTGTCGTTTGCCAATGCCCAGCGCCTGGCATCAATCTTTTCCGGCATCATCCGGAGCACGACCCTCTACCCTCCGGGGAATCCGGCCCTGACGCGCCCCCTCAACGACCTCCACAGCCTTATCACGACACACCTCCTGTCAGCGAACTCCATCCGCCTCGGCCTGGCCGACGAAATCCTCTTCGTCGAGGACCACCTCTTCGTCACCGCCCCCCCGCCGGTCGAGGAGCTTGCCAACATCTTCGCCTCCCGCAAGATTGACGCGATCATCATCACGCAGGGGGTTGAGGCGGACGAACTCTTCCAGACGGCCAAGCTGCTTTCCGACAGGAACATGACAACCGGGAACATCGTCAAGGCCATGGAGGAAGCCGGCATCACCCACCTGCTCGTCATCTCCTCCGAAGATACGGAGGAACGGCTGCTGCACGAGGCAGGCAACGCCTACCAGACGGCCCTGGAGTCAATCAGGACTGCGTTCATCGATATAGAGGAACACCGCATCCCATCCAGCGAGAGGCTGCTGGCAGCGACACGGCAGTTTACCGACATCGCCGTCCAGGACCCCCTGGTCGTGGCCTGCCTTGCCATGATCAAGGATTACGACAACTATACCTTCAACCATAGCGTCAATGTCGGTGTCATCGCCATGGCCCTGGCCGCCCACATGAAACTGGACCGCCAGCGCATCGAGGAGGCGGGTATTGCCGGTTTCCTCCATGACATCGGCAAGACCATGGTGTCCAAATCCATCATCAACAAGCCGGGCAAACTCTCCACCATCGAGTTCAACGAGATCAAGAAACATCCTGAAGACGGGGTAAAGATCGTCGAAAAGATGTCGGGACTTACCAAGCAGGTGGCAGAGGCCGTTCTCGGGCATCATCTGCGCTATAACCGCAAGGGGTATCCGGAATGGGCCCAGGAGCTCGACCTGAGCGACCTCAGCCAGGTCATCGCCATCGCCGACTGCTTCGACGCCTGCACGACCCTGCGGACGTACCAGCTGCCGATGCCCCCGGCCACGGCCATCAACCTGATGCAGGGACTCGCGGGGGAGTTCCTGAATCCGGAGATGGTCAAAAGCTTTGCCAAGATGATGGGCAAATATCCGCCCGGCACCCTGGTCCGGCTTGAGACCAACGAAATAGCCCTTGTCTGGAAGGCGAACCTGAACAACCAGGAGCTGCCACAGATAAGGGTACTATTCGATGCCGAGGGGGATCTCGTGGAAAAACCGTTTACGGAGAAGCTTGAAGAGCGACAGGGGAACGGGGTGAAAATCGTTGCGGTCATCAACCCCCTGACCAAGGGGATCGACGTGGGGGAGTACTTCAGGCAAGCCTGAGCAGGCCAAGGGCTGTTGCCGCCGCGGCACGGGTGGCACCGTTGGGGGAACGGGTCAGGGCGATGAACCTCTCCTCCAGCGAACCGTTGTCGATCCTGCTGAGGGCAATGACTGCCTCCACATCGGTAAGACCGTCGCCGGAATCGAGAAAGGGCAGGAGAGCCGGGATAAGGGCGGGATCGCGGAAATTCCCCAGAGCCCTGATCGCCCTGGCCTGGATACCGGTGTTTCCGTCCTTCAGGCGTTCCGTCAGGACCTGCAGGGTCGAACGGTTGGCCAGTGTGCCCAGAGCGTCTATGGCGGCCCCCCTGAGCTCGTCCTCGGGCCGGGAAGCACAGTAGACGAGGGGCGCAATGACCTTCTCCCCGCCAATCTCGGCAAGCGCATAGATGGCCCTGACCTTTGCGGCCATGTTTCCTTTTTTCAGCTGCTCGACGACGCTCTCCAGGCTCTGCACCCCTTCAAGCTGTTCAAGTGCCGCCGCAGCCGCTGCACTCACCTCTCCTTCGGGGTCCTTCAGCAGAGGTATCAAAGCCGCTCTTCTTTTTGCCGTTGCACTCTGTTCCATGATTAAGGCATTATTACCAAAAACGTTCCGATTTACAACCACTGATTCAGGGTATCGCCATGCAGATACATATCAAGGCAGCACTTCTCTCCGCATTCGTTCTCCCCGGCATGGGGCAGCTCTACAAGGGAGACAGGGTCAAGGGGGGGATCATCCTGGCCCTTGTGAACATTTTCCTGCTCGCAGCCCTCTTCGTCGTCGTGAAGGGGATGGGGAGCTTCCTGCTGACGGCGAACATGTCGGGCACGGGCGAAGCACTCAAGGTACTGGAAACCGTACGGCAGAATTCGCCGCACATCACCTGGCTCATGTCCGGATTCATCGTTCTCTGGTTCGCCGCAGTCGTCGATGCGGCACTTGCCCGGACTCCCCGCGACAATGACCCACCTCCTTGAGAATGTTTAATTTGACTTAAAATCCTTTATGTGCGATATAACCAGATGATCACAACCACTGTTTTATTTTTAATTAACAGAGGATCACTATGCTCTTTTCAGAATTGATCGCCACGGGGTCTGGCATCCCTAACCGGATAGTCCCCAATGATTTTTTCAACTACCTCGTCGAGGATGCGGACAACTGGATTCTTTCCCGTACCGGGATCCGTGAACGGCGGTTCGTCGGCGAACAGCAGTCCACCTCGGATATCGCCACCGAAGCAGCCCTGAACGCCCTGGCGGCGGGCAACATCGACCCGGCAGAGCTGGACTGCATTATCGTGGCCACCTCCACACCGGACATGATCCTGCCGTCTACCGCCTGCATGGTGCAGAAGAACATCGGTGCCGTCAACGCGTTCGCCTTTGACATGAACTCGGTCTGCAGCAGCCTAGTCTACGCCCTCGACACGGCCGACAGCTTCATCAAGGCGGGCAAATGCAGAACCGCCCTGGTCATCGGCGCGGACACCTACTCCAAAATCCTCAACTTCGACGACAAGGGATCGTGCCCCCTGTTCGGTGACGGCGCCGGGGCGGTCATTCTCCGGGCAACGGAACAGCGCACCGGGCTCCTTCAGACCATGATAAAGAGCGACGGCCGCGGCTGGGACCTGATCCAGGTACCATCCTCCGGCTCACGCAAACCGGTGACTGCGGAGACGATTGCCGCCAGGGAGAACACCTTTTTCATGGAAGGGAAAAAGGTCTTTGTCTTTGCCACCGACGTCATCCCGAAAATCATCGAAGAGGTCACCGCCTCTGCCGGCATCACACCTGCGGACCTCGATTTCATCATCCCCCACCAGGCAAACCTGAGAATCATCGACCACATCACCAAGAAAACCGGGATCGGGAGGGAAAAGTTCCTCCTCAATCTCGACCGCTTCGGCAACACCGCCGCAGCATCGGTCGGCCTGGTCATGGACGAGAACCGGCGCAACGGCACCATCAAGCCGGGCAACCTGGTGCTGGTCATGGGCTTTGGCGGCGGGCTCTCCTGGGGTGGGCTGCTGATCCGCTTTTGATCCCGGCAATCCCTTCCCCCGCCTCGACAACCTCCAACAGATTTTCCCGCAGCAGGGAGAGCAGTGCTCCCTGCTGTTTCATTTTCCACCCCCCGTGAAAACGGTCGGCAACCAGCAGTACCCCCCCCGGCTCAAGCCGGTCCGCAAGGGACTTCACCCCCTCCGCCAACCGCTCCCTGCTGTGGAAAAGCGGCCCCCCCAGGAGACCGTTGCAGAGTATGACGTCGTACCGCTCGTCCGGAGCGGCAGGGTGGCGTATATCCTCGCGAAAGAAGCGGATCGCCCTCCCCTCCCCGAGAAGGACGCCTACCCTCTCCTTGAAGGCAACGGCACGCTGCGGGTCGTTGGGATAGCTGCCGAATGCCGCTGCAAGCAGCTCCAATGGCTCCAGGGTAGAGCCTGCAACCCGGAGCGATTCCCGCGCATACCCTTGTCCCAGCAAGAGCTCCAGCACCTCATAGGTCCCTTCACCACAGCCGCAGGCGGCATCGAGCACCGCCGCAGAGCCGGCGAGCCGTTCCCTGTTGCGGGCCAGCCATGTCGCCAGGAAATCTGCTTGCCGTGGATATCGCCCGAACGAGCCGCCGTAGCTGCGCGGGATGAACAGGGCGCAGAGAAAGGCATGACGGAACGGTTCCTCCTCGGCAAGGTGTCGCAGCAATCGCGCCGGGTTGAATATCAGCGGGTCGAGCTGCAGGCGGGCAAGGAAGTCCGGCCAGGAAGAGGCGGAAAAAAGGGCCGTTGCATTGAGATCAACGGGATAGAGGCAGCTCTTCCGACAGAGATGAACAAACGGCGGACGGAGCTCAGCCATGGGGAGGTACAGCTCGTGCAGACTCCGCATGTCGCCCTGCAGCAGCAAGCCCGGTGCCCACTGGGGGACGGGAGCCCGGTCGACGTAGGTGCGGAAACGGTCGCCGAGTCGTTCGCAGCTCCGCTCGATGCGATCATCCAGCAGGCTTCCCCGGCGCAGCAACCTCGACAGGGCGTCGTCAAGCCCCTTCCCCGAAAGATCCGGGAAAAACATCATCTCCCTATGCTCAGGACGGCTCATCGGTTGTGGCATGCCCCCGTGTCTTCATAACGTCGAAAAGATTGCCCTCGGCAATGGGCAATGGTACAGTCGGCCCATGGGACTGACGGCACGATTACACGCGACCCTTGCACTGTCATGTTACGCCCTGTCTCCTCCGGCGGCGCACACACCTCCATCAGTCGCGACGTTCTCAAGGAACGGCATGGTCATTCATAGCATACCCGCGCACCAGATTGCCGCTGCGATCGCCACGATCGGCACATTTGCCGACAGGAACGGCTCCCTCGCCATTCTCTTCCAGGATGCCGCGAGCATCGCGGCACCGTTTCTCCTCTTTCGCCTCAAGCGCACCGGCTACTCCTCCTGCCGGGTTGCACGGGAAGCAGGGGGACTGCTGCTGACCGCCCGGCGCTAATCATGAAAAAAGCCGGGAAGACCCGGCCTTTTTCACTGCAGGCTGTTTCAATCCCGGTCACTCCCGCACGTAGGTGTCCTGGTCGGTCTTGTCAACCATCCCCATGATATGCATGTACTCGTCCTCGATCATGTCATAGTGCCCCTGGGTCTCCTTCACAACCCTTGCGAAAATCCCTTTTACCAACGGATCGACGATGTCCTGGGCCATGACGGTATACTGATCGATGACGGACTTCTCTTCCTTCATGGCGATCTCCAGGGCCTGCTGCTCGATCGTACTCCCGGATACCGCCTTCAGGAGAGCCTTATAGGTCGGATTGTTCGTGTCGGGCGGGGTCCTCATGTAGCTTTCCAGATCACCGAACTCCCCCCCCTTGTAGTGGTCGAAGAACGATTTGAGATGGCCGACCTCTTCATTGGCAAGCAGTTCAAAGACCTTCTTGGCCCGTTCGTTGGTGGCTGACTCCGCAGCTTTGCGGTAAAAATCGATGCTGTCCTTTTCACCCTTTATCGCCAGTTTCAGCGCTTCCTGCAGTGAATACTCCTTACCCATAAAGATCCCTCCCTTTCTGTATAAAATTGGTATACAGAAGTTTACAGCCAATTCCCTCCTCTTCAACCTCACTCATTATTTTTTTCGCCAAGCAGCGCCTTGATCACCTCACCGGCCATGGTCATGCCGAAAATGGCGGGCAGGTAGGAAATGCTCCCCAGCACGACCCGCCGGTGCTCGCAGGAAAAGCGCTGGTCATCCTTGTTCGGGCAGATGCAGTTGCTTTTGCACCCGCCGTCCACCAGTGGCTGACGGAACTCCTCCAGGGAGTACACGACCTTGATGCCTGCCTCGATCCCTTCCTTGCGCAGCAGCTTCCGGACCGATTTTGCCATGCGGCACCTGCTGGTCTCCGAGATATCGGCAACCCTGACGAGCGTCGGGTCGAGCTTCATGGCGGCTCCCATACTGGAAACGACCGGGATGTCCCGTTCGCGGCAGCTTTTCAGGAGGTGGATCTTGCTGGTGAAATGGTCGATGGCGTCGACCACATAGTCAAGCCTGTCGCAGAGGAGTTCAGCGCTCTTCTCCGCACAGTAGAACTCCTTGAGGGGGATGATATCGGCGCCCGGATTGATCAGCCGCAGTCTCTCGGCCATCGCTTCCGCCTTCGGTCGGCCGATGTTACCCTCCATGGCGTGAATCTGGCGGTTCACATTGGTAAGGCAGATGTCGTCGAAATCCACCAGGACGAGTCGGCCGACACCGGCACGACAGAGCGCCTCGGCAGAGTAGCTGCCGACACCGCCGAGACCGAAGACGGCCACGGACGCCCGGCTGAGGCGATCGACGCCTTCACCCCCCAGGAGTATTTCAGTGCGTGAAAATCTATGCAGTTTACCCATGGTGCATCTCCATCATGTTGGGAAATAATCTTCCGGTATATGCAATGCCGCTCTGGCATTCGCCGTTGTCATCGCCGCCACCTCCTCCAGGCAGACCCCCTTGATCAGCGCCACGGCCCGGGCGCTCTCCACCAGGAATGCCGGTTCGTTGGGGAGGGTGCGGAATGGTTCGGGGGACAGGTCAGGGGCATCGGTCTCAAGAACCAGCCGGTCGAGGGGGATATCCCTCACGACCCTGAGCGGCCTGACGGCATTGGCGTACGTGACCGTACCGCACACGGAGATGTAGAAGCCGAGCCGTATGCACTCCCTGGCGATCTCCGTGCTGCCGGAGAAGGCGTGCATGAACCCTCCTACCCGATCGACCCGCTCTTCCCTCATGATGCGCAGCAGATCGGCAAATCCCCCCCGGCAGTGAATGATGAGCGGGACCCCGCGGGCAACGGCAAGTCGGCACTGGCTGCGCAGGAGCTCCTGCTGAACCTGTCGGGACGGCTCGCGGACCGAGTAGTCGAGCCCCACTTCCCCCACTGCGGCGGCACCCTCCAGAAGAGAGGCAAGGTCGTCAAGTAGGGCATCATCGACACGGCCACTCCACAGGGGGTGAATCCCGAAGGCCGGCAGAATCCGGCGATCGCGCACGGCAAGCTCCCTGATGCGGGTCCACCCCTCAGGCGCCACGGCGGGGACGAGAAACCTGCCGACACCCGCCCTCCCTGCACGCCACAGCACCTGTTCAAGCTCGTCACGCAGCGGGGGGAGATCGAGATGGCAGTGGGTGTCGAAGAACATGACTTACTTTAGCACGTTTAGTGCATGTTTTTACTCTGTTTTTTGTTGCCCTTTTCCGGCGGGGATGTCATTATCAGAAGAGGCGAAGAGAGACTCTTCGCCTTTATTGCGTCATCCGGCGGACACCGGTTCCCCCGGGATCAGCATCTACCCTACAACAGCGGAGTATCATGTCGACCATGCACAACCAGGACGAAATCAGCCGGCGCCGTACCTTTGCCATCATCAGCCACCCCGACGCCGGTAAAACGACCATAACAGAGAAACTTCTCCTCTTTGGCGGCGCCATCCAGCAGGCAGGAGAGGTGCGCGCACGGAAAGCGGCTCGGCACGCGACCTCGGACTGGATGGAGATGGAGAAGCAGCGCGGCATCTCCGTCACCTCATCGGTCATGAAGTTCAATTACAACGATTATGAAATCAACCTCCTCGATACCCCCGGCCACAACGATTTCTCAGAGGATACCTACCGCGTCCTGACGGCTGTCGACTCGGTTCTGATGGTCATCGACTCGGTGAAGGGGGTGGAAAGTCAGACCAAAAAGCTGCTGGAGGTCTGTCGTCTGCGCCACACCCCGATCATGACCTTCATCAACAAGCTGGACCGGGAGGGGCGGGAGCCGCTGGATATCATCGACGAGATCGAGAACGTGCTCAAGATCCAGTGTGCACCCATGACCTGGCCGGTAGGGATGGGGAAGAGGTTTCGCGGCACCTACCACCTCTACACGAAGGAGCTGGCATTCTTCGACCCGGAAGCTGACCGGGGCGTCGGCAGCATCGTCACCGTGAAAGGCCTGGACGATCCCCGCCTCGACGAACTTCTCGGTTCCCAGGTCGATGAACTCCGCAACGACGTGGAACTCCTGGAAGGGGCCTCCCACCCCTTCGATCAGGAGGCCTACCTGGCGGGGCTGCAGACACCCGTTTTCTTCGGCAGCGCCATCAACACCTTCGGCGTGCAGCAGCTGCTGGAGACCTTTGTCGAGCATGCGCCGCCCCCCCTCCCCCGCGAAACAGCAACCCGCGTCGTCTCTCCCGGCGAAGAGCAGTTCAGCGGCTTCGTCTTCAAGATCCAGGCAAACATGGACCCTGCCCATCGTGACCGCATCGCCTTTTTCAGAATCTGTTCGGGCAGATTCACCCGCGGGATGAAGGTGCGCCACCTTCGCCTCGGCCGCGACATGCAGATCGCCAATGCCACCATCTTCATGGCCCAGGACAGGACCAACGTGGAAGAAGCCTTTCCCGGCGATATCATTGGCATTCACAACCACGGCACCATCAAGATCGGCGACACCTTCACCCAGGGGGAAGAGCTGAAGTTCACCGGCATCCCCAATTTCGCTCCGGAGCATTTCCGTAAGGTCAGGCTGCTCGACCCGATGAAATCAAAGGCCTTGGAAAAGGGTCTCGTCCAGCTGGCCGAGGAAGGAACCACCCAGGTTTTCCGCCCCCAGATGGGGAGCGACTGGATTGTCGGTGCCGTCGGCCTGCTCCAGTTCGACGTGGTCATGCACCGACTCGAGCACGAGTACAAGGTGAAGGCAACCTATGAGCCGGTGAGTTACGTGACGGCACGGTGGGTAACCGGTGACAGGAAAAAGCTGGAAGAGTTCCAGCGCAAGGAGGCGATGCACTGCTATATCGACGGCGAAGGGAATCTCACCTACCTGGCCGGGAGCCAGTGGCGGCTGGAAAACACCATGGAAAACTGGAAGGAGCTCGAGTTCCTGGAGACCCGGGAGCACAGCTGAGCAGGAGAAACGGGGCCCCTACTTCTTCTGCCCCAGCTTGAGGACTTTCATCAGGTTCGTGGAACCACTGCTCCCCAGGGGCACCCCCATGGTAATGACGACCACATCCCCTTTCTTGAAGCCGGTTTCCAGAAGGGTTTCCTCAACGAGGGCAATCTGCTGATCGGTGTTGGCCATCGTCCCCACCGGCAGTGCCTTGACCCCCCAGAACAGAGCAAGCCGGCGCCGGATGTCGAGGGAAGAGGTAAAGGCGATGATCGGCAGCTGTGGCCGGAACCTGGCGATTCGCCCTGCGGTGGCTCCGGACTGGGTAAAGACGACCACTGCTTTGGCCTTGACCGTCCCGGCGGCAAGGCAGGCGGCTTCCGCGACGGCTACCGGGATGGCACTGGCCAGGGGGGGAGGCTGCCTGGTCACCATGCTCTTAAGACCGCTCCCTTCCACGTCGAGGGCAATCTTCACCATGGTACGCACCGCCTCCACGGGGAAACTTCCTGACGCAGTCTCACCGGAAAGCATGACCGCATCGGTTCCGTCAAGAATCGCATTGGCAACGTCTGACGTTTCCGCCCGCGTCGGCCTCGGATGCAGAATCATCGATTCAAGCATCTGGGTTGCGGTTATGACCGGCTTGCCCGCTTCATTGCAGTCGTTGATTATTTTCTTCTGGATCAACGGCACCTTTTCGGCATGAATCTCGACCCCCAGGTCCCCCCGCGCGACCATGACGGCATCCGCCGCATGGAGTATCGATTTGAAGTTCCTGAGCGCTTCCGGTTTCTCTATCTTCGCAATGACCGGCGTGGAAAGCCCGCGAGCGGCAATGATCTTCTTCAGCTCCTCCACATCCTGGCTCTGGCGCACGAATGAGAGCGCGATGTAGTCGACCCCCTTCTCAAGACAGAACTCAAGGTCGATCCTGTCCTTGTCGGTCAAGGACGGGCTCGAAACGTTTACACCCGGAAGATTGATCCCCTTCAGATCCTTTAAAATCCCCCCCTCGACAACCGTGCAGTTGACAATCCCGTCCTCAACGCTCTGCACCTTCAGCTCGATCAGGCCGTCGTCCATGAGAATGCGCGACCCCGGCTTGACGTCGTCGGGCAGCGCCTTGTAGATGGTGGAGATCATCCCCGGCTGGCCGAGCACCTCTTCCGTTGTGATGGAGATGCTTTCACCCTTCCTCAGGGGGATCGCCCCGTTTTCCATCCGCCCGGTCCTGATTTTCGGCCCCTGCAGGTCGGCGAGAATGGCGATCTCCTTTTCGCGACGATTGCTGAGCGACCTGATCAGGTCGATGATTCTTCCCTTGTCGGCATTCGACCCGTGGGAGAAGTTGAGCCTGAAGACATCCACTCCCGCGTCCATCAACTTGCTGATGAGCCCGCTTGTCGAGCTGGCAGGGCCGAGCGTGGCGATGATCTTTGTTTTCCGACCTTTTCCGTTCATGCCGGCACCCTAATGGTGAAATTTGCCCTTCATGGCTCTGTGCGCGCTGTCTGGCGCATTGTGACACTCAAAGCATGCCAGCTCCTCGAGTTTCCTCTTATCCGCCGGCGACGCAGGCTTGGCCCCCACAGGCTGGGAATACTCGTCCGTCTGGAAGTAGACCCTGTTTCGCTCGTCCGAGAGCACTGCCGGCCGATAGGTGACCTGCCAGTTTGCCGATATGGGTACCTTGTGGCACTCCTCACACCCCCCCGGAGCCGGGATAGCGCGCCATGCGGTGAACATCGTGCACGACACGAGCATGGGCACGGCACAGATGAACAGCATGGATAGCACGAAGGCCTTCATGGCATGTTTCACGTCATACCCCCCATTTATATTCGAGGTATTTTTTGGTCTGTTCATATCCCTGCTCATACAGGAATTTCTTCTCGTCGCTGGTAAGGGAAAAGATTGACGGTGATATTTCTGAACAGTATATCAGAATTGTGTCCTTCCACTTCCCCCCCTTCAGAAACTCCTTTTCCTGGGCATGCAACGAGAATGTGAGCATTTCATGGAGATATTTCCTGAAAGTCAGGGGTTTCGCGGAGTTTCTCTTCAGGGTTCGTTTCGACATCACCTTGACAACGAGAGTCTTCAGTGAACGGTCCATGCGGCCTTCGACAATGCCTGTCATGAGGGAGCCATCCACGAGGGCATATTTTCTGGTGCCATATTCGAGGGCACGGTAGCCGAATACACCGGGTATGTGGGTGGATGCCGCAGCAGCAGTAGCTATCGACAGATCGGCAAAGGTATCCCGGGAAAAGATAACGGGTCGGTACTTGATCATGTCCGTCGCAACAATTTCCAGAGGCACCCTGAGTTCAGACGAGAATGTGCGGGACTCCAGCTTCGACTCAAGCCAGGACTCCAAAGCCTTTCCCGAGCAGAGGCCGTAGTTCCTGATCAACGACCTCAAACTGACATCCTTGAATCTGCTTGAATCGAGTGACAGCGAGTGGTCGAGCAGTTCCCGAGGGGTGCACCCCGCAGCGTAGAGCGAGGCGACGATCGCGCCGGTGGAAGACGCAACTATCTTCGCGGTCCGCATGCCGCTTTCCTCGATCGCCTGCAGTGCACCGATGAATGCAGGGTACCTGTTGCCGCCGCCGACCATCATGAGGACAAAGGGTTCATTTGGTGCAACTTTCTGCCCTGCGGATTGCATTGAATCAGTCATTGAAATCTCGTCGTGGACTGGGAGTCATGTGTACAAACATACCCCCCTTTCCCCTGTCAGGCAATAAAAAACCCTTCTGCCAGAAGGAAGAAGGGTTCATGATTCAGTACCGTTTCAGCATTACATCAGTATTGCTTTTTGTGCCAGTTCGAGAATCGTACTGGGGACAACACCGGGGATCATGACGCCGGCAATGGCGATGATCAGGCAGATGACGAAGGCAGGGGAGAGCTTGACCCAGGCGAAGTCCTCGGTCGGCTCCTTGAAGTACATGTACACCATGACACGCAGGTAGTAGTAGACCGATGCGGCGCTGTTGAGAACACCGATGATTGCGAGCCAGATGTAGCCGGCCTGGATTGCGCCGGAGAAGAGATAGAACTTGCCGACAAAACCTGCTGCAGGAGGAATTCCTGCAAGGGAGAAGAGAAACACGCACATGGCAATACCAAGGGCAGGGTGCTTGTAGCCGAATCCGGCGTAGTCGGAGAGGTTGTTGTTCGCCTCCCCCTTCTTGCCTACCAGCACGATAACGGCAAAGGCACCGATATTCATGAAAGCGTAGCTGAGCATGTAGAAAAGGATACCGGCTGTGCTTACTGCGTTACCAGCGGTAAATCCGACCAGGATGTAACCGGCGTGGGCAATGGATGAGTAGGCCAGCATTCTCTTGATGTTCTGCTGGTAGAGAGCGGTGATATTACCGGCGGTCATCGTCAGGACGGCAAGAATCCAGACCAGGGATGCCCAGTCAGCCTTGAACACCGGCAGCGCGACGAGGAAGACGCGCAGGAACGCGGCGAAACCTGCAGCCTTGGGGCCGACCGACATGAAGGCGGTGACCGGAGTCGGTGCGCCCTCGTAGACATCAGGCGTCCACATGTGGAACGGTGCAGCCGCTACCTTGAAGGCAAACCCCGTTGCCATGAGCAGCATCCCGGCGATGAGCATGAGGTTCGAGGAGACCATGCCGCTCTGTGCCGCTGCGGCGATTTTTGCTACCTTGGTAGTTCCCGTTGCACCGTAGGTGAGCGCCATGCCGTAGAGGAGGAAACCGGTCGAAAACGCCCCGAGGAGGAAGTACTTCAATCCGGCCTCGTTTGACCTGATGCTTGCACGGTTGAAGCCGGCAAGAACGTAGAGAGAGACAGAAAGAACCTCAAGGCCGAGGAAAATGGTCATCAGGTCGGTACCCGAAGCCATGAGCATCATGCCGACAGTGGCAAAGAGCATGAGCGGGTAGATCTCGCCCTGATTGCACTCTTCACGCTGCAGGTACTGGTCAGTGATGAGAATGCTCAGTGCTGCCGAGACAAGGAAAATCCCCTTGAAGAAGATTGCAAAGTTATCTTGCACAACCGACCCACCGAAGCCATCCTGTGGGGAGCCCCAGCCGACAGTCAGCGAGTAGAGGGTTACCAGAATACCGGCTATGCTGAGATAACCGAGATAACCCTTCTGTTCACCCCTGACAAAGACATTGATCAGCAGCAGTGCCATTGCCACGACTGACAGAATCATCTCCGGAGCGATTACAGACATATTTATCGCTGGGATTGCAATTGTTTCCATCAATTTCCTCCAGTATCTATTTAGCGGTCAACTCTATTTCGGTTCAACAGCAGGATGGCCGGCAGGGCCCCCTTCAGGGGCAACTGCAGGCGCACCGGGGAGTACCGGCACCGCTACGGGCTGCGCTGCTGCGGTGGCAGGTTGAATCCTGCTCTGTTTGATTACCTTGTCCAGTGCCGGGGCCATGGTCGAGGTAAAGGGTGCGGGATACAGCCCCATGAAGAAGATCAGGAAGATGAGCGGAACCATGGTGGCGATCTCGCGACCGTTCAGGTCCTGCAGTTTCTGGTTCTTCGGATTGTCGAGTTTGCCGAACATCACCCTCTGGAACATCCAGAGCATGTATACCGCGGAGAGGATGACGCCACTGGAAGCCACGATCGCCCACCAGCGGAGGGAACTCTCGAATGCACCGATGAGGACGAGGAATTCGCCGACAAAACCATTCGTGCCCGGCAGACCGATGGACGAGAAGGTGACGATCATGAAGATAGTGGCAAAGACAGGCATCTGCTTGGCAAGACCGCCGAAATCGGTAATCAGACGAGTATGGCGACGTTCATAGATGAAACCGACGATAAGGAAGAGTGCGCCGGTGGAAACACCGTGGTTGAGCATCTGCAGCATGCCGCCCTGTAGGCCCATCTGGTTGAGAGCGAAGACACCCAGCATGACGAAGCCTAGGTGAGCGACCGACGAGTAGGCAACCAGTTTCTTCACATCTTCCTGCACCATGGCTACCAGTGAGGCGTAGATGACGCCGATAACGGAGAGGGTGGCAATGAGGGGGGTGAACTGTGCCACGGCGTTCGGGAAGAGCGGCATGGCAAAGCGGACATAACCGTAGGTACCCATCTTGAGCAGAACGGCGGCAAGGATGACGGAGCCCGCAGTGGGTGCTTCGGTGTGGGCATCAGGCAACCAGGTGTGCAGCGGGAACATGGGAACCTTGATGGCAAAGGCAAGGGCGAATGCCAGGAACATCCATGTCTGGGTTACAGGGTCTAGATTCAGGGAGAAGAAATTCATGAGGCTGAAATCGGTGGCGCCGGCATTCAGCCCCTTGAAGTACAGGGCGATGATAGCCACAAGCATGAGGAGCGAACCGACCATGGTGTAGATGAAGAACTTGACTGCGGCGTAGATCCTGTTCTTGCCGCCCCAGATGCCGATAATGAAATACATCGGGATCAGCATGACTTCCCAGAAGATGTAGAAGAGGAAAAGGTCGAGGGAGATGAATGCACCGATCATCCCCACCTGGAGCAGGAGCAGACACGCCATGTACCCTTTCACCTTCTCCTCGACCGCCGTCCAGGTGGAAAGGACGGCAATCGGCATGATGAAGGTCGTCAGCATGACCAGCCAGAGGCTGATGCCGTCAATACCGACGTGGTAGTTCATCTTGAAGGGGCCGGCCTGTATCCAGGGAATATTCTGGACGAACTGGTAGTCGGCATTCGTGACGAACCCGGAGACCAGCGGCAGTGACAGGACAAATGTCACCAGTGTCACCGCAAGAGTAAACCCTCTCAAAAGGCCGTGATTCTCCTTGGGGATGAACAGCAGCAGGAAAACACCCAGCAGCGGTAGAAAGGTTATCAGGCTCAGGATAACTTCGTTCATTGAATCTGCTCCTTTATGAACTCAACAGTCAAAGTCTATTAACGGAATACGTAGAATGCGATAATGACAACAACGCCAAGGGTCATGCCCATTGCGTAATTGTGAACATAACCGGACTGCAGCCCCTTGAGACCGGCGGAAAATGCCATCACCAGCTTGGCCACCCCGTTGACGATCCCGTCAACGATGACAACGTCAAACCCTTTCCAAAGGAGATTGCCGAGGGATTTGCACGGATTGACGAACAGGAAGTCGTAGAGCTCGTCGATGTACCACTTGTTGAACACGGCACGGTGAAGTGCGGGGAACGCGGTGGTAAATTTCTCGGGGAGCGACTTGTTCGCCATGTACAGGGTGAAGGCTATGGTGATACCGATTACCGCAATCACGACCGACCCACCCATGAGGCCCCATTCGAGGGCATGGGAGTGGTGGGCACCGGTATGGGCGTACTGCTTGCCATACTCGTTGGCGAGTTCGAAGACCGGGTCGAGCCAGTGTTCGAGGTAGTTGGGAAGCATTCCCATGAGTTTGGGCATACCCAAATAACCGCCAAAGACTGCAAGGAAACCGAGAACCATGAGGGGGATGGTAATGACAAGGGGAGACTCATGGAGGTGGTCCTTAACCTTCGGATTGATGCGGCATTCGCCAAAGAACGTCATGAACACGAGACGGAACATGTAGAAAGCGGTAAACAGGGCGGCGATGCAACCAATCCCCCAGAGAACGATATTGACGCTGCCGTGGTAGGGGTTGGCGAATGCCTGCCAGAGGATTTCGTCCTTGGAGAAGAAGCCCGAGAAACCCGGGATACCGGCAATGGCGATAGTAGAAACGAGGAACGTCAGGAATGTTATCGGCATGTACTTCTTCAGACCACCCATGTTGCGCATATCCTGGGGGTCATCGTGCAGATGGCCGTGGTGCAGGGCATGGTGCATGGCGTGAATAACGGATCCCGACCCGAGGAAGAGACAGGCCTTGAAGAATGCGTGGGTCATGAGGTGGAAGATGCCGGCACCGAAGGCACCGACCCCCATGGCAAGGAACATGAAACCGAGCTGGGAGACGGTCGAGTAAGCAAGTACCCGCTTGATGTCATTCTGTGCCGTACCGATGGTGGCAGCGAAAATCGCGGTAGCTGCACCGACCACGGCAACGACGAGCATGGTCTCCGGGGCCTTGATAAAGACGAAGCTCATCCGGCCGATCATGTAGACACCGGCGGTAACCATGGTTGCAGCGTGGATGAGGGCGGAAACGGGGGTCGGGCCTTCCATGGCGTCAGGCAACCAGGTGTAGAGGGGTATCTGAGCCGACTTACCGGTTGCACCGAGGAAGAAGCAGAGGGTCGCCACGGTGACCACGCCACCGTAGGGGAGAAAGTGGGAAGCGGCCTTGATCTCCATGAAGTTGATGGTCCAGATGTTGTGGTTGCTCCCGAGCCACCAGAAGAGCGTGAAGAGGCCGATAAGGAAGCCGAAGTCACCGACCCTGTTCATGACGAATGCTTTCTTTGCAGCGTCGCCGGCGGATTTCTTCTCGAAGTAGTAGCCGATGAGGAGGTAGGAACAGAGACCGACACCCTCCCAACCGATGAACATGACCAGCATGTTGGCGCCGAGAACGAGGAGGAGCATGGACATGCAGAAGAGGTTCAGATAGGCGAAGAAACGGTAGAAGCCTTCCTCCCCATGCATGTAACCGATGGAGTAGAGGTGGATCAACGTACCGACACCGGTAACGACCATGATCATGACAGCCGAAAGGGGATCGACCAGAAATGCCATGTCCGCCTTGAAGTTACCCGCATGGATCCACGGGAATATTACCTTCTCGAATACACGCTGTTCCGCGGGGAGACCGATGAGCTGCATCAGTATTCCGCACGATACGAGGAACGAGCAGAAGATCATCAGTGTGCCGATCCCGCCGATTACCGCCTCATTCTTGATCTTCTTGCCGAAAAAGCCGTTGATCAGGAAACCGATCAGGGGGAACAGTGGTATGAGCCAAACATTGTCAAGCATTCCAGACTCCTTGAGTGAAATGATTCGTTGTGCAGCAGTACCTGACTACCACTTCATCAGGTTCAGGTCTTCTACGTCGATGGACTCGCGATTCTTGAAGAAGGCGATCATGAGAGCCAGACCGACAGCAGCTTCCGCGGCGGCGACAGTCATGACGAAGAAGACGAAAATCTGGCCGTCCAGGTTACCCAGGAACTTGGAGAAGGCGATAAACGTGAGGTTCACCGCATTGAGCATCATTTCGATACACATGAAGATGACTATCGCGTTACGCCGCGTCAGTACACCGATCGTTCCGATGGAGAAGAGGATTGCGCTCAGTATCAGATAGCTGTGAAGGGAAACCATGGTTATATCTCCTGACTCTTACAGTTTTTTCTTGGCAAGCACAACTGCACCCACAATTGCTACGAGAAGCAGTATGGAGGTGATCTCGAACGGCAGCAGGAATTCAGTGAAGAGCGACTGACCGATCAGTTCGGTATGACCGAACCGTGCAAGTGCAGCAGAATCGATCGGCCCCTTCGTCCCGGTGAGTGAACTTCTGCTCAGGAGATACCATGTCTGGAAAAGAAGGAAGAGCCCTGTTGCTGCGCCGAGGAAAAGGGCATGCTGCGTTCTGCGCCCGGACTCGGTGCGTATATTGAGCAGCATGATGACGAAAACGATCAGGACCATGATGGCGCCGGCGTACACGATGACCTGAATGGCAGCCATGAACGGTGCTTCGAGCATGACATACAGAGTCGCAAGACAGAAGAATGTCATGATCAAGGAGAGGGCGCTGTTGATCGGGTTTTTGCACCTGATAACCAGGATGCTCATCAGGATGGCGACTGCGGCCACGATGCTGAAAAACAAGGTTTCCATTGCTGCTCCTTTATTTCTTTTCTAACAGACGTTCTTTGGTAAAGACGAAATCCGAACGTTTGTAATTGGCGAGTTCGAATGTCTGGGTCATCCCCAGGGCATCGACCGGGCAGGCTTCCACGCAGTAGCCGCAGAAAATGCAGCGCAGCAGATCGATTTCATATTTGGCGGCAAACTTATCGTGCTTCGCATCCTCACCTGCCTCGACGGTGATGCACTTTGCGGGGCAGACGGTCGGGCAGAGGTAACAGGCAACGCATTTCGCCTTGTCGTGGGACACCTTGAGAGTGTGCAGACCACGGAAATTCGGGGCCACGACCGGTTTCTCTTCAGGATACATGAGAGTTATCGGTTTCTTGAAAAGGTGCTTCAGCGTTATTTGCAGACCTTTGATAAGGGGTGCTATCATTTGCGTATCCTCTCTACGGATTCAGTCAGTAGGTGATATACTTGTATAATTACTTCTGAAACAGTGTAATCCAGAATGCGTTGCCAACGATCAGGAAGAGGGTCGTCGGCAGGAACACCTTCCAGCCGAGCTTCATCAACTGGTCGTACCGGTAGCGAGGATAGGTGGCACGCACCCACATGCAGACGAACATCAGGATATAGACCTTGGCGATGAAATTGAGGACCGGGGGCAGCGGGCCGTGCCATCCGCCCAGGAACAGGGTGGTGGTAACAGCGCAGACTGTAACCATGTTGGCGTATTCCGCCATAAAGAACATGGCGTACTTCATGCTTGAGTACTCGGTACAGAAACCCGATACGAGCTCCGTCTCCGCCTCGGGGAGGTCAAAGGGGGTCCGGTTGATTTCTGCGAGGGAGCAGATGAAGAAGATAATGCCGGCAACGAAGGTAAAGGGCGTGCGGAAGATGTACCAGCCGAACAGGCCGCCCTGATCAGAGACAATCTGCTGCAGGGAGAGCGACTCGGAGACCATGAACACGCAGACTATCGCCAGGCCGGCAGCCAGTTCGTAGGAAATCATCTGGGCGGAGGCACGCAGACCGCCGAGCAGCGAGTACTTGCTGTTCGAGGACCAGCCGGCGAGCACGATACCATACACACCGAGGGACGCCATCGCCAGGATGTAGAGCACACCGATGTTGAGGTCGAAAACCTTGCCGGCCTGGTCGGCATAGGCTGCTATCTGCAGCGGAACCTTGTACCCTGCGATCTCGAAGGTGTCACCGAAGGGGATGACGGCGAAAGAGATGAAGGCCGGGATAAGGGCAACCAGCGGAGCAAGTACGAAGGCAAATTTGCTCGCTTGCGCAGGAATGATCTCTTCTTTGAAGAAGAGCTTGATGCCGTCGGCAATCGGTTGGAGAAGTCCCATGGGGCCGGTCCGGTTGGGACCGATCCGTACCTGCATGTGACCGATTATCTTTCTCTCGGCATACGTTGCGTAGGCCACGGTCAGGAGGACAAACACGAACGCCAGTAGTACCTTGAGAATCATGGCTCCGTAGTATATGAGCGGCAGTCCCATTATTTCCATGCTAGTTTCTTCTCCTCTTCAAGAAGTTTGTACGGCTGTCTATTTGCTTAAGCTTACCCAGGTAACGGGCTTACCGCTTGCAATGCTGTTGATGGAGGCGGACGCAAAATGATACGGCGAGAAGACAACTCCTTCGGGCATGCGGAGGCCTACCTTGACGGGCAGGGTCAGTTCACCCGAAGCGGATTTCACCTTGAGTTTGTCCCCCTCGACCACACCAAGCTTGCCGGCATCGGTACGGCTCAGCTCGATGTACTGCTCAGGACAGACAAGCAGCGGACCCACGCCGTACAGGGACATGGTTCCAGAGTGGTAGAGGGCGCTGCCGGTCAGGAGTGCAAACTTGCCTTCCTCCGCTGCAGGAGCAGACCCTGCCGCGGCAACCAGCTGTGGTTTGACGGCAACGGGGTAGATCGCTCCCGTGTCGCCGAGCGCGGCGTAGTCGACGGTAGCATAGCAATCGATCTGCTTGAAAAGTGTTGCCGAGTCGGCTTCAAATTTCTCACCGGATATCTTGGAAACGAGCTCAGCGAGGATTTCCCGATCACTCCGCGACTCGCCGACGGCACTGATGGCCTTTCTGATTCTCTGTACATGACGGCCAACACTGGTAAAGGTACCGCACTTCTCGGCAAAGGACTTGACGGGAAGGACGACATCCGCCATCCGGGCTGTTTCGGTGAGGAAAAGATCCTGCACAACGACAAAGGGGGCAGCTTCGAGCGACTTCTCAGTTTTTGCCCTGTCGGGGTACGACACGACGGGGTTTTCACCGGCGATGTAGAGCAGTTTGACCGAACCGCTGGCGCAACCATCGATGATTGCTGCAGCATCCCTGCCGTTTGCAATCGGATGGATACCCAGGTCGGCAGCCCCCTGGCTGTTGTTCTTCTCGCCGAGGACCAGGATGCCGCTCCCCTCCTTGCCGATCTTGCCGGTGAGCAGCGCCAGATTGGTCAGGGCCTGGGCGAGTTCCTTGCCGTGGCCAGGATAGGCAATGCCTGTCGGCATGATGATGAGTGCTTTTTCCGTCTTGGCGTAGGCCGTGGCAAGCTCCCTGATCGATTCCACCGCAACGCCGGTAACCGCAGCCACGTCAGCAAGGCTGATACCGGAAAGAAGAGACCGGAGCGCGTCCATCCCCGGCAGGGTCTGGGCGTCGGCATTGGCCAGGTTCTCGTCAATGATCACCTTGGCGAGGGCGTTGACCAGGAGCAGCTCTGAGGCGGGCTTGTGGAGGTACGTAACAGCTTTCGGAAGCTTGGCGAGCTTGCCCTTCTTGTCGGAGATGATACGCAGGTCGATATCCTTGCGTTTCACGCCAAGGTTGATCTCGAAGCCAATGACCGGGTGGGTTTCGTAGGCGTCGGTCTTCACCACGAGGAGAAGATTGCTCTTATGGATATCGGAGATCACCGACGGTGATGCGGTTATGCCGAGGCTCTCCTTCAGGCCGGCGGTCAGAGCCTTGTGGGCGTAACCGGCCGAGTGGTCGATGCTGTCAGTCCCGATGACATCCCTGAAGAGTTTCCTGAAGAGGAACAGCTCCTCGTTGGTAAGACGGGGGGTTGCCAGGGCGGCGACCGATGCAGGGTCGCTCTGCTTGGCTTCCTTGAGCTTGGCGGTGACCAGCTCCAGAGCCTCCTCCCAGCTTGCCGGCACCAGAGAACCGTTCTTGCGCACGAGAGGGGTCGTCAGGCGCTGGTCACTGTTGACGAACTGGTAACCGAAGCGACCCCGACCACAGAGCTGGCCGTTGTGGAATCCCTGGTCCTCGTCATAGATCGTCGTCAGCACCTTGTTGTCCTTCACGCCCAACGTCAGCTGGCAACCGGTACCGCAGTAGGAGCAGACGGACTTGACCTTGTTCAGAGCCCACCACCTGGCCTTGAACTTGAACGGCTTGGCGATCAGTGCGCCGACCGGGCAGACGGAGATGCAGGAGCCGCAGTATTCGCAGCTCAAGGGACCGTCGAAGGGAGTCCCGATCTTAGCCTCGATGCCCCTGTTGACAAAGGAGTAGGCACCAAAGGAGACGATCTCGTCGCAGATGCGGGCGCACTTGCCGCAGTGGATGCAGCGATTCTGGTCCCGCTCGATCAGCGGGTTGTCATAGTCGATCTCCCAGTGGAATTTTTCGTCGGTGAAATTGTTGCTGTTAACCTTGTACTCGTAGGTGAGATTCTGCAGATCGCAGTCGCCGGCGGCGTCGCACACGGGGCAGTCAAGGGGATGCTTGAGCAGGAGGAGCTCGAGGACCAGCTTCCTTGCCTTGATGATCTCGTCGGTCATGGTGCGGACGATCATACCCTCTGACACCGGTGTCGTGCAGGCCGGGATGAGCCGGCCCTTCATCTGCTCGACCTCAATCAGACACATGCGACACCCGCCGAACGGGTGCAGCTTCTTGTCATGGCAGAGTATCGGTATCCTGATTCCGGCAGCCTTGGCTGCATCGTAAATGGTGGCGTCACGCTCAACCGCTATCTGTTTGTCGTCTATAGTAAGATTAACCATCTCGACCTCTGTTCTCCCTCGGGATTTCTCAGGTGAAACTGTTACTCAATAGCCATGAAGCGGCAGGCATCGTAACACGATTTGCACTGGGTACACTTTTCCTTGATCAGTTCGGCGACCTGTCCCTTTTCCCACTTGATGGCATCAACTGGGCATGCCTTGAGACAGGCCCCGCACTTGACACATTTCTCGGGGATTACCTGCCACAGGAGCAACTCCTTGCAGCAGTTTGACGGGCAGCGCTTGTCATTGATATGGGCTTCGTACTCGTGACGGAAGTACTTGATGGTGGAAAGAATGGGGTTCGGCGCCGTCTGGCCGAGACCGCACAGCGATGCCTTCTTGATGGTCGTCCCCATCTCGAGGAGTTTCTCGATGTCATCAGGCTCGCCACGCCCTTCGGTGATCTTTTCAAGGATGTCGAGCATCGCCTTCAGGCCTATACGGCAGGGGACGCACTTGCCGCACGACTCCATCCTGGTAAAGGTAAGGAAGAAGCGGGCAACGTCGACCATGCAGGTCGTCTCGTCCATGACGACCAGACCGCCGGAACCCATCATGGCGCCGGCCTTGATGAGCGAATCATAGTCAACCGGCGTGTCGAGAACCTCCGAGGGGATGCAGCCACCGGAGGGGCCACCGGCCTGAACAGCCTTGAACTTGCGGTTGTTGGCGATGCCGCCGCAGACGCTGTAGATAACCTCGCGGACCGACATGCCGGCCGGGACTTCCACAAGTCCGGTGTGCTTCACCTTGCCGGTAACCGCGAATATCTTTGTACCTTTGGTAGTATCGGTCCCGAGGGACGCATACCAGTCGGCACCCTTGTTGATGATATGCCGTACGTTGGCAAACGTCTCGACGTTGTTGATGTTGGTCGGCTTGCCCCACAGGCCCTTGACCGCAGGGAACGGCGGACGGGGACGGGGCATGCCTCGCTCGCCTTCGATGGAAGCCATGAGTGCCGTTTCCTCGCCGCAGACGAACGCGCCCGCACCCATCTTGATGCGCATGTCGAAATCGAAACCCCACCCCTGGATGTTCTTGCCGAGCCAACCCTTCTCGTGGCAGATGTCGATGGCGTGCTGGAGGCGCTGGATGGCCAGCGGGTACTCGGCACGGACATACACGTAGCCGTAGTAACAGCCGATGGCATAGGCTGCGATCATCATCCCTTCTATGATGCAAAAGGGGTCACCTTCGAGGATGGAGCGGTCCATGAAGGCACCAGGGTCCCCTTCGTCGGCGTTGCAGATCAGGTATTTCTTATCGCCAGGGGAAGCGGCACAGAAAGACCACTTCATGCCGGTGGGGAAGCCCCCGCCCCCACGGCCACGCAGTCCGGACTTCTTGACCTCGTCGATGACCTCGGCCGGCTTCATGGACTTGACGCACTTCTCGATCGCCTTGAAACCGTCCTCTTCCAGGTACGCTTCCAGGCTGTCAGGGTCGATCTGACCGCAACCGGTCATGACCACCCGCATCTGCTGATCGACGAAGGTATTGTAGTAAGGTTTGGCTTTCCGTTTCTCAAGAACCTCCTTGTTGACGATATGCTCGTCAACAATCTTCTCCACCTCTTCGGGGAGAACGAAGTCATAGGTTACCCGCCCCTGTTCCGGCGTGATGATGTCAACGAGAACGTCGTTCGCACAGAGCCCGCGACAGCCGGTCTTGATGACGTCACAGCGCTTGCCGACAACTGCGTCAATACCCTTTTCCTTGATGACCCTGGTAAATTCGGCTTCAACTTTTTTAGCGCCGGCTGAGATCCCGCCTGTGCCTTGACAGATCAGAATTTTGATAGCTTCGCCCATAACTTTCGTATCCTCTTGGAGTGTTTGGGGTTCTATTTCATCGGCCGCTGGTTGTACTCAGCGACTATTTCGTCAACTTTCTGAACCGTCATCTTGCCGAAGGTGTCATCGTTGACCATTGCCAGAGGAGCCATACCGCAGGCGCCGAGACAGGCGACCTTTTCGAAGGTATAGCGAAGGTCCGGTGTCGTTTCGGCATGACCGATACCAAGCTTGTCGAAGAAGGTATCAACTATCCTCGTAGCACCCTGAACGTGGCAGGCAGTTCCGACGCAGACCCTGATGATGTAGCGTCCACGGGGTTTGAGGTGGAACTGGGCATAAAATGTCAGTACGCCGAAAATCTGGCTCGGGTAGACGTTAAGTCGCTCGGCGACCAAGTCGATGGCCGGCTTGGGAACGTACCCGTACTCATCCTGAATACCCTGGAGTACCGGCATGAGATTGCCGGGGAGGGTTAGATATTTGTCTATAACCTCGTTCGCTGCTGTAAGGTCGATTACCTCTTCAGGAGCATTCTCTTCAGTTGTTGCTTTTTCTGCGGGAGCGTTACTCATGAACTCCGTCTCCTTTACAGCGGTTTTAACGGTCGATTTCACCGAGCACGATATCGAGGGTACCGATGACGGCAACCAGGTCCGCAATCATCGAACCTTTGGCCATTTTCTCGATGGCCGACAGGTTGACGAATGACGGCGGACGAACCCTCATCCGGTACGGCTTGTTACTGCCGTCACTGACAAGGTAGTACCCGAGCTCACCTTTAGGATTCTCGACCCCCTGATACACTTCCCCTTCAGGAGCGGCAAAACCTTCGCTGGCAATCTTGAAGTGGTGGATGAGTCCTTCGATGGAGTTATAGACGTTTTCCTTCGGCGGATAGCAGACCTGGGGGAGATCGGCGAGTACGGGTCCGGGCTTGAGGTCATTGAGAGCCTGGGAGATGATTTTCACGGCCTCACGCATCTCTACCAGACGCACCTTGTAGCGGTCGAAGGTGTCGCACTTCTCGCCGACAGGAACCTTGAAACTGTACTTCTCGTAACCGCTGTAGGGATTGTCGCGCCGCAGGTCCCAATCAACGCCGGAACCGCGGAGTGCCGGACCGGTGATACCCGCATCGATGGCATCCTCTGCGGAGATGACGCCATTGCCGACGGTCCGCTGCAGCCAGATGGTGTTCTTGGTGAGGAGCCCTTCGTAGGTATCGAAGAAACCGGGGAACGTATCGATAATCTCCTGAACGTCCTTCTCGAACCCGGCGTAGACATCGGCGGAGAGCCCGCCCACCCGGTAGTAGTTGCTGGTCATCCGGGCTCCGGAGAGTTTCTCGTAGATCTCCATCACCTTCTCCCGCTCGCGGAAGCAGTAAAGGAACACCGTCATGGCACCGATGTCGAGTGCATGACAGGCAAGCCAGACAAGATGGGACTTGAGACGTGTCAACTCGGCGGTAATGACCCGTACGGTCTTGGCACGTTCCGGCACCTCGACACCGAGCAACTTCTCCACGGCAAGGACGTAGCCGAGATTGTTGCTCATCGGCGCAAGGTAGTCCATCCGGTCGGTCAGGGGCAGAGCCTGATGGTAAGTGCGATGCTCGGAGAGCTTTTCGATACCGCGGTGCAGATACCCGATGTGGGGGGTTATCTTATCGATGATCTCACCATCGAGTTCGATGACGAGCCTGAGCACGCCGTGGGTTGACGGATGCTGCGGCCCCATATTTACTGTCATTGTCTCTTTTTGTGCCATTGATTTATCACCCCTGCAGAGTGTTGAATACGATTAGTGAATAGAATGATTGCCTAGGAGAGCCGCCCCTTGTAAGGCTCCCTGTCGGGCCCCTGGAGCGGGTAGTCCTTGCGCAGCGGATGGCCGACCCAGTCGTCGGTCATCAGGATACGCCGCAGGTCGGGATGGCCGGCAAAAGTGATCCCGAAGAGGTCGTACGTCTCTCTCTCCAGCCAGTTGGCCGATGACCACACCCCGGACACGCTGTCGATGGTCGCATCCGCCTCTTCTACCTGGGCCTTGACCCGCAGCCTGTCCTTGGAGGGGATGGAGTACATGTTGTAAACCACCTGAAAGCGCGGTGACTTGCCAAGATAATCGACAGCGGTAACGTCCGTCAGGAGGTTGTAGCCGAGGGCCGTCTTCAGATAGTTACAGATCTCGACTATATTGTTCTTCGTAACGGTCACGGTGACTTCGCCGCGGAACTCCTTCACTTCGACGATGTCGGCCGCAAAGCGCTCCCTCAGCTTGATTACTGCACGATTGTTTTCTGCCATATCAACCATACCTCTTCCTTTGGTCTTGATAGCTTATGCAGCAGGGAGGATCCGCTCGCCGAGACCGATGGTGGAACCGAACGAGTTGCGCTCCTGCGCGATCTTTTCCTGGAGCTTGATAAGGCCGTACAGCAGCGCCTCAGGCCGCGGAGGACAGCCGGGGATGTACACATCGACCGGAAGAGCCTCGTCAACTCCCTGAACCACGCTGTACGTGTCAAAGATCCCCCCCGAACAGGCACAGGCACCCATGGCGATTACCCACTTGGGTTCCGGCATCTGCTCGTAGACTGTCTTGATAACGGGAAGCATCTTCTTGGTAACGGTGCCGGCAATGATGATGCAGTCGGACTGACGCGGTGACGCGCGGAAAATGATGCCGAAGCGGTCAAGGTCATGGGTCGATGCACCGGTGGCCATCATCTCGATGGCGCAGCAGGCAAGACCGAAGGTCATCGGCCAGATTGATGATTTGCGCGCCCAGTTGACGAGTCCGTCCAGTGACGCGGTAATGATGTTATCGCCCAACGGATTATCTACTCCCATTCCAAGGCTCCTTTTTTCCAAACATAGATATAGCCGACGAAGAGGATTACGACGAATACCCCCATCTCAATCAGACCGAACATGCCGAGGCGCTTGAAAAGCACTGCCCACGGATAGAGGAACACACACTCTATATCGAACAGGATAAAGAGCATGGCGATCAGATAGAACTTGATCGAGAAGCGCTCCTGGGCGCTGCCGACCGGCTCGCATCCGCACTCATAGGGCTGCAACTTCACCGGCGTAATCTTCTTCTGACCGATGAGCGATGAAAACACAACCGAGCCAAGTCCGAAACAGGCCGCAATCACCAACAGTAAAATTATCGGGAGATATGCCCCTAACATCTGATCCTCCGTCTGCTCTCGTTATTGTCCTGACGCACCCAATTATGTAAGCTTTTTCAATGGATTGGACCGCGCAATTGCTCTCTGTATACAGTATACAACGCTGCGCAATCTAGGTCATTTACCCCTCTTTGTCAAGGGAAAAAATCTCTAATTTTCCCGATAAAGTCCTTTGAATATCGTGGTCCGCACCCGCTCGCCACCTATCGGGATTAATGGCTTGACACTCTAAAATGTTCTGTGCTAACTCCGTGTAAATTGTCGGATAATACTAATTTGCGATGAGGTCATCCATGGAACACGCCAACTCCCATCAGTTTTTCGCAGCAGCCAAGGAAATCATCCCGGGCGGGGTCAACAGCCCGGTGCGCGCCTTCAAATCCGTGGGTACCGATCCAGTCTTCATCAGCAGGGCCGCGGGCTCGCACGTCTTCGACGTGGACGGCAACGACTACATCGATTATGTCGGTTCCTGGGGCCCGATGATTCTCGGCCACTGTCACCCCGAAGTTGTCGCGGCCATCAAGAAGACCGCCGAAAGCGGCTGCAGCTTCGGCGCTCCTACCGAACTGGAAATAACCCTTGCCGAAATGGTCATCGCCGCGGTCCCCTCCATCGAGATGGTCAGGATGGTAAGCTCCGGCACCGAGGCGACCATGAGCGCCATCCGCCTTGCCCGCGGTTACACGGGACGGGACAAGATCCTCAAGTTCTCCGGTTGCTACCACGGTCACTCCGACTCCCTCCTGGTCAAGGCAGGCTCGGGTGCGGCGACGTTCGGCGTCCCTGACTCGCCGGGCGTCCCCCAGGATTTTGCCAAGCACACCCTGACCGCCCGCTACAACGACATCGAATCGGTCAAGGAACTCGTGGCAGCCAATAGCGGCCAGGTCGCCTGCATCATCATCGAGCCGATCGCCGGCAACATGGGGACGGTCCCTCCAAGACCGGGCTTTCTCCAGGCTCTCCGCGACCTCTGCACCCGGGAAGGGATCGTGCTCATCTTCGACGAGGTCATGTCCGGTTTCCGCGTCGCCTACGGTGGCGCCCAGGAGGTCTACGGCGTAACTCCCGACATGACGACCCTCGGCAAGATCATCGGCGGCGGACTCCCCGTCGGCGCTTTCGGCGGCAAGAAGGAGATCATGTCCATCCTCTCCCCTTCCGGGGGGGTCTACCAGGCGGGTACACTCTCCGGCAACCCCCTGGCGATGAGTGCCGGCATCACGACCCTCAGGCTCCTGCAGCAGCCCGGGTTTTACAACCGGCTCGAAGAGAAGAGCGCCTACCTCGCCAATGGCATTGCCAAGGCTGCCGCTGCCGCCGGCTATCCGATCTACTCCACCAGAGTGGGAAGCATGGTCTGTACCTTTTTCACCGGTAACGAAGTGCATGATTGGGACAGTGCTGCGACCTGCGACACCAAGGCGTTTGCGACCTTCTTCAGGGCGATGCTCGAAGAAGGGATCTACCTGGCCCCCTCCCAATTCGAGACGGCATTCGTCTCCATTGCCCACTCAACCGAGGAACTCGACCGGACGATCGCCGCGGCAGCCAGATGCTTCAGGCTGCTGTAACCAAAATCAACATTGACAGCAGCCTTCGGACATGCTATGAAGTAGCGGTTTTATCCACTTGTAGGCATTTGTACGCAAGGGTCTGCCGGAGATGAACAAAGAGAAAAAGGAGCTGCTGCAGACCCTGGGCATGGTTTCAAGCATGGGGATCTCGGTTGCGGTCGCCATCGCCATCGGCGTCATCATAGGCCTGCAGCTCGACAAGTGGCTCGGCACGGCTCCGTGGTTCTTTTTCATATTTCTATTCATAGGTATTGCTGCCGGCTTCAGAAACATCTACCTCATTTCCGGCAAAGAAATACACAAGGATGACCGGAATCAGGATAACTGAGGAAAACCTTCTGCCGGCGCTGATGAAGTCAAGCTGGATCCTGTTGGCCATCCTCACCGTTACGGGGCTGCTACTCGGCTCAGGAAACTTCGGGCTCAGTATCCTCGTCGGCGGAATCGCCGCCCTGGGTAACAATTACTGGCTGCGCAACATCATGCAACGCATACTCATCCAGCAGCGCCGGGACGCGGCCAGTTACGCACTGATCCGCTTTTTCCTGAGATATCTGCTTCTGGCGCTCGTGGTACTGGCAGCCCTGAAGATGGGAGCCGATATTGCCGGCCTCTTGCTCGGCCTCTCGGTTCTGGTTCTTACAACGACCGTTTTTTCCCTATATACTCTGATGAAGTCAAAAGGAGATTAGTTCATGGTCCACCCAATACTCTTTCTGCAATTTTTCCGCGAGCTGCTTGCCCCTCTGGGACTTCAACCCGCAAGTGCCGATGCCGTAGCCTACACCTGGCTGATCATCATCATGCTGCTGCTGGTGTCGCTCATCGCCACCAAGGCTGTCAAGGCGGTCCCCACCGGCATGCAGAATTTCATGGAAGTGGTCATCGGCGGCATCGAGAACATGATCGTCGAGACCATGGGTGAACACGGCCGTCCGTTCTTCCCCCTCGTGGCCACCCTGGCCATCTTCATCCTGATCTCCAACCTGATCGGCCTCGTCCCCGGCTTCTTCCCGCCGACGGCCAACATCAACACCACCGCGGCATGCGCCATCGTTGTCTTCGTCATGACCCACGTGGTAGGGATCAAGGAGCACGGCGCCAGCTACATCAAGCACTTCCTCGGACCGATCGTCTGGCTCGCGCCGATGATGTTCTTCATCGAGGTCATCGGCCACCTCAGCAGGGTCATCTCCCTGACGCTCCGTCTTTTCGGCAACATGAACGGCCATGAACTGGTGCTGATGATCTTCTTCGGCCTCGCACCGTTCCTGGTACCGCTCCCGATGATGCTGATGGGTGTGCTGGTCTCCTTCATCCAGGCGTTCGTCTTCATGCTCCTGGCAATGATCTACATCCAGGGCTCTTTGGAGCACGCACACTAACAATCAGGGCTTGCCGGGAACATCGGCGGTAACACACTTCGATAATCTATTTTCCTATACAATTTAGGAAATATAAAACCAACCAGAAGGAGAAGAACAATGAGCTTTTTCACGATGTGTATGCTGGCAGCAGGTTTCGGTATGGCTATCGGTGCTTTCGGTACCGGTCTCGGTCAGGGTCTCGCAGTCAAGAGCGCCGTTGAAGGCGTTTCCCGCAACCCCGGCGCTTCCGGCAAGATCCTCACCACCATGATGATCGGTCTCGCCATGATCGAGTCCCTGGCAATCTACGTCCTCGTTGTCTGCCTGATCATCCTCTTCGCCAACCCCTACAAGGACATCGCCGTTAAGCTGGCAGAAACCGTAGCAAAGTAATTTTCCCCTCCACGGGATCGGGTAGGAGGCGGGGTCACCCCCGCCGTCCTCCCACACCACCGTGCGTACGGTTCCGTACACGGCGGTTCATGAAGTGTGTTGAAGTCGGTGGAGTTGATCCATGAGTGAGACCAACCCCAGTT
>Ga0209725_1000096_pt1 | contig 51166 bp, 67 predicted proteins | sample I18A1metaG_FD_184145 | JGI IMG/M metagenome (GOLD analysis project Ga0209725, IMG submission 184145) | Lake sediment bacterial and archeal communities from Gulf of Boni, Indonesia to study Microbial Dark Matter (Phase II) - ​I18A1 metaG... | ecosystem: Environmental > Aquatic > Freshwater > Lake...
GTCATTGCCGGGGTAGCCTAGCTTGGTTTGGGCGCCAGACTCATAATCTGGAGAACAAAAGGGGCAAACGCCCAACTGTCCAGAGGTCGCGGGCTCGAATCCCGCCCCCGGCACCAAAGCAACTTTTTTAAGTGTTAACTTTCCTTTTTATATTTATGAAAATCTTGGGGATTTCAGGTTCTCATAGGAAGGGTCAAAATTCGTACAAATTGCTTGAAGAATCAATGAATGGCGTAAAAGAAGTGGAGCCAGCCGCTGAGACCAAGATAGTAGAGTTGGCTGGGTTGAAAATCGAGCCGTGCATTGCTGTGTGCGGTCCCGCGGGTACTTGTGGAAAAGAACCATTTAAATGCATCTTGAAAGATGATCTTCAAATGGTTTTTGATGAAATGAAGCTTGCTGACGGCATTTTGATTGCTTCTCCTCGCTATTTTATTGTTCCTTCGAAGTTGCAAGCGTTAATTGAGAGGCTTTACTGTGTTAACTATATGACTCGAAGCGAAAATCCTTCAATACTTTCTCCCTTGATAGATAAACCATTCGGCATTCTTACCACTTCGTATTCAGATGCCTACAGTGCCATACCGCTACAAGAACATCTGGAAAAATTCCTTCTGTGGCTGCAAATGAAGCCTGTGACTATAAAAAAATGGCCGTTTAGAGGTGTGCATGGAAAGGTTCCGGTTTCAGAGGATTCACATGCACTTGAGCTGGCAAGAACACTTGGGCGAGATGTAGCAAAGGCAGCCAGTAAAGCAAAATAAAATTCCTGTGTCTTCAAGTCTGATTATGGCGATAGCCCCGCAATCTAATAATAGGACGCAAAGTGTCCAGTCCAGAGGCTGCAGGTTCGAATTCCCCCCTGACACTAAAGAATTTCTTGAATTGCCTCAAGTTTTTTAATAATAGCCGTTGGTTTTGTGCTTTTAAGCTGTTTTTTAACATATGTTTTGGATGCCACACCAATGGTGAAAGAGCCCGCTTGCTTTCCAGCCTGAACATCCAAGGGACTGTCGCCCACAACGACGCATTGTTTAGGGTCTACTCTTAGTCTCTTTGCCGCCTCGAGTACAATGTCAGGTGCAGGCTTATGCCTCATCACTTCATATCCTGTCACAACTGTGTCAAATAGCTCTGCAATACCAAAATGAGAAAGCACGTCCATAACAGGTTCCCTATATTTGGTCGTTATTATTCCAAGCTTGAAGCCTTTGGCTTTTAACCTTCCAAGAACCATTTGAGCTGACGGATGGATTATTGTATTTTCAAGATGATGCGCCATGTAATATTTCCTATATTCATAGACAAGTTGCCATATCTCCTGCTCTGAAAGGTTTGGGGCAATAACACCAAAAATATTTTCGAGAGGCAACCATATCATTCTGGCTACTTTATCTCTGTTGCATGTTAACCCTCTTGATTCTAAAACTTTTTCAACAGCCTTTATTATCGCCTCAGAAGAGTCCACTAGCGTACCATCTAAATCGAAAAGTACGGCTTTGACATTTTGCAAGCGCAATTTGACCATGACTCTCGCAATTTTAGTTTTGTTTAACTATAGATGTCGTGTTTCTTGTTGATATTTCAAGCTGATCGCCAAATCCCTTCTTCACGTAAACATTCTTCACGATGATTTTATCGCCTACTTTCAGTTCCTTTGCAGAGTCTGCGTGCCTTCGCCATGCTGAAACCCATGTTCTGCCCGTTTCATCCTTCAATTCAAAAGCGGCGAGTTTCACAAGCTCTCCCTTAGACGTTTTTACATTCCTAAGAATGGGTTTAGTGACAACTTCTCCTTCAACATTAACACTGTTTGAACCTTCTCTTAGATCTGCAATTTTTAGAAACTCTTCTTCGGGCGCTAGTGTTTCCACGTATGTTCCTGAATCAACATGAATCTCTAAGCCTTCACTTATCGCCTTTTTCACCTTCGCATTTACTACTTGCAACTTGACACCTTTCTTTATTACCTTCTCAAGTTCACTCGCTTTCTCGTTCCAAACAACAACTGGTATTTCGTCTGTCTCGTCAGCCATCACAAACCGCATGACTTTTCCAGAGCTTGAATCCTGCCTTTTGAAAGTGGATGCTGAAAACAACTCTTTAACCGTGCCTTTAATGCTTACTCTTTTGTTTTTGTGGGCTTGAGTTATTTCTCCGATTCTTATTGTAAATTTGCCGATGGTAGGGTAATCTTTTGCTTCCACATCTTGCGGATTCTTTTCAATTTCACTCTTTTCTCCAATATGTAATTCGACTCTTCCACTTCGGTCTTCTCTTGCGTACCCATGAGAAAAACGTGTTACCTGCCCAACCTTTATCTCGCCAGATTCTATGAAATTTGTTTTATCATCCCACAAAACAACTCGCAATATACCGCTTTGGTCAGCAACAAGCAAACTCGCAACTTTTCCACTTTTGCGTCCCTTAAAATCTTTAGGAGGAAAAACCGCAACAACCCTTCCAACCAAGGTAACATCATTTAGACTGGGAATCAAATCTCTTATGGAAAGTGTAGGAGTTAAAGCCTCATCATGCGGGATTTCAACGCTAAACTCTGCAGCAATCACTCGCAAAAGAGTCTCGTCTGAAATGAAACTGCCCGTTTTCCTTTTTTCCCGCTCTAATCTCTCTATAATGTCTTCTCTTGAAATTTCTGGACGCCTCGAAAGTATCTGATCAATTATTTTTTCAGTCGACATTTTAGCTTCGATACCGCTGAAGGTGAGGATAATGGATGCTATAAAGCTTATTAAAAGCTGTTGTCAAGTATTGAATGAGTTGAGAGGCGCCTAATACATCCATGGATGCGGGGACGCTTCAAGGTTTAGGCATAGCCTTAATATTCGCTGGAATGCTTGCCATCTTAGTTGCAATCATTTTGCTCTTCCTCTCAAGCATTAAAGGAGAGGAAAAAGTCAAGGGTGGCGGAGCTATCATCATTGGACCTTTTCCAATAATTTTTGGAACAGACAAGGAATCAGTTAAAACGGTTTTGCTGCTTTCACTAACGCTTACAATACTTCTCATAATAGTAATGGTCATATTTTACTTAGTGTTTAGGTGAATCTTTGGATGGGAAACTTCGAGAAAATTGGAACGTATGCAAACGATAAGTCAAGTAGACCCCAAAAATTCTTAATATTACTCATTATAGGATTTTTCATAATTTTTTTAGGCATCATAGTTCTATTGGTTGCTGCAATGCTTTACAGTGAAGGTTCAACAAATTTTGGCGGTGTTATATTCATATGGTTTATCCCGATAGTTTTCGGTGCGGGTCCAGAAGCCACTTGGATGGTTATATTTGCCATAATTTTTGCAGTTTTAAGCATCATAATGTTTCTAATATTACGCAGAGAAATAGCGAAGGCAAACGCTTAGACTTTTTAGCTTGTCTTCTCCTCTTTACCATAATACGCATATAAAAATATTAAAACCAACGCAACAAATGTTGCGGTCATAAGGATATACTTGAGTATTTCAAAGTATGCACCTATGTCCATGGAAACATTCTCCTTTAACCCTTTACTTCTGAGTTTAAATATTTAAGGAGTTGGTTTTTTCCACTCAGCCATAAGAGAGTCGTAAATTTCATCATGATCCTCTATAGTTTCATACCATTCCAAGTTTTTGGCTAGTTTCTGTGCAATAAGATGGTAGCACAGGTGCACTTGCTTGTCCAAGACGCGAAAGTAGAAGTCGTCGCATGTGCAGAATTCAGCTTCAGGCATTATTAGATAGTCTCGTTCTTTTCCAACAACAATCCAGATAGTCTTGCCGCTTGGCTTAAAAACATACTTTTTCACACGATTTTCTTTTAAGGCTTCAAAAGCCCTAGTGAACCGGAGACCAAAAGTTTCGTAAAGTTTTGTCAAATTTTTACCTGTTAATTTGCCCTCTGCCTTTGCTTCTTTGCATATGACGTTTAGTATATCAATCTCTGAGTTTTTGTCCATATGGGCACAGGCTATTTCGGAAAAGAGTAAACTACGATTTAAAAAATGTGGAACGTTATTCTATGTTTATTGGTTCGCCTCTCGGTTTCTTTTCTTCTTTGGTTTTGGGCAGTGTAATTTCTAAAACTCCATTTTTATATTCTGTTTTGGCTTCTTTCACTTTCACTTTTGCCGGCAATGCGATCTCCTTGTAGTATTTGCGCTGTTGAGTATCAACTGATATTGTGAGCGCCTCTTCCGTTCCATGCACCTTTATGTCATTTTTCTCTACGCCTGGTAGCTCCACCACAACATGGATTTCTCCGTTTGTTTCAATTATGTCCACAAGTGGTTCACGTTCTTCCTTCACCTGAGGCCCTAATCGACTAGGCTTAACGTTTCCGAATTCGCGGATTTCAGGTTTTCCGTCAGGCCCTATTTTTACGCTGTAGCCGTATACGAATGGGCCCAATTCCCGTACTGTGGAGCCGTCTGGAAGTTTGCGTTCTCTAACATAGTCCTTTGGGACTCGTGAAGTGAACGTTTTGAATTCTTCTTCCATCATTTTTTCCATTTCACGAAACATTTTGTCAATGTCCTCGAAATCCCAGCCTCCTCTAAAGAAAGGATAGCGCCTCTTTCTAATCCAATCTGGGTAATCTTCATCTGATGGCATTTTATTTCACCTTGTTATTGTGAAGAAAGCTATCATCTATAAACCTTATGCTGAAAAAACTGTTAGCTCAAGTTTTTGAGCTGATTTAAAGTTCCAAGGAAAGTTCCGTCTAGAAGATAAGTTTCCGCGTTTTCCATGTCAACTGATTCTGAACGGAGAACAGGACCAACAATTCTTTCACTTTCTGCTTTCCCAGCAAATTTCCTTCCGTTTAGCGGTCTACCTCCCAAGAAGTCGTTGAAGGAAGGCATTATGAAAAGCTGCGAGGTTTTCGGCTTAATCTTGTAATGTTTTAATAGTGTTTCTTCGGCATTTTTTTCGATTTTTATTTTATGTTTCTGCAATAGGACTTGAGTCAGTTTTGTTCTATTGCAGTTTGCTTTCACCCAGACTTGCTTTGTTATTCTGAAACCTGCTGGGTCGCGGAAGGCTACAACTGGATGAACATGCCCCATCACCAAAGTTTTGCATTTCAGAAGAGACGGTGACGGCCACCTGTGTCCATGGAAAAAGCCAACTTCGCCTATTGCCATGCCAGTGGAGGGCAAGATTTTTATGTTTTCTGGTAGTAATGGTTCAAGGTTTCCGTCGTGGTTGCCTCGGATTATGAGGATTTCTTTTGTTTGCTTTTTTAGCTCGTTGAAGAAGTCTGGTATGTCTTGCCATTCGCCTATTTCTGCCGTGGCAACCGTATGTTTTACGTCGCCCAAAATCAGTAGTTTTTCAGGTTTGTAAGTTGATATGAGGTTTTTCAGTCTTTGAAGGAGTTTTGGCATTTGGGTTGGTACGTGTATACCCCTTTCTGAAAGGGCTATTTCCCATCCTATGTGCAAGTCAGCTATTACTATTGTTCGTGTTTTCTGTGTTCTTATTAGTGCAGCAGGATTTGGTGTAAGTAGCTTTAGTGAAGTTTTCATTTTGTTTCCTTTTTGGTTTTTATCAGGTTGAGTATGGTTTTGTGGATTTTTTGGTTGGCGGCTGCTATGAAGGTTACGTTTTGTTTTGGGTCTAAGTTGATGGTTAGTGTTTTTCCTTCTGGTGTTGTTATTTTTGCTCCTGCCTCTTGTATTATTAGCCATGCGGCTGCCATGTCTGTTGTGCGGAGTTTTCCGCGTATGTCTATGAAGGCGTCTGTTGTTGCGTCTGCTACGTAGCATAGTTCTAGGGCGTTGGCTCCAAAGTGGCGTATGTGTTTTGTCTTTTGGATTAGGCTTGTGAGTCGTGGAGCGATTTCTTGAATTTTGTAGGTGTTTATGTCCATGCCTATCACTGCTTCTTCAAGTGATTCTTCTTTTGATGGGATTATTTTTTTGTTGTTGCGGTGGGCTCCTTTTCCTTTTTGTGCAGTGTATGTTACGTCATGGTATAGGTCTGCCACTAGGGCTGTGTGTATTGTGTTTAGGGTTGGTTTTGTTGAGGCTGCGATGGATGTTGCGTAGAAGGATATGCCTCTTGTGAGGTTTGTTGTTCCGTCTATTGGATCTGCTGTCACATAATGCTTGTAAGGAGTCTTGCCATATTCTTTTACGCCTGATTCTTCGCTTATGAGTGTAAATGAGATTTTATGATTTTTTAGTGTGTTTATTATGGCGTTTTCTGCTGTTAGGTCTATTTGTTTTATTTGGTCGCCGCCTGCTCCTATGCCTAGGTTTGGTTGTGGTTGTTTTAGTGTTTTTAGGAGTGGGATGATTTGTTTTTGTATGTTGTTTTTGCATTGGATGAGAAGGCTTAGCCAGTTGGTTTGTCGTGTCATTTGGTGCGTTCTCCATTGTTTTTTGTTGTTGTTTTGGATAAAGAGTTTGCTGAAGTGAATTAGGCGTGTAAGATTTAGGGTTTGTGTTGGTATATGGTGTTGTCAGAGTGTTTCCGGCTTTATGCGTGTTAGGCCCGAAACTTTGTTGTATGCTTGGTCGAATGAAATAATTTTTCTGTCTAGGTTTAGTGCTGTGGCGGCGTAGTGGGAGTCGAAAAATGTTAGGTTTAGTGTTTGTCTTAGGTATACGCTTGCAACTGCTATATCTGGTGTTAATGATATGTACTCGACGTTGGGTAAGGCTGCTATAGCTGCTAAGTGTTCTAGGAGTTTGTGTTCCATTTTTTCGCTTCGGTAGATTAGCTCCATTTCAATTAGGCTTACGCTGGAGATTTCTACTTTGATTTCTCCGTTTTGCAGTTTTTGGAATATTTTCTCGGCGATTTTGTGGTTTGGGTCGTATTCGTTTAGGTAGGCGAAGATTGTGTCGTTTTCTAGTAGAGGCATGTGGTGGTTAGCTCCTCTTTTTTGCTTCTTTTTCGGCTGTAAGTTCAGCTTGTTTTCTTAGTTCTTTGAATGGTTTTTTGATGTTAAGCGCACCGTGCAGGGTTTGAAATGGGTCTGATGGTAATGGTATTATTTTGAGGTGGTCTCCGGCATTTATGATAAGTACTTTCTTTCCCATGGCTAGTGATTCTCGGATTTTTTTGGGCAGTGTTAGTCTGCCTTTACTGTCTAGTTCAGAAATTGTTATTTTCCCACCTAGTATTACTTTTATTATTTGGTGGGCTATAAGGATTGCTGAGTTGTGTGGTGGGAAACTATACGTCTTGGCTGTCAAGATTGTTTGGTATTGGTATTGTGTGTTGTCGATGATGTAGAATTATAAAGGCTTTGTTAGAAGCGGATTGTTGTGCAGAATTAGGGTTTGTGTTGGTATTTTGTGTTGTTGTTTATCATGTAGAACGTGCGCTGCTTTGACTAGCTTAGGAACAGCAAGTATTATGGCTATTGAGAATATGATTGTGTAGAATATGTGCGGCGGAACCAGCCAAAGGGGCACGCCCAAAGGGAAGCTCGCCAATGTTGGCAGTAGCGTTGTAAATGTGGGTATTGATAGGAGCAGGTTGGATTTGTGCGTCTGGAAGAACTTGGTTATGTCTCGTGTCTTGACCATTATGATCACTGCTGCAAGAAAAGCTATCCATTCTATTCCTATGTTCGTTTGGCTTCTGATGGCTATCCCAGTTCCGTAAGGTTGTGTTGTCAGAGGCCAAAGCAATTGGACTCCTCCTCCAGCAATGAAGTCGCCTATCAGAGCGTGCTGAACCAGAGCCAAAAAGTATGGTACTGCTTTCTTATGATATACTACAAAAAAGGGCGTGAAAACTATCAGCATCACTATGACTGAGTGCGTTGGCCCCCTATGCTCAAGAAAAGGAATTAGAATATCAACGTCGGGAATAATGGAAAGCACCAGTACAGCAGGAATGTTGAAACTGGCCTTGGAAAGCTTCGCCGATCCTGCACCTAGAATATACCCAAGAGCAAGATGCCCAATTGCGAAACGAATTCTTCTCCTCCATTCTAGGTAAGAACGGTGGTGGTTGGGCTATTAAGCCTGCCGTCATAACTACCATAGCTTGTGCTGGGTGCTCGCCAGCCGAGTGCATTGTTTCTACTCAGCTGAATTGCCGGCGGCACAGTTACTTTTCGCGTTTTTGGGGAAAGTTCTAAAGCGTTAGCTGCAGCGCACGGGCTGCGCCATGATTTTGGATGGGCTAGTCCTCGCTTTTCTTCTTGCCGTCTGATGCCTTTTCTTTTCCCTCTTCTTCTTCGCTTGCCATTTCCTCTATTGGTTTTGGCGGGGGTGTTGTTGCCATTGTCCAGCCTATCCATGCACCTATTCCCAGAATTGCCACAAAGCCCACAAAAACAGGTATTGCTACCACCCAAAAGCGGAAACCTTCGAAGTAAGGCAGGAAAAGCCCTATCGTGCAGAGAATTGCGATTATCGCGCAGGCTAGGAAGATGAGAAAGCCTAGCGCCTTATCTTTGTTCATGTCTCTTTTCACCTCCGTCCTGTCATTGTGACGCAGCATGCTGCTGCTGTTTCAAGTTGTGTTTTCTAAGACGTTCTCTTACATTTAACAGTTCTTTCATCGTGTTTATTGTCAGCCACTCGCCATCGTACTTGTAAGCTCTGATTAGCCGTGCGTCTGCAAGCTTTGGCAGCGTCTTCAACTCCAAGTCTCCTTCATCTGGAAAGTATTGTCTTATTATAGATGTTTCAAAGACGTAGTGCCCTGTCGAGACATGGAAGTCCAGCTGCGGCTTCTGCGCGAATTCAGTTACATAAGTATCTTCTGTTAGGACTCTTCCGAATGGCAAGGCAGGTTTTGCCACTAGGATTGCTGCGCCACTATTGGCATATTCATACAGCTTCTTTGGGTCATAGAAGACTATGTCGTCTACATTCATCACGTACACCCTCTCATCTTCAACTTGTTCCGCGGCCTTCTTCACGGCACCACCTGTTCCAAGTTTCCTCTGCTCTATCGAGTAGGTTACGGAAGTGCCATCAATCAAGTCAGTGATGTTTGTAGCAAGCACTATTTTGTTCATCCCGTGCTTTTTGAGCCAGTTCACTTGGTATGAGATCAGTGTTTCATTGTTTATTTTCAGTTTTGGCTTTGGGACCCATATGTCTGGCTTTAGCCGCCAGCCGCTTCCTCCGCATAGGATTATGGCCGCCAATTTCTCATGTCTCCTTTTATTATGAATGGAGCTTTGTTTATGTGATAAAATGATTTTAAGTCCGTTTTGCATATGTAGGTTCATTATGGATTTGTTTGATGAGCGTATTTTGGCTGCGCTCAAGGAATAAAAGTCAATTTCGGAACGAGCATGCGCGCTTCTGCTGGAAAAATCATGTATTTTCACGGAAAAGTGTTTGCTTTCTAGGCAGTCTTGGGGCAGTGTGGCCTGAATAAGTATCTGCGATTAGTCTTGTGGTCTGTTGTACATTATTGAAGGTGTCTTGGGTTCTGTTTGCTTTTGCTTGTGTGTATATTTTGCGATGTGTATTTGTGTTGTTTGTGTGGACAATAAGGTTTATTAAGACTCACGATTCAATGTTGTCTTGGTGAAAAGATTATGGCCGTGCAAAGAGCAACCATAGGAACGGTCGTGGCAATAGCGGTTATGGGCTTAATGGTGAGCGCTCTGGGTTCACTTGTTGCGACTCGCACGATTTCTAACAGCGGGAGCGTTACAGCCGTGGGAGTAGGCGTATACTCAGACAGCGGTTGCACAACTGCGCTCTCGGCTATCAGTTGGGGAACCGTGAACCCTGGCGATGTAAAGAACTACACAATGTACGTGAAGAACACGGGCAACGTGCCAGTAACGTTGAGCATGACCGTGAGTAATTGGAATCCCTCATCCGCTTCGAGTTACATTACTTTGACTTGGAACAAAGAGAAGTATATGTTGCCAGCCGGTCAAGTTGTTCAAGCTGTGCTGACACTTTCGGTTTCGTCGAGCGTTAGCGGAGTCACAAGCTTCAGCTTCGACATAACTATAACGGGAACACAATAAGAGTGCAAGTATACACGGTGAAGCATTATTCCTACAAATGAGATCCAAGATTGATGCAACTGGATTACTATTGAGTATCTCATGTTTCTATTTTTTGATTTCCCTCAACCCGCGCTATTCCGGTTGGGTTTTAAACAACAGTTTGGCCGCTATTTGGCCATGTCAGCGTCTTGTTTTATTCCAATTTGATGTTCTCTTACAATTGCTGCCGTAGCGAAGATTATGGTAAATGCAGTCAGGCTTAGAACGATTGGGGTTAGGCGTATGCCCCATGGCGTGTAGTTTAGGAGTAGGCCCACTATGGGGACGAGAGCTATGCTTATGCCGAGGCTCAGAGCGACTCGCTCGATTGTGTCTAGGTTTTTTTCGGTTGTTCCGAGAGAATGCGCCAGTGCACGTGCGAAGGGGAGGGTTCGTGGAAACAGAGCTTTTATGAAGGCGTAGCCTGGCAGCCATAGAACGAATATTATTCCTAGGACGTATCTTACGTACACTAGTGGGAAAGCGTCTTCTGGGACGGTGAACACGACTATGGCTGTTGCTATGGTGAGTGTCATTGTGACCCAGTACCAGAGGGCGTGGTTTGAGCCTAGGTAGCTGGTGAGTTTTCTTGGAGTTGGCGTTTGGGGCGGTTTGAGACGGATTTTTTCTTCTTGCTGCAGGTGCATTATTCGATTTAGTATTTCCTGTTTGCATTTTGATGACAGTGCTTGCACTTGGTCGACTAGTTGTTGAACATTTTCTGGTTTTGCTGTTTCGACGATTTGGATTATTTGTTGGTCTAGTTCGTCTTCGGCGGGTTTTTTGGGCAATTGTGTTGGCTCCTTGGCTATCGGCTTGTAAGTTCTGTGAAGGTTTTAGGGTTTACGCTTCTATGTTAACGTTGTTTCGTTGTTGTAAGAAAGAGCGTTTCCAGTAAAGGCACGTGTGTTGCGGAATTCTGTGTCTGCCTAGAATCCAGACGTGTCTTCACGTTTGCTGCCGTATAGGATGTGGGTTGTAAGCGTGCTGGTCTTCGTGTTTCTTTGCGTTTCATGGGCTGATTATGATGGTAGCTATTCTTATCGCCACTGTTATGAGGAAGAGTGTTGAAACAATTATTGCTACGTTTCGTAGTCTTTTCTTGTTAATGAGTAGGTTTGTTTTTCCGTAGTATGGTGAGATGAGTTCTGAGGTTATGAGCAGGACTATGGCTGTGATGGCTAACCACAGGCTTATGTCCCAGAATGACAGTGGAAAACCCATTGTGCTATTCCTCTATGATTTCGTAGCTGGCTTCTATGGTGTTGCCGTCTTCGGAGCTTTTGGTGTCTGTTATTCTTACGGGTTTGCTCGTTGCTTTGGTTATGGCTATGGCGATGGCGCTGCAGATTGGACCGCCTATTGAGCCAGTTAGTTGTGAAGGTTCTTCTGCTTCTTTGAATGTGTCTGCGTAGAACGGCTTGGTTATTTTTGCGTGGATTGTGGTGCTTTTTGTCATGTCGTCTTCTGCTCGTATCTCTAGGTTTTCAGCGATTTCCAGATTTTCAATAAAGAGTCTTGGGAGATTCTGTTGTAGGTTTTTCAGGTCTGTTCTGATAAAGGTTGTTCCGAGTGATTTTTCCAGCAGTTTTGACAGTTGAATGCCAGGCGGTGTGAGTAGCATGCCCCGTGGGGTTCTGGCTACGGGTTGGTTTTCGTATTTTTGGACTTGTTTTGGTGTCGGCAGGCTTGTGTCCTTATGTTTTGATATGTATATCTTGGTGGTTTCTGGGTCTGTGAAATATTTCGGTGGCAAGTATGTTACGTCTCCTTTGTAAGCGAATTCTTGTATCATCTCATTTAGTGTCGTTAGTGAAGGTGATAGTGCTGCTTCTAGGAGGACTTTTTTTGTGTATTCTTCAGGCCTGATGTAGAGGAGGACTTCTCCCCAGAAGACTAGGCCGAGGCCTATGAATGCCAGTATGGACGAGTTGTAGCCGATTGAGGCTATCAGGGAGATCGTGCCTAGCAGAAGCATCGTCACGATTGCTAAGCCTGTTGAGTTGATTCTTATGTGCATTTGGATGCCTCTTTTCTATTTTAGCCTAGGGGCTATTGTTTGCTTCTACCTGTTTAGACTTTTGCGTTCTCGGCTTTTTGTGGTCATTCTGGTCTTCTAAATGCAGCTTGGCTTGTCCTAGATGTTGGCTATTGCACTTTCTATTATGCTTGTTTTTTCTGTTTCTGAACGTCTTTGTAACAATTCTTTTTCTTCTGTTTGGAGGCCTGTTTTGCTTTTGTATGTGTTGGCGATTGCTTGTAGTGTTGGCGCGCGCGGTGCTTGTGCAAATCCGACTTCTATCCGCACTTTGTGTCCTCCTATTTTGCTGCGTCTGCTTTGGTGATTTGGAGTACGTGATGAAGCTTGAAGTTTCTGTGGTTTTTTGCTCTGTTCGCCGAGTCTGCTTAATCGCTTATATCTTCCACGTTTGTATTGGCTCGTCATTCTGGCTGTATACCGAGCTGTTTATGATGCCTGTCTTCTCTAGTTCTTGGAGCCTCTGCTCGAGTTGTTCTGTTGTTATTTTTTCCTCCGTACTTTTTTGAAGGGTTGCTGCTACGTTTTCAAGCGTTGCTGGTTTCTTTGATTTTTGAACGGCTTTGACTATTTCTCTGCAGGAGTTGGCTAGTTTTCCGGTGGCAATTAGGCTTGTTTCTTTTCGTTTTCTGGCTTCTACCTCATAATAGATTATTGCGAGGGCGATAGCGCGCGCTATGCCTAAAAATTGCAAGAAAATTTAGAACTAGCTCTTACTTCTTATCAGGAAAGTGAGTAGGTTTATGTATGGGTACTCGAGGGTTCTTGTAACTGGTGGAGCTGATTTTATTGGTAGCCATTTGGTGAATCGCTTAATCGCAGGGTATGATCACAGCCCTTCTGTCATCTATCTTTTGGCTGGCACAGAGGGAAGTTTTGTGCCAACTGACTTCCTTTTTGCGTATACAATAATTAGAGTCGAGACGATCATAAATGATAGCAAAGCTATTAACGTAAATTCTGGAATCACGTTGTAGACGTAGTATTTTCCTGCGTTGTCTTCTGTCGCCATGTTTCCAGCGTTGTCGAAAGCCGTTATCTTAAAGGACACTGATGTTGTATTTAGCTGACCAGGAATTATAGTCTCATATAGGCCAGTTGTTGTGTTGTAGCTCATTGGAAGACTAGTCCAAGACGTGATGTTGCCTAGCCTGTATGATAGCGTTACGTTTTTTACTCTACTCTCTGTATCCGTCACATTGACGGTGACAGTTACTTCTTGGTTTAGTGGAACATCTCCGCTAGGTGTGTAGAATGGAGTTTCAATTGTCGGTGCCATCTTGTCTTCAGGTGGGCTCCACGGTTCCATTAATGGATAATTATCTTTATTATCTGCATTAATGGGGTAAGGTGTATCTCCTATTTCATCACTACCAGTAATGTTCTGATAAGGTCCACTATTCAAATCTACACCTTTGTAGTCGCTCCAATAATTTCCACCATTGGGATAGCCATCATCCCAAACGTTTATAATTTCGGCATCTGTGTAGGCTTGTTTTACATTATTGAGAAAATTGTTATGATATATTTGGTTGTCCGATGATCTTACAATCTTGAAACCATATTGATTATTGACAATTCTGCTTCTCGTAATGCTGTTATTGGAAGAGCCTTCAAGCAATATACCGCAATACCCAGTTTCTGTATCACAACTTGTAATATTATTGTTCGACGACTTAAAGAAGACGATACCATAATAGTTATAGAACAATGAAACATTTTGTATCGTTAAGTTGGAAGCGAAACAGGATAAAATGCCGTTATAGTTGTTTGCCAAAGTGATGTTTTTAACAGTTATGTTGGTTGAGTTAATAACCGCGACGTACCCAGCGTCAGACGGTATCTCCATGTCTTGTTTGTTCACCCAATAGTAGATAGGCTTGTTGTTAACAGTGTTCGATGTGTCTACGTCAATTATGAAATGCGAGAGTTGCCCCCCATCAACGCCAAAGTTATAACTGTTTCCACTGATGCTATTATTCTTCATAACGGCAGATGAATCAGTTATCATAACACCAGCATTATTGTCTGTCACAAAATTTCCTGAGATATTGTTCTCAGTCGACCAGCCCAGCCAGATAGCGCAACCTCCGTTATGTGTAAAATAATTGTCATGCATATAACTCCCGTTAGAGACAATGATTTGAAGCCCATCATTCAAATTTGACCTGACATGATTGTTCAACAGAAACACATCGGAGGAAAAATACACATGAACGCCAACCCAAAAACTTGTGATCGTGCAATTAGCAATTGTTACATTATTTCGACTAGTCAAGTCGAATCCATAGCCAACTCCATTCCCTTGAAGCCAGCAACTGTTTCCGTCTATGAAAATATTGTCTCTCTGCACAAAAATGAAACCAGAGATGTTGCTCATGAAAGTGTACCGATCACCTATATGTTGAATAGGCGTGCTAGGTGGGTCTACAGATCCGTCAGGTTTGATGTAAATTGAACTGGAATCACCTCTCACTGATAGTTTCCAAGAAGAAGTCAACATAATTATGAACAATAACATCAGTATTAGACTTGTACAAGTTCTCTTTTTCAATCTGATTTTCTCTCCTTAACTTTTTATGGTTTTAATCAATCATACTTGAATTTATAATTTATTTATTATTACTACTTATTACACCATACAAGTTTTGTCTAGTCTTGCTTCAATAATCATAGCAAGAAAATTACATTGAATACACATATAGCTTAATGATTCTCACAAGAATACATTTAAGCCTGATTTATAAGCCGATAAAATCAGCTATCAATGGTGTCCTCTTAGACAATATAGTCAGAATTCCTTTAAAGGGGTTACTTGAAAGAACAACCTTTGCTAGAGATGTCAGGACACTGCTACGCGACATCACGATTCTGACTCTAGGTGAGCATAAAGAAGTCCAAGTTTCCATGAAAGGAAGATCTGTGAGAAAATCGATTTTTCTAATTTGGCGTTCATTGAAAATTTCGCGAATGGTTGCGTTGATGATGTAAATACCTGGATATAATCTTTTATAACGTTTGTCGTAAGATGTTTTTACACAATAGGATACCTCTTTATATTGGATATTCAGACTATAAGCTAATGCTTGGTTATTAAGTTCTAAGAACCGCACCTCCCATTTGAAACATGGTTCAATTTCGACCATATGCTGCGAACCAGCCAAGATCATTAAAAGATCTGTATCTTTTTTCCTTGTACGAACTCTCCACTCCTCTTTCCAACTCATGTTCTCAATGTCAAGAATTTTCTTGATGACGTCAAATTCCTTTTTTCCATTTTCAATCCGCGTGATTCTCCATGTACCAAGGCGATCCAACTTTCGTTTTGTCCTCTTGAATCGCTCCCTGAAATTTCGTCCTTTAAATGTTTCGAATTCAGTCCAAGTACATCTGACGGGAAGAATACGGTGCCCCATCTCTTGTTTTGTGTAAAAATGAATTTTGTTGGTTTTACACTTTTGCTTAATAATTTGCAGATTGGGTGAATCGAATGGTAGAACAACATCAACAAATTGGCATCGTAAGGTCTTGAATAAGAAATCAAGAGTGTACGCTAGGCAGATTTCTCGGTACTGATCATTACTTATGAAGTCTGGAGAAAACCATGCGTTGGGTAGAAACTTAACGAATCGAACTCCAAACTTTCTCTTCATCTTCAAGGGAGATAAGCCTACGATGTTGTTATCGACTGAAATAACTAAAACAAGTTGAGTCCATCCCATTGAATGATTGAACTCCATAAATTGCTTGATGAATCCACTCAAGAGGAACGGATTTTTGCAGTATCCGTTTATTAACGTATTCCACATACCCTCGATTTGATGCAGTTTATTAGGATCTGAAACAACACAAATCGAAACCTTCACTTCACTCACCGATCAGTATTATACAACCAGATACTTGGGATTGGTCACAATTTACATGAAGACTTCAGACATATGACACTTTCCGCGGGGTATGGCTTAAAAGAGGTTTTGAATGAAAATTTTTGAATAGTGAATATCTTGTTTTTCATGGCAAAGTTCTGAAGTCAAAATTTTGAAAGCTTACTTTCCAAAAAATGTTTTAGATTATGTGGCAGAAAGTTCCTGAAAGTTTTCCAAAAGGAAATAACGTTAGCTCTGGTTTGAAGTAGAATATGCCCTGTGAAACCAAAAGGATGCCACAATACTTTCTGTTGATAAAATGAACCACCTAGACTCACTTTTTGAAGATGCTTTGGATTCCTCGAATCGCTTGATGTTGCTCCCAAAGATATACACCTGTAGCCTTCCTCTTCCGCTTTCTTAATCTCTTTCCAAATCAGATAAGGGACCACCGAATATGGTGAATAACTTTGACTCCTGTCGATTCCTGCATAAGCCCAATATGCTTTTTGTCGGTATTTGAAGACAACAATTCCCCCAATTCTCTTTTCTTTTCCAACGAGCCAGATTCGAAGGTTATCAGGATAAAGTGTTTTCCAAATATTCTCCATGAATTCATAGGAATAAAGCGAACCACCAATGTATTTCATGTTCTTGTAGTATAGACTGTAGAAATCTCTTAAATCAGATTTTGTTTGAGCTTCTTGAGCTTGAAAACCATCTCGTTCAAGGCGTCTTATATTGTGTCGTAGATTTTTGGAAAATATTTTGTTCCATATGAAATCTGATGGCGTAGTCTTGAGGTCAATCTCCATAATACCCGAACTTTTATCCTCATAGCTTAATGGTGATTTGAAAAATTGCGCCAATTTGCCATCCATAAAACAAATTTTAGCATATGTTATGCCCTTCTTAAGGCAAAATCTTTGAAGAAAAATTTGTAAAGACAAAGAAGCCTTCTCGATGCAGGGTTCCTTTACCAATGGGCCTCCATAATCTGAATATGGTATTGAATTATAGACTTTCATACGCATTAGATCGGTAATGAACCCTGGACATATCCCAAGAAGTCTCCCATTTTCGTCTCTCAATGTCAGATAGAGAGGGGAATGAGGGAATGATCTTTGAATTACTTCTTTCCATTTTAGACTATGATAGAATGTTCCATCTGGAGAAGTTTGCAGGAAGTTCTCCCATTCACTATTATTTCTTAATTTCTCTACGAACATACTTTTCCCTTTTAGTGTTCAAGTGAAATTGACTCTCTGGGTTTCATCTTTTCTCGGCAAATTTCAGCATCTAGAAAGAATTTATAACCTTTGCTTTCCATTGTTTTCCCCATAACTGTTGGAAGTATGAATAAGATCAGCTTTGGTTTCCATTATGCGAATTGCTGAGGCCATAGTTTCAAAAGTCAATCTTCCGTCCTCGGTTTGGTGTCTTGCGTATTGCAGAAATGGAAAGAATAAATTCTTCAAGCAATTTTGTATCGAATTTTTTGTATTTCCGAAGTTCCAAAGGTGAAACCATATGTGGAAAGGAAGTTTTCTGCTAGAGCATAAATCAAGAATTTTTCTTACAACTAGAAAGTTCGAGTAGCGATCAACATAAAGACTTGGATGAACATCCCATAATTGGCTGTGACGACTGATATACAAACCATCCTTCAAAAATCCTCCATGTTCTCTATAGCATTTGAACCCATACTTTGTGAGTAAATCTAAATATGCGATACTGTTGCCAGGAAAGACAAAACTCACTGGAGTAAGATAAGATCTGTTCATTGCCACATGAACCTTTGCTAATTCCAAATCAGCTTCTTCCCGAGACAAATGCTTGAACCTTCGATGATAGTACCCATGTCCACCAATGTCATGCTTGATTGACGATCCCAAAAGACAATCTAGTGTATAATTCGGGACTTCCAACCATTGCCCCCTAATGGCAAAAGTTACGCGAATCTCAAATCCTTCTAGAAGGCTCAGAAACATTGGTAAAGCCAATTCCTCAATAACCCCAATTGAATATTCGCTAAAATACCTGTTGACGTCTCTACTATCCTTTTGCTTATTGATTACCCCTAATTCTTTGTTACCTACGTCAACATCGATAGATATTATCAGCATGCCTTTTTCAAGTCTCATCTTTGGACTGTTTAAGCTGAACTTGATGAGATGACCAACTTGAGAAAGATAGGATAGCATTTGTTTTCTTTTCCTTAATTTTCCGTGACAATTATTTGTGATAAATCGTTACCTTATTTGAAAGTATCGTGCTCCTGCCGAAATTGGGTTTCAGGATGTGGATGACTCATATTTTATTGACAACCAAATTGCCTTTGGAGTTACTTTGTTTTATATTTCATTTTCGCATCTTTTTTGCATGGTTATTGAAGCATGCTATCGATGTCCCAAAGGTCAAAAAGGTTTATTATATCGTATGACAGAATATACAATAGACCTTATATGAGGATACGCGTACTACTGGCATACAGTTTACTGGTTCTTGTTTTTTTAACCACAGTTCAAGGAACGCAAACAAGCGAAAGCATAAACTCCTATGGAACAATTATCTATACGACACAAACCCTTGCTTTAAAACGCTATGCACCCGATGACATCCTAAAAAAAATGGATGCAACGACGCTTGTCAGCCTTTTTGATATGTGTCAAGCTTGGAGCTGGGACGCCCAAAAAATACAACAAGCTCGTCAAATAAGACCAGATTTCAAGGCGTTGCTTTATCGCTGTATAAAAGCTATTTCTTATCAGAGTGTTGAGTGGCAAAAGGCCTTAGATGGAAATTGGCTTTTGAAAGATGTAAATGGGCAGTTGGTTTATGATACGAATTATCCTTCTCATTATCTTGTTGACATTGGTAATGAACAGTATCAGAAATGGGTGGCAAATTGGAGTAAAGAAAACATTAATCAATATGGGTTTGACGGCGTTATGGCTGATAACAGTTTGTATGCTTGGGCTAACGAGATTTTCTGGACTGCTTCGACTCAACCGATAAATCCGAGGACAGGGACTTTTTGGACTAACGAAGAGGTTGGACAAGCTCTTATTCAAATTCACAGGGAAATTAAGAACGCTATCGGTTCCAAGATATTGTTGTGCAATGGAATAATGGAAGGTTATAGGTTTTGGCGAAGATATAAAGATTATATGGAGTTTCTGAATGGTTCGCCTATGGATGGGTTTGGTAGCGAGTTTCTCTGGCATAATGGAGTTTGGATGAGCGAAGCAGAATGGCTTGACAGTCTCAATTTTCTCATTTTTGTCCAAGACAACTTTCTCAAACAGAACCTAAACAGAATATTCGGAGCTGCTGTTATGCTGGATCAGCTTCCAAATAACAGTACTAAAGAACAGATGCTGACATACGCTTTTGCTTCAACCCTTTTAGGAATAAAAACTAACCAAAACTTTCTTGCCTTATCTACTGCAGATATGAGTTTCACTAGCCAAGTTATTCAGCCATTATTTGACATTGACATCGGCGCGCCAATCAATGATTATTATGTCGTAGCAGGAACTCATGTCTATGCCCGGGACTTTAGCAATGTAAAAGTTTTAGTCAATCCAACCGATATGCCTTACTCTATTGATCTGCAAAATACATTTAGGACTGCAGACGGCGGAATGATTTCAAGAATCACGATCGATGATCATACGGGTGTTGTACTCTTAAGGGCTTCTTAGAAGTAAATTAGCTACGCTTGATCCAAGAAAAGACACAAATAACATGCCATAATATCGAATGGAAGACGGATCGTTAGCAACTGCTTTCACAAATTCTTTTCTTCCTTGGCCTGCGTTTCCACATCCACAGTAAAGCACCCCTAGATTATAGTGCCAAGCTCCTAGGATTTTTCGGCAATCAGACAATCTCATCAATTCTCTTGAGTATTTCTTGTGCAACAGTTTAGTAGCTCTTAGAACCCTCTGTCGATCAGTGCTAATGCTTATTTCATGAATTCTACCCAATACTAGGTATTCTTTAACATATTCAAACTCGTAGTACTTGGCAAGCCTTATCCAGAGGTCATAATCTTCTGCAGCATGAAGGTTTTCATCGAACATACCTACTTTCTCCAAGCACTCTTTTCTAGCTAAAACCATCGAACAGTTTCCCACATAGTTCTTCCGTAATATTGCTGGAAAGATTTTCCCTTTAACTGACGGAATTTTGAATCTTAGTATGTTGCCACGCTGGTTGACCTCCCAAAAACCAGTAGTGACTACGCCAACAGAAGGTCTCTTTTCGATCAGACCTAGCTGCTTTTCAAGTTTGCTTGGCATCCATAGATCATCATCATCCAAAAAAGCAACAAACGTACCCCTAGAGTTTCTTATTCCAATGTTTCTAGATGCAGAAACTCCCCTATCTATGTCTTCACGAATATAGCGAATCCTTTCATCATCAAACTTGCCTACAACTTCCTCAGTATTATCAGTTGAGGCTGCATCACAAACTATTAGTTCAAAATCTTTGAATGTCTGATCTAGAACACTCTTGATTGCGAAAGAGACATAGTGAGCCCTGTTCTTGGTGGGGATTATCACACTAACTTTTGGATTCATTCAATCCTTCCTTTTTGTGAAGATGTACACATCACTGAGCAAGTTAACATGCGCGCTTTCTTAATATTAGTGAAACACGCGTGCGAACAATATCCTAATTCACTCTGACTTTCTTTAGGAGCGCAATAGTCTGGAAACCAAGAAAACTAAGAGGCCATCGATGCGCATTCAAGAACCTTAGATGCCTTCCAAACCACCATTTTTGCTCAAATCTTTCTGATGCAATCTTGGGTAGAAAATAGTAACCCAGAACTTGTATCAGTGAAAAATTCTCATCAAAAAGAGATAGAAACTCAAACGAAGAGAATATGTGCTTGTGTTCCATGTTCCACGCATTCCATCTTTTCTTGAGTAAACGCTCTTCCATTTTTCCTTTGAATCCTTCTAACGAAACTCTATTGGGTGTGGAAATCACTAGATAACCATTGTCAAGTAGGACTTTGTTAATCGCAACAAGCAGCTTACGAGGATCTTGTAGGTGTTCAATGATTTCGAGCGCTATTACAAGCTTGAAGAGACGTTTGAGAGGTAAAGAGTCAACATCACCTTGCAGAAAATGAACATAATCTGTGCTATTTGATTCATGGGCTTTTAGAAGAGCATTCTTCGAAATGTCAAGTCCGACATACGTATACCCTTTTTTCCCAACTATTTCGGTCATCAATCCTGAGCCGCAACCCAAATCAAGAGCGTAAGCGGCTGAAGGTGTGGGCGGAATAAGACTAGCTAAACATTTTGAACGCCCTATGTCGAATAGTGACCAGGAACTCTGAGTTTTCATCTTCGTCTTTATCACAACGTTCTTGCTTTTTGTGCTAAACGCTTAAATCAAGCAGATTTCAGTCTCATGTCTGCAATGGCTAAGGGTGAAGTATAAACGATTCGCCATTCGTGTAAACAATACTCGAATTGTAAATGGTATTGAGTATTAGATCTCTCGTTCGCAATTCAGCCGGTTCACTGAACTTTCCACTGATCCCAGGAAGGTGAACTAAGAAATAATCATATTTTATCTCTGGCTGGTTCTTGTCAAGGGGATAGTAAGGTGTAAGATAGGCAAGAGAAAAATTGAAATCTGTCAAACTTTCTATTTGAACTTGTGTAACTAGATCACATGCGATTGGACCGTCAACGTAACGCTGAGCGAATTCTATCATCTGCCTCTGATAGATAGTATTTATCTCATTTACCTCACCAATGGATTCATTCGGAGGTAAGTCCTTTGATATAACGTTGGCTGACGGCATAAGCGGCTGACATGGGTAAAGTTGTATAGTAACTAAGGATATCAGTAATCCGAATAAGATCGCAGGCATCCAACGACTCTTTTTCCGTATACGCTCAACGAGTATCGCAGAGAGAATTGAAAAAAAGAGGCTTGCATAGTACAATAGCCTGAAGGGGCCCGCTCTTAGCAGAAACCCGATCGGCAAAAGCCCAAGCATCAAACTAGTAAACAGAAGAAAAAAACGCTGAATGCTGTTTAGCCGTTTCCGCATTTTCACGAGGACAACCAAACCGCTTAGTGCCAGAAACAAGAGAAAGAGGTCAGCACCATAATACACCAGAGCTGTTCTTAGAGCGCCAAAAATGTCAATGCGAAGTAGCTCAAAAAACCGAGAGGGTATTGATTCTAACGATGAGGTCGTACCCGTTGGGATCCTCAAAAAAACTATCTGCAAGATCTGTGCAAACGCCAACTTTGCTGAAAACATAAGCCATGCTACACATGTCAATATCGTTATCATTACCATTCCGAATCGTAAATGCGGTTTCAGGCGAAAATAAGAGATTCTCTGGAACAAAATGACAACCAAAAGAAGTGTAGCGAGTACCAAAGAAGAAATAGAATGTGTCATTGGCAAAACTGAAACAAAAAGTATCAAGACAAACCAATGACTCCGGTCGTTTTTCTGCAGCAGCGTCACCAAACTGGTCAAAATCAAAAGGATTAATAATACTCCAAACTGACTCCCGGTGACGATATAACTTAGTGCGGTCTGCGGCAACGATGAAATGAATAGGGCGTATTTCAAAATAGTTGTATCATCTAGGAACTTCAGGTTTTTCACTATTATATAGGTTAATAATGGATAAAGTGAAGACAAAAAAACAGGTATATACTTGACTGAATCTACAACTGGCACGCCAAGGATGATCGAAAAGATGGCGAAACTGATATGAATAAATGGCGTATCACTGTAGAAAAGGATAGAAACAGGCCCTTGATTTGCGATATGACCTCCGTTATAAAGATAGCTGGCCAAACTGTATTGCCGAAACTGATCAATCGCTGTTCCTTGAAACCAAACATATTTCAAATTTGGAATCAGGAGAAATACGGCTCGTCCTATTACGGCAAGCGCGACTAGCGATAACACACTCTTTTCAGAGAAGAAGGCTAACGCGTAAGTTACTATAAATAAGATGAAGGGAATTTCTAATCCTTCAAGAATCCAGCTATCTTGATAGTCTCTGGAAATTGCTATGGCGTTGCCAATTAGAATTATTATTGCAACTATTAGTATTAGCTTCAAAATCGTAGATTTGTTCAACTTAAAAAACCGTTCCGCAAATTTCACTGCAATTCAGCAAGTTTATTGTATATACTCATATACTTCTTTACGTTAGTGGACCAATTGTGCTTCTCTTTTGCGTACGTATACGCATTTTTGCCAAGATTCGTGGCGATATCTTTGGCAGTGAGCAAAGTTAACATCCTATCGGAAAGATCCTTCACATCGAAAGGTTTGGCGAGCAAGCCATTATGGTTATTACTAATGAATTCTCGGGCGAAAGGAAAATCAAAGGCAACGACAGGCTTTCCCAAAGCCATTGCTTCGTAAGCAACCACAGGACCATTCTCGTTAAGGCTGGGAAGAACAAAGAAACTTGAGTTGCGCATCTCTTGAATAGCTTTTTCCCTGGAAACATTGCCTAAAAAGTGAACATTATTACCCATGCTAGCATCAGATACAATTCTCTTTAGATGCCTGCCCATAGGTCCACCTCCGATGATTTTCAAATTCACATCGCCGACATTTTTAGCAAGGATGGAAAAAGCTTTAATGAGGAATGTAACTCCTTTGACCCATGTCAGTCTTCCACAGTAACAAATAGAATCTGATTCATCTCTTTCTTTTGAATTAGATGAAGATTGAAAGAATGACATATCGAAGTCAACACCATTCGGAATAACTGAGAACTTATCAAGTGGTAAATTATAAGATGCCAGTACATCCTCAAGTGTATGAAAAGATGGAACGATAATATGATCAGAGTCACGTAACGTTTTTTTCACAAAAATGTGACTCAGGGGATATTCCAATAAATCGGATGCAACATCGCTTAAGGTCCAACTTGAGAAAGGTGAGGAAAGAAAATTTCTTAAGTTTCGGAAAGGGACGCTATGAAGGCTACTCACCACAGGCTTCCGTGTTTTCTTTTTTATCCAGCCAGTAAGCGAACCAACAGAACTAAAAAAATGAACAACATCAGCTCTCTCTACTAAAGAGAGAACGACTGATGCTCTTCTTGCAACACTCATCGTAAAAGAAAGCCTAGGCGCATGAGAATTGCTAGGCACAGTCACGACTGTTACATTGTCATTTAATTTTGCTTTTGAAAACCTGGTTCCTCCGCATAGAACATTAACTTTCACACTTTCCTTGGAAAGACTGGACACAAGATCAGAACAAGCAGAACCTATTCCTCCATAATGAGTATAGGGAGGAAACTCTTGCGAAATTGTGCAGACTCGCAAATTCTTTGTCGCCTCACATTGCTAAACATTGATCCCATTTGAAAGCACAGACAAAAGTTCTGAGCAGTATCATACCAGAGATTTAGCTTCGACAGACGATGAAATTGGCAAATCTAGTAGTCGCAAAACCGTTGGCATCACATCGATGAAGTCTATCTTAGACTTCTTTGAGCTAATTGATACATCGCCATACATCAAAAAAATGGGCATATCATACTTGCCAAACGCGTAACCGTGTATTCCCTTCGGAGGTTTTCTTACGTGATAAAATTCTGGAAAGAAAACATTGTGTTCCTCAGAAACAAATATTTCTTCACCATACTCCTTGCCTATCTTGTCTAAGCCAAGTCTCACTTTATCGTCGAAAGTAAGGAATCTTCCCATTTCCAGTTTATCTAACTCCTTCACAATTGCATCTCTGTATTTTTCGTTTCTAAACCAAAAGGAAACATAAGTTGCTCCTACAAACGAGATATAATGACGACCATATTCAAACCCCTTATTGCCAAGAAAACCAGTTATATCAAAGCTGCGCAAAACAGGAATCATGCCGTGATCAGACATTACTATCAAAACCGCATCCTTATCTAATGTTCCAACAAGTTTCTTTAACATATCATCAAAGAAACTAACGCGCTGTTTTACAGCATCTGACAATGGACCATACTCATGCCCCAATCTATCTAATGAATTTAACTTAAAGAAAAGAGCATCATAAGCCTCTAGTAATTTAGGTATGCTTCTAATTATTGCAGACTCACTGCGGTTAAGCTTAGGCTCCTTTCTCAAATATCTAACACCATGCTCTCTTAATACTTCATACAAATCTTTACTTTCACAACTTTTCTTCGGCACAGGGAAGAAATCTATCAGATTTGCCGGAATTAAATGAGGAGTTCCATACTCAACTTTACTTACTTTAAAAAGTGCATACCGCAAAATTTTATTCAATCCATCACTAAAAGAAGCCTTATCCACAAAACGCAGCAAACCCCGAAATAATGCATGCTGTACATTGTTTCCAATATGAAAACCAGTAAATACGTGATCGTTCCAAATCTTATGTGTATTTATTGGAACACCTAACTCAAAACAATGCTTTATGCCTACATACGCAAACAATGGCGAAATCCTAGAAAAGAAACAATTTCTACTCAAATCCCACAAAAAAGGACATAAATCAGGGGAAAGATAATGATCAGAAAAGGCATCAAGCCATATCAAAACTACCTTTTTCATGTTTTCAACTTCTACTATCAATCTTTTCGGTGAAAAGTTCTATCAGCAACATCCAGAATATCTAAAGTTATTTTCTGCAGACACGAGAACTTTGATTCAAGATTCTCTTTTGACAAACATGTCTGTATGTGACTAGAATCTAGTACTTCACAGAGCCTGCCCGCCGCTACATAAAGTGCACTTGCATCGATTCTAAAATCTTGTTTAACACTTTCTAGTAGTGTGAAACCTACCAGCCATAATTTCATCATGATGTTTCCATTGCGCGTAAATAGAATTCGCAGTTTTATCTGGTAACCTCTTTTACGCGCTGCAATGAAAAACTTGAACAAAATATATCGCAGATAGAGTCTTACTGCTAATTGCCTAATGATTTTTGAGCGAATGCCTATCTTTTGCTTCATAAAATAATCGAATAGATCTTCTAAAACTTTTGTATTCAACTTCTTAATGTAATCGTCGAACACCTGAGCATATGTAGGTGACCAGACAATATTAACTCCATAGGCCTTGCGTAAATAATACCAAACCATAATTTTTGAATCTTTTAGAGTTTCAATCAGAAGCCTTCCAAGATCCAAATTAACCAACGAACTATTTTCGATCAGAAGTCTTCTGTAAGCATAGGTAACCATTAGCGATGGCAAGGCATTATTCATTTGTCTTAACTCAGGAAACAAAACATCAAAACTCTTAGAAAGCCGAGTGCATCTCCGCAAAAAACTTGGCTCATATACTTTACTAAGCAAACTCAAACACGTGCCCATCTCCACATATGTCTTCATACATTCATAGACAAAGTCAATATTTTTTTTCGCATCTCCTTTCCTTAATCCTTTGATATTTAAAAGCCCGAGTAAACCTTCAACTTTACTAAGGAGAATAAGAACGCCATTATATGCAGATAAATCTTCAAATTTTATGTGAATATAGTCTCTTACGTCCTTCCCCCAGAGAATCTTAGAAGCTTCCTTTAATTCATAGAATTTCAACAGGGGTAATACAGTAATGTCCTTCAATGTTGCTTGCGTTATCCAAACAGTAAAACCTTTGAATTTAAAAGCCCTTGAATAAGGGTCAGGCAATCCGAGCCTTTTGTGTATGCTCCTCCTTATTTTTTCAATAGCATCGCTTTTGACAGAGGTGTTTACAACAATTAATATATCATAATCGCGCAGTGGAGTGAGACCTTCGCCAGATAAATAGAATGAACCCTCATTACGCCCAAAACTTCCCACAAGATATATGGAAATTGGCTGGATTTCTTTCAGGATTTCTTCTACAACAACGGCTTTGTAGAATGCAAATGTGGGATTAAAGGCGATTAGCGCTTCCTTATAGTTATTTAGAGTATTCTCTTTGGGCATTTTTGAACTTCCAAATATAGTTGAACAGAATCTCCATTGTTTAAATTGGTGCCCAAACCCCTGATATGTCGCCGCGTAGGTAATCTAAAAAGCCAAGCAGGATACCTTTCATCCAGAAATAGCCTTTTCTTCCAGAAATCAGCAACAAAGGAGACACAAAAGGCAAAATCATATAAAACAACTTAACACCAAGCGGTGGCTTCGTATAAGCTAAAGCTTGATATATACCTGAAACGGTTCTTCTTTTATAACCTTCCTCTTGTTGGTCGATTCTGGTTCTTTCCGTCTCTACACAACATTCTTCACAGAAGATAGCCTTATTTTTGAGCTCTAAAGCTTTGAGAAGTATGTAACTATCCTCCGCCTTACAAGGCTTAATTGGAATAATCCTTCTCAGCACGTTATACTTAATCAGCATTAACTCTCCACTAGCAGCTATCAGCAACTTACGCCTTATACGATCAAGAAACCTATAGAAAAGCTCTTGAGGACCTTCTTTAACAGACACCTTCACAAAAACAAGGGCAACATCCTTAAAACGAAACAACCGCAATGCAGCTTCAAAATTCGTTATTTTGGTGTCTACATCATTGAGAACCACAACATCGACATCCTTTGGAATAAATTTGAAACCAAAATTTATGGCATCGTATTTACCTTTAGGCTCCCGATAAACGACATTCGGATGATTAAGATTTCTACCACACACAATTAAATAGGGCACCCCTAAAACCTTCAGCTCTTCAATTTTCTCATCAATATGACTCTCATCTCTAGCCAAAACCAAGAAGAAAAGTTTCAATGGCTTCCGACTCCGACTCAAGGTTTTTAGTAAACCAGTCTATTCTTCCACATCTACATGCGTAATTGCAGACTTAGCGCGCGCGAACGTATGAAACCTGCTCCGCCAGTTACCAGAACTCTAGAAAATCTCATATACAGTCCACATTAGCTTTTCAATTTATCGTAAAATATAACCAAAAAGGCGAAATTGTTTCCTTAGGGCGAAGAACAAAAACTGGAATAGCTTTTTACCAGTTGTTCTAGCCCTTCTCTCAGACTCGTTTTAGCTTTAAATCCGAGGATGTTCCCTGCTTTTGACGGATCTCCATAATTGTTCTTTACATCGCCCTTTCTGGGTCTGTCATAGATTACCTTCAAATCTTTTCCAATAACCTCTTTTACAATTTCTGCAAGCTCATTTACCGCTGTGGGTCTACCGGTGCACACATTGAAAGTTTCGCCTTTTGAATTGGCTTTTTCTAAGGCTAGAATCGTTGCGTCTACCACGTCATCCGCGTGTATAAAATCTCTGGTTTGCTTTCCGTCCCCATACACAACTAAGGGCTCGTCCTCTAGCGCACTCTGTAAAAACCTAGTTATAACGCCACTATAAGCGCCATGCTTCTGTCTGGGTCCATAGATGTTAAAGTATCTTAATATGACAGTACCGAGCCCGTAACAATTGTTGAACGCTCGACAATAACCCTCTGCAGAAATCTTTGATGCGGCGTAAGGTGATATAGGATTAAGTGAGTGTTCTTCCTTAAGCGGCAACGGATTTCCTTCTCCATAAACCGCGGTCGAGGACGCAAACAAAAGTTTTCGAACACCGCTTCTTACGGCCTCATTTAACACATTCAACGTCCCATTCACATTAACGTCATGAGTTTCCAAGGGATTATTAACAGACTCCTCAACATCAATCAACGCCGCCAAATGAACCACAGCATCAACACCATCCATAGCCTCTCTCACAGCCTTCCTGTCTCTTATATCGCCTTCGATCACTTCAAAGCTGGCTCGACCCAAAATCTCACAGAAACTCTTCATCTCTCCCGAGTGAAAATTATCCAAAACAACAACCGAGTAGCCTCTACTTATTAGCTTATCCACTAAGTGGGAACCAATAAACCCGGCGCCTCCAGTCACCAAGACCTTAGAAAACCCGCCCATCTTGACACCTTTAAATTTCAAAAACTATGAAACAGGAACAGCGAAAAATTTTACCGCCTACCAATCCAGCTTAATATCCACCCGACAGACCACAGAAACGCAATAGCTGGGAACATAGCCACAATTAATACGCGTTTCCTCAAATGTTTTCACGGCTCTAAAAATCATCGTTGATCCACCCCCTATAAAATAGTTTTCTTAACGTCTGATTCAGATTAAGAATCAACTTAGAGATTCAGCCAGAATCCTCTTCAAAATAATGAAACCATGCCTCAGCTTCAACTTTTTCTCCCCAAGTCTAGGCCGATATTCTATGGGCATTTCCACAATGCCGTAACCTTTTCTTTCGACCTGATGATTGAGTTCAACCTCAATGTCAAAGCCTCTAGACTTAGGCTTCCAACCTCTCAGTATCTCCCAACGCACAACCCTCAAACCCGTCAACGGGTCATCGAGTTCTACTCCATTCAAAAAGTTATGCGCGAAAGCAAGCAGCCTATTCCCAAAATAGAGTATGTCATGCAGCTTTCCCAGATTCAGTTCATCTCCAAAGCGGTTCCCACACACCATACCCACACTTGGATTTTCTTCCAAAATCCTGACCATCTCGAGCAAATATCCTGAAGGGTAAGTGAAGTCAGCATCGATGAAAGCCACGTACTTAACAGCACCATTCACGTGCATAATTGCTTGTCCGATGGCATTTCCTTTCCCCCTTCCCCTCTGAACCAACACCTCGGCTCTCATTACCCTCGCAATCTCCACTGTCTTGTCCGTGCTGTTGCCATCTACAACCAGAAGGGCAGGCTTATCTAACGTCTTCTTCAGCTCAGACAAGGTCTGCCCTATGCCTTCCTCTTCGTTCAGAGCAGCAATCAGCACCAAGACACGAGAGTAATCCACGAAGTCTTCTCCTCTCAGTTAAATTTAACACTAGTATCGCCGAATTTAAACAATAATAGAACAAACTTCTAGAACAATAAACCACATGTCAAACAGAAGCTGTCATGTTAAGCCAACGGGTGACGAAACGATTATGAAAACTGAACCCGTCTGACGCCGGATCGTAAATCCAAAGTTCCATGAAAAGCTGAAAAAAATAACCGCGGTTTACCGGATCCCATGAAACAGACTTGTCGACAATAAACGGAACACCATTTATCGTAAGACCCCCAACAGTAGATTGGCCACCAGAAAAAGACACGTTGTAAAACGAAAAGGCCAAAGGAACGTCGCTGTTTCCGCCGTCCTCAAGGAACACTCGATACTCATACAAAGGCGCAAGAACACTCGGCGCCCCAGTTGTCACGTTAGGCAAAGGCTCAGTCTCGTTCCTAAACTTCACATACACAACATAATACGTCGAAGAACCCATATGGTTACCAACCCCAACATAAACCAAATAACTCACGCCAGCAGTAACGTTGAACGGATAGTCCTCAGCCATGTGCCCAAGACCCAAAACCCAAAGCTCCGAAAACTTTTCACCGCCCGGCAAATGCAGCACCAAGCCCAGCGTTGGCGAAGCAAGAATCAAAACGCCAATCAACCCTACAGTAGCAAAAACAATCTTGTAGTCTTCAAGCTTCATCAGCAGCCACCTCAGGCTTCATACCCAACATCTTCCTAACATGGCCGCGCTTGAACCAGCACCAAACAAACTCCAGAACAACAACAAACACGGCAATGCCCCCCACAGAAAAAGTGAGAGACGCCCAAAAAACCGTCCGAGCCCCATCCAAAGCTGACGCCTTCAAAACATCAGCGTCGCCCTTAACACTTTGAGCAATCTCAACACACTGTCCAGCCTTGCTGGCAGCTTCGCTTGAATTCCCGTTTCCAAGCGCGATTTTAGCTTCCGTCAGAACCCCTCCAGCCTCATTCAGCCTCACAATCAAACCAGAAACGTTTGCCCCAGCCCTCTCAGCATCCAAAGTAGCGTTGAAAGCCTGGCGAACCGCAACATCAGCCTCCCCAACACTCGATGAAGCCTCATCAGCTCCACGAACAACGAAAACACCATGCGAAAACAGACCCGCCAGAGCAAGAACCAACAAGAAAGAAACAGAGCCCCTCAAAACCCGTTTCAACACACCCTTTTCACCTGACGTTTCCGCCCAGCCACCGTCTTGAGCTTACGGTTCTCCAAAGGCTGACACATTCTCTTCAAGATTTCCCTTTCAAGAATAGCGCTCTGGAGTTCGCTCTCCAACTTCGAGTATCTACTAGAAAAATCCTCGTATTTTTCGAGAAAAGCCTGACCCTTCTCCGTAACTTCATAGCCCTCATCGTTCAGGCGTAAGAAACCAGTCTGAACCGTTTTCCCCAAGTACTTCTCCAAAAGCCTGTAACTCAAGTTTGCAAGACCCATTATCCGCGTCTTCTTCGTACCGCTGCCTGCAGCATGCAGAATATCCGCTATGATACGCAGCCCGTCTCTGTACTTAGCCATCTAGAACACAACCAAACACAAACAGAACAGCGGAAAACAGTAAAACCTAAGACAAGGCACACGTGCTACTTGTGAAGCCAGCCCCTGCCGCCCTTCTTCAATTGCTGCTTCTCTTTCTTACACTTGGACTGCCCGTTAACATAGGTTCTGGCTCTCGAATGAGTAACCCTGTTCAATTCAGTCCGAACGAACTTGCCCCATCCGCCAACATCAGGATCAGGAGAATAAACCAAGCCCTGAGACGCCCAAACCTCCATTATCTGCGAAAAACTCGGAGCCTTAGCATCCCTAGTTGCAAATATAACGTGGCCGCGACTTGTAAAAAGCAAGGGGTAATCACGAACAGAAACTCCTTCAGCCCTAACCCTGTCATCAAACCGCTCCGTCCACAGAAACCCCCACTGCTCCTTAAGCTTGCTCCGAAACGCATCCCGCTCAACCCGACTCTCAGACTCCACTAAACCAATCCCTCCCTGACAGGAGCGGAAACGAAGACACTGCTACTAACGTTCACCTTGTCACCAACGTTCACAGGTCAGTCTCGACTTCTCCTTCCTCAACCCTTCAATTGAAACCCTAGTATTTAAGCGATATTCTACATAACATATATACAAATGTTGTAGAACAATAACCCACATCTTCCACAAAAAAAGTTTCTTTCCAGTGTCACATGGTTTGGAAGCTGATTTGAAGTATTTTTGGGTTTCCGAGTTTGTAGACGATTCTTTTACGCTGTCTTTGGTAGCTTCGTTTATGGACGTCGAGGTCGTACGATCCGAATATTTCTTCCCAAGCGATTTTTCTGTGTTCCAAAGCGCAGTTTGTTGTTCAGTAGAGTCTCTCGCGGAGGCTTGTCTGATGTTTTCGCGTGCGGCACCCGTTCAGAGTCCTCAAGAGTTTAGCTGTAGCCTGCTAACATTCCCCAAATTTCACAAGAGATGCGAATGCCTCCTCAACAACCACTACTGATTATCGACCAAACGATACATTAACAAAAGCTCATCAGGCCTTAGACGCGACCTAACATATTCTTTCTCAACCCAAACACTTTCCTCAACCATTCTCCAACATGCCGTTCACTAACGAATAGTCACAGCTAAACATGTTTCAGCAACCCTTTTACGACAAGCAGAATGTTGTTTCGGCGCCACTTAACATTTTTGCACGACAAAACAAACGGCAATAGTCACGACTATAGTACAGACAGAGAAGATAATTGGATGCACCCTCTTCTGGACAGGCTCCAAAAACCGACCACCAACACCTAAACCCACCGCTGAAACACACACCACAATCACCACAACCATACTCCTAGAAAACTACGAAGAATACGACACTAACCCGCGCTCCTCATTAGAACACTCCAGCAAGACACATCAACGATTTTGAACCGCTCTCTCAACTTTTTCACCGGCAACTACGGCGTAGCCAGCTTCTTTAAAGAAGAGGCTTTCCGCATCAGCCTTTCCACCTTTATGGTGACTTACCTTTTTTCTTTTGTTTTCGTCACTTCTTTTACGATGTTTCTTATTTCCATTGTGATTATTAGGCTGGCTGGTAATAGAATGAGCGGTATGAAGCCTATTGGCGTTCTCACAAAATAGCCTAAGTATCCGATGTATGGTGCGGTGAATATTGGAGAAGTAAGGGATAAGTGTTCGAAAAACTGAGCGCCTGTTCGAAAAAATGAACATTTATAAGCTTGTTTTTACAGTGTTCAAATTATGTCAGAATTGCTTACTCCTAAGGTTATCCTAATTCTAAGAACTATGAGCAAGGACTTGAGCAAGTGGACTAGAGAGGTATTATCATGTGCTGTCGAGAGTGATTTGATGACAAGGCTACCAGCATGGCAAGACTGGTGTCAAAGTGCTAAGCTTTGCGAAAGGTCCATGAAGTTTTTTGAAAAGCCAAGAATTGCAGCTATCAAAACTTTGAAAAAGAATCGCCCAAGATAGTGTTTTGGGGCATTTGAGAAAGGCATATCACAATTTAGATCTAGCAAACAAAGTTTTTGATATGCATGAAGGCGAAGCAGCTTTTAGGTATGAAAGTGAGAATTATTTCGATTGGGTCATTACCATTTGTTACTATGCAATGTACCAAGCTTCCTTATCTGCGTTAGCTGCTGTCAGAAAGGAAGGCGAGACTCATGCTGCAACGGTTTGTGCGTTGATTTACTATTACGTGCATAAGAGGAAGAGGCTTGGCGAAGAATACTTGATTTCTTTGGATATAATCGCAACTCTGGCAAGGCAAGATGTACAAAAGCTTGTTGAGAAGAAGGGGAAAGGGAGAAAGCTTCGTATGATACGAGCTTCATAACACAAAAGGGACTTGCTGAAAGGGCTTTAACCGATGCAAGGGAATTTGTGGCAAAAATCAGAGAAATCCTAGAAGAAGGAATGGGTAGAGAGTTTTTGTCTGGAGTCTGATTCTTCTGCAGGAAGAAATGTTTGTGAGCATCACTGCTAGCGTGTGCTATTTTGTTTTGTATTGGTATTTTGTGTTGTTGTCTATTATGTAGAAGATGTGGGTGGTTTCTTTTTTTGGTGGCGTTGGGGTTTTTTGGATGTAGAGGATTGGTTTTATTAGGGCTTCTGAGATTTTTGCTAGGTCTTCCATGGTTGCCATTTTTATGATTGTTGTGTCTGGTTTGATCAGCGGTTCTTCTGTTGTTTCTGCGATGATTTCTTTGTATTCTTTTAAGATTTTTTTTAGTGGTTTTTCTTTGGGTTTTGGTGGGGTCGTTGGTTTGGTTTTTATGTATATGAGGGCTGTGAGTACTAGGCTTGAAAGGGCAGCTACGCAGAATGTGTAGGATGCGTTTCTTTGGTTCGGTACCCATGGTAATGGTGTTATCGTAGTTTGGTCTATTATTGTGAGGGAAGTTTCCATCCTTCCCTACGCTTTTTCATTATGACTTCTTGGATTGTTGGCACTTTTAGGGCGAATTGGATGTGGCGGCAGCTGCTTGTTTGGCAGTAGTCGCACCAGACGCCTTCAGGCTTGAAGTAAACGTCTATGATTCTTCCCTTGGATATTCCATTTGCGAGGGTTCTGTCTAAAATGCGGACGCCGTTTTCGCTTAGGTTGAAATGTTCAAGTTGCGGAAGTTCAGGTGTGGGTGTCAGGATTTTTAGTTGTTCGCATTTTTCGCGGATGGCGTCTGTTATGAAGTCTGCGAGGCTTGTGTAGCCCATTTCTGGATAAGCCTTAATGTATTCTTCTATTTTGTTTACGAGTTCTCTTTGGAGGGTTACTCCGCGGTATTTTCCTATGGGCATATACCTTACCTTTACCCTATCTATACATCAGTCAAGCTCTAATAAAATTTTCGCTTTTCACATGTCACCTTTTGACTTGGTTGAGTCGACAACTCTTAAATCAAACCACATGAACACCATATTAAAGAAGTCTGAGTGGGGTATAAAATGCCAAAGGGAAACTACAAAAGTGTCACACTCAAGGAAGAGCTTGTCGACCGCGTAGCAAAAGCCATCCGCAGGGCAGGAACATACCACAGCATTGCAGAGTTTGTATCAGAAGCCGTGCGTTTAAGGCTTGAAACCATAGAGAAACAGATGAAGGCAAGAGAGGCGGAAGATGAGCCTGAAAAGTGACCCGCGATTTTAAGCCTTTCTTGTTTCGCCGCCTCAGCGTGGTGTTAGGTGATTTTATGCATAGGAGAAGCGAGTTGCAGCGTCAGAAGCGGAGTATTCGCAGAATCATTTTCACAAGCAGCTTCCATGACAAAATTTTATGCGAAACAATTTGCAGACTTTCGCGTGATGAAGTCTTAGGCTTGCTCCGCGAGCCTGTTCAGGTCAGCCTTGTTCCAGACGTGGAGAAGGGTGAAGTGTTGCTTGACTCTCGTGGTACAGGAAGCTTTCAGAAGGTGCGTGCGTGATGGCTGGAGGAAAGCCTTGGACGCAAGAAGAAATCGATTTATTGTTAGACATGGTTCGTCAGGGAAGGGGCGCTGAAGAGATTTTTAAGTCAGGGAAGTTTCTAGGCCGGAGCTTTCGGTCTATTGATACCGCGATTAAGCGGTTGTCTATTGCGCCACAAGCGAAAAAAGTTTTTGCGCCGCAAGTCGGGGAGGCTGAGATTGTTGGCTTGGAAACGATTGTTAAGCATTACCTAGATGCTTTCAATAAGATCTGCGACCTTGAGCAGTACGACAAGTCCGATCTGGAGCGTTTCCGCATTATCTTCATGGCTGCTTGGAAGTACCGTGATCTTTTCCGTGAGTATCAGGAGATGGAGAGGGTTGAGGCCCGTATTGAGGATCTGGAGAGAAAGATGGCGGAGTTACAGGCGAAGAAGAAAGGATCTGAAGTTCCTTTGGCGGCTTGAGCTTGTTGACTCTTTCGCTCGTGACGTGGAGAGGCAAGAGGAAATCGAGATTAGGGGTTCTGTTGACTACGCGGAAAAGGTTTTGGGTGTGAAGCCTTTCCCTTATCAGGTTAAGCTTCTCGAGGACTCGGGCAAACGTATAGTCGCGTGTATGGGGCGGCAGTCGGGGAAAACAACGACGATAGCCATGAAGGCCATCCACTTTGCGGATACTAATCCAAACGTGACCGTGCTGATTACAAGTCCGAGCCTGAGGCAGAGCATGATAATGTTCGACCGCATAGCCGGCTTTGTTTATTCCGCGGCTCGGTTGAGAAACAAGATAGTGCGGGCGACAAGAACTCTGATCCACTTTGAGAATGGAAGTCGCGTAATAGCCTTTCCTTGCTCGCTGAATCTACTACGCGGTTACAGCGCTCAGATGGTTATCTGTGATGAAGCGGCCTTCATGCCTGAAGAGGTTATTACGCAAGTGATCTTTCCCATGCTTAGCACAACAGACGGCTACGCAATTTTTCTGAGCACACCTTGGGGCAAGGGCCATTTTTTCTATAGGGCTTTCGTTAACCCGTCTTACAGCGTTCACCGAGTCAAGTCAAGCGAGTGTCCGCTGATCAAGCCTGAGTTTCTCGAGGAAATGAGGCAGAACATGACCCATGAAGCGTACTTGATGGAGTATGAAGCCGAGTTCGTAGAGGCTGTGAACAGTTTTTTCAGTCAAGCCTTAATCCGCGGTTGCGTTGAATTAGCCCAAAAGCACAGTGTGGAGCTGTACGCAAGTCTTGAGGCCTCGTTTCCAGTTGCGGAGTATTACGCAGGAGTCGATTTTGGGAAGCTCCAAGATTATTCTGTGCTCACGGTTTTGAGGCGTGAAGGCGACGCCCTCAAATTAGTTTACATGTACCAGTTTCCGCTTGAAACGCCTTACACACAAGTGATCGGGCATCTCGTCCGAGCTGATCAGAAATTCCAATTCCGTAGCTTGCTGGTGGATCAGACCGGCTTGGGTGAGCCGGTTCTTGAGGAGATCCGCAACCAAGGCGTAGGCTGCGCTGAAGGCCTGAAGTTCACGATTCAGACGAAAGAGGACTTATTGACGACATTGAAAATTGCAATGGAACAGAACCGTTTAGCAATACCGTATCATAGACAGTTATGCGAGCAGATCAACGAGCAACAATACGCTTACAGCAAAAGCGGACATCTACAGTTTAGTCATCCAGAAAACAGCCATGATGACATGTTGTGGTCCCTCGCATTAGGAGTTTACACAGGCACGCAGGCGCCTCCACCTGGAAAGGGCGCGGTTATGCTTCCACATTAACCTTGGTGAAATAAGATGGAAGAAGAAATTTTCGTTGCTAATTCAAAGGGCGACGTGAAAGCCTTGGGCATGAAAATAAATTGTGCTCCAGCAGACCTGCACATCTACGTTAACGGCGTGGACATTACAAAAAACGTGGTTCTTGAAGAAGTTCGCATCGTGATAGAGAGGGCATCCGAAAGTAAAGGCATTGTCTTAGCGCCTACAAAGTAGTGAAATAATATGCCGTGGAAAAGCACTTTAAAAGACGATTTCGAAGCTCAACGCCAAGTTCCGCCAGAAATTAGCAAGCGCCAGATTGAAGAGGAGATCCCGGTTAGCTGGAAAGCTGATGGCATGCTTTGGGGCTATGTCACAAGGTATATGCTTAAAGGCTCAGGCGCGGGCTTTGTTACTCCGCCTTACACGGCTTATTGGGAACGCATTTGGGGTGCGGTTCCAATTGAAGACCTGCCCAAATATAAGGACCTTTACGCATTCACACCATATATTAAAGCGTCACTTGATGTTACCGTTAACCTTGCCATAAGCAACGGGTTCGAACTTGAAGGCGCCGATGATGCAGTCCGCGAATGGCTTTCAGATTGGATTGACGAACACAACATTCTCCAAACATTACGGATCGTTGCCACGGACATGCTTGTCTTCGGAAGCGCATACCTGGAGCTTTGCAGAGATGAAGACACAGGTAAAATTGTTTGGCTCAAACCGCTTGACCCTGTTCACCTTCGGGTTCGCCGAGATGCTTATGGAAACGTTTTCGGCTACATTCAACTATTGACTTTTCCACCCGTCGTTTTTGAAGCAAACGATATTGCTCATTTCCGTTGGGGGGCTAAGTCATGGTGGTATGAGTTCAGCTATGGCACAAGCCTCCTTAGACCGTTGCTGAAGATTCAGGCATTGCTTGATCAACTGGAAAGCGACATAGCAGTGATTATTCACTGTTACACTAAGCCCATGCTCGTTGTGAAGGCAGGCAGGCCGGAAATGCCCTTCAGCGACCCGCAACTTCAGCAGCTAATGGAAGCTTTCCGAGACCGTCAGCCTGCGACTGACGTGTTTGTCCGCGGTGATGTTACCGTTGATGTTGTTCCCAGCCTTACAAAAGATGTGAATGTCCAGTTCTGGCTTGATTACCTCTACAAGCAACGCGAAGCAGTGTTAGGCGTGCCGAAGATATTTTTAGGCGAAAGCGAAGGAACAAACCGTGCAACCGCTGAGGTTGTAATGCAAGAGTACGTTACAAGGCTTCGGATGATACAGGAATTGCTCGGAGACAAACTTGAAACCGACTTGTTTAAGCAGCTTATCCAAGCCAAGTTTGGCGAAGGCGTCGAGGTTCCGCATGTTAAGTGGCGTCAAATTTGGGAGCCCACAGTTGAGGATAAAGCCAAATTTGTTGGTGACTTAGTGGAGAAAGGCATTATTCTGCCAAGTGAGGCGCGGTCGCAGTTAGGCTTTCCCGAAGAATATCCAGAAGGGGAGCCCCTACTAAGTATGCCTACCCCTACCAAGAAAGAGAAACAGTTGAAGCCTGAAGACGTCGCTAAGGCTGTTGTTGAAAAGCTCAGTAGAGGCGAATAAAAATGCCAGGGCTTGAAGAAGGCACAACTGTCTGGCGCATGCGTGTTGCTGATCCATCACGGTTTGACAAGTTTAGAGTTAAGGAGATCACAGAAGGCGTAAAAATAACGCTTGGAAGAGTTAAGAGCTCTGACCGCTGGGAAATTCAGAATTATATGTTTGACAAGCAACGATTCAGAACACGTGAGCAAGTTAATAACTGGTATGAAAAACACGTAAAAAGTGAAACCCGTACAGCTATGGATTTCAACGTATGGAATGAGTACCGTAAAATGGCTCTTCAAGCTTACATGGAAATATCACACGTTTCATAGTCATGGTGAGAATATGAGTTTTCAAGCAGCAGATCCAGAACTTGAGAAGGCAATGCGGCAAAGAGAACAAAAGTACGGTTACAAAAGAGGCTCAAACACAAGCTTCACCAAACCCAAAGAGTATAAAGATATCCCTGAAAGCCAATTCGCAGACCCAGTAGGCTACAACTATCCCATCGACGACGCTCATGTCAAAGCAGCTGTTACTTATTGGAGCCACATGGATCATAGAAAAGCTTACGGTCCTGCTGCACGTGCCTTCATAACCCAGCGGATTATCAAATCAGCATTAGCCAAAAGCATAACGATCAGGTGGCAGCCTGACGATCCGGATTACAGAAACCTTCCCGAAAGCTTGAAAAAGCGCATGGAAGGCTACGGCCAGAAGAGCATGCTTGAGGACTGGCAGTCATTTCGCGCCTGGCAAGAAGCCCTATTTAAAACTCGCAATAAACGTGTTCCCGCAATGGTATGAAGCTCTACACAGGCTTTTCAACGACTCTTTCACGCACGGGTTTCTTTAGGTCTTTCTTGCAAATATTTCCAGCTTGAAGTGCAGTAACTCGCCCAACTTCTAAGATATACTCATCATAACGATAATTTGTAGGGATAGGAAAAGCATCATCATCGTTTAGTATTCTAATGTGTTTACCGCATACGGCACATCTTTCGTAATGGTATGTTCCTTTTTTCCACATCATTGCTCAATCAAATGTGGATGTTTCTGATTAAAAAGTCTTCGTTAGTGATTTGAAATGCAATTGCGTTATTTTGTGCCTTTTAAGGCTCAGGAAGGCGTTAAGGTAGAGTACGCGCTCAAGGAAAAACTATTGAATATAGAGGGCGTGGCAATCGATACGAGCGTGAACGCTAATAAGTGGCAGATTCCCGCTGAAGACCTTGACTTTTTAACACAATCGCTTTTTGGTGCACAGCTCCGTGTGGATCATGCTGAAAGTGCCTTGATGATTGTAGGTAAGGTTTCTGAGAGTAAACGTGATGGCGATAAAATTCTCTTTCGGGCTGAAGTTGGCGAAGAAAAGCTTATTGAAAAAATACTACGAGGATATGTTACCCATGTAAGCGTCCAAGTTGACAGTGAGGATGTTGAATGCAGCAAATGCAAACGTCCCACACGCAAAGAGGGCATGCTCATTCACCTTTGCCCTGGAGCTTGGGAAATCGTTCACAAGCCAACAGTCCGAGAGTTAAGTATCGTGGCATCGCCAGCCTATAAAACAACGGAGTTTCAACCCGTGGGCTTTTTCGCTGCTATGAATGATGCCCAGTGGAATGCAATTATGAAAACAGTTGCGGGTTCGAATCCCGCTGCTTCGCAGTCACTTTCTAATAAAAGTGATGATGTGGGTTCTAAGCGAGAGCTGCAAGAACCTGAAAAGCAAAAATTAGAAGCAAAAGAGGTGAAGCACATGTCCGTTAAAGCGGATAAAGATGCTTCTCCACACCAGGCACAAGGCGTAGTAAATGTGGCTCCGGGAGAAACAGCACCGAAACAAGTGGAATATCAAGACCTCATGAATCAACTGCAGCAACTTGAGAAACAGATAAGGGAAGGTCATCCAAGCGCAAGCGACTCGGAAATCGACGCTTTAAACAAAAAGATAGGTGAATTAGAGGCGGAAATCGGAAAAAAAGCTCGAAAACGAGAGCTAAGCAAAAAACTCAGTGAACTAACAAAGAAGCTCAGTGAAGAGGAAGCAACGCCAGAAGAGGAAGGCAAAGAAGAAGGCGAAGAGGCTAAGATTCCGAAGGCTGAAGCTGAGGCGAAGCGTGCAAGTGGCAAGGGCATAGTTGCTGTTGACGAGATCAGCAGGGACATGCTTGGCAACTACGACTGGTTCAAGGATTTACTCAAGGCTCACAAGAAACTTGTTGGATTCCAGTAAAAGGTGATTTTGAATGAGTCTTACTCCTGACGCACGTATAGCAGGAAACATCTACAGTCTTCCAGGAGACATCGTAAGCTTCGCAGTAGGCGCAGCCGTAACAATGGGTCAACCCGTTAAGATTACTGCTGATATGACAGTTTCACCAGCAACTGCAGTAACCGACAAAATTATCGGAGTAGCCGTGACAAACCAAGCAACCGTTGGCAAGCAAGTCAGCGTTTTGATGGGCTGCCCAATCGTGTACGTGACTGCAAGCGCAGCAATAACAGTTGGTCTTCATGTTGCTGCCACAACAGGTGGGCAAATTGTGAGCGTTAGTGCAGGTACATTGGCTTACCTTATCGGAATTGCTGTCGAAGGTGCCGCAGCTGCTGGTGCGGTCATTAGAGTCGCAGTTATGCAAATGATCATGCCAGTATCATAGTGAAGGTGAATTGACATGAGTCTTTTTAGAGATGCACTTTCATGGGTGGACACTGGCGCAATCGCGTACCCGTCACTCCATAAGAAGATTTTGGAGCTGACGATGCCGGCGCTCGTAGTTAAGAAGCTGTTTCCAGAATTTCCGTTGGTCGCGGGTAAAACTGCAACCTTCGTGAAGCAAAGTGGAAGCCGAGCAGCAGCTCTGAGTGAAATAGCGGAAGGCAGCGAAATCATGATGGATTACACGCCGTACACAACGATAACGGTGACGCCTTACAAAAAAGGCGCACGTCAACGGATAAGCCGAGAGAACATTGAAGACTTGTACATTCCAGTTATTGAGGATCAGCTACGGCGACTTGCAAGGCGAATGGCTTACACTATTGACAAGGACTGCCAGTTAGTCATTGACGCAGGCGCAGGGATCAGCCAAACCGCGACAGGCACAAGCCTCGGAGCAACAGGCACGGAATTTACCATAACCGGTGGACTTGGCACGAAGGACATTTTGAAGGCTAAGGCAGCTATTGAAGGCTACAACCTGATTCCCGACTCAATACTGCTAAACCCAATAAACGCAAGAGATGTGATGTATCTGCCTCAGTTCAGCTTACACCTGCAATATGGGGAGCCAGTAATCCAAACTGGAAGCATAGGCAAAGTCTACGGCATGGACGTAATGATAAGCACCGTGATTCCAGTAGGTACAGGTTACATTCTCAGCACAGGACAAAACTTAAGCGCCGCATACGCTCCAATCGGCTTCTTCGTCATCAAGCGACCTTTGCTTACAGATGTTGACATCAAAAAAGAATTTGACTGCGTAGAAGTTTCGTTGACAACGAGGTACGCGCCTGTTGTGACATATGGAGAAGCAATCGTAAAAGTGACAGGTTTAGCATCAAGTTAAACAGCCTAAAATTTCCCATTTTATTTTCCCATTTTTGTTTCAATCCTCAATCACACAGCGGGTTGAGGGAAACAGAGTCGTGGCAAAAATAAAAGCCTCATGGAGGTGAATGAAGAAAAATGCCATTGCAATTCAACTTGACGAAAGGCCTACTCTACGGCATAACTCTTGGCTTACTCTTCGGCGTTGCCATATTCGTTCTGGCTTCAAATGCTTATGGTCTGGGTTTCATTCCTGCTGCACTTACACCAACGGTAATCGCTGGTCTCGTGTTCGGGAATGGTATCTTGACTGGCATTAGCTGGGAATACGGTAAATGGCTGAAAGAGTCGCACAACTATGGCTTAATGTTCTGCATAACAAACGGGTTCTTGGTGGGCATTACTTTCGGCATATACTTTGGACTGGGCATATTTGTTATCGCTGGTATTGCTTATGGACTGGGCTGGCTCACTTTGACTGCAGTACAACTTGCGGGCATAAGTTTTGGAGCTTCTATCCTAATGTTCGTAACAAACGAGTATGCCGACTGGCTGGATCGTCAAAAAGTGCAGACTTCAGCAACTGGCCCGCCTCCAACGCCATAGTCAGAAGCCTGCGTATAAACCATAAAAAACTCCCCCTTTTTAGTCGCATAAATTTTTCTCATGGGAGAAAAGTAGGTAGATGATTTGACCGTTCAATATGTGAGTTACACGGATATTCAGAGTCATCTTAACGCGAGTTTTGACTCTGCAAGCTTGAGCTACACAGTGTTTGGTTTGCCCGTGGCCCAAGCGAGTTTTCAGGCCCATGTTGATTATGCCAACTTGTACGTGAATAGTATTGTAGGTCAGGATTTACTTGTGACTGATTCGCGGTACAATTGGGCGAAGATGGCTGCTTTCAATCTTGCTTCACTTCGTATTCTTGTGGCTGCAAGCGGCGGCATGCTCCTCGGCGCCTTCGACTACCGTCTCGGAGACCTTTACATAACAAAGGCTTCAATTGGTAGGCTTGCGTTTGAAGGAGCGGTTCAAGGCTTCCGCAACGACTTGCTCAGAGTCCTGGTGAATTTTGCTTTGCCCGTGAAGGCTGCTGAAGCTTCAGCCAAAGACGAAGTCCCGACATATCGGGGCGGGTTGATCAACCCATGAAAGAATGTTTTTGGGGAGCCTATTGTGCTCATGCAATTCTGACTGATAGGATCGGCGTTTATCATTGTCCCTTTAGAGACTCATGTTTCAAACGAATAGAAAGTAAAAAAAGATGAGCAAAGTCTTGGGCAAAGGCAACTATATCGTGGCTAAAGTGAATGGTGTTAAGATGGTTTTGACAAGCGCCGAACTTAAGCAACTCATGGATAACGGCTACGATGTTGAGATTGTCGGGTGAGGATAAAATGAGGAAACACGCTTTAAACATGGTTGTTCTCGTGATTGCAACAATAATTTTTGTTATGTCACTTTGGCAGCATGAGTTGCTGGTGATAGGCTATATTTGGAGTAACCCTTCAGTTTATAACGCACCGTTCCAAATGTGCAGTATACCGCTGATAAGAATGACGATTGGGCAAGCGTATGATTTAACGTTGATTCTCACGTCTCTTGCGTTAGTTTTAAGTGATTTGGCGTTGTGGTTCTGGAACGATTAAAAGGTGAAACCCGAACCCACTCAGAAGGCTTTGTGGTGAAATCTTCTCCCTTCTCTCCCATCGACAAACTTGTTGGTTGGGGGCTTTCTGAGAGGCGGGAATTTGTTTGATGATTGAGAAGCTTAAGAGACTCAGCAAGCTTGTGTGCGAAAAGTGTTCTGTTACCGATTATTCTGTTTGCACTCATTGCGAGATTAAAAAGTTGATAAATGAGCTGATGGAAAAGTGAACGTTCCACAAAGCTATTACGATTTCATAATGCATTACGCACCGTACTTTTATGTTATTCCTACGTTGTTGACTGCTGACGCGTCTGCGGGACAGAAAAACGTCACAGTGGCTGACGGTTTCAAGTTTCAATCAGGCTTTCCCGTCGAAATAAACGATGATGCTCACAGTGAATGGAATCAAGTTAATACCGTCAACGGTAACGTTGTGACGATGCAGAATAACCTTGCATACACTTACCACGTTGCTAAGAACGGCAAGGTTGAAGGTCCAGACCCAGCTTTTGGGCAAGGTGTGTTTCCTGCTGCCTTCGCCATTGACTTTCTTTATCAAGCTTATAGCGCTCCGCAATTCAGCGCGAACCAGGTTGCCATCCTCGCTGAGATCGTGAGTTTGGCGAACTTTATTGTTTCGCAGCAGTGTACTAACGCTTCAAAGAACGCTTACGGTGGCTTCGCGAGCGCTGTGGGCAGTACGCAGTATTATGCTGTTGATGCGGGAAGATGTATCCCAAGCCTTCTGAGAGCTTACGCCTTAACAAATACAGCGAGTTATCTTTCAGCCGCGGTTCTCGCTGGCTACACTTTCCTTCATAATATGCAAACTCTTCCTGTCTTTTTTGGTATTTTCGATAGGTATTACGGTGGTTTCGCCAGGTACGTCGACATCAACGATAACTGGAGTCAGTACATGGATATTGAGCCAATTTATGGGTTTATCGGTTTGCAGATGCTGGCAGAAACTTACGATGTGGGCAACGCGAGCACATATACTACTATGATGAGTGATGCGATTGCGTTCCTTCGAAGTGGCTTTGAGCAGCTTTACCTTTATTTTGACCCGAAACCAGATGGTGACGGAAAATGGCATCGAGTCGGCTTAGGTGAAACTCAGGTTTATGATGATCCTGTTAGCTTCGCACTGTTAGGGCTTTATACTTACGAAGGCTGGAGCACATCCTGCCAAAGAGTGTACAGTTTTATCGAGGCTATTCGGGCTTCAGCTCAGTACCCAGCTTATAACCCAGCGATTTGTTGGCCAGGATACATTGACGTCGTAACCCGTTTTCCAGCATGCGCCTACTATGACGCCCTAACGAGTGGTATTCTCTGGAAAATAAGAGCTGCACATGACAAGCCAAGCCTTGCCTTAAGCATGCAAATCATCAACAAGTATCAAAACGAGTTCTTGGCTTCGTGGGGTCCAGTCTTCACGGATTACAGCCCCATCACGCCTCAGAAAGCCATGGCTAACACAAGCTGGCTTGCACAACTATTCCTCAACTATCAAGACCCCTTGACAGCCTTCACACGCATATTGGACTTGCAAGGAGAAAGCCTTATTCTCTATCCAATTATTGAAGCGGCTGAACAAGTCATCTATGGAGAAGGCTTAAGCATCAAAGGAACCGTGACAATGGGCACGGCAGGAGAAATCATGATCGAACCCGGCTACATCCTTGAAGACCACATCACAGTTTACACATTCATACCCATACGTGTTCACGACAAAATCAGGCGTGATGGCGTTGATTACGAGGTTTTAACCGTTCAAGGCTTCGATTTGAATGGCGACCCTGAATATTACAAAAGCGTTTGTCGGAGGCTAATTAGTCAATGAGTGAGTATGAAGACCCTGTAACAACAGTAATCAGGCTTCTCAGCAAGAAAATCCAAGTCATTAAAGACGATAATTCAATCGCTAACATTTACGTGAGCAAAGAATGGTATGACCGAGAACTTTTCAAAAACTATGACGCTCAAATAACTGTTGGCTTGGTTCAGAGTGAAGATCAGAAAATCGAGATGTCTGGCAGAATACGTCGCCGTTTAGGAAGAATCAGAGTTAACACATGGGCAACCGACCGCCCAGCAACATCCGACCCGGGAAGGCTCATGCGCCAAAAAATGGTTGAAGAGATCAACCGTATCATACACCAGAACCGTAACAGCCCTAATGTGTTGGAATACAATTTTGCTGGTTTAGGTTATCCTTCTGGCGATCCTCATAAGGCTTTTCAAGTAAGCTCCTCTTCCGAGCTTGTTCCTGGAGACGCTTCTTGGACCGAGCTAACTAACATTGAATATCAAGGAATCTGGTATAGTGATGATCAGCGTTATTCTAAAAGCACCTCTGTTAACCTCGAATATGGATTGATGCTTTTGCGCTTCAAGGTTGAGAGCAGAGAGAAAACGGTTAAAAAGATTGTTTTAGCGTTTGAAGGCTACGGCACTGCCCCAGCCGGCAATGGGAGTACGATAAAGGTTTGGAATCACGTGGCAAGCGCTTGGCAAAACGCTCAATCTGGGACGGGCGGAGCGGATGAAACAATCACTATCACGCTTACTACGAGTATTACGGACTTCATTGATGATGAGGGTTATGTTTGGCTTCTTGCCAGAACAACAAACCCGAGCAACGGAACCACAGCAGCTATAATATATTGTGATTGTGTTTCATGCACGGTTACAGTTAATGGCATAACATATCTGGATATTGCGAGTTTTCGTGATGCAGACCGTGTTGACGTTAAACCTATCATCTTCCGTACCGAGTTTATCCTAAAATCATGGTCCTTCGAGGACATTGGAGGAGTATTCTAAAAAAGGAGTGTGAAAAGAGGAAATGGTTGACACATATGGAGCGCACGAAAGCCGCGTTTACTACGTGCAAGAAAGCATCTATGGAACAACACCGACAAACCCATCGATGGTTGGTGTTCCAGCGGAAAACGTTGAGCCAGCCATAAACCCGAGTAACATAAAACTCAGAGGAATTGGCTCAGTTGATTTGCAAGCAGTCAAGAAAGGTCTAAGAGTACCAATCATCAAAGTTTCTTATCCACTGCCAAGCGATGGACCTATCGATTTTCTGCAACACGTAAAGGTTGAACTTAATGATTCTCTCAGTATTCAAGTCTTGTATTACAAGGGAATCTTCGCATCGGCAACAGATATAATCTCGTTGCTTCATACAGGCTGCAAATTCCAGAAGCTAACAGTTGAATGTAGCATCGAAGACTTTGTGAAGGCAACTGCTGAGCTTCTCAGTCAAGATTTGGCAATCGGAACCGCAAAGATCACTGGAGCAACCTACGGAGATAAAACTGGAGCCATACCTTTCTACGAAAGCTACGTAAAGAAAGGAGTAACAACGCTCGACCGTGTAACAGAGTGGAAATTCAACATCGAGAATAACCTTAAACAAGTGCCCGTTATCCGCACAACAAGCGGCTATTTGCTAAAGTATCTGCCTCACAGACACCGAAACCTCACAGGCGAAGTGACATTCGAGTTTGAAAGCAAAGACGAGTTTGATGATGTCATAGGCGATACGGAGTTCAGCTTAGAGTTTGGCTTAGGCGGAAGCAGCAAAGCTGTTTTCAGCAACTGCAAATGGGAAGATGTGAAAACACCGACTAAAGTTGAAGACTTGGTATCTCTTAAAGCTTCATTTGTAGCCAGACAGCTGGCGATAAGCTAAGCGGAGGCTTTCAAGTGAGGAGAGAAACTATTGAAATCGGAGACGAATACGGTTCAGAATATAGGGGCAAATACGTTTTTCAAGAGATTACATGGGCTAAGAGAAACCGCATACTGCAGAAATACACACGCTATAACCCTCAAACAGGCTTGGTCATAACAACAGATTACGTAGCGATTCAGGCTGAAACAGTATATGCTTCGCTTAAAGAGCAACCAGAAAAGAAGCCGATAACCCTTGAGAAACTTTTAGGCGAAGAAGAAGGCGTTCCAATAGGCTTAGGAGAATTATTCAGCAAAATCGCAAACAAACTTAACACTGTAACAATTGAGGAAACAAAAAACTCTTGAGGGCGATGAGGCGGAGTAAACCGCACCCAGCCCTCACGGTTTATAGGCTCTGCAAAGAGTTCGGATGGACAGTAACAGAGCTTGACAAGCAATCAGCTAAAACAATTGAGCAATTCCTCATAATTTTGGGTGAAGTGGACAGGCAAACGCAAGAGGAGATTGATAAAGCTAAGCGTGAGGCTAAACTGCATTGAGTGTTGAATTTAACGTTACAGTTGAGGATGAAGATTTCAGAAGGAAAATGGAAAAGCTACCTGATTCTTTGCAGAAATATTTACAGCAAGCCTTACAGCAAACAGCACAAACTATTATGATGCGAGCAAGGCAATTGGCTCCTGTTAAAACTGGAAGGCTTATGCAGAGTATTTACGTTCAACTAATCGGCGGATATACCGTAAAAGTTGGCTGCTATGTGTCATACGCCCTTTTCCAAGAGTTTGGAACACGATATATTGCACCACGCTATTTTCTAACACGTGCACTTCAAGAAAGTCGCTCAGAGTTTTTGTCAATTATGGGTTTAAACTTGCAATACGCATTAACGGAGGCTTCTACTGCATGAGCAGTCTCGGCGAAATTTTTGTTACAATTCGAGCGGTTAACGAGGCTACGCCAGAGTTTGAAACTATAAGCAGCGATGCTACACGGATGGCTTCAGCAGTTTCAGGTTCATCCATGGCTCTCCACGTAGAGAATTTTGCTTCTCCTGAAATTAACAAAGTCGCCGAAGACGCTACAAGAGTTAAGGCAGAGGTTGAAGCTTCACCAATAACGATTACTTTCGCACCCGTTGAAGTCCCATCCATCCCACCTGTTGATACTTCTCCAATTCAAACAAGCATGAATGAGGTCAATATTAGTGCAACAGCCATGGGTGCATCTGTTGCGGAAGCAGGCTCAAGCTTTACGGATATGCAGACACATGTTGAATCTTGTAATGTGAGCTTGCGCACGGTTGCTGGTGGCATAAGGACTACTGCTATGATGGGCACGGAGTTAACAACGCTTGCCGCAGATTTTGGACTCGTTGATAAGGAGACAAGCAAGTATCTGCGTACCATAATGACCGTTATAATGGTGGTCTCAACCTGCGCTCGAATGTACAGCTTTCTCACGTTGATGACGACTGGACACACGGCTGCCGTGGCGATTGAAGGAACAACTGAAACAGCTACAACAGGAGCCGTAACCGCTTCAGGCATAGCCCACAGCATCAAAACAGCCATTACATGGGCAGCAACCGCAGCTCAAAACGCCTTAAACATTAGCCACGCAACGTTTCTTGCTTTAACCGGTGTTGGAATTGGTGTGATTATTGCTGCAGCAGCAGCCATGGCTTATTTCGCAAGTCAAATGAACGCCGCAACCGCAAGCGTTAAAGAGTATAACGCGACTGCTGCTCAAACGCCGACACGCACTCGAGGCATAACAAGGGCTGGCGAATCAGACCTCTATCGCAGGGGAGTTGAAGGGGCACCATGAGTGTTAGCATTCCAGTACTTGCTGTGGTCCTCGGCTCTGTTACTCCTCCCCAAGGCGACATTATTGAAGCCAGAGTACATTTAGGGGCCACGAAGGAGGTTAGCAGTTGGGAATTGCTTCTGCAGAATTGGGATAAGAAGTATAGCCCGGGCGGGACCTATCCAATTATCGTGGGGCAAGATGGCTATATTGACATTGGCAGAGGCGTGAACTGTCCGCAGATCATTACTACGAGGACGGAGAGTATCAAGTACGAGTCAAGCCCTACCGAGAGTTATCTGCGTGTGAGCGGTCGGTGTTGGGGCGAGAAACTTTTCCGCCGGGTTGTGACGAAGACGTATTCCAATCAAAAAGGCGAAGTCATAGTTAAAGACCTCATGGATTCTTTTGCTGGTTTAAGTCATAATCGTGAGGGAACAGAGCTTGTTGAGAATACGGATACAACGTTCACTCTTTTGGAGTACGATAATACTCCGGTGTTTGACATTCTGAAGATCATTGCGGGAGCCTCTGATAAGGCTGGCGTGATCGGTTACGATTTTCGTGTTGCCCCTGACGGCAAATTTGAGTTTTTTGCAAGGAATAGCAAAACCTCGTCTGTGTCTCTAACTGAGAAGATTGAGGCAAGTGAATATCGCAAGGAGATTTCTTGCGTAAGAAATAAAATTACGAGTTATGGTGTTGCAGATAACAGTGTTCCAGCGGACAAAGATGCTTGGACTGAAAGCCTAACGCCCACTGATGGTGCTTGGAGTGGTGTTTCAGGTACAGTGAGCTTTGACACAGCAACAAAGAAAAAAGGCACTGGAAGCATCAAAACGTATGCCGCAAATCTCTATTATGCAGCTTGTATATTCACTTTGAACGCTGGCAAAGAAGTCAACGGAAATCTTTATCCTCTTTTAAGCTTCTGGATTATGCGCGAAAGCACTTTCAACGGAAACGTAAACGTAATCCTCTATGACATTACGGATAAGAGCGCTTCTCACATGTTCACCATTGGCGCTGGAGAATGGTTCCAAAGAGACTTTAAAGTTGGAGTTGGAAACGCTGATGTTTGGGATGTTGAAAGCGGCTTTGATTGGATCCAAATAAAGAAGATTCGTTTTGACTGTTGGTTTACGGGCTCTGGTACGGGCAGTTTCTGGGTTGACGGCTTATTCTTTGGAGGACGTAGGTATAGCAGCACACAAGAGGATAGTGGAAGTCAATCACTTTATGGCTTAAGGGAGCTTGTTGAAGTTGATGAGGAACTTTACAGCGACAATGAATGCATGTTAAGGGCTAAGGCTATTCTTGCTCAACTGAAAGATCCAGCCGAGTACCTCACAGTAAGTAGCACTGTGATTGATTATGGCACTACACCGCTTTTGCAAGCTGACAAAATCCATGTAACCTTGCCGAATGAGAATGTCGATGCTGATTTCCGCATTTTAAGTGTGGAATATCACGTAGACGCGAAGACACAGACTCTTGAGATTACATTAGAACTTGGAAGGGAGCGGTCACTATTGGCTGATTATCTGTACGCTTTGCGCAGCAAAACTGACCATCTTAGTAGACACAAAATTGCGAGGATTATTTAATGAGTAAATGGGCTGGCGAATCAATCCACAATGCTATTCTAAGCCAGCTCACAAGCGCTCCGTTAGGCAAGAAGATTACTAAAATTGAGTTTGGAAAAGACGCTAACGATAACATACGTGAGATTAAATTTTATGATGAAGCAGAATTGCTTTTCACCTTAACTTTTAGCAATGCTGGTCCTGTCGTATCTACATGGAGTATTACAAGGTCATAGGGGGTGGCTCGAACATAGCCAGTATGTCTGACTGTGCGAGAAACCGAAAATAATGGAGGAATATAAAAAAATGAGTGAAACAAAAACTGAAGTCTTAGCATGGG